>JAABUS010000141.1_pt1 | contig 172942 bp, 100 predicted proteins | sample 5560161 | NCBI WGS metagenome assembly JAABUS01 (sample SAMN10711885, study PRJNA513376) | rock metagenome | isolation source: Antarctica rocks | place: Antarctica: Victoria Land, Trio Nunatak nord | collected 2016-01-04 | reverse complement strand
CTATAGGGCAACGCTAGTAAAAATCTAATTAAAAATTCGGAATCTAGGCTAAAAATAGATTTAGTAAAATATTTATATTCCTATATAGGGGCCCTAGTCTAGATACTATAAAAAGTTAAAGTTCAAAAAAAAAAAAAAAAAAGTTGCTAAATCGGTGTAATATCGCTGCTTAATCGGCGCATAATATACTTAGAATGCGGGATATGAGCAGATACGCATTTCCAGTATTTTATATAATTTCGGTATAAAATACGTAAAAATCGGGGTTTCCGGACTTGCCGATATACTCTTATAATTTAAGAGAATTATATATATAAATAATTTATTTATAACCCTACTTCTTAAATTAATAATAAAATATATAAGAATTAATATCGATATCTTTCTTATTTTAAAATTATTATATAATATCTAGTTATATTTCTTTCCTTATATAAAGGTAATAAAGTATTTCCTTTCGAAAAATATTAAATTATATAATTAGGCGATTACCTTAGTTATATTTAGATATTTAATATAAGAATTAATATTTAAATTATATAAATAAGTTAGGGGAGGTATTATATAATTAAATATATCGTTTATATAATTAAGAAGTAAAAAGATTAGGAGGTTTAAAGTCTACGCGGTAGCGCCGTAGATTATTTTTTAATTTTTCGTTTTTCGGTTTTTAGTTTTATTTTATCTTTAATTATTATTCGCTATATTAAAATATCGAGTAATTTAGAGTTCTAAGCCTCTAAATAAATCACGCTACTTTATAACGAATAATAAACTAGGGTAGGATATAATTCAAAATCTAAAAATTTAAAATTCAAAAATTCAAAATAATTTATAACCCTAACGCGTAGGTTTTAAAACCTAGTTTTATTAATTATTATTAACGTTCTTATATATTAAAGTTTAATTATTATTTATATAATTCCCTCTTTTTATTTTTATTTTATTTATTATATAGTACGAATAGACTACCTAAATATAATACCGGCGGTCGTATAATTATATTTTTTAAAAATTATAAAGATAAGATCCTTTATTATTATTTTATATTAAAAAAAATATAATTATAAATTATTAAATAATTTAAAACCTATAAATTAATTTAAATTAATTTTTATATACTCCGTCGATACCTTTAGATATAGGAGACTTTATAAATTATTTATATAAAAGATTTAGAAGAGCTACGAGATTATATTCGATATATAATTTATCGACTCGGAGTTTATAATTAGAAGATATTTAATTAATTAAAAACTAAAGATTATAAAATATTAAAGAATAATCTTATATAAATTTAACTAGATATAGGTTATAACGAAGAAAAGATAACCGAGAGGCTTAAGAAGAAACGAATAATATAATAAAAATTTAGGAAAAATACTATATAAAATATAAAATAAAGATATTTAATAAAATACTTCTAAAAGAAAAACTAACTAATTTTTAAATATATTATATAATAAAACTTTACTCTCTTTTTATATTATATATTAATAATTTTAGAAATTAATTATTTAAATAATATTAAAATTTATTTCTAATTATCGTAGAACGACGACTATAAAATATATAACGAAAAAGAGGAGAATTTATTATTCTTAATCCAAATCTTATATAATCGGTCGATAATTATAATAAATTAACTAATTTTAGAATTAAGATTTATACTAGAATCGATACTTATATATATTATATCCCTTGATTTTAATACGGTATTACGAACTATATTAATAAAGAGTTAATATAATAATATATAATATAAAAGATATAGATTATTCTATAGAGGATTTGGTTTTAATATATTAGAATCTTAATATTATTTTAATCTCGATAGATTTAATAGTAGAATTTAGCCCGCCGTTTTAATAAATATTTATAATAATACTTTTATCGAAATCTACCTCGTAATAAATCGCCTCTTTTTAAAAGAAAGAAATTAATATTTTTATTAATATATTTATATAAAGTATCGTAAATAATAATATAAGTAATAGATATTTATATAAATAAATAAATAAATAATATATATTTTAAATTATTGATTGATTATAAATAAATTTATAAAGTTTTAAAATTTAGTATTAACTCGTAAAATTTAATATTAAAATCGCGATAATAAAGTAAAGTAATAAAAAGGTATAAAAATTATATAAGAAATTAATAATAAAAATTATAATATTAATAAAATAAGAGTATATATATATAATATTATAGAAGTATTAATATTAAAGGACTAGGGCCTTAAGTATATATTAGAAAAATAAAATCTTAATATAAATTTAACTAATTAAGGAAAATCGTTTAATAGTACTTTTAGAAATATTATTATTTTTTCGCGGAGCTAGTCCTGATTCGGGCTAAATAATTATATAATTAATATATTATCCGAAGTTTTTTCCTTTATAAATATATTATTATAAAGTAGTAGTATATTATATACGCCTACGCCCCGTTATAAAGCGTTAGTACGTTATATACGTTTACGCTCCGCTACCTCTATAATATTATTATTTATCGATACGGGGTTCTAGCCTTAGTATTACGGGGTTTTAATTTTTAATAATTTTATATCGAGTTAATATTCCTCTATATTATTAGAATCTTTAGAGATTAGTTTTATTATTAAATCTAGGATTTAAAAATTATCTAGTAATAAATCCCGTAATTATTTTATATTTTTTATATTATTATTAAGCCGCTAGCTCTACGCTAGCGGTTTTAGATATTATAATTTTAATCTTTTAAATCTTTTTAAGGAAAAAGTATTAAGACTCTCCGTTTAATATTTTAATATAATATCGATAGGACCTAAGTTAATTCTCTTAAAGAAGAGTATTAAGGATTAGTAGATAATAGGCTTCGTATAAGTAGTTAGATATAACTAGATAAATTCGATAAACTTAATTAATAATTTAATAAACGTTTATATTTAGAATTTATAATTAAAAGTTTTAAGGGAGGTTAAATATAAAGCTCCTATCTATTAGGAAAATACGTAGTTTATATAATAAAAGGAAATCGTACTAAGAGTAATATATTTACTCTATTTACTCGGTAAGTATAATAAGTAGTTATATATTTACCATATTTATTTAGTGAGTGTAATAAATAATTACGTATTTACTTTATTTACTTAGTAATCGTAGTAAATAGTATTATTAAAGGTATAAGTCCTACCCTTAAGTAGAGTAAACTTGATATTATATAATATTCGTAATATTAAGTCTCTTTCCCGAAACTTTCGTCCCGAAAATAAATCGTTTTATTATAATTAATATCTAGCCCCGCCTCTTCTTTATTTCTTCGTTATATACGATAACTTCGTGAATCTCTTTTTAATCTAAAGTTAGTTATATAAATTTATTCATACTACGTCGATAAACGGTACCCTAAAAAGTATAAAATCGGAGGTTATTCGGATAAATACGTAGAGTATATTCGTATTAAATATAAATATAACCTAGTATTCTTTTCGCCTATAAAATAATCTCGTCTCCGTAAATTACGCGAGGAGAAATTAAAGGAAGTTAAAATAATATTAATAAAATAAACTCGTCTTTAAACCGAAGTCGAGTTACTAGAAAAAAAAGGAAAAAAAGAAAAAAAACTCGTTAAAGGCGAGTTAAAAAATATTACCGAGTTAAAGAAGAATAAAGAGGTCGACGGTATTAATTTTAAATTTAATAATTTCTTATTTAATATATTTAAAGTAATTATAATTTAAGGATAAATTCGATTAATTAATCGTACCCTTTATCTAAATAAAACCTTTATAGGAGATTTTAATAATTTTTAAAGTATATATTTAACTCTTAAATATTTTTTAAATCGTTATATTCTTTTTATTTAATTAAGTAGTCTTAACTTTATCGCTTTAGAATTCTTTTAACCTCGAACTCCGTTTTTTCTTTTATTTAAAAATAAAAAGTATTTTATAAGGATATTTTAGAGTCTATTAACTCTAATCGAGAGACGTAGAATACTAGATATACTTTAGTATTAAATAAAAGATTTAATTTATAATTAACTAGTCCTTTACTCTTCTTAATCGAAAATAGTCCTTTTTAATATAATCTAGTTTTTTATTTAGTCTTTTACTGGTTATATTTTTTATTAAGAAATATATTTTATCCCCCTCCTTTAATTAAGGATATTTTTTTCGATATTTATCTATCGTTTTCTTTATTCGAGTATTCGTTTAATTAATCTAGATTTATATATTTATATATAACGCCTTTATATTAATTATATGAATTAATACTCTCTACGCGTTTGGTCCGTACCTAGGTTTAAGAAATATATTAATATATTTATTATAATTCGCGAAGAATAGTATAAGCTTTATTATATTAGATTAATTATTATTAAATATTAATTAAATTATAGGTAAAAGTCTTACCTAATTATTTTATTTCTTATTAACGTAATATTGTAAATATATCTCTATCGTTTAGTTCGTCCGCTCCGTTTTTTTATTTATTTATAAATAATATACGGTTAATATTCTTAATTTGATTCCGATAGTATTAACTAGTATTCTTTAGTAGTTAGAAATAAATTATTTATCTTAATTAGAGGTAATTGATTTAGGTATCCTATAATCCTTAATTAATCAATTTAATAATATAAAAGCGATTTACTCTACTTTATAAATTTTCTTAATTAATATTATTATAGTATATTTACTAAGTTTATTATAATATCGTCCTATAATATCTCTAGTACCTAGGCGAATTAGATTTAACCGTATTTAATATACTTTATAGATTTATTCTACTAATATTTAATATATTCTTTAATATATTTCTCGACGTATAATTTTAATCCTAGCGCGTCGTATTCTTTATAAATAAATTTTATAATTTTAGTAACTTTAGGGTATCTTTAAACTAGGTTATTATAATAATCGCGGAAGAGTTCTTTAAGATATTCTTTAGGAAGATAAATTCTCCCGTTATATTTTAATAATTTAGTTTCTAGTTATTAACTTCTTAATATCTTTATTAAAGTATCGTTTTTATAACCCTTCCAGATATTATTAATAATTCCGGGAATAAAGATATATAGTATCGTTACTAGTTATTATATTAGGACTAGCGATTTATCCTATTATTAAATAAGAATTAATTATATAATTACGTTCTTTTCCTCTATATAATCTTCTCGCCTATTAAATATATCGGCGCGACCGTTATTCTTTCCTAGGGTATAAAAGATCTTGAATTTATATTATTTTAATAATTTTAATAATTTAATTTATCTCCGATTTAGTTATTTTATAATAATAAAATTAAGAAGGTTTTTATAGTTTATAAAAATAATAAGGTCTAACTAACTTTCTACGTAAACTCTTTATTATTCTAATATAAATACTATTATTAATAATTCTTTATTATAAATATTATAATTCTCTTCTATTAATAATATCTTCCTTAAATAATAAGTAATAGGGTATTATTTATTATCTCTTTATTAAAGAATATAAGTTTTTATTATAAAGTCCGAAGTATCGGTTTCGATTCGAGCTAGTTTATTACTTCGGAATAAATATAATACCGGCGGCTTTTTATAGGCCTTTTTAAATATTTTAAAAAATTATTATTACTTTTTTCTTTATTAAAAAGTAATATCCTTTTTTATAACATCCGTTAATAATAAAGTCTTTTTAGAATAATCTTTAATAAATCTTTTATTAAAGTTCGTAAATCTTAAGAAACTTTATATCGTTTTAATATTATATAATATAGGTTATTCTTTAATACTCTTAATCTTTTTAAAGTTTATATAAATATCTTTAATATTAATTATAAATTTAAGGAATTTAATTAATTTAATTAATTCCTTATAAAACTCGTATTTCTTTAATTTAAAAAGAAGTCTTGTTAGTAATAAATAGATTAGGATATTTTATATATATTAGATATATTCTTCTTTATTAATAAAGTAGATTAAGATATTATCGAGGTCTATAATTATCGTTATATTTAAATATATTTATATAATATTATTAATTAATATTTAGTAGGTTACTAGTATATTAGTAAATCCGAAGGGGATTATTAAATATTCGTAGTAATTATATTTAATTCTAAAGATAATCTTCTACTCCTCGTCTTTTTTTATTCGAATTAAATTATACGCGGCTTAAAGATTTAATTATATAAAGATTTTTATTATTATAAATCGATCCTATAACTCGTTAATATTTAATAAAGAGTACCGATTCTTTATTATAATATCGTTTAACTTTCGGTAGTTTATATATAATTATAAACTTCTATCCTTTTTTATTATAAAGAGAATTAAATAACCTACTAGTAATTTAGATTCTCGAATAAATCTTTTTTTAAAATTCTCGTTAATATACCCGCGAAGTACTCCGAGTTCTTTTTTCGATAAAGTGTAAATAGGTTTAAATATCGATTATTTACCTAGTTCGAGTTCGATTTTATAATCCTACGGTTAATATTTAGGTAATATTTTTATAATTCTTTTTTTAAAAAAGATATTTTTATTATTAATACTTTTTAGGGTATTAGGAGGTTTATTTTTATTTTTAAAAATTTTAATTTATTCGCCTTATTAACCTCTTTAATTAATATATATCGAATCGAATCTTTTTATAAGATTATCCTTTTTTAAAAATAAAGTATTATAAACTTCGACCGGGTTACGGTTCGTTTTTTTATTTATAATTATCCTTTATAAACGTATAAATATTATATTAATAACGTCTTTAATACGCGGAAATATAAATATTCCTCTCTTTTAATTAATTATTAGATTATATTTCTTTAACTAAAGTATCCTTAGAATAATATAATAAATAATTATTTTAATTATAGTATATTCGTTCTTTATTATATCCCGCTTAATTTCGTAATTATAATTATTAATCTTTATCGTGGCCTAAAAAGATCTAGTTTTCTTTTTTCTTAATTAAATACTACGGATAATTATCTTTTACGTAGTTATTCTACTAATTATAATTATATTCTAGTTTCGCGATACACTTCCGCTCTCCTAAACTATTATAATAATATTTATAATATTTATTTATATATACTAATTAATATATCTCTTTATATCGTAGATAATACTCGTTATAAATATAATTTATTTTAGAGGGTTATCTTTTTTCCTTTTTCTCGTCTTCGGGTTTCTCTTCTAATATAATAAACTAGGTTTTAAAATTATCGAGATAGTCTATTAATTAAAGTTATTCTTTAGAATTTAATATATTTTATTCTTATTCTTATCCTTCCTCTAAATCCTCCTTTAGAGTTTTATTATTATTATTATTTAATTTTTCGAGTTCTCGAATTCTTTAGGCGATCTCTTCTTCGATATTCTCCTATTTTTTTAATAGATTATTAAATCGAGTATCGTTTTATACTAGATCTTTAGGGGATTTAATTATATTATCCGGTATCTCTTTCTTAAATATATTTAATTATTATTAATTTATTATATTTTTCGAATAATAATTCCTAGTAATATGGCCCGGTTTATTATAATTATAGTAATTTATTATTTTCTTTCCTTTATATTATTATTTATCTTTTTTTTAAAATTCTTTTACGGGTCCCTTCTTAATAAAATCGAGTTTTATTAATATATAATTATACCGGTTAAGTTTCTTATAGCGGTAATAATTAACCGAATTATATTTATTATTATAAACTTTTAAATATCTTTATCCGTTAATTCCTCCGTTATAATATTTCTTTATTATATATTCGTATAATTTATTATCGATTTTAATTATTTATTTTATAAATATATCGAGGTCCTTAATACTAGTTTTTACTCGTATAAATTTATCTTTAATATTATTTTTAAATCCTCGTCGATATATTATTATAAAAATAGTATCGTTTTAATCCGTTAATATTATATAGCGCTAAAATCGTACCGAGTAATCGAATATTAATTTCCGCTACGTTAAATATTAAATAATACGAATTATTATATTACTTTTATTAGAAAGTTTAAATATATAATAAATCTTAACTCGGAAGCGAGAGAAATTCTCTATTTATAATTTTATATTTAAATTATCGGAGTTATTTAAGCCTTTTATATAATATTTTAAAAATAATTTAACCTATTTCTATATATCGCTTCTTATATAAATAATACTAAAAATTGTTTATTTATTAATTAATATTATCTTTTTATTAAAGGCGAAGAATAATTAAAATTAAATAAATTAATTATTAAGTTTTTAATACTCTTTATAATACTAGTCTAGGTAGGCGACTTTAATACGGTCTTTATTTTCTATAATATTATATCTTTTAATACTATTTTAAATATTTAAGATTAAAGTTCTTTATAATTCTCAAGTATTTATCTTAAAAGTATTTAAAATATTAAGGCTCTCCGTTTAATATTTTAATATAATATTAATAAAACCTAAATTAGTTCTTTTAAAAAGAAGTATTAAGGATTAATAAATAATAAGCTTTATATAAATAATTAGATATAACTAGATAAATTCGATAAATTCAATTAATAATTTGATAAACGTCTATATCTAGAATTTATAATTAAAAGTTTTAAAGGAGGTTAAATACGAAGCTTTTATCTACTAAGAAAATACATAGTTTATATAATAAAAGGAAATCGTACTAAGAGTAATATACTCACCCTATTTACTCGGTGAGTATAATAAATAGTTATATATTTACCCTACTCACTCGGTGAGTATAATAAATAGTTACGTATTTACTCTATTTACTCGGTGATTATAGTAAATAGTATCGTTAAGAGTATGAATCTTACCCTTAAATAAAGTAAACCTAATACTATATAATATTCGTAATAAAAGGTTTATTATTATTATAATATTAAATTTAATCTCGAGACGTCTAAAAGAATTTAATAATAATAAAATTAATTAAGGCCCCTCCGACGACCCCCGTCGTAAAAATAGTAATGAATTTAAAGATATTATTATTTTTAAAGAGATTTTAGAAGTATAGCTTAAAATAATAATAAAAACTAGAGGTATTATAAATCTAAAATTTAAAATTATATAATCCTACTATTTTTACGCCCGCTAGCGGAGTATTAACGGAATTTATTATATTTTATAGAGGTCTTTTAATTATAATACCTACCGGTAGAATAATAATAAATTTAATTATATTTAATAAAGATATCCTCATTAGAGCGAAAATACTACGCTTTAATAAGATTTATTCTTATAAGGGTATAAACGAAGGTAAATATTTATATTAGTTTCGCGACGTAAATATTAAGTTTTTAATTAGTCTTAAATATTTCACTATAGATTATTTAAAGAATATATATTATATAGACTAATTAAAAAGTAACTCTTTAACGTAATAATATAAATACTACGATTCTAATAATTTAATCAATATTATATTTAATCTTTTTAAGAAGTTCTTTTTTAATTTAATAATAAATTTAATTAACCGTCGTTTCTTTATTTATAAGAAGTAGGAGGAAATAAAATAATAATCTACCTAAAATATATCGTTATTTAAGGCCAACTTTAAAGAAATAAAGATTTAATTATTTTTATTTTCGGAGGAGTATAAAATAAATTTCTTTCTAACTAAATTTAAGTTTAAATTTAAAACTAAGATCCTTAATATCAATAATATATTTATTTAAAGAGAAGAAATGTTTATTTAAGTTATTATATAAATAAAGAATTTAAAATATATATAATTAATAGGCGGTTTTAATTCTAATTCGGGTTCCTATTTAAAGAACTCTAATAAAAGAAAATTTATAATAAACCGAATTACTAAATCTAATACCGATTGTAATATTAAGTAGGTATATTTAAAGGAGAAGAATAATAATCGTAAAGTTAATAGCGTTAATTATTTATATAATAAGATTATTTATTAATATTATAGAACGGAAGGCTATATTAAATCTAAATATCTCGATATAAATTAATTAATTATATACGTCGGTCTAATATCGGTAAAAACGATTAAGCCTAATTTACGCCTCGGAAGAAAGATAAGAAAAACGATTAATAAAAATATACTCTTTTATTCTTTTTAAGAGTTAGATTACTCTTTAAAATAAAATTAAGTAATTTATTATTTTAATTAACTTTAGAGCGTAGATTAATTTAATTTTATAATAATTTATCGTTAAAAATAATTTAGAACCTTATAATATTATTTTATTATTAATAAAAATAATTAGCGGGTAAAGTATATATTATTATAATATATATTAATTAAATTATTAAATAATCGATAGTTAGGGTTAAAGGCGTAAATATAATATTTTATTCTATATTATAAATTTTAAAGATTTAGATATTATTCTAGATATACCTAGGTTATATTAATTAAAGATATTAATTAATTTTAAAACGGATTAATAGCGGTTTAAACTTAATACTAGTAATTTATAAATTAAAGAACTAGTTAAAGTTACTAGTAATCTTAAAAATAAACCGAATATATTCGTAGTCGTATACGTTATAGTAGTATAAAATGAATAGGAAGAACTTCTTAACCTAAAGATTCTTAAGGAATTTACCGAGTTTTATAATATTTTTTCTAAAGAAAAGGCGAGTACTCTATTTATTTTTAAATAAAGAGATTATATTATTAAAATAAAGATTAAAAAAGAAATACTTTATAAATCTTTTTATAATTTATTTTAAATAAAGTTATCGGAGCTACGGTATTATTTAGAATCTTTATTTTATAAAGACTAGATCCGTTATTTAATTTTTTTAACCGGAGTATTTATTCTTTTTATATTTAAAAAGAATAATAAATTATATTTTTATATTAATTACCGGGGCTTAAATATAATAATTATTAAAAATCAATACCCTTTACCCTTAATTACCGAGATACTAGACCGTCTATATAATTTTAAAATCTTTACGAAGTTAAATCTTAAGGATATTTATTATAAGATCCGGATAAAGGAAGGCGATAAATAGAAAATTATTTTCCGAATTTATTATAATTATTTTAAATATTTAATTATACCTTTTAGGCTCGTTAATATACCGGCGATATTTTAAATTTATATTAATCGTATATTTATAAATTTAATAAATATAATATATATAGTATATTTAAATAATATCCTAATTTATAATATTAAACCGGCGGAGTATTAACGATATATTAAATAAATATTTACACGATTATATTAATTCTAGTTATTTATTAACTTTAAGAAGTATTAATTTAGTACCGAAATAGTCGAGTTTTTAAACTTTATTATATTTATTAATAAGATAGTTATAAACCCGGAACGTATTAAAATTATTAAGAAATAACTTTAATCGAAAATTTATCGGGAGGTATAAATCTTTTTAGGTTTCGTTAACTTCTATAAATAATTTATTTATAGTTATTCTAATATAATTATACTATTTATTAATTTATTTAGAGATAGTAAAGTAGGTAAGAAAATAAATCCGTTAAAATAAATAAACGGCGCTATAAAAGTATTTTAGATTTTATGAGATATATTCGTAAACGCGCCTTTTCTACGTTATTATAATTTAACTAAATAATTACGTATAAAGATAAATACTTCTAATTTTAACCTTAATTTTATATTATTATAATAGAATAAAGATAATTATTAATACTCTATAATATTTTAGTTATAGAAATTAAATCCTCTAGAATAAAATTATAAAATTTATAATTAAGAATTACTCTTTATTATAATAATTATAAAATAATAATAATATTATCTAGAAAGTAACTCTTGTTATATTGAAATCTAAATTAATTATAATAATTTAAAGAGTTTTATAAAATAAAAGAAGTTAAATTTTAAATAAGCCCGTTAAATATTTAAATTAATTATTTATAATTTTAAAATCTTTTATTGGGCTAGAAAATTAGATTTTATTAATATATCGTTATAGTGTTTTAATTATAAGAGAGTATCGTCGTTAAATATTAAATTATTATTAATACTTTAGAATAAACTTACTCTTTAAATTAATAATTAATTATCGGAAAGAAATAAAGAAGTGAAAATAATTATAATCTCTACTTTTTAAATCATAAAGTTAAAAATAATAATTCTAAAGCGGGAGGTTATAATAATATTTAAAATTATATATAATAATTCTAAAAGATCTATTAAAATATTAATTCGGGAATTATAAATTTATAATAATTAAATAAACTCTTTTCGAACTAAAGCGAATATACCGAAGAACTATCGTCGTATAAAGAATAAAATATAGATTATAGACTTCGAGGGATTATTAAAATATAACGGTCGTTTTTATATATTAAGGGATAAAACTTTAAAGGAAAAGTTTATAAAAAAATATTATAATAATCCTCTAATAAGTTATTTTAACGTTATAAAATCGTATAAATTATTTACCCGAAATTTTTTCTAGGAGGGTAATTCAAAGTAAATTATTAATTATATTAAAACTTATAATATATATTAACGGACGAAGGCGCCGCGATATTATTTATATAACGAATTAAATTCGCTTCCTATTATTATTTAACCTTAAAAGGAGATTTTTATAAATTTTATAATTAATTTACCGCCTAATAAATATAGAGGTACCGTTTATAATATTATTTTTATTATTATAAATCGATTTATTAAAATAATTAAATATGTATTTATAATTATTAAAATCGATATCGTTTAATTAATAGAAGTATTTTATTCTAAAATTATTTATCGTTATAATATATCTAATAATATTATTAACGATAAAAGCTTTATTTTTACGAGCGCCTTTTAGTCGGTTATATATTTTTATTCGAAAATTAAATAATATTTAAATATTACTTTTACCCTTAAACGGATAAATAGATAAAATATTAAAATTAAATATTAAAGTATTATTTACGAGTATTTACTAATAATAAATAAATTAATTAGACTAGATTATTATTTATAATAGAATTCTTAATTAATAATAATTAGAGTACCGTCGTCGGAACGACGCTATTTTTTTATATATATAATTATTATTTTAAAATTCGTTAGGAGGTCGAGGACGACTTTAAAAAAAGAAAAATATTAATTATAAATAATAAAATATAATAATTATAAATTTTAAAAAATAAAATTATAAAGTATCTTTAAAGCGCTACCGAATATTAAATTAAATAATATAATAAAATATATAAACTATAAAGTTATAAGGTTAATAATTTAATTATATTAATAATAAAGAACCTAAAATAAAAGCGTTTAAATAAAAAATTATCCTATAAATTTATAGAGCTCTTTAAGATTATTAATAAAATAAAAATAAAAATATACTACCTATTATTACTTTTTACGTATAAAATCTATAATACCTTTTATATATCGTTATTTAAATTATATTATCTTCCCGATTATATTATTATAGCGGAATCTTTTATATAAGCCCCCGAACTTATTAATAATAATAAATTATAAAAGGTAGAAAAGATAACTAATAAAATAAAAAATAAAAATAAAATTTAATATAAAATTTAATTAATTAATTAAGGCGAAGAATATAATTAATAATTATTAGACGAAGAGTTTATTAATAATAATAAACTAATTAAAGTCTTTAAATAAGCGGGTAGTAAATATAAATATATAAATATAACTAAAAAAGTTACTTAATTATAAAAAATAATAAAGCGGAGTAAACGGAGCCGATATTAAAAACAAATATTACTACTTTTATATTAATATTTATATAACGGACGTTCTCCTCTATATTTATAATTATATTATATAATTTTAAATATAACTAAATTTAATTTATTATTAAACTATTTATATACGATAATAATAAACTATTATATTTATAAAAATATTTTTACTTTAGATATAATTTATATAAATACCTAGAATATATTATTAAATAATATATTTAAGTAAATTCAACTAGCGCCGATTTAAGAAAAAAATATTCGTTATTATTATTATATTATATAAAAGATTTAGTTATTATCGAAATTTTTAGAAGAAGACGTAGTATCTTTAATATAATTTTTAGATTCTTTAACTTCCTCGGGACTCTTTAAATCTCGTTTATATTAACGGAAATTTTTAATCTTTTCTTTAAAAACCTTATTCATCGTCTTTAATTCCTTAATATATTAATTCGCCGCCGTTAATTAATTTTATAAGTTAGCGATTATAATAGAGGTTTATTTATTAATTATTATTATTTTATTATATACTTTACGCTACTAGGTAATTTATTTATTTATTTATTTATATTTATATTCTTCTTTAGGAGTTTTATTACCGATACGGGTATATTAATATATAAATCTCTTTACCTTCCTTCGGAAAGATTTAAGAATTTATTATTATCAATATATATCGTTTTAAAATTTATAATTATAATTTACCTTTATATAATAACCGATTCCGTAGCGATTAATATAATAGAGCGTATAAAGAGGGGATATACCTCGAATATAATTATTATTAAATTAATAGAAATAGACCCGGTAAAGAAGTTATAAAATATAATAAATTTTTATTATAATTAATATTACGTAGTCGCGTTAATAGCGGACTAGTTATATTTACTAGTATATTTATAACTAGAATAAATTAATATTAATAAACTAATATTATTAATAAATAGGAGTTATTTATAAAATTAGAAGAAAATTATATATAACGAGAGTATTATTTATATATTAATTATGATACTAGAATATTATCGCGGAGTTAGAATAATAAATTATAAAAGAGGTTAAAGGAGTTATAAAAAGAGAAAATAAATAAACGAGCGAGTTTATTTTAATAATAAACCGTCGCGCTAAATATCTTAACGTCGTTATATATAAATACGCGCCTCCGCTCCGTTACCTCGCTTTTATTAATAAATACTACCGTTATTATAATAGTTATATTATTACTAATTTCCGGGTATAATATTAAAGTTATATTATTTATATATAATACTTCGTTACTAGTAGTTTTTTTAATATAGTAAGACTATATAATAAAAGTAACTACCGTTATTCCGTTATTAATACTATAGGTACTAGAGGAATAATCTAATATACTATATTTATTATAAATACTATAAACGTTATAAGAACGATAGTATATACTATTTCGCTCCGTTATTATTATATATTATAATACTATAGAGACGAATAAAATATTATTTATTTAATTATTATTACTATATATTAGCGCTATAAGAATAAATTTATAAATATATTATTCGTTTACTACTAGTATTACTATATAGTAGAGGTAATATTATAGTATTACTCCTCTATTACTAGTATTATTTAAAAGTATTATAAGAATAATTTCGTATTACTTTATAACTAGTATTATATATTAACGCTATAAAATCGATAGTATAAACTAAAAAACTCTTTTTCCTTATTCCTTTATAAAGTTTAGAGGTTTTTTAATAAACGTCGATTAATTAACTAAATATTATTCCGTAATTAATATTATAAATATTAAAGAATTAAGTATATAACTTTATATTTAGGTTATTATATAATAATGTTATTATATTAAATACCTTTTTCTCTTATTTCCTTTAAGGGGGTTAAAAATCTTTTAATAAATATCTCTTAATTAAAATATTAAAATATTTAGAGACTAAGGCCTAAAGGGGGAGGTAATTATAAAATAATTATATATTATATATATTTACGCTCCGCTATAAAGCGTTAGTACGTTATATACGCCTATACTCCGTTACCTTTATAATATTATTATTTATCGATATAGGGTTCTAGCCTTAATATCGCGGGGTTCTAACTTTTAATAATTTTATATCGAGTTAATATTCCCCCGTATTATTAAAATCCTTAGAGATTAGTTCTATTATTAAATCTAGGATTTAAGAATTATTTAATAATAAACCTCGTAATTATTTTACGTTTTTTATATTATTACTAAATTAGTAACTCTACGTTAACGGCTTTAGATATTATAACTACTTAATTAAGAAATAACGATAATAAAGAATATATACCTAAATCTATATAAAGGAGTATATAAATAATATATTATTAAGATATTCGGGCTATATAACTCTACGTACGACTAAACGAATAATTCAAAATTATTAAAAAATAATTTTACCGATTCTTAATATAATATTTCTTTAATATTATTATAATATTTATACTCTAAATAAAGTTTAATAATTAAATTTAATATAATAATTATTTCTTAATAAAAGTAGGTAAAGGGCGATAATATAAAAGAGAAATATAATTATACTTTTAGAATTATCGACTCTAGAAGAAGAATTTAGTTTAGTATTTAATTTATTATTTATATTCCTTAATAAATTCGTCCGCGAAAATATTCTTAGTATTTATTTATCGGTTTTATATAGATCCCTAGTCTTTCTAGGATAAAAGATATTTAATAGTATAATTCTTCCCCTTTTTAGATAACGCGGCTATTAGGGATATACTCTAGTTTTTATTCTAATTTTAAATTATTTCGCTCGGTTTTTACTACTCTAAAGTTAGTAGGTCGTAAATATTTAAAAGAATTTTAATTTAATAATAAATACTATTTTCATTATATTATTAAATATATATTATAGATCTTCTAATTTTCCGGGATATTAAGGTAGTATATAAGTTTATTAATATAATTAAAAACTTTAAATAAATAAATAATTTATTAATTATATTTACGACTAGTAAATTTATTTACTAGAATATTATAATCTTTATATAAATATAATAAGACCTAGTCCTTTTTATAGAAATATTAAAAATAATAAATACGATTATAATACTCTTTATTATAGAATTAAATATAAATAATTATATTCGAAGATTAAATATATATTAACTTCTTTAATAAAATATTATTCTTTTAACTTCCTAGGTCTAACGCGTTATTAATAATAAAACTAAAAGTTATTTTATTTAGAGTATAATTAATAGGCTAGGAAATTATATTATTATATTATATAATTATAAAAGATAGTATCTTTTCCTAGGTTTTAAGATTTTATAAAGTAGCGACCTAGAATTATAATATAATTTCAATAATTTAGTTTATATACTCGCTTAATTTATTTATTTCTAAATAAATTAGTTGAAAATTTTAAATTTATTTTAAATTTATTAAATAAAGCCTTTTATAAAGTATTTATAAATTTACGATCGCGATTAAAAAAAAAAATCTTCGAAATACCTTAGTTATTAAATATAAACGATATAAAAGTATATATACTAATTACTTTATTTTCTATATTAATCTTTCTAAAATCGCGGTTATTTTTCGGGAAAATTTATATATAATAATTATAATATTATCGAATTCTTTCTACGAAAGAGGTAAAACTAGAATAAAATCGATAAAAATTATATAAAAAGAAGAGAGCGGTATAAAAATAAATTATAATACTCTATAAAATTTATACTTAGGAGTACCTAATAATTAATATTATAAATAATATTATAAATACTCCCCTAGCTTTTTATTTAGTTTATATATATACTAGTACCTAGTTATTATTTTATAATATTTATATCTTCTTATATATAAATTAGAATATACGACGTTAGATAAAGTTTTAATATATAAAGAAAGTATATATAAACGCTCCGGTATATATACGCGATTAATAGCTAAATTATTAATATATTATATTAAACCGTTATCCCTGACTTAAAAAAGAAGATCTACGGTATCCTCGCCGGTTTCTATATTATAATTAAATATATAATTTATTTTAATTTAACAATCGTTATTCTAGTACTCTCAAAGTAATTTTTATTTAAATTATACGTTTATTTCTATTAGTATATAGATCTCATATATATATACCTAGAATATATTTAACTCGTTTTCTAAAAAGTCTCTAACCGCGTCCTTTTACTATAGTTAAGATAGAGTATCTAGTACTATATATTTAATACTAGGTTTATAACGGATCTCTATATTTTAGAAATATTAAATATAATTTAAGATTTATATAATATATAAATTAATCTTTATTATAAGTAAGATAATTATATTTATTTATTTAACTATATTAAGCGTAGCTCTATAATTAGTATAAATAACTATTTTAGGGGTTGATTTAATTATATATTTAATTTTAATAAATATTTATATTATTCGTACTAGTTTTATTTTAATAGATTAATAGTATATTTCTATATTCCTAAAAAATCGGTTAAAGAAAAGAATAAACTAAATTTATTTCCGGTCGGGATAAGAGTCTTTTAACTTTTTTATAATATAATAAATTATAACTTTATAACCGAATTCTTTATTAATATTAAAGTCGATAAATAATTTCTTTTTATTATCGAAATAATATAGAAAAAAAAGTTTAGAAAGGGTATTCTAAATATTTTTAAATAAACGAATCTTTTATAAAGAAAATAATTTAAAACTAGTTTTTTTAATATATTTTTATTATTAAATACCTATAAAGGGTACTTTATTTAATAATATAGTTTTTTTATTTTATATAGACCTAGCTAGAGTAATATAATCTTTAATATAATCTTTTAATTAATTAATTATTCCTAGGTATATTTTAAATATTATTAATATTTAAGAGAAAACTAGTTATTTAATAATTATAAATTTTTCTTTAGAATTTAATAGCCTCAACGAGTTAATCTTTTAATTAAATAATATAATTAACGAATAATTAATAAATACCTTTTTAGGGTTAACTAAAATATTAAATTTAACGAATAAGAAAAATATTATATATAAGTACTAAATATAATCCTTAAAGATCTAAGAGAATATTATAATATTATCGATATATACTCGGGCGAATATTTTATAAATATATAGAATCCGGTTTATTTATTATTATACGTATATAGGCGAGTTTTTAAATTTTATTATTATAATATTAAAAGTCTTTTGACTACGATATAATATAATAGTATATTTATATTTATCCTTAAAGTATACTCGCTATTAATAGAAGAAATTAACCGCGTCGATAATAATAATTTAACGATAACCTTTAACGGCGTTAATTATATTATTCTATAAAGATGAATAATAAACGTCTATTATATTTATAATATTTAAACCTCGAATATTAATAACGGTATAAATCTTTTTAATACCGTTTAATTTTATAGTCTAAATAACCAAGATTAGGAAATCAAATAAAGATATTTATATTATCGATTTAAATCGTCTATAAATATATAATTTATTAAAGGTTTCGTTAATAATCTTCCGGCTCTCGTTATTTATAGAATAAATATATATTATTCTAAATACTCTATCTTCCTAGTTAACGCGAAGTAATATATATATTTATTTATTTTCTAGAATATTAGTAAAGCCTCCTTCTATTTAAAATATAAAGAATTAATTAATAACCTTTACTAGCTCCGGTTATTTATCATGAATAATAATATTATTTAAGAGGATATTATTCTTTACCGAAGTAATTATCTTTATTAACGAAATAAAAATTAGGAATTAATGAGGTTCTTTATATCTTACCCCTCTAAAGACTATTTAAGAAGTAATAAATTAATATTAATAATAATTATATTATTAAAAGTTTTTTTAATAAAAGTTTTTTAATACTTTTAAAAAGGCCTTCGTATAACGAGTTTACGAATATCGTTATCGTTTATAGTAATATTATAGTAATTATTAAATTCAACCTCGATTATTTAATTAAATTTTATATTTCTTAAAATTTTAACGAATTTATCCGTTTTATTCTTTATAAATACTAATTTTATTCTATCGTTAACGATTCCGGTAAAGAGATATAAATTAGTATCTACTAATTTAAAAAAATAATCTCGTACTAGTAGATTAAATTTATAGACTTCGATAATTATAATAATTTATAAAGGGAAAATTCTTATTTTTATAATATATACCGGCCGGTTTATATTTATACTTTTCAAATAAACGTCGATAAAGTACTTTATATTAAAACTAGCGATACGGATTATTTAACGAGATATTAATATATTAATCTCTTTAAGAACTATAATATTTATATTAATAAATATATTTACTTTAAAATTATTTATAATATAGACTTCTTTAAAAGCGGTTTCGGTTATTATTTTATTACTACTCTTATTTTTCCCGGGGAAGTATAAAGAGGTAACGATATATTTAAAAATAATATAATAATTAATACTAATACCAGTAATTTAAAATAAAGTTATTATAGTATAGATTCTAACTTTTAGAAAAAAGTATTTTATAAATTTATAATCGACGATAATTACTCTATAATTAATATCCTTATAACTCTTTTCTATTTCAATTCTAGGGTCTAGACTAACTCGAATACTAATATACTAGTATTTCCTATTAAGGGACGGGATTAGTATCTAGATATTTATTAAATTAACGGCTAGGTTTATTAAATTATAATTTAACTAGGGTTTAAGAGTAAATTAAAATAAAAGATAAAAAATAAAAATTAGGGTAGAGTTAATTATTATTTAAATAAGAGTTAATATATAAAATATTTATTTATTTCCTATCCCGATTATATTAAAATAGAGATAAGGAAATTAATTTAAATTTAAATTAAATCTAAAATAAATTAAGTTAAATTAAATTAAATAAAATTATATTATAATTATAACCCCCTCTTTAAGGTCGAGCTCCTACGAGATAAATAATAAAATAGAATAAAATATACTATTTATTAATACGGTTATACGAAGTATTAATTAAGGTTAATATAAAATATTTAATTATAACGATAATAACGGATAAAGGATAAAACGAGGAATAAACGACGATATACGAATAAAACTAGGCGTTAGCGTTATTATTTATAAACGATAATAACGGGGCTAGGCTATAAAATACTATTTATTTATATAATAATACGAAGTATTAGTCGAAGCCGATATAGAATAATAACCGAGGTAATAATAACGGATAAGGAATAAATTAAAATATAAATAAGAATTAACTTTTTAAAAATCGAATTAAAATAAAGATAATAAAGGTTCTTTATATTAATACTTTTAAATAATATATAATAGTTCGTAGAGGCTAGCGGCGCTAGGATTCGAGATATTATTATAATATAATCTTATCTATCTTAACCTAACTTAATTTATTTTAGATTTAATTTAAATTTAAACTAATTTCCCTATTTCTATCTTAATATAGTCGGGATAAGAAATAAATAAATACTCCGTATATTAATTCTTATTTAAATAGTAACCGGCCCTACTCTAACTTTCGTTCCTTATTTCTTATTTTAGTTTATTTTTATATTATAATTAAATTATAATTTAATAAACCTAGTTTATAATTTAATAAATATCTAGATATTAATCCCGTTTTTTAATATTATAAAAGATTAACTACCTAGTTAATACTCTTTAGTATTAAGATAATTATTATAAGAGATTAAATCTTTAACCCCGAAGACCGCGTATAATAATTCCTCGCCGAAGTTTAGAATAATTTTATTAGTTTCTTAAATATCTTCGATTATTTATATATTTAAATCGAGAGTAATTTATTATTCGATATTTTATTTTTATTTACGCTTCCTCCTCCTTTTATATTAAATACGTAATTCTTAATTTATACTATTATTTAAGTAATGACTTAGGTCTTATTTATTATAATTTAAATTATACCTTAACCCCCGTTTTAGGTATTCGATAAGAATATTTTTAATAATATTATTATTATAGGCCTACGCTCGTCTTTCTTTTTAAATATTTAATAATTTACTTCCTCTTAATTTTAAATACTCCCTAGATCCGAAAAGCTCCTAGATATCTCGAAATATAAAAAGGACTTGGATAAATTAGATATTTAGGAGTAAATATTAATATAACGGATATATATTAATTATAATCGTTACCCTACCGATAATAATAAGATCGTTTATATAAAACTTAAATTAATTATCGGTAAAAAGGCCTTTAATTTAATAAATTATTATTAAAAAGAGGGTTTTTATACCCTAAATAGTTTTACCGATTAACGAAAAAAGTTACGAGAAGTATACAATAACCCGTTTAAATAAAAGGATACTCGGAATTATATCCGAGAATTTAAATAAGACTTTATATTTTTTAATAAATATTTTAACCTCGTTTTTGAAAAAAAGGAATATTCTCGAATAAAGAATTAATTAATAATTATATACCTTCGATAAATACGTCCGTATATACTCCGAAATCGATTAAGAACTTTAATAAATTAAATATTATTTACCTCGTTAAAGTATTATTTTTATTAAAATAAAATAAATCTTAAAGAGGTTTATTATACCTTTATTAACTTCTATCTTTATAACTCGCTTTAATATAATAAGTACTTTTATCTTTATTATTATACTAGCTCCGATCTTTTTATTTAAGGAGTTAATAAATTTTAATTTAATTTAAATTATTATTAAAGGGAAATTAATAAAAACCCCGGTTATTAAAATTATCTACGAGAAGTAAAGACTTTACTTTTATTATAAATTATTTAAGTATAATATAAAGACTTATTTAATTAAGCTAGTTAATCTCCGATCTAATATTATAATTATAATTAACGATAACGAGAGTATTATAAGAGAAGTTATTTTAAATACGGAAAAAGAATAATTTTAATATAAAGTTACGTATTAAAATTATAAATAACAAGGTCATAGTATATATTCAATAGTAATAATTAATTAATTAGCTAAATCTTCCTCTTGAATAATAAGGATAGTATTTTCGCTATTAAGGAACTAACCTAGTATAGTAAATATAATATAACCGTAATAATTATTATTAAATAAATAAAGTTATCGCCCCGATAGTATAAATGGATTAAATATTTAAAGAAGCGGTAGTGTAAAGGGTATCTCTATAAAACGGTAGCGCTAGTATAGAGAGATCTCTATTAAACCGTAATTACTATAATAATAAACTTTATTTACACCGAATTTATATTATTCTAATAAACTAGTTAAAAGTATTTTTATAATTCTTAATAATATTAGGTATATATTATAGTTATTTTATAGATATTTATTTATTATCCTTAAACCTATACCCCTTCCAACGAATAAGGTATTATAGGGTTATATTTTTAACTTTCTTAAATCGACGTTATCGCTTCTATAATAACTTATTTATTTCCTATCTTTCTTCGTTATCGACGGTAATCGGTAGCGGAGCTTTAGTATATTTTTTATATAAATCCTCTTTTAACCTAATAATAGTTTTAAAGTAAACGACCGAAACTATATTATAAATAAATATAATAGGTAGAAATTTAAGACGGTATATTAATTTACCGATATATTTAATAACCTAGAAAGATCCGACGAATTATTAACTAGTTTTCTTAGATAAAACGCCGGCTATTTAATATCCTTTATATAAATATAAATAAATATAATCTCTAACCTTAAAGAATATAGTTTTATATATTATAATATTCCTTTATCTAGAGCGACGTAAAGGTAATAATATCCTACGCGTCGATATATTCGGGACGATAAATAGTAATAAGGAACACTTCGACTCGGAAGGTTTCTATTATAGCGTTCTTTATTTTTATAATACGTAGTCGTATTTTTATAATAGGGCGTTATATATTACGGGAGGTTTTTACTATAATATTTATTCCCGTAGTAAAGATTTTTATATTAATATTTATTTTTATAGTAGAGAGTCCTATATTACGGAAATATTTAAGGATATTTATTATATTAAATTAAAAAATATTAAGATTATTAATATATAGTAGATTAAATAACTCCTTAATCTTAAACTTATATAAAATCTCGGTAGGCGCTAAGCGGGTACTATTATATTTAATAAACTTATTTAGTATAACCGAAAATTATAGTAGTATTATAAATTATTTATACGCGTCGACTATTAATAGGAAGTATTTTAAGGTAATTTCGACGATTTTATTCAATTTTTCAAATTATCCGTCGGTCTAAAGATAATATATAGTCGAATAAAGTATATTAATATTTAACTCCGTTATAATTTATTTATATAACTACCCGATAAATCGAGTATCTCGGTCGTTAATAATTATTAACGGAAGACCCTAATTTAATAGTAGAAGTTTTATTAATAAGTAGTAAATTTATTAAAGTCCGCCCTAGGCTATTTTACCCGTAATTAATTTTACTATTTTACTAAATTAATATATAACCGATATTACGTAATCCTCGCCGGTAGAAACTTCTAGTAGAGCGAGGATAAAATTAATTATTATAATTTTAAAGGGTTTATACGGCGAGTAAATCGGTTATAACGAGTTATAAAGTTAATATCTAGGTATTTAATATAATTAATAATAAAGGTAGTATCTAAAGTACTTATATAACTTCGTCGATATATTAAATATATAGATATTATATATAAGTTTCTTATAAGTTCTAGTATAACTAGGATATCCTATTTTATTATAAACTTTCTAGAAAACCTTATACTCTAGCGTAGTTAATAGGTATAAACGAAAACTATAATTATATTCGATATTGTCGAAATAGAGTAACCCGTTAATAAGTTTATATAGTAGTTTAGCCGTATTCTTACCGAGTATAGCGTTTTTTACTATCGTAGTTATAATCTTAATTTATCGACCTTCTACTTCGTAATTACTACGTATACTACTTTTAAAGTCTTCGCTAATAGCGATAATATTAACTAGGAAAGTATTAAATACGTCTAGGATTAATTCGTTTATTTTAAAATAATATAACTGACTAGTAAAGTATAATAAAGTATTTAGAATAATATTCGCTTTACTAGGCTTATATCTCAATTTAATTCGGAATCTTTATAGGTATTCCGACGCGCGGATTAACCTAAAATTCAATTTCTTAATAAAGGTAATATTTATAGATATTTATTTTACTATACTTATAGTAGAAGTATAATTAATATAGATAATTATAATAGTACTAGTAGTTTTTATAAAATAGTGAATCTTCTTTATAACCTAAACGATATTAATTATTTCTAGTCCAGTTAACTAGTAGTTTATCTTAACCGAGGTTAGTTATCTCGATAGGAAAAGAATAAATCATAGTAATTTCTACTTCGGTACTTCCGTAGTATCGTTATTTTTAATATAGTATATATATACCCCGAATCTTTATTCCTTATTAATATTTAGATTAATAAATAACGGTCTCTTTAGATTAGTATAATATAGTATAATAAAACTCGCGAAGAGTTTTTATAAATATTTATAAGTATTAAACTCCGCCGGCGTAAACGTATCGACGAGAGATTTCTTTATTATAGATTTACGAGTATTACCCCGTATACTTTTACTTTATAAATTTCGATAGTATTAATTTAATAATATTTTACGGTCTTATAGAGGCTTGATTATTACTATATAGTATAGAATATATTATTTTAAGTAACCCGTTATTCCGAGGTACTACTTTAGCGCCTATAATATTCGGGGAAATTAAAGATTCCGTATAATTACTAGTTTATTCTTAGTTATAATAGGATTTAAAATATTAATATATTAATTCAATAACTAGCCGGACGAATAATTAAAGAAAGATTTCTTAATAAAAATATAAACGTTTATATCCGATAGTATTTAGAATACTAGTATTAAATACTCGACGTATTCTAGTAAGAATTTAGAGAAGATAATAATATTATTTATATATACTCGATAGAATTTTCGGTATAGACGTAGTATACGGTCGATTATTTATTAAATATAAATAAGCGAGTTCCGGTAATTTATAACGGGGACGTTAAATATTTTTTATCCTTTATATATAACTACTATAAAACGATATCGATAATATCGCTTTATTTACTATTAATAGAAGAAGGTTACCGCGTCGATAATTAAAATATACGTAGTATATAATAGAAGTACTAAGATCTTAGTTTAGATAAGGACTAGATAAGTATTAAATATTATAATTTTATTAAAAACCTTAATATCGATAACTACGTGTTCTTTAGAACCGGAGGTAGTATCTTTCTATACGACGAAATAAAAGAAAGAAAACGGTATCGTTATAATTATTTATTCTATTCGGCCCTACTAGTATAATTTATTAAAAACGCCGTTAATAATATCCTTATTACACTTTCCTAACGGATAAATATAAGTTTAACCGGCTTTATAAATCTCTTTCTAGTTATCGATAAAAGGAATCTTTATTTATTTAGATTCCGGGATATTCGCTATATTTCTAATATCTTTCTATAGATTTAGAAATAAATCGACGACGTCGGTAATAATAAAGGCGGAAGTATTATTTCTATAAATCGTAGTATTTATAAGGTATAAAGTTTCTAGTTTAAATAAATAAATATTCGGTACCGCGGAAGTCTTTTATAAAGTTTATTTCAATAAAGGCGAATAATACTCTAATAAATTTAATAGAGTAAATATTAAATTAGAAGTTATAAGGCCTAAATAAATAATATTCGATATTATCGAATTAAATATATAGGGAGTTATTATTATATTAAAGATTATTATTATAGTAAAACCGGCCTTAAAATAAAATTTAATTAAAAGTTTCGACGCTAAAGTCTTAAGTAACTTTATCGTTAAAATAATATATAAAGTATTTATTTAAAAGTATCTAGTTACTTCGTATTTAATTATTTTCTTTAACCTAGTATATCGGCTAATAATTATAGGAAAATTAGTATTATTCCGGACTATAATTTTATCTATATTATAATCAACGATATACGCGGTTATTATTAATATATTAAATTAAGAAGGTTTAAATAATAAATTACGATCTTAAAGTAAATCCGATTTTATAGATTTAACTATAATAACTATATCTAAATATACTAGTATAATATAACGGAATTTATTAATTATAGTTATATCTATTCTAGTACTCTTCGTAATTATAGAAATAAGGATTTAAAGGTTACTATAAGATATAATAATAATAAAATCTCTACCGGTATTAATTATAATTTCTTCTAACTTTATAATATCGATATTTATCAAAATCTTAATAAATGAATTATCGACGATATATAATTCTTTAATAATTAAGGCGATCTTACCGTCTTTACCGGGAATATATATAGGAATAATAACGAATTTATTAATATTATAATTATTCGATTTTAAGCTACGGACTTTTATAGTAATAAATATTTTACGGACCTTAATTTATAGGTTAAATTTTATAAACTTGATAAAAAACTACCGGTTTATAAGGTTTATAATATATTTAATATCGAAGTAAAATTCGTAGAGTTAATTATCTAGTTCTACGGAGACTTTAATAGTAGTATAGCGATAACTACGAAATATATAACCGTAGGTAGGTTTATTAATAAATATTAATTTAATAATTTACTTCGCCGAGAAAGTAATCTTTAATAGAGCGGAAATTAAAGAAACGGAATTCGCTAAAGCGGAAGACGTAATAAATTCTAATAAAAAAGGATTTCGGTAAAGTCGGATATATATATATAATTTATTATTTAACGAGAAGGATTATTTATATAAATAATAAAATACTTTACTAGTAATATTGGTTATTTTAATAATATATTAATTAATAAAAAGGTTATTAATTATCTTATTATAAAGTTACTCTAAATCAACGGTATTACTAGGGTATTTACTAGCCTATATAGTATTTTAATAAAAAGTATCTTTTTAGCTATTATAATAACTTTTTTAATTTTCGTTATAAAGATTTTCGGTTTAATGGAAGAATTCTACCGTTTAATCTTTATCGTAGTTAACGTCTTTAGGAACTTTTTAATCTTTAGTATAATAGGCTCTTAAAATCGAAAAGGGCTTTTTAAAAGAATTCTTATTAAAGTTTCTTTTTACTCCGAAGTCTTAATTTTAATATTTAAAAAACAATATCTTCTACCTAGGTAACGGATTTAAATTTCTATTTATTATTTATAATTACTTTCTAGGAAACGGTAGGCTATTAAGATTCTACTATTATTATTACTAATTAATATTACTCTATTAAGGTTAGAAGGACGAAGAAAAAGAAAATAACTTATATAAATTACTTTCGTAGGAAGTATTATTATCTTTATAAAAAAGTATACCGCTATATAAAAGTTTAAAGCCTTCGGCCGGACGGTAAAAAATTAAAAATTAACGATATTAATTATATACCGTTACTACTAATCAATAAGATTATAGTATATATTTAGTAGTAATAATTAATTAATTAACTAAATCTTCTTTTTAAATAATAAAGATAGTATTTTCGCTATTAAGGAACTAACCTAGTATAGTAGATATAGTATAATTATAATAATAAATACCTAAAATCTTATATATATTTTCTTATTTATTAATTATATTATTTAATTTATTAATTAAACTTTCGCTCTAGTTTATTATATAACTTTTTAAATCCGATTTTATATTTTATAATAAATATATAATTATTTTTTATTAATTACGGAATAATTAAGCCCGAATTTAAATTAAAGTTTTAATTAATATTAATCTATTAAATTACTTTTTTATTAATTATAATTTTATATATATTTAATATTTACTTCTTTATTTTCTTTATTATTCTTATATCGTCCGATTATTTAATAGCGTCTCTATCGTTATAAAATATATTATTTATATTATAAAAATAATTCTAAATATTTATAATTATTAAGAATGAATAATTTTCTTTATTATTAAATATAATTAATACCCCGTCGTAATCGGTTTATAATACCTTTATCGTTATAAAATTATTATTGATTTTTTAGATAATTTCTTAACCTTCGCTTTATATTTTTATTTAAGAAACTATATTCTTAATCCTATAAAAATCTTCGTAGAATTTTTTTTTTCTATACTTTAAAAAAGTTTTTAAATTTAAGAATCTTAATCTTTAATTTTATTTAATACCCGTATAAAGTAAACCCCGATCTAAAAAAAATCATTAATATATAAAGAGTCGTTATTATTTATAAACGATAACGTTATTTACGCTACGGAATAAGAAAGAGAAAGGAAGGGAATAACCCCCGCTTCTTTCCTTTCTAATAGAGAAGGGAGCGGAAGGGAAAGAGTAGAGATTATTAAAGAAAGAAAGAAATTATTTATTATTCCCTTCCTCCCTACTCTCCTTATAGGGCTACTCTTATATATAGTTATATATATATATATATATACTCTATTACTACTTCTATATAGTTTATATATACCCCTATATATACTTTATATATACGTGTATATATACCCTATTACTGCTCCTATATATGGTCTATATATACGCGTATATATACCCTATTACTACTCCTATATGGCCTATATATACCCCTATATATAGTTATATATACGCGTATACATACCCTATTGCTGCCTCTATATATGGCCCATTCTTACCTCTATATACTATATATAGCTAATGCCAAGAGGCTAGTCCAAATTAGGTATAAGGCTTGGCGTTTCTTGATCGCTTTCCTAATTGTCCTAATCTTTGTACCACTTAATGGAGCATATATGCGCGCATATATAGGCCATATATGGGGGCAGTAATGGGGCATGTATGGGCGCATACATGGGCCATATATGGGGGCATATATGGGCCACATGGGAGCAGCAATGGGGTATGCATGCGCGCATACATGGGCCATATATGGGAGCAGCAATGGGGCATGCATGCGCGCATACATGGCCATATATGGGTGCATATATGGGCCATATGGGAGCAGTAATGGGGTATGCATGCGCGCATATATGGGCCATATGTGGGGTCAGCCCTACCCGGGAAGGGAGGATGGGAATAGTAGGGAATCCCTTCCCTTCCCCGGACCAAGGAAGGGAATTACTTTAGGCCTATCCCTTCCCTACCCTATTCCGTAGCGTAACGTTATTATTAAACCGTTAATTCCGATTTAAAAGAAGTTACTTTAACTTTAAACTTATTAATAATATATTTAATCCTAGATTTATAAAAAGTAAACCTCGATTTAAAAAGAATTTATTTAGTCTTAAATTTATTAAAAGTAAACCTAGTCTTTAACTTAATTTAATATTTATATAAAATAATTTAAAATTTAAAAGAAGTTACTTTAATTATAAATTTATTAATAATAAATTTAGATTTAAAAAGAGTTTTCTTTACCTTAATCCTAATTATTTATTCCTATAAGAATTAATTATAATAACGAGTATAATCGTATTATTATTATTATTAAATAAGGAAAGACGCTTAAAATTAAATATTATAATTTAACTTTACTTCGTTTTAAGTTTTAATATTAAAAAAAGCGAATTTAATACTTAACTACTTTTAATATATACGAGATAAAATCTCGATTATTTACCCGGCTCGTTAAATTTAGTAAATAAACTATATTTAATTTATTATTTATAAAAATCGATTAATTGTTAGATATTTTAAAAGAAATCTCGAGCTTAAATATTTAATTTTATTAAGAATCTAAATATTATGAATTTAAACCCCGCCTTAATTAAAATTTTAAATTAAATATTTACGATTAAACCTAGAAGCGAGTTATATTTAAAATAAATAAAAAGTTTTATCTCGCCTCCGCCGTTATTTAAAAAGAGCTTCAAGTCTATCGAGATAATAAAAATATTAATTTAATTATAATCTTACTTACGCGGTATTATAAATTTTTAAATATTTTTTAAAAAAAGATATTAATACTTTACCCCCGTATCGGTTATATAATTATATTATTAAATTTAAAGAAGGGCTATAACCTCCGTTATTTAATTTATATAATATATATTATAATAAGATCCTAAAACTCCGCCGTTATTTAAATAAGAATTTTAATAAAGGTTTTATTCGGGTTAATCGTTTTTATATCGTATTTTCTATTTTATTTATAAAGAAATTTAATAAAGATTTATATTTTTATATTAATTACCGAGGGCTAAATATTATTATTATAAAAAATAAATACTCTTTACCTTTAATTTTAAAAATCTTAAATTAATTAAATCGTATTAAGGTATTTTCTAAATTATATATTATACTTATTTTTAATCGCCTCCGTATTAAAAAGAGCGATAAAGAATTTATAATATTCTATACCCGATTCGGCTTGTTTAAATACTCTATTATATTATTTAAATTATATAATAACTCTATTTTATTTTAATATTATATTAATAATACTCTTTATAAATTTCTTAACGAGATTTATACTATTTATCTCGACGATATTCTAATTTATAATAATATTAAAAAAGAGTATAAAATTTATATTAAATATATTCTTTAAAAACTCCGTAAAACGGGGCTTTAAATAAGTATTATTAAATATAATTTCTATATTACGGAAGTTACGTACCTAAGATTAATTATTATTATTAAAGAGATTAAAATAAATTCAAAGAAAATCAATATTATCCTAAATTAATTATAATTAATTAATATTAAAGATATTTAAAGTTTTTTAAAATTCGCTAACTTTTATCGGCGCTTTATTTATAAGTTTAATAAACTCGTTATATTATTTATAATTAAAAAAAGTATTACCTTCGAGTAAAATACTCGATATTAAATAGTTTTTAATACTTTAAAAAAGATTTTTATCTTCGATATTATCTTAATTTATTTCGACCCCGATTATAAAATTATAATAAAGATAAATACGTTTAATTACGTATTTAGGGGAGTTTTATCTTAATATAATAACTAAAATATCCTTCGTCCTATAATTTACTTTTTAAAAAAGTATAATTTTATAAAATATAATTATAAAATCTATAATAAAGAGTTTATAATAATCGTTTATATATTTAAGAAATAATATTTTAAATTAAAGAGATTTACTCTCTTTATTAAAATAATATCCGATTATAAAGCTCTTAAGTATTTCGCCTTATTTAAAATATTATCTCGTTATTAAATAAAATAAAACGAGTTTTTATTTTATTTTAATTATAAGATTATTTACCGGCCTAATAAAAAAGGCGGTAAATTTAATATATTAACGCGTTAATTAAAAGACCTTTTTTAAAAAAGGGGATAAATTAAAGCCTAGATATTAATATTAATATTAAATTATATTAAAAAGAAAAAATATAGCCCTAAAAATCCTTAAAGATTATATTTATAATATATTATTAAATATAACGACCTTAGCCTTAATTACGCTTCGGATTAATATAGAGTAGGGTAGAGATCGAGGTATAATCTCTACCCTAACCTAGTATAAGAATCTATTAGCGTAGGGTTTAAAATAGGGTAGAGTAAAATAAGGATTTACTAAGGGATCCCTACTACGCTAAAACGGATTTCTAATAATTATTATAATAACCCTAGGGACGTATTATAACTACTACTACCTCTATAAATATATATATTTATAGCTACTACTGCTCCTATAGATACGCGTATTTATAACTACTACTACTACTACCTCTATAGATATACGCACTCATAACTACTACTACCTCTATAGATATATATACTCATGGCTGCTGCTGCTCCTATAGATATATATATTTATAACTACTACTACCCTTATAGATATATATACTTATAACTACTACTACCTTTATAGATATATATACTCATAGCTACTACTACCTTTATAAATATATATACTCATAGCTACTACTACCTCTATAGATATACGTACTCATAACTACTACTACTTTTATAGATATATATACTCATGGCTACTACTATCTCTATAGATATATATACTCATAGCTACTACTACCCCCATTATAAATTAATAATAAAATATATTATAGATTATACTATAGAGAGACGATTATTATAATAATTATTATAATTAATATTTACTATTATTCTTTACTCTTTATCTTTCAACTAATTTTGAATCGAAATATTCTTTAGAATAAAATATTAAATTTAAGGGACAACGCTAATATTAAAATATATTAATAAATATTTAAAAAGAATTAATTTTAAATTTAAAATTAAATTATTATTTAAGCGTCCTCTTCATTTTAATATAAACGAATTAAACTACGTCTTTAATAAAATCTTCGGTTATATTTAACTTTAGGCTAATAATAGTTTTAAATTTAATATTAATTTAAATAATTATTAAGTCCGAGTATTTATTTCATGAGAACGTATATCTATAGGGGCGGTAGTAGTTATAAATATATATATCTATAGAGGTAGTAGTAGCTATGAGTGCGCGTATATCTATAGGGGTAGTAGTAGTTATAAATATATAATAATAATAACTATAAGTACGTATATCTATAGAGGTAGTAATAGCTATGAGTATATATATCTATAAAAGTAGTAGTAATTATAAGTATATATATTTATAGAGGCAGTAGTAGTAGTAGTTATAAATATATATATTTATAAGGGTAGTAGTAGTTATAAATATATATATCTATAAAAGTAGTAGTAGTATATCTATAAAAGTATAGGGTAGGCTCTAAGCGCTATAAGCGCACGTAAGTTAGTTAAGCTAGGTTAAGCGGGGTAATACTATATCCTAACTCTTAAGCGTTATTAATCCCCGTGAGCGCTCCTGAGAATCTAACGCGCTCCTGAGAATATTTTTGGCTCGTGAGAATACCTAAATTTAGAATACGCCACCAATATGGCCCCCATATATGGCCCCACTTATGGCCATGGCCCTATTCCATTCATGGCCATGGCGCATTCCACTTATGGCCATGGCGCATTCCATTCATGGCCATGGCGCATTCCATTCATGGCCATGGCCCCATTCCATTCATGGCCAAGTCCCCCATTCATGGTCAAGGCTCTGTCGCTGTCGCACCACATAACTGCACCTGGCAAAACGTCGCCATATATCCGGTGGCGCATAGCCCGGGCGTCACCCCCGCGTAGATTTCGCGCGAATCGATTGAATCCGGGAATCAAAAGTTACTGGCGTTAGGGGTGGTTCCGGGGGGTCGCTACCGTCGATAGGGGCGATCATAGAACATCATATATACGCATATGTATAGGCCATAAATGGGGGTATGCGCGCATCTATGGGGGCAAGAATGGCCATATATGCGCGTATCTATGGCAGCAGCAATGGCCATGAATGCGCATATCTATGGGCCATGAATGCGCATATCTATAGGCCATGTATGCGCATATCTATGGGCCATGAATGCGCATATCTATGGGCCATGAATGCGCATATCTATGGGCCATGTATGCGCATATCTATGGGCCATGAATGCGCATATCTATGGCAGCAGCAATAGCCATGAATGCGCATATCTATGGGCCATATATGCGCATATCTATAGGCCATATATACGCGTATATCTATAGCAGTAGTAATGGCCATGTAAATAAATAATCCTGAGCGGCCCTGAGCGGCCCTGAGCGGCCTGAGAATCCTAAATAATCCTGAGCGAGCCTAAGCGAGCCTGAGCGAGCCTAAGCGGGCCTGAGAATCCCTAATTAAATCTGAGCTATTTTAGCGCTCGCGAGCGGGCCTAAACGCTCCGAGCAAAATAAGATTCTCAGAGTCGCTTATACTTTTGTAGATGTAGTAGTTATAAATACACGTATCTATAGAGGCAGCAGTAGCTATGAGTATATATATCTATAAAAGTAGTAGCGTTATTAGAATAATTATTAGAAATCCGCCTTGGCGTAGTAGGGATCCTTAAAGGATCCCTATCTTACCCTACCCTAATTTAGAGTAGGGATCGAACCGCGATCTCTACTCTATACCCTACCCTACCCTACCTCACGCTAGTATTCTCTTTAGGGATCTCTATACCAATCCGAAGTATAACCTTAATTTTAATTATCTTAATTATATTAATAATAGACTAGGAGATTCTTATTTAACTTTTCTAATTATACCTTGTATTAATTTATACGACCGCGATAAACCTCGATATAAATATTAATCCGGAATTATAAACCCCGTTTATATCTTATAAACCTAAATTAAATAAAAACTAATTCATCGATTTAAATAAAAATTTATACGATACTCCGATTTATTAATTATAGAATATAATTAATTAAGCCGATTAATTCGCCTTTAAAATTCTCAAAATACTCCGTTTTAAAATATATTATTATAACGGAATTCCCCTCGCTAAATATAAAGATAAAGATAAAGTTCTTTACTTTTAAAGAAAAAAATTCTTCCGAATTCTAATAAACTACGCCTTCGTCTAATTTAATTAATTTATAATAATATTATAGGTAATTATTTAAGTCGTATTAAATATTACGAACTAATTAGTCGGGTTTATTAATAACTTAATATTTATACTATTATTTAACAATTTATTAAGAATTATTATATATATTAAAGAACTAAACCTTCCGTTAATATATTTAAAAATAACTATATTTATTACCGCCCCCGTAACGATATTAAAAAGATATTTTAATAAATTATATAAATTTACTATTATTTTATATCTTTATAAAAATTATTTATTAGTATATCCTAATTTTCGTAGACTATTTAACTAAGATACGGTATTTAATACTAATTATATTAATAAAAATAAACGAAGTTTATAATATTTTCTACTAAAATGTATAAAAGTTTTATAAATTATTAGATATCTTTATTTCGGATTAAGGATTTTAATTTATATCGGAGTTCTAAAAGACTTTATATAAATATTTTAAAATCGATTAATATATATTTACTAAATATTATCTTTAGATAAATAATTAAACCGAGTAATTTAATATTATAATAAAATACTATCTTTATATATATATTAATTATATATAAAATAACTAATTAAATTAACTCCTTAAAGTCAAGTTTTTTAATAATAATATTAATTCTTTTAATACTTTAGCCTCGTCTTTTTTAATTAATTATAATTAATATTTATATATCGGCTTCGAGTTTATTAAATTTTTATTCTAAAATCTTACCGCTTAAGCCCGTATTTATTTAATCGTCGTCGATAAATTCGCGACGTAAATAAAAGTCTTAAATAATTACCTCCGCGATAAAATATTTATCGTTTAAATTATTTTTAAATCCTCGGTTAACTAACGAAGGCGCTTATATTTAATATATTTAATAAACGATTAAATATAACTAAATATTAAGAATCTAAATATTATATACTTTTTAATTAAATTTAACGATTATAATATCGGCCCCTTCCGACTCTTTAAAGTTTTCGATAATCCTTTTATAATTTAATTAGATTTTCTATATTCTATAAAGGTTTACTACGTCTTCTATATTAATTTATTATAATTAATAATTAATAACTCTTTACCTAGATAAATCTAGCCTATCCGAGTACTTATAATTACCGAAGATAATTAATATAAATAGTACGTTAACGGTATCTTAAATTCTAAATATAATTACCGTTATAGTCTATCTTTATTAAAGTATTATATCGATTAAGAAGATTACGTCGTTATATAAAAACCCTTTTAATATTTTACCCGTTATTAATAATTTATTAATAAATATTATATCTCGAATCCTAACGCCCTTGGCCTCTACGAACTACCGTATATTATTTAAAGGTATTAATATAAAGTATCTTTATTATCTTCGTTTTAATTTAATTTTTAAAAAGTTAATTTTTATTTATACTTTAATTTATTCCTTATCCGTTATTATTACTTTAATTATCGTTCTATATCGGCTTCGACCGATATTTTATATTATTATATAAATAAATAATACTTTATAGCCTAGCCTCGCCGTTATTATTTATAAATAATAACGCTAACGCCTAGCCTTATTCGTATACCGCTATTTATTCCGCGTTTTATTCTTTATCCGTTATTATCGCTATAACTAAGCGTTCTATATTAATTTTAATTAATATTTCGTATAATTATACCGATAAATAATATACTTTATTCTAACTCGTTATTTATCTTATAGGAGCTCGACCTTAAAGAGGGGGTTATTATTATAATATAATTTTATTTACCTTAATTTAACTTAATTTATTTTAAATCTAATTTAGATTTAAATTAATTTCCCTATTTCTATCCTAATATAATCGGGATAAGAAATAAGTAAATACTCCGTATACTAATTTTTATTTAGATAATAACTAGCTTTATCCTAATTTTCGTTCTTTATCTTTTATCTTAACTTACTTCTATACTATAATTAAGTTATAATTTAATAAACCTAGTTTATAGTTTAATAAATATCTAGATACTAATCCCGTCTTTTAATAAATATAATACTTATTAATAAATTATTAATAATGGGTAAAATACTAAAAGAGTTTTTATATAACGATATAATCTTTTTAATTAATATAATACTTTAATAAAAATAGATTATAATAGTAATTATATTTAGAATTTAAGATATTATTAATATATTATTTATATTACTTATCTTCGGTAATTATAGATTCTCGGATAAGCTAGACTTATCTAGGTAAAGAATTATTAATTATTAATTATAATAAGTTAGTATAAAAAACGGGGTAAATTTTTATAAAATATAAAAAATCTAGTTAAATTATAAAGAGATTATTAAAAATCTTAAAGACTTAAAAAGAATTAATATTATAATTATCGAATTTAATTAAAAAGTATATAATATTTAGATTTTTAGTATTTAGTTATATTTAATCGTTTATTAAATATATCGGATATAAATATCTTCGTTAGTTAATCGAGGATTTAAAAATAATTTAGGCGATAAATATCTTATTATAAAAATAATTATTTAAAGTTTTTATTTATATCGCGAATTTATCAACGGCGATTAAATAAATATAAATTTAGGCGGTAAGATTTAAATATAAAGATTCGGTAGACTCGAAACCGATATATAACTATTAATTATAATTAGTTAAGAAGGGCGAAGTTAAAGTATTAAAAAAAATTAGTATTATTATTAAAAAACTTTATTCTAAAGTACTATTTCACCTAATTATCCTATATATAATTAATATATATACGGAGGTAGTATTTTATTATCGTATTAAACCGCTCGGTTTAATTATTCGTCTAAGGATAATATTTAATAAATATATATTAATTAATTTTAAAGCGTTTATATAAAGTCTTTTAAAACTTCGATATAAACTAAAATTCTTAATCCGAAATAAAGAAATCTAATAACTTATAAAGTTTCTATATATTCTAATAGAAAATATCGTAGGCTTCGTCTATTTTTATCGATATAATTAATACTAGGTACTATATCTTAATTGAGTAATCTACGAAAATTAGGATATACCGATAAATAATTCCTATAAAGATATAAAGTAGTAGTAGATTTATATAATTTATTAAAATATCTTTCTAATATCGTTATAAGAGCGGTAATAAATATCGTTCTTTTTAAATATACTAGCGGGAAGATTTAATTCTTTAATATATATAATAATTCTTAATAAATTATTAAAGAATAGTATAAACGTTAGGTTACTAATAAGCCCGATTAATTAATTCGTAATATTTAATACGATTTAGGTAATTACCCGCGATATTATTATAAACTAGCTAAATTAAATAAAGGTGTAATTTATTAGAATTCGGAATATATTTCTTTCCTCGAAAGTAGAGAACTTTATCTTTATCTTCGTATTTAGCGAGGGGAATTCCGCTATAATAATATATATTATAATATAATATTTCTAGGACTCTAAAAGCGAATTAATTAACTAAATTAATTATATTTTATAATTAATAAATCGGGATATTATATAAATCTTGATTTAAATTAATAAATTAGTTTTTATCTAATTTAGGCTCGTAAAATATAGATAGGGTTTATAATTCCGGATTAATATTTATATTAAAATTTATCGCGGTTATATAAATTAATATAAAATATAATTAGAAAGATTAGATAAGAATCTTTTAATTTACTATTAATATAACTAAAATAATTAAAACTAAGACTAGGGTTATTATATTTAATAATATATTATAAATATAATTTTTAAAAACTTCTAGGGCTAGATTTTTTCTTTTTAATATAATATAATATTAATATTAATATTTAGGGTCTAATTTATTCTTTTTTTTAAAGAGGTCTCTTAATTAATATATTAATATATTAAGTTTACTACTTTCTTTATTACGCCGGTAAATAATTTTATAATTAAAATAAAATAAAAACTCGTTTTATTTTATTTAATAATAAAATAATATTTTAAATAAAACGAAATACTTAAAAACTTTATAATCGGATATTATTTTAATAAAAAGAGTAGATTCTTTTAATTTAAAATATTATTTCTTAAATATATAAATAATTATTATAAGCTCTTTATTATAAATTTTATAATTATATTTTATAAAGTTATACTTTTTTTTAAAAAGTAAATTATAAAATAAAGAATATTTTAATATTATATTAGGATAAAACTCCCTTAGATACGTAATTAGAAATTTTTATTTTTATTATAATTTTACGGTCGGGGTCGAAATAAATTAAAATAATATTAAAGATGAAAACTTTCTTTAAAGTATTAAAACTTATTTAATATTAAGGAATCTACTCGAAGATAATACCTTTCTTAATTAAGATTATAAATAATATAATTAATTTTTTTAATTTATAAATAAAGCGCCGATAAAAGTTAACGAATCCTAGGAAATTTTAAATATCTTTAATATTAATTAATTATAATTAATTTAGGATAATATTAATTTTCTTTAAATTTATTTTAATCTCTTTAATAATAATAATTAATCCTAAATATATAATTTCCGTAATATAAAAATTATATTTAATAATATTTATTTAAAACCCCGCTTTACGGAGTTTCTAAAGTATATATTTAATATAAATTTTATACCCTTCTTTAATATCGCTATAAATTAGAATATCGTCGAGATAAATAATATAAATCTTATTAAGAAACTTACGAAGAGTATTATTAATATAATATTAAAACGAGGTAGGATTATTATATAATCTAAATAATATAATAAGGTATTTAATTAAGCCGAATCGGGTATAAAATATTATAAATTCTTTATTACTCTTCTTAATACGGAGGTAATTAAAAATAAATATAATATCTAATTTAGAAAATACCTTAATACGATTGAATTAATTTAAGGTTTCTAAAATTAAAGGTAAAAAGTATTTATTCTTTATAATAATAATATTTAATACTCGGTAATTAATATAGAAATATAAACCTCCGTTAGGTTTCTTTATAAATAAAATAAAAAACGCGATATAAAAATAATTAACCCGAATAAAATCTTTATTAAAATTTTTATCTAGGTAACGATAAAGTTCTAGGATCTTATTATAATTTATATTATATAAATTAAATAACGGAGATTATAGCCCTTCTTTAAACTTAATAATATAATTATATAATTAATACGGGGGTAAAGTATTAACGTCTTTTTTTAAAAAATTATCTAGGAATTTATAATATTATATAAATAAGATCGTAATTAAGTTAATATTTTTATTATTTTAATAAATTTAAAACTTTTCTTAAATAACGACGGAGGCGAGATAAAACTCTTTATTTATTTTAAATATAACTCGGTTTTAGGCTTAATTATAAATACTTAATTTAAAATTTTAATTAAAGCGGGGTTTAAATTTATAATATTTAAATTCTTAATAAGATTAAGTATTTAGGGTCGAGATTTCTTCTAAAATATCTAGGAATTAATTAATTTTTATAAATAATAAATTAAATACGATTTATTTATTAGATTTAACGAGACGGGTAAATAATCGAGATTTTATCTCGTATATATTAAGAGTAACTAGGTATTAGGTTCGTTATTCTTAATATTAAAATTTAAAACGAAGCGAGATTAAATTATAATATTCAATTTTAAACGTTTTTCTTTATTTAATAATAAGGTTAATATAATTATATTCGTTATTATAACTAGTTTTTATAAGAATAAATAACTAGGACTAAAATAAAGAAGACTTCTTTTAAATTTATATTTATTACTAATAAATCTAAAATTAAGGTAATTCTTCTTAAATCCTAGATTATTTTATACGAGTATTAAGTTAAGCTAGAGATTAAATTTATTTCTAATAAACCTAGAACTAGGTTAATTCTTCTTAAATCGAGATTTACTTTTTATAAACTTGGGATTAAATATATTATCAATAAGTTTAGAACTAGAGTAACTTTTCTTAAATCGGAATTAATTATTTAGTAGTAGCGTTATTATTTATAAATAATAATGATTTTTTATATATTATAACTCTTTTTAAATCGGGGTTTACTTTATATAAATATTAAATAAAATTAAAGACTAAGATTCTTAGATTTAGAAATTTTCTTAAAATATAAAAAAGAGTTTATTTTTTACAAAGATTTTTACGGGACTAAAAGTATAATTTCTTAAATAAAAATATAAGGCGAAGGTTAAAGAATTATCGGAGAAATTAGTAATAACTTTATAATAATAGAGGTATAATAAGTTAATTATAATAAAATATTAATTAAATTTAATAATAAAGAAGATGATTTATTTCTAATAATTATAAATATTTAAAATTACTTCTACGATATAAATAATATATTTTATAACGATAAATACGTTATTAAAGAGTCGGATAATATAAGAATAATAAAGAAAGCGAAGGGGTAGATATTAAATATATATAAAATTATAATCGATAAAAAGATAACTTAATATATTAATATTAATTAAGATTTTAATTTAAATTCGGGACTAGTTATTCCGTAGTTAATAAAAAATAATTATATATTTATTATAAAATATAAAATCGGATTTAAAGAGTTATATAATAAATTAAAATAATAATTTAATTAATAAATTAAATAATATAACCGATAAGTAAGAAGATATATATAAAGTTCTAGGTATTTATAATCCTAGTACGCGACTTTATATTAGGATTATTCTTTTTCCGTATTTAAAGAAACTCCTTTTATAATACTCCCGTCGTTATTAATTATAATTATAATACTAGATCGGAGGTTAATTAATTTAATTAAATAGGCTTTTATATTATATCTAAATTATTTATAATAGAAGTAAAACCTCTACTTCTTATAAAAAATCCTAATAACCGAGGTTTTTATTAATTTACTTTTAATAATAATTTAGGTAGAATTAAAATTTATTAACTCCCTAAATAAAAGAGTAGAAACTAGTATAATAATATAAATAGAAATACTTATTATATTAAAGCGAGCTATAAGGGTAGAAGTTAATAAAAATATAATAAATCTTTTTAAAATTTATCCTACTTTAATAGAAATAGTATTTTAATAAAATAAATAATATTTAATCTATTAAAATTCTTAATCGATTTCGGAGTATATATAAATATATTTAGCGAAGGTATATAATTATTAATTATTAATTTTTCTTTAAAAGATAAAGGCCTATTAAGTAATATAATTAATATTATATTTTATAATATTAATTAAAGATTCGTTCTTTATTCGAGAATATTTCTTTTTTTAAGAGACGAGGTTAAAATATTTCTTAAAAAATATAAAACCTTATTTAAATTCTCGGATATAATTCCGAGTATCTTTTTATTTAAACGGGTTATTATATATTTTTTATAACTTCTTTCACTAATTAATAAAATTAATAAAAATATAAAGATTATTTTTTCGGTAATAATTTACTAAATTAAAGATTTTTTTATCGATAATTAATTTAAACTCTATATAAACGATTTTATCGTTATTAATAAAATAACGATTATAATTAATATATATTCGTTATATTAACGTTTACTCTTAAATATCTAATTTATCCTAGTCCTCTTTATGTTCCGAGATATCTAGGAATTTTTCGGACCTAGGAAGTATTCGAGATCGCGAGGGGGTAGATTATTAGGTATTTAAGAAAAAAAACGAGCGTAGGCCTATAATAATAATATCATTAAAGATATTTTTATCGAATATTTAGGGCGGGGGCTAGGGTATAATTTAAATTATAATAAATATAATCTAGATTATTACTTAAATAATAATATAAATAAAAAATTATATATTTAATATAAAAGGAGGAAGAGGAGGCGTAGATAAAAATAAAATATTAAATAAAGAATTACTCTCGATTTAAATATATAAATAATCGAAGGTATTAAAAAAACTAATAGAGTTATTTTAAACTTCGGCGAGGAATTATTATATACGGTCTTCGGGGTTAGAGGGTTAATCCCTTATAATAATTATTCTAGTATTAAAAAGTATTGAATAGGTAATTAATCTTCTATAATATTAAGGAGCGGGATTAATATCTAGATATCTATTAAATTAACGACTAGGTTTATTAAATTGTAATTTAATTAAAGTATAAAAGTAAATTAAAATAAAAAATAAAGAATAAAAAATAGAATAGAGCTAGCTATTATCTAAATAAAAATTAGTATAGGAAATATTTATTTATTTCCTATCCCGATTATATTAAAATAAAAATAGGGAAATTAGTTTGAATTTAAATTAAATCTAAAATAAATTAAACTAGGCTAAATTAAATAAAGTTATATTATAATATTTCCTAAATATTTATCCTATATTTATTCTATATTTATATATTTAGTAGAGTCGTAGTTTAATTTAATAATAGGTTTTTATTTTAGTAATTCGTTATTCGTTTTAATTTAGTAATAAGTTTTTATATTTTTATTTATTATCAAAGATTATTTACTATTCTAAATAATATTCATAATTAAATATTTAGAGTAGAACTCTTTACTAATATTTCTACCCTATCCTCGACTCTTAAAATAAATATATAATATATTTCTAAATCGGAAACTTTCCTCGTAAATATAATAGTTAAATAAATTAGATATTTAAACTTTGTTAATAATTACCTAGAAATTATATATTTCGTTTTATTAATTATAAATATTATTCTACTACTAATTTTAATTCTATTTATTAATATAATTAATATTAAATATAAATTACTCTTTTATTTATAAGTTTATAATATTATCTTTCTAAGAATTATTCTTTTATATCTTGATTTTATAGTAAATAATTATATATTTCAAGAGTATTTATTATTACCCGAAATAATTAAAATTATAACTACCGATTATAAGCCCGCGGTTTTCTTAGCGCGGTTAATAATTAAGACGATTTTTATTTTTAAAAGAGAAAGATATATTTTTAATATTATTATTAATAATTTATAATTAAATAAATAACGATTAAATTTAACGAGGTTACTATTATATTTAAAGGATATTTAATATATTCTAATAAACTAGATTAATGAATTAATAAAAAATAACTTAAAATAACTAGTTTTATTATAATCGAAACTAGTTAGGTTATTAATAATTTTATTAATTTTATTATAAATCTTTTAGTTTAAGAAGCGGTAGAGCCTCTTTATTTTATTATTTTATATTATTCCTAATTAAACTTCTTCTTTAGCGTTAAATATATTAAGGAATTTATTTAATAAAATATTAAATTTACACGGATTAATAAAAGACTTAAAATTAGAACTAATATAATCGTAGATTATAAATATTTATTAATATATACTAGGAATATCGGCGGCTCTAGTTAAATTAAATATTTTATTTATATATTATTTAAATAGTTTACTAGTATATATTTAAACGAATTTATATTTATTAAAATAAAGTTTATATATAGTTTTTAGCGTCTTTATTTTAAATTATTTAATAAAATTATTTATTTATTTAAATTTAGCGAAGGTATATATTAGCGCTTTAATATTAATATTTAGTTTATTTAAGAATTATTTAAGGGCTACTCTTTTAAGATATAAAAATAAAAACTTTCGTATTTCCTCTTCGTCTTATTATTTAATTATATCGTTAACGTGATCCTTTAAATCGAAAACGTTTTTATATATAATATACTTTTTTAAAATAAATAAATAATTCTTTTATCGCTTTTAAGATCGAAAAATCTAATCTCTTCGAGTTTTAATTTATTTTAGGCGTTTATATCGGTAAATTTTAAAAGTAAATATTAATATACTTTAAATATTATTAACTCTATTAGAAAGCCGTTTACGAGTTTATATTAAAACCTTATATTAAATACCGACCCGAGGTTTAGTAGGATTAGTACATCGGGGGTCTAAGTAAAGTCTTATTAATAAATAATATTTATTATTAATAAGTTTAGTAACTCTAGTTTATTATATATATATATTAATAACTTTTATAATACGGGTTTATTATTTTTTATAAACTTTATTAATTACCTAAATTACTAGTTATTACGTTCTTATATATTTCAAAAGTATTTAATATTATCTAGGTTTTATAACTTCTTTAAATTTTTCTTAACCCTTGATTTATTTAATTCGGACGGCTTTAATAATTTACTTATATATATAGTATCGTCCGAGTCGGATAATTTTAAAGTATAAAAGGATTTTTATAAACCGGCGGATTCTTAATAGATATATATACTCGCGCTTTTATAGATAAATAATTTAGATCTCTTTTTTAAATATTATTATATAGTAGATATAGATTTATTTACTATTATCCGCGTTAATTATTTAGTCGTTACCTAGGATCCTCTTTATATATAGTATTAACGGATAAATATATTATTTACTCGTCTTTTAATTATTTTTATTTTATTTTCTTATACTTCGCTTTATTATTTATAATTTGATTATTTTTATTTTATAATTATTCTTTATTTTATAGCCCCGCGATAAAGTAGATCTAGCCTAGGAGGGTATAAAGACTTTATAATTATTATATTTTAATCTCGAAATCGTCTTTATCGCCGTTAATATTAATAATTTTCGTATTAAATATATTCTTTTCCTCTTCCCCCGATTAGTATTCCTTAACGACTATATTATTAAATATATCTTCGGCCTATATATTTAAATTAACCGGTAATATTTATAAATTATCTTCTTTATATATACTAAAGTTATATCGCCCGTTATTTATTCTTATTTTTAGGTTATATTATTATTCTTATTAATTAAATTAATAATATCCCCGTCGTATAACGAGTTAATAGTATTATCGTTAAATAACGAGTTAATAGTATTTTTTATTTATATTTCCGTAATTATCTTTACGAAGTCCGGTTTATTTTTTAGGTCCTTTAGAGATTCTTTAAATAAATTAATTACCGGTTATCGATAGTCTTTACTATATATATTTCTATTATAAATATCTATTATACGACCGTATAATATCTTCGTAATAACGCGTACCTTCGTTTCTCTTTACTCGTATTACGCTTTTATAATTTATTCGAATATAATTTAAAGATCCATTAATATAAATATTTATATTTATATTTTAGGAGGTTATCTTACCTTTAACTTTATTACAACTCGGTTTAAAGGGTCCTCGATTACGTTAAATAAATAATCCGTAAAGAACTTTTATATTAATATATCTATTAAATAAAGTTCCTTATATTTATTTTATAATTTCTTAATTTACCTCTTTAAGTAGAGTATCGTATATAAAATCTTCTTTTTATTTATTCGAAAGTTTACGGGTATTAAATAAAACGCGGTCTTTACGTCGTAGATTTATTCTTAATAATTTTACGGATTCTTCGTATAAAAATCTCGTAGTTTCGATAACCGTAAATTACCTTAATTTATATTAAGACCGATTTAATTACGATTTATTATCGGGCCGTTTTTATCTTTTATATTTAGTTTTTAAAGATTATCTTCGATTTCTTTATCTCCTTTACCTACGATAGTACGTCGTAAGTTTTCGATATTCTTCTAAATTATAATAATAGAGGCCTCTTTTTCGAGGGCTTTCTATTTATATTTTAATTTTATAAATTATTAATTTACCGTAAAATTAATATTCTCCGGTAAATCTCCTATATTTTTATTTAAAGTATTAATCCCGTACGTCTCGCCTTCGGGACGATTATTTTTAAAGTAATCTTCTATACTTCTAATAAATTATTATTTAAGAAGGTTAAGAGAGATTAAAACTATTAAATTATAATACCTAAGGTATTTATAATAATATAAAAATAAATATAAAGTCTTAAAGGGAAAATAATCTTTATATTTAAATAATAGAATTAATCTTTAAAGAGTTAGAGCGAGGGCTCCGAGCCTCCTATTTCTAAAGGGGCTCCGGAGTACTAGAAACTATAATATAATACTATAATATAAATAACGTAACCACGCCGTATACTCCCTATATGGGATCTATATATTATATTTAGTAACTACTATAAAGCTGGTCTTAGCGTAGTATAATAATAATTAAAGACCTTTAACGAATAAATTAATATAAATACTTTAAATAACGCGTTAGAACTACGAGAAATATTCGAAGAGAATATAAAGATAGAAAAAATATAGAAAATAAAAAGTAGGAAAAGAAAGTATTATTAATTACTAGCTACTACTAGTTATTTCTTATTAATAAACTTCGAGCGAGACGTATCTTTATAGTTAACGGGGCGTTTACGGGTAGATTTATATCTAAAGCGGCTAACTTTCTTAATATTAAAACTCGATTATTTATAAATAAAACCGGGGCCGGGAATTCGAACTAAAAAACGAGGGGTAAAAATAGAACTAAGATTAAAATTATTAACTTTATCTTTAATTTCTTCTTTAAAAGCCTCGCGAGAAGATATTAATTTATTTAAAATATAACGACTTATACCCTTTATATCGCTATATTAAAAGCGAGGCTTTATAATATTTTTAATTAAAAGAGTTTTATAACTAGATATTATAACTCTTTATATACCGTTAAAGAATAAAATAAGATCGATAATACCGAGATCGTCGATAATAGGTATATTAAATTAATTAATAACGGGATTAAAACCGGGAGAAAAATTATATTCGGAGGTATCTTATATATAATATATATAAATCTTATCTTTATTTTTATATCGGTAACTTAGGAAACCCCGATTTTTACGCATTTTATACCGAAATTATATAAAATACTAGAAATACGTATCTACTCATATCGAGTATTCTAAATATATTATATAACTAAAATATAGTTATATAGTTAGTTTTAGTATATTTAGTACCTAAAATACACTTATATAATTAATTCTAGTATAATTAATACTTAATAGGTAAATAATAATAAATAGATAATCCTTAATATTATTTTATAGTACTTTAAATCTACTATTTATACTTTAGGTAATAATAGTATTATTATTATAATTATTACCGCTAGCGCCTTTAATATCGTTATCGTATTTAGATCTTTATATATATATTAATTAATTAATATATATTCTACTTTATCTACTCGTTATATTATAAGGGAGTTATAAATATCCTAAAATCTATTTATTAAAAAACTACTATTATTTATTCTCGTAAATTAATTTATACCTAGATCTAGGCCGCTATTATCTTTAGTTATAAGAATAATTTATTATATTTATAATTTATCTCTTATTTATCGTCCGGGTTATTAGCCTAGGTAGTTTATATTAAAATAATATACCTCTCCTTCTTTATAGTCTCGAGTACTACGTTCTATATACGCGTATCGTTTATTATATAATCTTAACCCCGTTTTTTTTATTATATCGTTTTCTCTTTCTTTTTCTTAAACTTTAACCTTTTTTAAAAGCCTTTATATATAGTAGAGAATTTAAATATATATAGTATAGGCTCGGTAGGATTCTTACTAATATTAAAATAACTAATTTATTCGTTAGGTTTAATATTTTTAAGTTTTTACGCGATAAAGACTAGTAGTTACTATTTAATATATAATATTAATATATATATATAATAAATATAGTATTATAATACTATATTATTTCGCGATTTATAAGGCTCTTTACGCTTCGTATATTATTACCCCGGTTTTCTACCGATTTATTAAACGAAGCTACTCGAGTATCCGCCTAGATAATTATATTAATATTCGAGGAATAATAATAAATTATAAAAGACTCTACCTTCTTTTATACCTTATTAAATATTATTTAATAAATTAAAGTTCTTATTAATACCTCGTCCGCTAGTTTAGTTTTATTAGAATAGGAGAAACGAATATTTACCCTTATAAAAATAAATAACTCGGTTTTCCGAGATCTATTAATACTCCTTTCTTTCGTATTATCTTTTTTTATAATATTTATCTCGTCCTCCTATATATTATATTATCGAGGAGCCGGCGAATTTATAATAGTTTTATTAATAATTAGGAGATAGTTAGATATAGTATAAAAATCTTTATAACCGATTAAATTATCGATTCTATCTTTTTATCTATGAACGAAATCGTTTATATTATCTACCGGTATTTCTTCTCTTTTTATTTCTTAGTTAATCCTACCCGATAGGGCCTCTACTATTATACTTTATTATATAAATATCTATTCCTCCTACGTCTCCTTTATTTAAATTTATAACTTTATATTATTTCTTATTAATATTAAAAGATATAAAGAAAAGGGTCGAGTCTAATTTACTTTTAATATATTTATCTTCGAATTTAATCCGTATTTATTTCCTTATTTCATATTCTTTAATAATATAATGAATTATAATATAGACTATAATTATTATAGTTCCCGTTAAGGGCCTAAATATATATTTAATATTATTACGAGTTCCTAGCTAACCTAGGTCCGATTAAAAGAATAATAAAATTATAACTTTTATTATTAGATCTCTAAGGAAGTAGTAAAATAATTTAGATTTATTAATAATTAATATTAAATCTTAATAAGGAAATATTAAAACTTATATTATTATTATAATTATATATCTATCTTCTATTCTTTATTTTAATAGTAATTATCTCTTTAATACTTCGTCTTATTATAGAAAAATTATAATATACTACTATAATCTATCGAACCCTTATTATTATTAAGGCGCGGTAATTACCGATATAATCGAGTAACTAATTTCGATTAATATATCTTTAGTTTAAACGCGGTAGATTAATACCTCTCGGGCCTCCGTTAGATTTAAAGTCTTCTTTACTACCTTATTCTTTAGTTTAAAGGCCCTATTATATTTATCGGTAATATTCTATTAAAGTTTCTAAATTAAAGCGTTAACTTCGCTTTTTTTATTAGAGTTTATTTATAAATTATATCCCGAGTCCTTATATCCCGTAACGAGGGTTATTAATATTATTTATTTTATATATTAAAAAACGGCCTCGTAACTTTAAATATATAATATTGATTTAATATAACGTCCTACGCCCGCCTATAGTAGTAACGACTCGTTTTTTAAATATAACGCGTTATAATTACGGTAGTATTTCGTTAAAGATTTATATAACGCGTTATTAGAAGACCTTATATCTCTTAATTTATATATATAAAAATTAGGGTAAAACGAGGACGAGGATATATAACGGCCGATAAACGATAAAGATTATAAAAAGATTAATTATATTACTAACTCCTATATAAAATATATATATATATATATAACGTGGCCCTATTTAATTCGTTTAACCGAGATATATCGTCCGTTTTTTATCGCTTCGGGGTAGGAAGCCTAATACTATTATTATTAACCTCGATATCGACTTCCTTACCTCCGTATATACTTTCTTCGTCTTTATTAATAATTAATATCAATTAATATATACTAGAAGGACTTATAATCAACGCGTTCCTAATATATACTATTACTTATATATTAGAATAGGTAAATTATTTATAGCCGAGATTTACTTTAGGAATATTAATATAATCTATTATTAAAATTAATCTTTAATTTTATCGAAGGAGTTATTATTATAAATTATTTAACTAGTTAAGGCCGTATTATAATATATAAAAGATATAATTTAGTTTAATTTTACCGTTTAATATACTACTAGGTCGTATATATATAGATTTAGATATTATTCGGTAATATAAAGTATATTAACTAGTCGAGATATAAAATAGGTTTATTTTAATATATAGGAAAGAGGGTAGAACTATATATACGATAATAATAAATAAATACGCGTCGGATTAGTTTTAACCTAGATTTAGGTTAGGTTTAAACTAAATCTAATTTAAATCTAGGCTAGGGCTAATCCGAATACCGAATTCGGGTTATATAATACTATAAATTATAAAAGTATAAAGGCGTTATAAATATAATTAGAAACGGCGGCCGTCTATTAAAACGAGTTTAGTAAAGAATAAACCGAGATAGATCCTATAAAAAATAAATTATAATATCTTTATTTATAAACTAAATACTTTTATTTCTACTAGCGAAATATATACCGAAGGAGCGCTAGATAATAAAGGTTAATTTAGGAGTCTACTTCTTTTCTTATTTAATTTTATAAAAATAACATTTTAAGAACTTCTATTTAATAAATCTCCTATTTAGTTTAGAACCTCTAATTCTCTTTTTATTAATTACTATTAATAAAGTTTATACCCTAATTATAATCTATCTTTATATTATACCCGTTACTCTCGTTATTATTATTAGCCGCTATACGGTTATAGTACTACTATTAAGTAAAAGCCCGGGGTATACGTATTATTAGGCGGTATAATAAATATATTATTACGAACGGTAATTTTCTATAAATATATAGTTATTATATTTACTCTATAAATTAATCTACTACTTTAATACCTTTCATTATAAAGTTAGGATTATAAATAATATTATATTAATCCTAGTTAATAAAATTATTTACGTAATAATATCCTTCCTATTTAATAAATACTATATATATACTCTAGATAATATCGTATATTTCGAAGAGGCGATAATTATATAGTTTTTAAAGTCTTTTCGTTCTACTAGCTAGGATATACTCTACTTCGAATATCCTATATATATTATCGACTCTCCCGTTATTCTTTAGTCGATATAGAGTAATTAATATATTAATATATACCCTATATTTACCTTTATCGTTTAGTCGTTTATAATTATAAATATTAATAATTAACTCGAGTTGGTTAATTATTATATAAAGGGCCTTTTACTCGGTCTCGCCTTAACTTTATAAACGAGTCGCTTCGTTATTAATCTAGATATAATTATTATAAGGTTTACCGGTAAAACGAAAATTAAGGGTATAATAAATTAATCTCTTTATAAACTACTCTAAATTCCGGCTCTCTTTATTATTACGAATTTAATATATTAATAATCGATATATAAAAATATATATATCTCCCGCTTAACTAGGATCCGTTTTTTATCTCCGTTAATTTTTAATAAAGCCTGGATTTTTATCCTATTTCTTATGGCTCTCCCGTACGAATATCGTTATAACGTCGATAAAATCTTTAATATTAAAATAAGAAACCCTTACTACCGTAATTACTAGGCGATAATAATTAATATCTAGTACTTATATACCGTAGTATAGCGGCGTATCTTTATTAGGAATAGGTATATATTTATTTAAATCTAATTTCTCTTAATACGGCCGGGTATTCTATTATTCTATTTCACTATTAAGAATAATAGTAAATTTAGTAGAAAATATTACTATAATTTCTTATATAACTCTTATATTATAGTATATAATATTATACTATAGTAATTATATCTCGAATTTATTAGTTTTATTTATCCGTAAAAAGGGTTCTTTAAAGAGAAATTTATAAACCGCCTTTTTATAATAAATATCGAAGTTCTAAATACTTTTATATCTTCGAATATATTTAGCGTAATACGTTATCGCGTATAGTTTTAGTATATTAAAATACCGATCGGTAAAATCTTCTAAATCTAGGTCCGAAATATTATTTAACTAGTATTTATAAAAGACTATCTTTAATTTATAAATATAGTAGAGCGCGTATTATATATATTATAAAGTATCGCCGTTATAAAATATATATTAAGTAAATATAATAAAATTAAATATAACCCGCGCGTAATATAGAGTAACCGGTACGCGCTTAATAAATAAAGGGGTAACGACGGTTATTAATTATTATAATATTACTTTTTATTCGTTACTACTTTATTATTTTATTTTATTAAAGTTTTTAAATAATTTTAACCCTACGAAACTTAATACCTAACGAAAACAGTAATTTAATTTAATTTTTATTATTAATTATTTTAAAGATTTCTTCGGCCTAGTTACCCCTTTTATTATCTATTTAATAATTATAAGAACTACGTAGTTTTTAATTAGATCCCGAATCTAGTTAATTAATTTTATAATAATTCCTTTTAAAAGCTAGTATAATATATTAATAATAAAAATAATATAAATATTAACTAGATAATAACGTTAGGCGAAGTTTTTAATATTATAAATAATTATTAAATCTTTAATAAGATCGGGATCTCTCCTTTATATCTTTATTCTTTAATATATATATTCGTAGGTCCGCGGCTCCTACGTCCTAATTAACTCCCCTTATTTATTAGGCGGGACTAAATATATTAAATATTAACGATTTTATTTTACCTCTATTATTAAAACTTACTCTAGGTAATCGGTTATAAGCGATATAATTATTAGATAGTATCTTCGGGGTTAATTATCCGCGTATATAATATTAATCCCTTATATTACTAGGTCTTTAATTACTTTAGTTACTTTAATATATTATTTAAATAAATAATAACGATTATATATATACTAGAGTATACGCCCTAGCGCGAGATAATAGATATTTAATTATATATAATTACCGAATTTTTTTTCGTTCTTAATATAAAGGATTAAACCTAGAAGAACTAGGCTAGGTCGCTTCTAGGCTTTATATATTATATAGTCGAGGTTCCCGATAATTATATATACTAACTAGAGGGAAAGATCGTTATAATATTAAATTATTATTATCTCGTCGGATAATAGTATAAAAGGGATAATAGTATCTTTAATAAGAATTTATAATTATATTTCCTACTACTAGGTATTAATATATATTTTATTAACTACCCTATTATTACTATCGTTCGTAATCTTCATAAATATATATACTAGATTATTTTTAAACGGTTTATAACCGAGGAAAAAACGGATAATCTTAATAATATTATAATAATATAATTTAAAATATAAATTATTAAAATAATTAATCTCGTTAGGTACGCGGAGATTATCGATTATCTAGTTATTATTATATATACTCTATTAAATATTATATTCTACTAGTTACCGATATTATTTTACGTTATAAAAAATTACCTCCTCTTTTTAATTTACCTTAATTTCTATAGATTTAAAATATACGTTAATACTCGTTTTAATTATATAATATTCGGAAAATAAATAAATAATAGTCTAACTAACTTTATTACCGAACGGGTAGTAGATATCTTTCATTATTATTAACTATAAAGTATTTGGTTAATATTTTTAATATTACGCGTAATCTAGTTTTATATATATTATTATAATAACGCCGGCGTCTCGCCTTATAAAATCGGTAAAAGATTTTATATAAAGAGAATTAAATATAGATAGAAGGCTTCTAAAGAAAATAAACGGTATAATCGCGGAGGAAGATATTATAACCGGTTCTAGTATATTTATCGAAGTAGACGAGGGCCTAAATAAATTATTAATATATTTATATAAACTCCTAGGTAGTAATATTTTTATTATTATCTTTATTAATCCCTAAATACTTAAGAAGCGGTTTATTTATATTATAATAAATAGTATAAAATTCTACTAGTTAATCTATATTTAATTTATTACTATTAAGCGCGGGTAACTCTTAAAGTTAAGAGATTTTATATTAAACGAATATAAAGCCCGTTTAATTCTTAATAGGGTTAAAGATATTTATTAATTTCCTATATTTAAATTAAGGCCCTTTATATATATTTAGGTATTATAATAAACCCGAGTAATTCTTTACTTAAAAGAAACTATATTAGCCGTATTATAATCGTTTTATTATATACTTCGCGTTATTTAATATTAGAAGTAGAAAGCTTAAGGAAAGAATATCTATTTAGAATATAATTTTATAAATCTATAAATGAAGTTATTATTTTAAACTCGGACGTATTTAGGTTAAATTATTAAAATTTACCTAAATCTAGGTTAAATCTAGGTTAGATCTAAACTAGATTTAAACTAAATCTAGATAAACCCTAACCCTAGATTATTTAAATAGGAAATTAATATTAAAATTTATATTTTATAAATATTAACGTCCCTTACTTTATAGGTCTATAGTATTAACTCCTATTTAATTAAAATAATTACGCTAGCGATAATATTCGGGCTATAAACTCGATATATATTATAATAAAACTATTTAATTTAAATAGACGGTACCGAAAGATTTTACTATAATAGATTTATATATAATTTTAATAGTTCTAATATAAATAATATTCGTTCTACGGGTAGAAAGGGCTAGAGAAATATATATAATTAATATTAAAGATAGTAATTAAGTAAATTAAGGATTTTAATATAAAATTATAAACGGTATAAAATATTAATATTCGAAATATTTATTTTAATATAATTTTCACGGAATTTAATTTATTAAAAATAATATTCGTGGATTTAATAATACGAAAATATACGAATCTTTTAAAACTCGACTAGATTAAAGGCCTTATTATATAAATATTATATTATTTAATATCGATCTCTTTTAATACTCTTTTACTTCTCTTTTATTAAATAATATATAAATATTACTTCTTAAAGTAGAGCCTTAAGTATACGGGTAAATCTCGGATAATTTAATATCCACGTAACCTTATATTAGGAGACGAAATCTTAGGAACTATACCCGTAAAAATTAATACCTAAGCTCTTAATTTATAGGTCTTAACTAAATCTAAACCTAGATCTAGGTATATTTATTATATAATCTATTATACTTTACTAAAATTAGTAATTATAATTATTATATATACTATTATACCCTTCTAACTATATAATTATTATTAAATTTATTTATTTATTACCGCTATAGTACTATAATAACCCTTTCTACTATTTAACTATAACGGAAAATTATTTAAAAATAACTAAACTTTTATATATATAAAAGGGGTATATACGCCGATTTATTATTATATTATTATCGCCGTATTTTAATAAGTTAAAGAGCTCGTAGAGTAGTATTACTTTATAAATAATATATTTAAGAATTAACCGAACTCTAAAATCGTATTTAGAGATAAGAAAATCTAGTAGAGTTAATATTTAATAATTAAATTTAGCGACTAAATCTAAATCTAAAGCTATATAGATTTCGATAAAAGAATATATATTAATATTATTATTTACTAGGGAAACTCTAATAAATTATTAAAAATTAAATATAAACCTAGTAGTGTACCGCCTCCGGATTTCTAAAGTTAAGCGGTAGTAATAACTAGTTCGAGTAATCTTCGTATTAAATAAGAACCGAGAATTATCTTTAATCCTCTTCTACTTCGCTCGCTTAAAGACTTCGAGATCGATTATATATTAAACTAATATATACTAAAGAAGTTCGTATATAAGACCCGGTTTTTTAAAATCTCTTTATATCTATTATTTAAAGAATTTAATATAATTTATTTACGATTTTTATTACTCTAGGATTATTTAATATCTCGCGACTTAATAATAGACCCGAGCTTTAATTACTTTATATATTATACTATAAAGAGGTATTATACTAGTATTTTAGAAAATAATAATTTATAAAGTATTATTTAATATTTCCTAGATAGAGGTATAAACTCGATAAAAATCGAGGTTATTATAAATAATAATTTTAATTAATTATATCCCTTATTCTTTAATATTTAATCTAATTTAAAAGATAAATTTATTTTTATTAAGACTTTAAATCTATTCTTTTCCTCCTCCGTTCTAGCCTCTTCTAGGTATTTAATATACTATAAATAAAAGTCTATTATCGCGCCGGAGGGAGCCCGAAAAAGACGAGTTATTATAGAAATTAATATTAAAAATATATTTATATCTATTTATTAATTCCCGTTTTCTTTATTTCGAGACTAACCTCTTTTCTCTATAGCTTCGAAATATACCCGTTCTTTTAATACCTTTAACGAGGATTTAATTCTTCTACCGGTAATAAAAAAATTAAAATACTTAACGAAGTTTTTAGGCCCTAGTAATAATAAAAATTATTTATTATTATTACCGCCGAAATAAACTTTAAAGAAATTATTAACCGAAAAGTTTTATTAAAAATCTAAATTTTTAAAGGAGTCCTCTAAATAATTATATTAAAAGAATAAATTCTTAATTAAAGGATGCTCGGAATTAATTATTAATAATAATAAAAATAATAACGCGGATAAAGAAGAGAAAATAGAGTTAATTATAATATAATAATTAATCGATATCTCCTTTAATAGTATTATATTTATTAATTGCCTTCCTCCTAACTTTAAAAAAATTAATAATAATTATTTATACGAATATATTTACGATAAAATATAGGAACGCGTTATTATATTCGCGAAAATCGCCTACCCTAATAATTCTCGCGGTAATAATAAAATAACGATTCCTAGAATATTAAAATTAATCTATTATTAATAGTAGCTTTATATATTTATAATTATACTATTTTATAAAGGCGACTTCGGATAATTTAGTATTAATATCGGAGACGAAATAGGTTTAAATAAAGTAAAGTCTTTTAATATATTTTTTAAATTTCGTAATTAACTTTATTTACCTATAGACCTTTAAAGTTATAGGTTCCGTAGTATTCTATTTTTAATTATATTAAAAATAGGTAGAGATTTAATAAAAGTAAAAGGAGTAGTTAATAAAGTCTTAATATTACCGCGAAAATACTCCTACGGGCTCTAAATATCCTACGAATTAATAGTTCTATAAATATTTATATTAACTAGATTTAGAAGCTTTTTATATTAAGTTAGTTAATAAATTTATACTATTCTTTATCCCGCCGGTTAATCTTAGTACTTAAAATACTAAAATATTATCGGTAATCGACTTCGAGGCCTTAAAAGTACGATTTATAATTATTTATTATAACGCCGACTTTAATTATTAAATAAACGTATAAACGAAGAAAGAATTATAGACGGTACGTAACCCGAACGACTCCGATATAAAATTATTAAAAGGTACTAAATTTATTAACGCCCCGTAATATAATCTCCCGAGCGAAGTAAATACTTTTATATTTATATTTACTTTATAATAGTTATAATTAACTACTAGTAAAATCTTTAATAAAAAATAGAAAAAAAGTAATTAAAGAGGAAATTATCCACTATTTCTAATACGGGTTCGCGATTATAGATAAATATAATAGGGTAAAGAATCTAGGTAAAGATTTATAGAATTTTCTTTAAATAATAAAGAAGACTCGCCTTAAATATCCCTTCTAACTTATAATTATATCTAGAATAATTATTAACTCTAATCTACTAGATATTATAACCTTAATAGATATTATATATAATATTTCCTAGAATAATTTTAAATATAAATATTACCTCTTTAAACTAGCCGGCCTAAAGATTCTTATTAATATTATTATTAAATATTAAGGTTTAAGTAATCGATAATATAATAAATATATTCGGGAACTTACTTCCTAAATTCTTAATACAGCGGTATAAAAAGAGTAATTAGAAAGATTATAATTTTATCGAGTTTAAAAAACTCTACCGAAATATCTTTAAAACTAGTTTTCTTTATAATTATAAAGTATATTATATAACCCTCGTCGCCCGTTAAAAGACTTTAATAATAAAGAAACTCGTAGAACGATAAATTTACTAAAATAATAATTAATATAATATTATATTTATACGGAATCGTCCCGATTACCCGACTAACGTTAATATTAACTAGGTATTTATAGTAGTACGGCTCCTCCGTTTATATAATTATTTACTCTATCTCTCCGTCTCTTTAACTATATATAATTAAAAGTAAACTAATAAAGAGATCGAGAACCGGTATATAAATAAAGATAATAGTTAGATACTAGAAAACTATATCTTAAATAGGGATTATATAATACTTAAAAAAATATCCTTTAAACTTAAGATTATCGCCTCCCTTTTTGAGAAATATAAAGGGGTAAATATATTAATTATATTTTTATTCACCGAGATAATTCTAATAATAAAACGGGTAAATTCTTTTTTTCTTTAAAATCTCCGATATAAAAAAGTTTAAACTCGTTTCTTTTAATCTATTAAACTTAACCTTCTCTTTTCTAACTAATCTTTTTATATTAATATTCTTTTATTATAATACGTCCGAGAGGAGATTAAATTTAAAATATAAATATTCTTTAGGACCGATAAAAAGAGGGACGCGGTTAAATATATATTTATATATAAAACTAATAATAATAGTATATTACTAGAGAAGGATAAGTCTAATATTCTAATTAAATTTATACGTTAAAAAAGCGTAGATTTAAATCTAATTTATATAATTATAATTATTTTATATAACCCCCTCTACTTTATCCGGATATATAAATAAATACCGAAAAAAGCGTATTAAATAAAATAGAAAGAGGAAGTATTCTACTATATACTAAATATTAATACCGAAATCGAGAAATATATAAACGTAAAGTATAAATCGAAGATAGATTTTAGGGAGGACGCGTTTAAGATTATTAATATAACGAATATAAAAAGTATAGGAGGCGCCGACGGAGGTAATAATACTAAAAGAAATAATAATACTAGAAATATTAATAATACCGCGGCGTTTGTTATTAATATAGAAAATACTATTTAAGAGGGTATTATATATATTAGAGGGAAAATCGGTTAAAGTAAATAAATATAAGAATAAACTACCGTTAATTAAATTAAGCCTTTCTATATTTCTAAATCATTAGATATTTAGGTTTAAATAAGAACTAGGAAGCCTATTACCCCTCTACGCGCTTTTCTATATAATAATATTTATTTTCTATATAATAATACTTACTATAATACGTTATTATCGTTTACGATTCTAATCCTTTACTCTACTATATTTAGGAACGATAATAAAAAACCGAGTATTATATCTAATTTAGATTTAGGCCTAGATTTAACCTAGATATTCTTTAAATACTTTTTAGATTTAACCTAAATTCTACCTAATCCCTAAACTCATTACTAAAGATCTATACTTTTAATATTTTAATTATATTTACCGCTATTTAATATAGTATCTAACTATATATTCCTTAGCCTCCTCTCGGATTTACGATCGATATAAGACTTTAGAAATTAAGGGTTACTAGCGAAGACCTTTAAAATAATAATAGAAAAAAAATATTAATTTACGAAAATATTATTTAATATACCTATAACTTTTATAAAGAAGAAAGAAATATTATCTTTCTAGTTATTAAAAAATATACTACCCTCGATTTAAAGATATAAATATATAGATTATATTATTAATTAAAAGTAAAAGATACTAGAGATCCCTAATTCCGAGGACGATAAAGGGGAAGATAATAACGGGGCGAATAATACTTAAAATAATATTAATATAAAATCTACCTTTCGAGCTCCTCTATTAAATAATTAATATATAATATTTTTAATATTCGAATAGGGTAGTTATTAATAGTAAAATATTATCTATACCTTAAAGCGGGTAGGTAATAACGGCGGCTTTATTATTAATAAAACTCTTAAACTCTTTAAACTCTTTATATTTTAACTTTATTTATATTAAAATTAATAATACTTTTATTAAACCTCTCTATAAGTTTATAATATATATTTTTATTTTTAACCCTTTTACTTTCCCCCCGCGGTTAATACCGAAAAAATCTATAATTAATATCTATATTATAGGTATTAGAGCGGATAACTAGAGATTATTACTAGTTAAAGTTATCCGGCTCTTATAAATTACGATTATAAACGATATAGATAACGATTCTTTATTAACCGAGCGAGTATTATTATCGTCGCCGTTGTTTTTATTTTTATTTTATTTATTATTATCCTCGCCCTTACCTATACCCCCTTTTTAATTATTATTATTCTTATTATTTTAGGAGTTATCGCTAGTATAACCCCCGCCTAAACTTTAAATTATATCGCCGCTCTAAATTATAGAAATATAGGAGAGGGTTTACCCTCTTAATTATTTTAAAATAAACGGAATATTTTACCGATAATTAACGACCGCGAGTTAATTATTACTATTATCGAGAAGGGTCTCTAGAGGCTAAGTATATAAATTTAATATAAATATAGCGATATAGCTCTTATATCGACTAGTATAATTAAATAGCGTAGAAACCTATTTAGTAGTATAAATAAAAGAAAAGTATAAACTTGAGATATTGTTACTATTTATATTTATACTCTCGATTATATTAAATTTAATTATTTAAAAGACCGTTAGTTCTTTATTTAACGTTACTAATATAATAGTATAAGGAAAATTATATACTTTAAAATAATACCTAGTTTTATCGTTAATAGTCTTTCGTTAATTAATCGGGATAAGTTAAATCGGAGTTAATATAATTTCGATTCGGGCTACGAGACCGTTAAAGAAAATCGAATATTATTAAATATACTCTTTATAAATTATAATTATATACTCGTAAAGAAATATAACGAGCCTAGTTATATTACTAATAATACTCTTAGTATTTAATAATTTTATATTAAATATTATACTACCTCGAACTTTCTCTAAAAACTTTATTATAATAGTATTAAAGGGGAGACCTAAAATACGGACGGTATAATAAATATTATATTTATTATTATTAAGAGTAAAGTATACTTTATATCTAAAGAGGTTAGAGAATTATAAATTCTTTACTCTAACTTTTTACCGGTTAATCTTCATAACCTAGTAACGTTTTTTAGGGTCGAAGAACTTTATATTTCTCCTTAAAGTAACGTAGTTTAATAAGATTAAAATATCGGTAGTTTTCTTTAAAACCTTAGGGATTATTCCCGCTTCTTTAATAATATTTATTAAAGATAATAAATAATTTAATATCTTTATTACTTTTAATACTTTATCTACGTTCTACTTTTAAGGTAATAAATCTACGTTATTTACCTCGGCGTTAAACGCAGCCTCTTTTTATATATTAACGATAATAACTTTATCTTAATTATTAAATAAAAAAGATATCGACGCCGAGACTAGTTTACTAGGCGATAACGAATATTACTCCGAAGAGTTATTAAATTCTAGAGAGAGTATATAGATATTCTTAATAATTAATACTACTACCGTCTTAACTATCTTAGTAGCCTTATCTAACTTCTTATTACTATTATTATTAATAAAATAACGAATATAAACCGAGTTCTCTATAGAGTTTAATAAGAATAAATTAATTAAATTTAATACCGGTTAAATATTCTCTAGTAGTCCTTTAAAGTTAGATAAATCGTTATAATTATTATCGAGTAAAGTTATATCCTCCTCCGAATATTTCGTCCTTCTAACGTCTTCGTTAGAAGCCGAAAGGTTAATTAAATTTTTTATTTTAATTATTACCGTCTCTAGTACTTTATTATAATTAGGGCCGCGGACGGAGGATAATCTATTATTATTAAATATAGTTTTAGTTATTAAGAGCGCGAAAATAATATCGAAAGTTTTATATAGTTTACCTTTAATCTATAGGAAACTATTCTCGTTTAATAATATATAAAGAATTTAGCCTAGATCTGGCCTAGACCTAAATAAAATTTAAAGAAAATCTAGATTAGATTTAGATTAAATCTAGGGCGCTAGAAGGCTAGCTTAATATTAATATATTATAAATATAAATACTCTTCTTTATTATTTCTTAATATTTATTCTTATTTAAGCCCGTTATATAAGACCTAGAAATCCGTTAATTATAATATTAATTATACTATAAACCGTACTCTAGGTTATTTCTAGTACGGTTTAATAACTATATTATATAAAATTATAATAATATAGGTAGTTAATATATAGGTTTAAATATTAAATATTAATCGTCCTTTTAAAGATAATTTCTTTAAATATATTTATATATAATAACCTAAAGACCTCTTTACTTATCGTTTTATTTTTTTAATAATCTTATTTAAATATCGCCCGATATTTATAGTATATTAGGCTAGATCTAATTTAATTTACTATAAAATCTATTATACTTTACTATAACTAGTTATTTAAATTACGCGAATCGTTATACCCTCCTTACTCTATAATTATTATTAAATTTATTTATTTATTACTACTATCGCGCTACGGCCCCGGCGCGTATTATTTAAATATAATAAAAAGCTATTTAAAACTAACTAGATTATCGGGGATATTAGAAAAATACCTATATTAATTTACTATACGAATATTAATAATATACTACTACGAGCTAAAAAGTTTATTAATAAATATCGCTATCTAAGGGATATAATTAAATACTAGCGGAATTATAGAGACGCGCTTAAAGTAGAAAAAACCTAATAGGGTAAATATTTAATATTTAATTTTAAAGAGTAAATCGAGGTTTAAGGCTATCTAGGCTTCGGCGAATAAATATATATTAATATTATTATATATTAAGGGGACTCTAGTTAGATAATTAAAATTAAAAATAATTTTAATAACGTACTACCTTTTAATTTATAAAGTTAAATAGTAGTAGTAACCGGCTCGAACGATACTCTTCTTAAATAAAAAACTAATATTATCTATAATCTTTCCTTTTTTCGGCCTTTTTAAATCTTTAAAATTAACTATATATTAAGCCAGTTTATATTACGGAATCTTATATATAAGATCCGGTTTTTAATAATCTCCGCGTATCTATTAGACGAAGAATTTAATATAATTTATTTACGATTCGCGTTACTCTAGGGATATTAGATAGCTCGCTATTTTATAATAAATTAAATACTCGATTATCTCTTCTATATAACGGAGGAGGACGCGTATTATATAGATATTTTAGAAGATAAGGACTTATAGAATAATATTTAATATTTCTAGGACCGGGGTATAAACTTAATAAAAAGTAAATTTATTATAAATAATAACTTTAATTAGTTATATTCTTTATTCTTTAATATAAATTTAATTTAAAAAATAGATTTATCTTTATTAAAACTTTAAATTTATTCTTTTCCTCCTCCGTTCTTCTCTCTTTTAGGTATTTAATATATTATAAATAAAAACCTATTATCGCGCCCGAAGGAGCTCGAAAAAAAGGAGTCATTATAAAATTAATACGGAAAATATATTCGTATTTATTTATTATTTCTCGTTTTTTTTATTTCGAGATTAACCTCTTTTCTTTATAATTTTAAAATATCGCCCTTCTCCTAATACCTTTTATTAAAACTTAATTTATTTATTAATAATAAAAAGATTAAAGAGTTAGACGAAGCTCTTAAGCTCTAGTAATAATAAAAACGATTTATTATTATTATTATAAAAATATCCTCCGAAGAAGTTTTTATTTAAAAAGCCTCGCGAATCTCTTAAATCTTTAAAGGAGTCCTCCGAGTAATTAAATTAAAAGAATAAATTCGTATTTAAAGAATCCTCCGAACTAGTTATTAATAATAATAAAAATAGTAACGGGGTTAGAGAAGAGAAGGTAGAGTTAACTATAATATATATATAATAATTAATCGATATCTTTTTTAGTAGTATTATATTTATTAATTATTTTCCTAACTTTAAAAAACTTAGTAATAATTATTTATATAAATATATTTACGATAGTATATAAGAACGCGCTATTATATTCGCGAAAATCGTTTACCTTAATAATTCTCGCGGTTATAATATAATAATAATTCCTAGAATACTAAAATTAAGTTATTATTAATAGTAGCTCTATATATTTATAATTATATTAAATAATAAAGAAGATTTAGGATATTATAATATTCTTCTAGATTATATAAATAGATATAGAAAATATAAAGTTTATAATTTTATTTATTAAGTTTCTTAATTAATTCTAATTATATAAAGACCTATAAAGTTATAGGCGCTATCGTATTCTATTATTATTTATACCGGAAATAAATAGAGATTTAATATAAATAAAAGGAGTAATTAATAAAGTTTTAATATTATTATAAAAATACTCCTACGGGCTCTAAATATCCTATAAATTAATAATTCTACGAATATTTATATTCACCGGGCTTAGAGGTTATTTATATTATATTAATTAACGAGTTTAAATTATTCTTTATCCCGCCGCCCGATCTCGGTATTTAGGTTAATGAATTAAAATCGGTAATCGACCTTAAAAATCTAAAGATATAACTCGTAGTTATTAATATAATAATAGAAATATAATTATATTATAAATAAAAGGGCGCCGAAGAGTTTAGTAATAATATATAATAAAAAGGACCTTAAGGTAATATAATTTAGAAGTAAAAAAAATACTAACCCTATATAATATAATTCCCCGAGCGTAATAAATATATCGCTATATATAGTTATTATATAGTAGATATAATTAGCCTTTAATAAAGTCTTTAACGAAGAATATAAATATCTTTATATAAAATAATCGAAAAAAGAAACTATAAAGGAAATAATTTATTATTTCTAATATAACTTCGTAATCGTAGGCGAATATAATAGAGTAAGAAATTTAAATAAAAGTCTATATTATTCTTTTTAGAAATTAAAAAAAACTCGCTTTAAATATAACTTCTATTTTATAACTATATTTAGAACGATTATTAATTAAAACTAAAAGGATATTATAACCCCTCGGACTACTATAAAAGATATTTACTAGAATAATTATTAATTTAATTATTAATACTTCGGACCTATTAACTTAAAAAAGTCTACGAGTACTACTACTTAATATATAAAAAAATTAGGGTATAGGAGAGATTTATTAAAGTAATAAATATCCTTATTAATATACTTCTTTATACCTCGATACTACGATATAAGAAGAGTAATTAAATTAAATATATTTTATAATATTTAAGAAACTTTATTAAAAAGACTTTATAATTATTTATTTATTAAGATTTTAGCCGCGATTTAGGTCTACTATTATTAATTAAAAAACTATTATACTAGAAAGACTTTAATAGCGATAAAACTACCGGAGGATAATTAAAACTATAATACTTCTTTCCTATACTAATATCTTTAGTATTCGATTTTAATTTATTCTAATATAGTACCTACTATATTACGGGTTCTTTAATTATATAGATTTTTACCTACCCTCGTTATCTCCTCTAAAACTTTTAATAAAAAATAGATTAACGATACGGCCGCGGCCTCTACTATAAATAAAAATAATAATCGGATATAAGAAAATTATATCCTAGATAGAGACTATATAATATTTAAGAAAATATCTCTTAAACTTAAAATTATCGCCTCTCTTTTTAAGAAATATAAAGGGGTAAATATATTAATTATATTTTTATTTACCGAGATAATTTTAATAATAAAACGGGTAAATCCTTTCTTTCTTTAAAATCTCTAGTATAAAAAAACCTAAACTCGCTTTTTTTAATATATTAAATATAGCGTTCTCTTTTCTAAATATAGTATTTAATATTAATTTTTCTTTATTATAATATATCCGAGAGGAGTTTAAATTTAAAATACGAATATTTTTTAAGACCGATAAAGCGAGGGTCGTAACTATATATACGTTAATACGAAAAATTAATTATAATCGTAAACTAGTAGAGAATAATATACCTAATTTCTTAAATAGATTTACGCGGCAGATAGGCGTAGGCTTGAATTTTATATATATAATTATAATTATTCTATAAGCCCCTCTACTCTATCGGGTTATATAAATAAATACCGAAGAAAATATATTAAATAACCTAGTTAGAGGAAATGTTTTAATATATATTATATATTAATACCGGAATTAAGGAGTACGTAGAGGGGAAGTAGAAATCGAAGGCGGATTTTAGAGTAAATATATTTAAGATTATAAATACGACGAATACGGAGGGTATAGAAGGCGCTAACGGAGGTAATAATCCTAGATATAATAATAGTATTTAGAATATTAATAATACTACGGTTAATAATAATACTAGGGAAAATATAGAGGCGATTTAAAAGGATAATATATACGTTAAATAAAAGCGCGGTTAAAGTAGTTATAAATATAGTATTTAATTATTTTAGTAAAGCGTTTATACGTTTCTAAACCGTTAGATATTTAGGTTTAAATAGAAACTAGGAAACCTATTACCCCTCTACGCGCTTTTCTATATAATAATACTTATTTTCTATATAATAATATTTACTATAGTACGTTATTATCGTTTACGATTTTAATCCTCTACTCTATTATATTTAGGAACGATAATAAAAAACCGAGTATTATATTTAGTCTAGATCTAGGTTTAGATCTAGTTTAAATATTTTTTAAATTTAACCTAGATTCTATTTAATCCCTAAATTTACTATTAAAGGCCTACGCTTTTAATATTTTAATTATATCTACCGCTATTTAACGCGGTATTTAACTATATATTCCTTAACCTCCTTTTAGATTTACGATTAATACGGGGCCCCGGGAATTAAAGGCTACTAGTAAAGACCTTTAAAATAATAACGGAAAAGGAATATTAATTTACGAATATATTACCGAGTATATCTATAATATTTATAAAGAAGTTAAAGATATTATTTAAATTTAGGTTTATATTTAGTCTAGATCTAGCCTAGATCTAATCTAAATTTAAAAAAGCGCGCTTTTAATACTTCGACTATCCCTACTATTATTTATATAATAATACGTTATTATTTATCTAATTTAGATATAGCTAAAATAAGTTAGATTTAATTATATTTTACTACGTTATATTTCGTTTATTAATAATCTACGAAATACGTAAAATACGTATTTTACACCGATTAAGTAACGATTTTACAAAACTATTTTTCCGGATTTACCGATATATCGTCGGCTTTATTTTCGTCCGTCGATTCAAGAAGATCGTTAAATTTATATTATATAATTTTATTTTAAAATATATTTATATCCCGGGTAATAATCCCTCTCTAAAAAACTATTAATATACGAATTATATCTAAATTATATTAATTTATTGAATTATAAAAGGTATTATTTATACCCTCGATATTTATAATAAATCGAGATTAATTATAATATATTCTTTTCTCTTTTAATATTATTATTTTTAAGTTTAATCTCCCGAAGGAAGATTATAATATCTTTTATATATTTAATAATATACTCGCGAAGATATTTATTAAGGCCTCGGCGTTTTAAATAATTAAAAAGAAAATTTATAAAAATATAAAATTTAAACGGAATCTAGATACGTTAATATAATTTAGTTTCGGAATACTAACGATATATAAAATTATATAAATATTTATTCTTTACGTAATAAATATACTTTATATATAATACTTTATTATATAGGACGTAGTTATTTAAATTTATCCGTTTAAAGTAACGGAGGTATAAAAATACGGATAAAGACGGGGTAGGAGTAGAGCGGGCGGTTATTTTATAAAGAGCGAAAGTCGGGGATATATTAAATATCTAAATATTATTATTAATATCGTATATCGTAGAGATTAAATTAATATATTAAATATTAAAGTAATCTAGTTATATACGTATCGCTAATAAAATAAGGTTTAAATTTAATAATTTAAAAATAAAATAAATATTATAATAATATTAATTTTTTCGAAATATAAATAAGTATCTTATTTAAAAATAGAATAAATTATTTATTTACTTTAATTTTTATAAAATTAAAGAAAGAATTTAAAAGAAGAAAAGAAAGATTTATTTAAATTATGAAATATTAACTCTAGCCTTACCTACGGAATATATATATAATATTTACGATTTTAAAGAAAGAGTTTAAAGATATAATCGAGATTATTATAAATTAGTAAAAGTCTAAATATAATATAACTTTCGATAATAATATATAGGAGTTTATATATATAAAAGATAATAGGATATTATAAAAAAAGAAAAATTTAAAAGTTAACGAAGACTTTATACCTACGCTAAGATCGTCACTCGTATATATTTACTCCTATAACTAGAGTTCTTCCTAAATAATAAAATAGAATAATTTATTTTATCGCCGATATCGTTAAAACCCTATTAAAAATAAAGGTTTATAATTTTTAACGACGATTATAATATTCTTTCTCTTATTTTTCCTTTAAGGTTTTAAGGTTTTTATCGAATACCTAGTATAATCTATAATTATATAATTACGCCGATTACGAACTATACGCGACGTATTATTAATTTTAAAATATAATTTATTTCCCTCTCTTTTTATTATTAGATTTAAAGATTTTTCCTTAATATATTATTATTATAAAACTAGGAGATTAATAAAATTAGGTAGGAGGTATAAATATTACGTATATATTTTATTTAATTTAGACTCTCCCTTATTATACTCTTCGTAGAAAATATCGAAATATTAAATTAATATTTATTAGTTTCGAGGGCGAAACCCCTAGAAGGGGAGGTAATTATTATATTATATTAAAACTAACTTTATAATAATTATTAAATATAGTATATAAATCCCTTAGAAGGAGTATACGGCGTAGTTATATTATTTATATTATAGTATTATATTATAGTTTCCGGTATTTCGGAGTTTTTTTAAAAATAAAAGATTTAGAGCCCCTCGCTCTAACTCTTTAAAAATTAATTCTATTATTTAAATATAAAGATTATTTTCCTATTAAGATTTTATATTTATTTTCATATTACTATAAATACTCTAGGTATTATAATTTAATATTTAAGAAAATTAATATAATTATTAAATCTAACCTAAAAGGGCTAGCGCTATTATTCGAATAATATTCGAATAAATCGAATAACCTATATCGGTAAAGCGGGAGACTATATAAGAAGAGTCGAGGTACTAGATACGTATTTTACCGGCTTTAGGCGGAAAAATAACGAAAACATAATATTTAAAAAAAAAAAAAAAAAAAAAAAAAAAATTTAATAAAAAACCTAAAAATAGTAACTTCGGATTTAAGATTTTAAATCCGTAATTTTCTACTAGCGCCGGGTAGCTCGTTTAAGTTATATAAAGCGCTATAATTATATTAATTTAATTTAGATTTTAAATTATATTAATTTATAAAAATTATATACGCGCGTAATACCCTTTAAGCTAGCGCGGTATTATAAATTATATAATTTATTTATTATTATATATATTTAATTATCTATCGATACTATTTAAACTAATTTATTTCTATTTATTTAAATTTATTTAAAATAAATCGAGGTATTAAATATATATTTAAATATTTTAGACGAAAGTAGGTATTAAATTAATCTTTAGGGTTAGTATATAAATTAAATAAATCTAAACACCTTTTTCGTCTTTTTTAATAGAATATAAATTTACTACTTTATTAATATAGTTTTTAATTAATCGAATAATAAATAACGTCCTTATTACTCTATTCGAATAACGAATAACGACTATTTTATTCGAATAATCGAATAATTTCCATAGAGTCCTAGGGGCGTACACCGGGGGGCGTATTATATAATTTAAATATAACTATAAATACCGAGGTTCTTAGATTTATATAAGGATTATATATAAATCTAAATACCCCCGTATTAACTATATTACCGTCTCTACTTTAAATACTAGTATAGTATATTATTTTTATATATATAGTTATCGTTTATTATTAATAAAGCGGCGAGTTTATATTCTATTAAAAAAGATAGAAAAGACGTTTAGATTTATTTAGTTTATATATTAACTCTAAAGATCGATTTAATATTTACTTTTATTTAAAGTATTTAAATACGTATTTAATACCTCGATTTATTTTAAATAAATAGGAATAAATAGAAATAAACTAGTTTAAATAATACTAGTAAATAGTTAAATATATATAATTATAAATGAATTATATAATCTATAATACCGCGCTAACTTAGAGGGTATTATATATATATATAATTTTTATAAATCGACGTAATTTAAAATCTAAATTAAATTAATATAGTTATAACGCTTTATATAGCCTTAATAAACTACCCGGCGCTAGTAGAAAATTACGGATTTAAAATCTTAAATCCGAAGTTATTATTTTTTTGTTTTTTATTAAAAATTTTTTTTTTTTTTTTTTTTTTTTAAATATTATCTTTTCGTTATCTTTCCGCTTAAAGCCGGTAAAATACGTATTTAGTACCTCGACTTTTCTTATACGGTCTCCCGCTTTACTAATAATCTACCCTAGTTATATTTCCTATATATCGTTATTACTCTTCTACCCTATTATTCCGCCCTATATTATTAATTAAATTAATTTAAAAACGCCGCGTTAATAATCCGTTACTCCTATAACTCCCGTTTATTTATATTTATAACGACGATAAAGTTATTTTTAAATCGCTTCTTTATAGAGGTAAAAGATTTAGTTTTACCCTCCGCCTTTAATATAAGACTCTTTACTTTTACCTAGCGAGGCTACGATTTACGTTTAGTTTACTTCTATATTTAAATAAATTTAAGTTATCGCCGCCTAAATATTAATAGAGCGGAAGAGGTAAGAGGTTTTTTTAACTATTAAGGACGGGTTTATATAACTATATCTATTTCTTAGGCTAGCGGCGGCGCGGCTTTATAAGTAAAGATAGAATTTTAAGCGGATTATTAATAGTATCACTATTGCCCTACTATTACTCTCGCTACTACTGTCGCTCCTACTCCTACGCGAGATATACGGTTTAAAAAGCGATTAGTATTATAGTTAATACGGGGGTATTTAGATTTGTATGTGATCCTCATATAAATCTAAGGACCTCGGTATCTACGGCTGTATCCGAACTGTGCGGTGCGCCCCCTAGTGCGCGCCCCCAGGGCTTCCCGAAATAGTAGAGTAGATACGCAGACTCTTATCCGTGACTTAAGGTGTAACGAGAGAATTTTGAGGAGGTAACGGAATATACGAAACACATTTGGAAGAGTCATTTGAGTTGGCTCAACGTATTCATACAAGCCTTTTGAAATAGTCGAAACCATCTTTGACCATTGGAATGAGCAAGAATGATGATTTCGACAGGCACGAAGAGCAGGAAAGGTCACGATTGATAATTAAAGAGAGTGGGCAACATGTGAATGGAGAAACTCGATGAGCAGACAAGGACATATTTGGTGGTTCAATTGAAGAGGCAAAGCGTGCCTCAAGTCACTGAAAGAGTAAACGAGAACGATTTTGGCACTCCGAATGAGCAGGCGAGATGTTCGCCGACGGAAACCGGTCGAATTGAGAAGAAAGCATTGGGCCTGTGAATTGAGCAGGCAACCTGCGTGCTGAGGAACTTGAAGAGCAGAAAACATGTCGTAGTCTATGCAAGGAAAGTCTTGGATGATTGTAGACAGGCTTAGGGTCAAAACAAGTGGCAGACTAAACGCAACTGCAGTCAATATGTGTAAGTGCCTAGGACATCTCATCTTAAGCGCCAACAAGTCAAATCTCGGCTCTTCTAGGTCCATAAGCTGCAATATTTGGGCTCTGCAGCCAAGGCAACTGCAACTTCTTTCGACAACTAGCCTTGTAGATGCCCTAGTATAGCTCCCGTCAGCCCTACCCGGGCAAGGTCAATATCAACTTCCGGTCACAAATATATATCTTCTTCCACTCTTCCGGCTTCCATTGAGGCATTTGCAGGGCGTAGAAGGCAAGATTTTGGCTCATAGTGAGTGACAAGTCGGCAATTTGCAAGTTCCGAGCGTATGCATATTTCTATCTCCTTGTATGAAAACCCAGCCCTCCTGGCCATTCTCTTTGCGGCTGCACTTTCTTGATGTTATTTTCATGTAAGTTCCTATGAGAAAGCCTCGTCAATATGCCTAGGAAGAGCCTCTTTTGTGAAAGGCCCGAGGATGTAATAATCTGATCATTCCTTCAGACAACTCTTGAACGTAGCTTTTTGCGTCTAGCCTAGTGCGAACTGCTCGGGGAGGATGTGGTTAAGACCACACAGTATAACCTTTGCGTCGATGCCCTTCTTGCTGGACAGGAGTGTCTGGCAGGCGGCTGCTGTAGAGGAGCCATCGTCAGTCAATCAATCTCGGCTAGGGGTTCAAAAAAGGCTCTAAGAAAAGGCCCATATTCCCTAGCTAGTAAAATATAAACAAAAATAGTGCGGGCAACATGACTTTGGCTGCAGGTGGAAGGTCATCATATGTTGGTGGCCAGAAGTGCGGTTGGCCTGAGCAGCAGATAAGGCAGTCGAGCTTCGGAGAGAGTTGCTAAACAACAAACCACAACTCAGCTCGAACTCTTGAAAGATCAGGTCTTTGCTCTTCTGTACATGCTTGGTGGTATTCGGGCTCTGCGAGCCTGGCAGCTACTGCTTTTTTTGGCGCTAAAGACTGCGGCCTTAATTTTCCGCGCACTAATGCCGCCAAGGTATTTCCCAGAGCCCTCTACTTCTTTTTTAAACACGGTTTGGTCATGTTGTTCACGTGGCGCTCTATCTCATCGTCAGGATAGTATTTACTTTCATACTCTCTTATTTGCGAGGCACTCAACACCATGCCATCCCCTTCTGCCTTTGATGGCGACACGGCTCGCACAGAGCAGGAGACAGAGCGACGAAAAATTATGCGTATTATACAGATGGAGGCCTTAGGTACGGCTCGAGTCCAACGTATCATAACAGACGAATACTGGGGGCCTAGAGCACGTTCAGTAACATCTTCTTACCTTCACCGTGATACTACACCATCTCCTCCCATTGTCAAGAAAGAGCCTATATCGGAGAAAGAGAGGATCATGGCTTTGGATTGTGAGTTATGGACGCATCTTTCGCGGCTCATATACTTGCTCACGTTCGTTACAGCAATCACGGACCCTCTTGCCAACGACTGCTTCCTCGACGTGGATGAAGAGTGGTCGGCCGTGAAGCGTGACAAAGCTCGTCGAGCTAGGTACTTCGCCGAAAAACTCAAGAAGGACACACAAGCAGTAGCTATCACTGTCAAGACTGCTGGCAGTGAGCTTCCGGCGCTTACCTTGGAGGAAGCGAAGCAGACATCGTCTCTTTCGACCTGGGCACTCGAAAAGGACCATGCGTCTGACAAGGAGGAGATGGAGCGACAATGTGCCTTGCTCTACATGCATTTGGAACGCCCTATTGCATACTATGGGCGCGGACGCAACGGGTTTGCGACCGACTGCGCAGCGATTAAAGTGCCGTACATGCAACCTATCTTCTCACCGTGCGAAATCGGAATCAAAACCAATTCACCTGAGAAGCTAAGCTACTCCCCACCTTCCAGCCTCGGTGCAAAGTTGAATATGGAGGCTGAGGAAGAAGATTATGTCTTGCTTCCTAACGTGGTGCGTTACCAAGGCTTAAAAGATGAGGAGGAGTACGACATGGTGGACGATTTCTGATTGGTAGGTAACACGGTCCCTCCTAGCTACAGCAGCTAAATTTGAATCAGTTGTCGAGCGACTCTGACGACGATGCTCCGTGTGCATGCGATAACATTCTGCATACTTTTTTATGCTACGACGGCCTTTCCATCGTGCTAGTGGGAAGCGACGGAGGACAGCCATGGGTGGATGGGGGCGAATCATTATGCCTAGAGCCAGACTACCATACATGCGTTCTACTTATTGCAGCAATGATAAGAGGTAATGCCACTCTCCAGACCTTTCATTACAGCTTTTCGCCGCACGTCTGGAGGTTCTCTGTGCTCAAAAGCGGTGCACTACCCTCTGTTGACCAGCAATAGCAGCAAGGCTGTAGCCGTCCTCGCTATCACTCTGGGGTAAGCTACTCCACGTAAGCTACTCCATTAGACAATGCTATCTGCGAAACCCAGCTCATCGGCAATGGAAAGTGAGCATGATCTTGGGCTTCTAAGCATGGCCTTGTCGAAGTTAATAGCTGTAAGGCAGTATGGAACGGTTCTTGGAACGACTCCTAGCCAAAATAGCTTAGTAGAAGGGCAGCTCATGGTAATCTTGGGTCCTGTTGCTAGCAAAATAGGGCTTTTTATCCATGCACATCGGCCCAAATCGGCAGACAATAGCAAGCGGGATCAACATGTAAGGTTACCTTCCCACAAACACATCCCACCAAACGTCAACATCTACAATCACACTCACCAAAAATACACTTCCTACCTCAAATTCAATATGCAAACCAGCAGCATGACCTCCGCTACACAGCAATCCACCCCGCAAGCCAGCAGCACCACCACCGACGTCGACATAATCTACGCCTTCCTCTACTCCGCCTGCACCGGCGAGGAGCCCAAGGACTACGAGGAGGGCAACCACATCCACATCACCTCCAGCGACTCCCCTCCCCTCGCCGACGGTCGCGTCCCCTGCACCGCCGAGTTCCACTGGCGCGATTTCAGTGGTAATTTCGAATGCAACTTCCACCCTGCCACCGGTGCGCTTACTGATTTCGTTGTCGTGGAGGGTTCGATGGGAGGCGGGATGGAGGATGTGAAGGAGGTGGAGATTGAGATGTGTGACGAGGATGATAATGAGAATGCATTTTTGGTTGTGAGGATGGAATTTGGGTATAGTGCCTGTGGCCTGGAGGAGGGGCAGACGTATGGGAAGAAGGTGCTTGAGGGGGAGGAGTTGGGGCAGGAGTGGGATTTGGGGTGGGACGAGAGGGAGAGGTTGGGGTTGGAGTTGGAGGATGAGGCTGAGGATGAGGACGAGGACGACGGAGAGGACAATGATTACTGAGCAGCACATACAGCTGTGCAGGGAGCATCAGTCGTTATGATTCAGCCTGCATTGTGGACTGGTGTAATAGGAGAGGCGCTTGCAGGTTACGACATTTTACATGATCGATGAAAGAGGGATGTGGCTTGCACAATACGATAAATGAGCTACCTTAGAAATGACTGATTCTCCTTTCGCGGTGCGCTTGGCTTCCTTTCTCCTTTCCAGTGTCTGGGATAAGCATGCCTTATCGCCCAAGAGCCTGGAACTGAAGGTCTAATATCCCCGTGCCTGCCGAAGCTAGGAGGCGTAGGTTCTTTTCCGCCCTTGCACTGACGTTCCAATTTTCATGAGCTGACTGAGCTGGAGACATCCATTCTCCCTGAACCCCGGAGATGTTTGTACTTATCGTAACTATGATCTCCATCACAGCACTACCCACACATGAAGCACGCAGCTGCTCGACAACAAGAGATGTCTTGCTTTTCGCATATAGCATTGGGTGCACACCAGACGGGCTTCAACTCCTTTACGTAGGCTTTTACCAGTCCCGAAGGAAGCCCACTCACAGGATCAGGAACTCGACCCCAACTCCCAAGTCTCTCAGCCGAGAAAAGTTCCCGCTGCAACTGGCCGCATGGGTGGTCGCCCTTTGTGCGAGGGCTCTGCTAACATTGAAGGTATCTTACGAGAGGTCTCTTCATCGCCCTGTAATCCAGAGGCGAGTTTCCACTTTCTCTCTGGGTACCTGAGCTGGAAGTCAACTGTGCTTCCAAGCTGGAGATGTATTTTTTGGCGTTTGTGCTCGAGCTAGGAGCGCGCTATCTCCCCAAAGATTTGAGGTGCGAACGTTGAATATGCCTACGTCCTAGCGTGGGATTTCCACCAGTCTGTGCGTTAGGGTACACTTGAGCCTGGACTGTTTGTGCCAATAAATACGACTTGCACCGAAGCTAGCGCGACCGTAGCTGCAAAGATTTCCACCCTTTTTGCAGATGTAAAGATAGCCAAACAGGCGGTAAATATAGCCGAAAAGATCATGATCAGACCCAGCCGTATCGGCGTACGATGAACGTAATACAAGGCGAATATCGAAGCTGGGGGTAACAGGAAGGAGAGTATGATGCTAATTGTATGCGCTGCATCATTGATCTTTGAGTCGCGGTACTCAAAGAGCAAAGTACTTTCATCCCGACTCTTGAAACGATGTCCAATCCGCTTGTGGAATCTAGGCACTATAGACTCGGTGAACCAGCTTGTAAAGACACCTCCATCTGTCTTACGCCTTGAGAGTGCGACCAGGTCGTCGTCTTCATTCCAGGCATTTGTTTCCGGAAGTGGTAGAAACATTCCACCGAAGTCTGGGTCTTGATACCATTCGCGCAAAACTCGCAGGTCGTGTTTGTTTGCTTTAGGTAGCTGGTATAGTTGGGAGTGTTGGAGGAGTGCGTCATCTGTGGATGCGTCAGTCTACCAGTCTCGATATCCTGGTGGGGGATGAATAGCTCACATACTATACTCCTTCAACTTCTCCCGTATTTCTAGCACCTTCTTCCATTGTTTGCCTCCTGCAGCATCGCCAGGAGCATTCTTCATTGCAGTGACATCGTGCTTGAATACTCGGTACTGCTCGTCGTCGGACAGACTGTCCGCAACGACCAGCCTCTTCAACTCGTCTTCAAGGTTGATAAGCTCAGACTGTAAGTAGAGAAGATTCTGCGCATTGAGAGTCGCGAAGCGACGGTATATAGCAAGACCATCAGTGTTTCCTAGGAGCTCTGCCAGAGAGGAGTAGCTGCGCGGCGGCCATTGGGAAGTTCGATGCGCAGGCTTCTCGTCTTCCGTCATTGGCGTGAACCCAACAAGCGACTTCTGTTTTCTCGGCTGCACTATCGATGTTCTAGCTGATCTCAATCAATGTATTGGCTTAGAAGCCTACGAGTAGTTGCCAACGTACGACCTATGCTCGCCTAGTCTGTGTGTACTCGTAGGTGGATCTTCCGCTGTTCGACGGCGATCTTCAGCCCTCACAAGCCCCACCAAATGCAGGCCTGAATTTGCAGCCTGAGTGGGCGCTAGGATACTGACCGCCATTGGGGCCTCTGCCCTTGAGCCTTGCTAGTCGGGCAGTAGCATGCCTTTAGGATGACACCGCCATGGCACATCAGCTCAGGCAAATTGACGAAGCAGAGCCTGGTTGCCTCCTCTCGAGGTTGGATATCTCTACGTATAAATAATCATAACCTACTGCTCATGAGATACACTTGAGCTGTACCTTTGTGCATTGTGCATTGTGCATTCTTTCCCTGTCTAATCTGCTGCTACTGACAACTAGAAACAAAAGGCCCCGCTATCAGGACTACCAGCAAAACGACGAATATGATGACGACCAAGAACCCACTCGAAGCGGCCAGCAGCAGGTCGATAACGACGACGACAACGACGATGACAGCCAAGGAGTACAGGGCAGCAGGATGACGACGACAACAATTTTGGCGATCAGCGAGCCCAACGAGGGCAACAGGATGACGACGACGATGAGGATGACCGACAGGTGAAGAGTGTACGACCGGCGACAGGTACTAGATGATGATGACGATGATGAAAATAACGTTCAAAAAGCTGCCAAGCCAGCGACCGTGAACGTGAACCTCAATATCAATCTCAGCCTCGACAGTTCAGATCTACATGAAGGCGGAACAATATTCTCTAAGAAGCTTTTGGCTCAGCTTTTCTCCGGGCCCGGAAAACATGATCCGCATGAGCAGGAGATTGGCATGCACAAGCTACAGCACGAGTATGTTGAGACTCATGAGTCAGGGGAATCGACCATCGTGGAGCTTACGACTGGGGATGCAAGTGGGGCCACTATATACTTGAAAGCAAAGCTCGACTCGGGCGCTGATGATAACTTCATGTCTTTCGACATCTACAAAGTGACAGGTCTGCACTTACTCCCCGTGTGCACATGCTTGGGATCTGACCTTCACAGGCCTTGACTTTACGCCCTACGAAGGTCCAGAGGGGACCCGTCCTTCACGACCGGCAGCGGTGAAGACACTGAGCCCCTTGGCACCGTTCGATTGGCATACACCGCTGACCTCAAGCCCCAGAAGTTCATCGAGACTTTTCAAGTTCTCGAAGGACTCCTGCATGATGTGATCATTGGCAAACCTTTGATGACCAATGCCCACATGATAATGGTCGATCCTAATTTTGCCCATCCGCCAGAGCACAAGAAGCTATATCTCTTAGAACTGCCACAAAAGGATACAGGTAAGGATACAATGCTCGATCCAACAGTAAGCAACGAAAGAGCTGACGCTAAGCGTCTACAGACTCGAAAGCAAAGGCAATTGCTTTCCAGCAGCAAAGGGCCGCGGAGCAGAAAGCTGCTTATGAAGCTAAAATCAAGGCTCAGGAAGCAGCGGCGCCAAAGGCTCAGAAGAAGGGTCTTTTTGGTAGGCATAAGTGATCGAGTACAAGAATCAGCCGTAGGATATCATATAACAAGAAGCAATCATTCTGGACTCTTCATACTGTTACCATTATCGTGTACCATCCAAGCACTCACAACACGAGTGACTACTTTAGCCTCTGATTGAGCCATCCGCCTTTCTCCACACCTCCAGCTGCCTAATCCATGTTCCCTCGCGACATTGCTGAAAAGACATAAAAAAGGTTCGACGATTGGCTTGTGAGCAAGTACTAACGAATGGGGTCCCAATTTTAAACATCGCATGTGGAAGAACCAATCTGAGCTCTACTCATTCTCCAAATGTGAAGAGCTTAATACAAAATCCATTGCCTTGTGTTTTGTACAACCTGAATGCGTTCCCGAGAGTAGGGCATTGAAGTCTTACATTTCAAGATAACAATTGAAGAATTGGCTCATATGGAATAGAAGTTGCGTTGAAACTTCCGATCAGACTGGTCTGCGGTACCCTCCATTACCACTTCCATTCCTGTCAAAAAGGGTTACACGACAGAAAAGGCAATTGCGCTGGGCTCACACCCGGGAGAATATCTACAACGCTGCCCCAGTCTTCATGCAAACACGACAACAAACTCTTGGTATCATTTGAGGACGAGGAGCACAGTCATTATATTACGCTCAGTGCTATTATTCAGCTAATAGTAAAACAGCAAAAGTCCCATACTACTTTCTTTTCCTTCACCGCTTTCAACGCTTTCGCTCATAGCAAGAACATTATTCTCACTTGGCCATGGAACAGCAAGCATCAGTTCCCCCTCCTCTCGATCAAACCATCGGTCAACAACCTTCAGCTCCCTCAATTCTCAAACCCGTTGATCCTCACCGAACAGACTTTAATCAACGAAACTTCCAAGATGTCAATCCTCCCAGTTACAGTCGATCAGTCGCGAGCCCCCCTCTACACACGCAGAACCGCCAGCTGCAGACACCATCATCAGATACAGATTCGTCTGGGTGGCTGATGCCATAGGAAAGGTCGCCGGAAATGGCGGAAACGACAGCTTCTTTCGCGTCATGAAAACTCCGCACGCGGAAACTTTTGGTAACAAGGGCATTACCATTACCATCTCACCTTCCCCTTTGCTCGGTCGTGAACATCCCTGCATAGTAGATGTCCGCTGTAAAAGTCTTCGCCGTCTTTTCACCTGCCGCTATGACCCTGACGCCAAGGACTTTTCATATTTTGTATTCACGAGAGACGAGAAGGGGTTCGAAGAGAATGGGCTCAATGCACACACGCACAATGTGGCATTTGCAACATGTAGCATCTCCATGCAGAAAAACCACATAAACCAGCCTATCGAAGTCTGCGATGAAAACGGGAACAAGTTCCTGTTCATGATGCTGGATGTCGGCCTGGATGAGGACGGTCGGAGGGCTGGGTCTTGGTACTACGCGAAGCGAGTACTGGACCATCAACCTTGGGAAAATTGCGTAATGATGATCTGGGAGAAGAAGAGCCTGCCTTGGCTGATGACTAACGTCGAGGGGCGGCTCGCTGGCCTGGAAAGTAATGGGAGTGATGGATGATGGGGAGGATAGGTGATGACTGTGGACTTGTTTCGCCTGAGGAGTTAGTTGCAAGTGGTTAAGCCAACAAGTACGCTGCTAAGCTTCCGCAACGATACCCCAAAAGGATGCTATACTTCTAGGATACGTTGTTTCGGGGCAATGTTCTTAAACAAGCGGTAGAGCCATGAGAAGACGCTATCGATTTTGTGCACAAGTGCATCCCTCACCAAAATCCCCCGAAGTCAATGCAGTGATGACGAGCAAACACCTTGTACCCTGAGATCTGTCGCACAAGTAAAGTTGATTATACACTGCTTAATACATCCTCGAGAAGCGCACAAACATCCACCCTCAAATTACCCGTACTATCAAACTCTATCAAACAAGCACCGCAAACCTCCCAAGTCTCGCAACCATTGATCGCGCCCGCAGCGCCAGGTCTTCCTTGCCGGCTCTTCCATTCAAGAAGTCCACCATCAAACCCAAACTAATAGCCTCAATCCAGGTCCACTCCGCCGCTCCCTCCGCTCCGCTTCCTTTCCTCTTCCTCGCACCCGTTCCTCCATCAATGTTATAGTACACATTCTGCACCTCCGCCCGTCCACTTAGCTCTGATGGAAAAAATGATGATGCGATTTCAATCCAGAATCACCAGCCTTGCTGATCCTGGAGGCTGGTATGTACTCGTACACAATGGCGCGGTTGCCGTATGCATAGCTACGATGCGCGTTGGAGAGAACATGAGAACTCGCTTTACATGACGATGCGGTTCAAGCGATGAGAATTGTTCTGATGTTGATTTAGAGGTGGAAGTGGGAGGGGTCAACATGAGCGAGAATATGAATTATTGACCATTGTTTTCAATGAGGGGACAGATGAAGTTCGCTATGAGTAAAAAGCTAACTAGACTAATACTGATGCTCTCTTTCTTGGATATCTTTGGGCTAATGCAATCGGAAACGCAAAAAGGGGTAGAGTCTATTGCAGAATCTCTACATACTCGAAGTAATCTTACAAAAGCCGTTTCTCTAGCCATCGCTTCCGTTCGATCTGAAGGAAGCACATAGCTCCACATAGCGATGTGTAAGATCAAGAACAGGCTGTGGCAGACTGCTAGCCTGTACAATGCTGCGGACTTTCATCGCCCCTTCGCTCTCGATGAGTTTCCGTACTGTGCGAAGCAGAGCTGGTGAGAACTACAAAGGAGGCTGTCAGCAGTCCAATCTGGAAATTAGGATAGACAAGAGATAGCAGACTTACCTCAGAGTACCAGCGATACTGCCAAGCCACCAGTCTAATGACCGCCTGCAAGACCTCCCCTACTCTCCCTTGTCCCTCATACATCCTCAATACCCCACTCATAGCTTTGGGACTGAACCGCACCCGCAAACAGGACTGGTACGCCTCTACTGCTTCGGGGGAGTGATGCAGTCGCTCGGCCAGCTCACCTAGGATCTCCCACTCCTCGGCCGATTTCCGATATTCCCCGGTCGATTCTTCCGACTTCGCTTTTGCCATGTCGGTGCGCCAGATGGTGTAGATGCGAAGATCTTCGTAGAGAACCATGAAGAGGTTGTCGAGCCAGCGCTCACAGAGACGTTTGTTGTGGAATTGGGTGTAGTTTGAGTTTTGAGAGGGTGAGGGCTATGGATTGTTAGCTTCTTGACTGATATAGAGAAACACGAGAGACTTACATCCTCATTTCCGGCTTTAACCTCTTCCGAGGTTATTGTGTGGTTGGGCTTTTCTATCGAATCATCTGCAGCTAGAGTGGCACTGCTGGGTGCTCCATTACTTTGATCAGTCACCGCTGTCGTTGCGGTCGAGGGTCTTGCTTCATCGTCTTCCTCATATGCGCCGTCCGGTGCAGGTGTGGCGCCGTTTACTCGAGGACTTGGAGAGTGTAGTGCAACTGTGCTGGCATTCTGGCTCGCTGTGAGCTGTTGACTGCCAGCCGTCTGTTTCTCACTGCGATATTCCTCTTCCATTACAAACACTTGGCTTCGTATCTTAAGCAGCTGATCCCACCCAATCTTCGCTGTTATCTCTGTGAGAAGGCTGTAAGCTTTGAGAAAGGTACCTTTGTAGCCCGCAGCATGTAGCTTTCGTAACGATGGATGTACCAGCTCGCTGTCGTATCCTTGCGAACTCTCGTCAATCTCATCGAGCATGCTTTCGGGCAACACTGGAAGCATCACGCGAGCTGGCTCTGGCATTCGAGGCGCATCCTTGTCTTGATATGTAAACATTGGACATGAGTTCAGCGTCAGCAGAGCGAGGTCCCATTGCTCCAGACCAACGTATATCTCTGCCAATTTTGCCCAGGTGCCGAACTCGCTTGGTGCAGCTGTCACGCTTCGCTTTGCGCACTCCAGAGCCCAGTCTAGCCGGCCTTTACTTTGACAAAACCCAGACTGGCAGTCGAGAAGAGAGTAGTCCATGGGTATTTCGGATATCGCATCATGCAGTAATTTGACGGCTTGCACTTCTTCGTCTGCAGATATCAGAACGCGAGCAAGGAGCGACGAGACTTCAATGTCGCGCGTTCGCAATTTTTCAAACAGATTTATTCCCGAAGTATATCTTCCTGTAGTGTGTATGTAGTCGAGAAGGCCGGTAGTGAGGTGGTTGGAAACAACATTTGGTACCTGTATTTCAGGTTCTGAGCCCAGCTGTGACCCTGTGCCAGAGTCAGCCTCATGTGCACACGGCATACCGGTTCTCACCAACCTTTGAAGAAGAGCTTCTCGGCAGCGTCAAGGAATTTGTGCTCCACTTCAGTACTTGTTATAGGATCGAATCTTCGCACCCCGATGATCTTTTTTATGCTGTCTCCGCTGCCATCGTCTGCATAAGAGTATGCCCGGAGGACTGCGCAGAGAAAGGTCTCTAGCCATAAGCCTTCCGATGCGACGCGCTTATCGCCCCGTTCGTCAATGCAATAGCTTTCCACTCCGCCTGGTATTTTGACCTCCACCCGCATGTCCAGATGTGAGAACGCATTGTAGCAGCTGCTAGCATTAGCCCCAATTCCCATGGGTGATTTTGGTCATCGCCTACCAATATAAGCCCGAGACGACTTTGTGTGTCTTATCGTTGGGTGAATAAACAAGAGTATTGACGTATGCTGCTAGACTAGCTGAAGAAGAAGCGTCTACACCAGTGACATGATGATAGACTCCACTCTGGCACAAGGTAGTAGTTAAATTTCTGAGTTATATATAGATTACTAGCGCCTACCTGGCGCCCTCCAGACTTCGATTGTTTGATCAGGTGTACCAGATCTGGAGGTCCTAACTCGCGTATCGTTTGCAATGCCTCGTTTCGGGCTTCGACCGCTGATTCTATTTCCTCTTCAACAATTCTAGAAAGACATAGTCAGCTAAAATTCGTTCCTGAAGCTTCAATGGCAGGTATGATATGTATCCTTACTCAGGAACAGCAGGGACGACCATTGCACGTCGTCAATTGGCAGCTTGCAGCTGCCTTCAACAGCGGAGAAGGCTGTTGCCGCCGTAGTCGGACCTTAGCGGGCAGGCGCAACGCAAGCCAACACAAGATTTGTTGAAGTCTCTTCTGGATAATTGAAAGCGCAGGTGGCCTAGCTTGCCTTCACCAGCAGAACTGAAGATATTCAAAAGTGAAGCGCGAAGCTGCTCATTGGTGGAAATGTCGCATTAAGCTGTCCTGGAGCTAAACGCGGATCAGTCTTGGCATCTACATGGTGTTCTGTACTTTAACAACCATGCATCGCAACTTCTGTTTCTAATTGCCAACACAAAATAGATTCAATAAATGCAACAAGGCCTGCTTGAAAGTCTACATATGCAATGTCTGACGTAGCAAAGCTTCGCTAAGTATGATACATGGCGAGGACAGAGCTAGATCATCACGACTTGCAGTGATGTAAACCGGACGCCTCGCAAATATGGTATGCTCTCAGAAAGGTTTCCCCAAATACGTCGAACCAAAGCGCCGTACCTGACCATCCTACAGAGCAGCTTCGTCCCGCTGAACGTTGAGATCGAATCAGAGAGCGAGGATGAGATCGATGATAGTAAAGAAATTCAGGTATGTTCTTCAAGTGTTATCCTATTTTTTGCTGCTATTGCCCACCCTAAACTATCAGTAGATCGAGGAGGCTCTAAAGTTATATCAAAACGCCCTGAAATCACATTCGCAGGGCCCAGAATTCTACGATGAAGCAGAAAGTGCTTACAATGAGTTGTTTCGTTCTGAGATTTTCACTTATCCTGAATCTCTGTCCGAAGCCCAGCGCATTGAGCAGTATGGAGACGAAGAGGATTCAGAGGAAGACTTTGATGACGCCTTGGCTACTACACTACCTGCTCCAGCTATAGGCACCGATGGAGCTCCTAGTTCCCTTCCACAAATACTGTACCTTGCTTATAAGAATCATGGTCAATTTCTTTTGGACCGGTTGAAGAACAGCCTGTCTCGTTTGGAAGGAGAGATTCGATCTGACGATCTTCACCCCTCTCCCAAAGACGTCTCGAAGGCAGCGTCTTCAAGTTTAAGACTTTTCGCTGAAGCACTTGACCGAGATGACACAGATCTGGAGTTGTGGCGCCGAACTTCCAGGATCGGTGGCTACTTGGGCAGTCGGCGTATTGCGAGGTTCTGCTTGGAGGCTGTTCTTGATACTGACGAAAGCGGACCTGAGCCTGTCGGACTCGAGGAGTGCTTTGCAACGGAGCGGTTGAAGCCGTTGCTGGCGTCTCTGGAAGATCGGCTCTCTCAATCTCAGCTTCTGACTCCGGCGAGCAATCAGAAGGCCCTCATCAATACGCTGAAAAAGTATATTGATCCCTGCCCATATCTTCCCATTGTGGTATCAGGTCCAACGATTGGGAGCAGTGCCACCATTGCGAGGCAGCAGAGAGTGAAAGTCCCGGTGAGAACCTGGGCAAGTTGTGGCAGGGCTATTCTGTTTCAGCTCGGTCAAGAGGCCCAAGGTATCATTGACCCAGATGCCGGAGCGAATTATGCACTTTCTTTATCACCCAGGCAATCCGAAACTTTCCGCACGACTGCACCAAAGAACAGTATGAGTCGTGACCTTCTCCCTGATCTCATGCCACCCCCAGCTGTAACTGCGGAAAACTTCGTCGAGTCAGTGCCGAAGTCATCGGACCCAACGAATAGTGTGGAAAGACTCCCTGATCCTACAAAACAAAGCCAAAGACTACTTGACGAGTCTGATGGGCAGAGTTTTGAACAAACCCTCGAAAGCCCAACTAAAACTGAAGGCTCGGCAACTGCTCCGGCCGAAAATCCAGATGGGTACGAAGCCAGAATGCCCGAGACCGCTCAAGCAACGAAACCAGTGTCCCTTCCCACGCGAAAGCGATCCTCAGAAACAGCCGAGTTGCCCGACTCCACAGACGTAGGTCGGTCCAGAAGCAAGCGGATCAAAGCCAGAGGATCGATAGATCCCGACTCATTGAAAGATAGTACAGCAGAGGATTGGGCAAGATGGTACGAACAACAGCTTCAGATATATTATCATGCCGATGACACGGTTTTCGAAGCTGTTGGGGTGCTACTCTCCAAGCTTGGTTCCAACCGCGTTAGCAATTTGCAATCCCTCAGAGCCATCGTCTCGAAACAATCCTTGACCGGGTTCGTCGATAAGACTAGACAACTTCTAGAGCCCAGTGATGTAGCACTTCGAGACTTACAGATAGCTCTTGATGGCTGGGATTATGGACGGAGCAAGGCTTTTCTGAACGGACATGATTCTAAAGATCTTGCTGGGGGTATTAGCGGCGCACAGAGTCCTAGCTTTACCGCCTTCTTGGAGCACTCTAACAAAGATGGTCAAAAACCATCTTATCTACCTGTATTATCAGATGACCGTGGCTTAGATCGATTCGCAGACCACATCGCTGATGGATGGATTAGTATCGAGCAGCTCTCTTACCGATGGATTGAACAACTCCTTGGGCACTTCGAGCTACTTGACCAAAGCATGCAGCCTGAGGAAGATATCAAGTCATCATACGAAACTTTCCTCTGGCCGGAAGCACTCAAAGAGACAGTTGTGCAGGTCCTGGTCAGCCAGGACGAATTCATTTACAAGCAGCTGGGAGCCGAAGTCGAAGTGCTCGAGCAGCACGCTGGGGAATTGGACTCGCTTTCCTATGTATGGTCCAAGAGCCGGTGCATGCAGCTCGTGCAAGTCATTTTTGAACTACATCTGGACGTGTATGGACTCATTACCACTCCTAGTAGCCAGGTTGACATGAATACACGCCTCCAACAGCGTGACCGCCTTGGCCGGTGGTTTGCATTTTCGAGCAAGTTATTGAACCAGTGGTCTCAGCCTGGGTACAACGCTGACGGTAACGCCCATGCGCACGGATGGGGCTTATCAGATCGTCTATGCATCAGATTTTTGTGGGCTTCTGTTGTGTGTAACAGTCTCATGGAGCCAGCTGCACGTGAGAATACAATACTGTGCTACCGAGATCTGACCAACATGCTCGGTATACTTGAGCGTAAAATACTGAAAAAGAGAGTGATCATCGAGCTGCCCAATAACGCGATGTTGCCAGAGATCTCTATCGATATCGCCGAAAGGGAGATCTCGAGATTGACTACTATGGATTTCTTTATGGGCATTTTCAAATTAGAGAACAATGATCCTCTCACGATTATCGAAAGCCTCGAGCCAATGCTCGAACTGTCAGTGAATCACATGAATCGGACCCATCGTACTGCTTCCATTCCCGACATTCAAATGGACACGGGTGCTGAAGCCGAGCCAACCTCGCCTGGAGATCGAGCCTCAGATAGCCTGCCTGAGAATGCTCTGGATCCGAAGATGTTACAAGCATTACATTTCCTGGAGCAAGGGAGCTTACCCTTAAGACTTTTTCTCTGGCAGAAGCTACGAGATGCCTATCGCTCAATCGGCTACCCACCTCAGGTCTTATCATGCGATCTTCGGATATTAGCACTCATTGTCAATCACCTAAGCTCCCCGTCTTACATCGAAAGTACAGACGAAAGTCGCCGGGATTCCCTTGTTCGCTGGTTGCATCGTATCGACGACCATATGACACGGATACTGGGCACGGCAATGTCCAAGGCTGAGGCGTTCGAATGTGTAGACGGCGATCATGTTTGTACTGCGCTGGAGTCTCTAGCGTCTCTGCAAAAGATCTTACACGTCTTCGCGTCATGGGAAGACACAATCAGAGTCGGAAAGACGCCGCAGCCGGCTCCAGTAGGCAGTGCCGCCACAAGAGGGCTCGCGCGGTCGACTGACAAGTTTCGCGATATGATCGTCAAGACGTGGACCTTTCAATACCTACTTCAGAAGGAAGCGATGAAGCAGTACGCAGAGCTCTTCAAGACTCCAGACGAGGATATGATCAGGAACTTGGAGAACATGCATCAGGCTCTGGGTTTGCGGTGTTATTGCCACTTAGCGAATAAGAGCTTCCTCAAGCTGATGAAAATAGAACTCGAGAGGTGTAGGAATGCGGAAAATTGGGAGACTGATATGGCTCAACTCGTGTTCGACCTCTACGGCGTCAAAACATCTTCAAATGCTATGGAAATGCAGGATCACTTCTGCCCATCAGAAGAGCTTGACCGCGGCACAGCTCTTGAGATTTTAGATCTCGTCATGATCCAGGTTCATCGGAAAGACCTCAAGGATCTCCTTAAGAGTGATCTCAGATCTACTGTTGAAAAAATGCAGATGGTCATCAGGACACCAAAACTGTCAGTCTCGACTTCTAGAACCTTCAACAATCGGCTTGCAATTAACTACCTCAAATCACCGATCAACCCCTACGACTTGTATCGATCGTTACGCGGCATTGGTGGTCTCCCTGGTATAGTCGTAGACGACGACAGCTCTGATGTAGCCGCCAAAGGCTGGTATTTTTTGCTAGGCCAGATGTCGTTGACCAAATTCACGTCCCAGAAGCGGACCGCCGCAGGGTCAACCGAAGAATTGGACATTGCTAGAACCTTCTTTAGACACGACCTCGAATTTAACACAGACAGATGGGAGAGTTGGTATAGGCTCGCCAAGGTCTATGATGCTACGATCGATGAAGACGCCACATGGAGTGCGGAAAAGCTCGACAACCACATGGACGATCTCGCAGTCTTACAGCGAAAGGCCATTCACTGCTACTCTATGGCTCTTGCCGTTGCAACAAGATGTGCTGTGACAAGCGTTAATGAAACAGAAAAAATTGCTGAGCTTTGTGCAGACTATGGAGCGCGATTATATGCCTCAAGCCGGGAACCCTTCTCTATGAAGGCATTCAGTCTGGATGACTTCATGAGGCATTATAACTCTAGAACTGTTGGTATGTACCAGGGTCTTCCTTTCCAGACCTTGCAATTATACCCAGCTTGGAAGCTAGCGAGTACTTTGCTTCGTAGAGCCGTTATTAGGAAATTGCAGAATTGGGTGTAAGTGATCATTGATATGAGATAGAGACGACATGCTGAACTTTTAATTCAGGACGTCCTTCAAACTTGGGAAGGTTCTGTGGAAGATGCACAATTGTGGCGACGAGGTGCGGGGAAAGGCGAAGCGCATCTCCTATCAACTTGCTATTGATGCATTCGTACGAGCCGTCGAGGCTTGTCCAGAGAAGCGCGATGCCAGACACCCAGAAAAGGATCCCATCCTTGAGCCGCATTACAAGCTGGTCTCGGTTGTTCACAAGCTTGTCCGTTCGAAGCGGATCTCAGTAAGTCGTCTGAATTTATGTGTCTGAATGATATTTTGACTATGTAACATAGACAGAGGAAGGCTGCCGCATCCTCAAGGCAACATCTTACTCCCGGAAGACGCCAGAGGTCACTGAAGACGAGGACTGGGAAGCTTACATGCTTCAGATTCTCAAAGCCCTTAGATCTGCGGACAAGGCAAATTGGCATCATCGTATGGTAGCAAGGGTGAGTCTCGTCACTACACACCCTAGAAGCGCCCGCTGACTGTTCACCAGGCCGCTCACACTATCTACGATAATGACCCGAATGATCCGCGAGCAATACTAGGTGCTAAGTACGAGTTCAACCAGCAGATCTTCACCAAGACAATGGCAATTCAGGTTTGGAAGCCAGATAATGAGCGACCAGGAAGGCACTTCGTCTACACCTCTCGTTATGTCAGATTCTTTACGCGTCTTCTATATCAATTGAACGACAAGACTAGCATGGAGGCACTGGCTCGACGCATTCGTAAGAAATCAGGCGACTTTGTGAATCACAGCGGAGTATGGGAAGAAGTCTGCCGAGCGTATCTTATGGTGGGGGTAGAATCAGCTCTACGCGCTTAGTACATAATGCTAACTTTCTACTTTCTAGCTCCTACGCCACCAACCGAATTGCAACATACCTGAAGGCTATTCAGAGTTGATGTTCCAAGGCATGCACCCTGATACCTACGCAGCCCGCGCCACTCGCCTAGAGACCTGGATGCACTCACAAACGACAAGCCCTCCGGTCGTTGACATCTTACGCGAAGCTATTGAGCTCAAAAAGCTGAACAACAACTTATTCAAATCGACTCTCTTCGAAGACTTGATCAGAGATATCTACGCCCACCTTTACGACTCTGTAGTCCCCGATGTCATCGCTCAAGACGCCGTCGAAGAGAATAGGGTTCGCATGAGCGTCGATACTATCCTCACTAACCCGACCCCCAGCGTGGAGACGCCACCCGTTGACCTCTCCGCCGCACTAGCAGAGCAACAGAAATCAAGAGCCAAGTGGCTCACTCAAAGAGAACTTGTCCGTAGAGCAGAAGCTATCGCTGCTAAGCCTGCGCCTACTGTACCAGCGAAGGTGCTGAAAGCCCTAGCTCCGGCTCCGATATCACCAAAGGAGCATGGCAAACCTACAGGGCAACCAGGAAGTACACCTGCACTAGCTGTCGTCATCGACCTGGACAAGGATGTTCCGAGCAGTGTACCAGGCAGTGTGCACGATAGCGCGGATGACGAGAGTGAGCTGAGCGAAGTTGACGAAGAAGTCGTTGAGAGCAAGATTACAGATGCTGCGGGTGAACGGCCGTCTTTGTTTCCGAATCTGCTAGGACCGAAGACGGAAGATGTAGGTGACGAGGATATGGGGGGTGTGACTGGGGATGAGACAATTGATGATGGCGAGAATGGGGGCCAGCATGGGGAGGTGGTAGATGTTCCAGAGACGCAGGCGAAGGAGAGCGGTGTCCCGCAGGGTAATTGGTAGTGGAAAGTAGGAAGGGTGATACCCGGCTTGCGGTTTTGAGGGATCGATACCGAACGACCAGAGGGTAGTGATCAGCATGCATTGATCAATTTCTTAACCTTATTCATCAAATGAGACCTGTCTTAGCCCCTTCTAGAGCACGATAAGGCAAAGGGACTGAGACATGCAAGGTATTCCTGCGCGGTTTGGAAGACCTGATGCTTATGACGTAGAGCCAAACGTATCTCTGCTATATGTAGCTAAAACCTCGTATTGGTATCAACAGAGACCACTTCTGGACCAGCATTAATGACGTTGACGTTGAGCCATGCTTTGATCGCATTGCGGACGCAAACAAGACAGAGGACTGAGACCCCTTCAGTAGAGGTACACCTGCTTCAAACCAGCATACTGGGATCCTTTCTCTGCCGCGTACCCTCACTTCTCACAATATTTTAATTTCTCATCTTCTCCTCCACAATCCTCCCCACAATCTTCTCCAGCACCCCACCCCCTCCCTCGTTTCCACCCCCACTCTCCAATCCCTCAAAATACCCTCTAACGCTCTTCTCTACATACTTCCCCACCATATCCACCTCCACATTAACGCCCTCCCCTGCCTTCTTCGCAGCCATCACAACCCGCTCTTGTGTGTATGCTATCAGCATTACTTCCCACCAATTTTCCTCATCATTGACAGTGGTGACAGTCAAACTCGCCCCATCAAGCGTCACATACCCCTTCTCCACCACATACCTCAGCACATCTTTCTCACGTGGTTGCATACGGAATGTGAGGGCGTTTCCGTCAGGGGTTACGCTGAGGATGGTGGCGATGGTGTCGACGTGGCCTTGGACGAAGTGGCCGCCCATGCGGGTTGTGGCTGATACGGCTCTTTCCAGGTTCACATTTGATTTCTCTTTCAAGCTCCCCAAGTTCGTTCGGCGTAGGGTTTCTGGACTAACGCCGACTTTGAAGGAGTCATTGGTGAAGGATGTGACTGTGAGGCATGTTCCTATGAATATTACATATGAGTACGAGGGCTTGGATATGGTGGAGAGGGGTATAATGGTGGGAAGATTGTATGGGGGGCGGTATACCATTGATGCTTATACTATCACCCAGATGGGCATCTGTGAGGATTTCTGCACAATCGCCAATGGTCAGAGAAGTACCTCCGCCGCCGGTTGAGGAGTCGTCATGTTTCTCGAGGGTCGTGACGGCTGGCTGGGTTAGAGACTTTAGCTTGAGATCGAGGCGGACGTGGAGAAAGTGGAGGAGTGAAAGTGAGGGGGGGCTTACTGCCTATCACTTCGACTATGCCCGTGAACATCGTGAGTAGACTATTTCAGTTCGGAAATCGGGAGGAATTGGCGATCACAAGAATGAAATGGAAAGACGTTGAATAGATATGAAGGTGGGCGAATGGTGATGATATCTACCACACGGATTTAAGCCCTAGGGCCGATATACTAGGATCTTTTGGGCAAGTCAGGTTGCCATTCTTTGTGTACCAATCACCTAAAAGTGTCGATTCATTACTTTATGTTTCGAATTCGAGCATCCTTGCAGCAATATTTGCTGAACTACAGCCTTACCAGACGGAGGTCAAATATGGACGCAGGTCCAGGCCCCCTGTTAACTCCATCCCACCTGCGAGCATGCATCTTCTGACCTTTCATCCCGAAACATCGACGGCTGCCTAGCGCTTTTGATACGCAGGAAGAATTGATCTGGATGAATCCTCATCGCCAGCAATCATTACCCACCGACTGAACCATTTCTTATTCAATAGTCTTATTCAAAATCGCAGAAGCTTTAGCTCTCATTGGGCTGGTATCTTCCATCACAACCTTTGTTGATACTGCTGAAAAGACCGTCTCGAGGCTCAGAGCCTTTTACGACAGTGGCCGCGGGCTACCCAAAGTGTATGCTAATGTGAAGAACCAGCTAGTGGTGATGGTTCCAGTAGGTGAGGAGATGAATGATGAGCATGCCAAGGGTCTGATACTTCCTAATAGAGCTGTTGGGCTAAAATCGGTGCTTGAGACCTGTATTGAACAGACGACCGAACTCAACGTCATTCTAGATGATGTATTGCCAGCGTCGATTGATTCTAAGCTTTTGCGGAGTAGAAAAGCCATACGGAGCCATCGGCGCGAAAAAGAGATTGTCGCAATTGAGTCATTACTAGAGAGCTCCAAGGCTACATTCACCCTCTATTACGTACGCCATCCTGTGAGTCTTTAATCGCGACCACAACCTTCATGGCTTGATAGGCGCTGCGATGTCCCCGTCACCTCTGTTCTGCACTTTGTTGGGAGAAGAAATGTACTACAGCAGATCGACAAGATCTTTGAATTTGGGTAAGTCATAAGTACTGTGTGACTTGAATCAGAGATTTTCCTGGCTACGGCGTTGATGCTCCTCTTTTTTACTTGAACTGACTAGTCCTAATAGAAATACTAGCTCGATCTCTCATGAAGTGCTTGAAACGCCTCGAAGAGCCTTGGTATGGGAGGCCAAGGCAAAACGCAAAGCGCACTCAACTATTGTCGGCAAGCCTTCCAAGATGGGACTTTCGATACAATTTTGTGGATCGATGCCACCAGTGCCGCACGTACACAGCATGCAATTGAGTCGATAGTTTTCCACTTCGAGTGGCGCTCCCAAGACGCCCGAAGCCAAACTGTCAGCGTTCAAAGATACTTTAGCATCTCGTTCGAAACCTTGTCTGTTAGTATATGATAACTACGACTTTCCGAAAGAGTTCATGAGCATAGGCAACATGTTCCCCAAAGGTGCCCATATCTCTATCCTCATAACGAGTCGCCATGGCGCCTCGCTACGACTCGGAACACCAATCTATGTGGTTGATATGGAACCGGCCGAGGCAGAAGACCTAGTGCTGATCTCATCAGGTTTGATTAGACAAGAATCGGAATCAGAAACACTAAGAAGCATTGTCGAAAGACTGGGCTGTCTCCCACTCGCTCTGGATCAAGCCGGAGGCTATATCAGAGCGCGACATCTACCTTTGGACACTTTTGAGAAGCACTATATTGAGAGGCGTGAGCAGATATTAAAACACACGCCTGAGCTTTTCGAGCACAGGAAGAAGCTCCCATCAGAGGCCGAAGAATCTGTGCTTTCTGCTTTCACGACCTGGGAACTATCCTTGGAATAATTAGGTAAATATCGACCGCACATGGAGCAATTATTGACTCTCGGGGCTTCCTTGTACCATAAACACATATTCGAGGGTCTATTCAAGGCTCGGTGCTTCCCTGAATTCGAAACCCTCGAGGACATCCCAAATGATTGGATACAGTGCATGCTCACAAATTCCGTATGGGACCCCTATCACTTTCAAGACATTCTCGCAGAACTCAATGGTCTCTCGCTGGTGCAAGGCTTCCGCATCGAGAATGATGAAATCGTGTTCGCTCTACATCATCTAATCAAAGACTGGCTTCGGACAAGGATTCATCAAAAATAGCAGGATCTTATGAGTATCGAAGCTGCTGATACCGTGGTACGCTACTATCTCCAGCGCCGTGAGAGTTGGATGTCAGAGCCGCACGACCAGAATTACGAAAGTGACGTCTCACGTGTGCAATCTCAGATAGGTGAAGTGACCGCGGGCGTACACGATATAAGGGAACGCTCAATGGTATTATATGACGCTCAATCTGGACCAGCAACAGCCCTGAAAGCAAGCCGATACAGCCAAGACTTAGAAATAAAACTCTCTACTAGCAAATTGGAGTTGGATGCTCAACTGACAAGGTACTACTTAGGATGTTATAATAAAGAAACAGAGTATTTCACCAGATGGGACTAACAAAGTATGTCTCTCATCTGTCTAAGACGTCCAGGGATCATACTTGAGACCAGTATCTGGTAGGCGCACATGCGGCGATTTCTTGGACATTTACTGGAAATGAAGCAGGAGGTTCTGCTGAAAGGTCTCCGAATCAAGATGTTTTCGCCGGCAAGGTTTGTCGCTAGAGCGGCCCTTGACGGATTTTGATCAGAATGGTCGAGATTCGCTAGGAGATTCAAGGATCTGTGGGATGTTCGTTGGTTGGGCCTCAAGACCTGATTGCATATTGTACTAGCATCATGGATTTTCTCTGGAATTTTCGTGGGATACCTGTGTTTTCCCATGGATGAATTTCCGGGTCGCTCTTGTTTGAAATTCCAATAGACCAATGAATGCCCCTTTGTTTCATAGCAACCCCAACGTTCAATACTCCTCGTGCTTTAGTTGCCGCTACAACGGCCAATGATAGACGGATCTTTCGCGTAGGACTAATTCTTAGAAGGACAAAAGGCATACTGCCTCGACTGCCTATTCATTTGACCGCGACTATGAATCTAGACGATGAACCAGTCCCACAAGACCGCTTATCGTGAAAGAATATGCAATGATGAAGATGCAATTGATGACTTAGCAAGCACAGGAACGTTGGAACGCTGATGGTACCGCGGGGTCCTTTCCGCGTTGAGTGCCGAGGTATTTGTGGGGAATCGTCGACGATGTCTCCTACTTCCTAAGTACCATTCTTCTAAAAAAGTAGCTAGGCGAGATGGCATCTTCTAGTTCTGTTTTGAGGCTTGCAAAACCCACAAGAGCTCAATCGCGGCTCAATGGCTCCATATGCTCGAAATGCCGGCGGCTCGCAACGGCAGCAGAGACGCCTTCACCAACCTTGCCATTGGCAGGCATTCGAGTGCTGGATATGACCAGAGTACTAGCTGGAGTACGAGGACGATTCTATTGATTACATGATTTATAGCTGACGGTTTTCAGCCATACTGTACGCAAATTCTGGGAGATCTCGGGTAGGCCTTGTCATGTCCAGTATGCTGCTCTTCCCAAGAGGTTGGCTTTTATGCGCATGACTCTAGAGGCTGATGAAGATCCTGAATCCCAGCGCAGAAATTATCAAAATAGAGCATCCTATACGTGGTGACGATACTCGAGCATGGGGTCCACCATATGCAAAACATATCAAAGGGAACAAGATGGGCAGTCCCGGAGAAAGTGCATATTTCCTATCTGTGAGCTACGTAGGAAATTGAGAAGTAATCTTTTCCAGCTAAGCATCAACAGGTCAATCGCAACAAAAAGTCCATCGGCCTCTCCTTCGCCTCCCACTCCGGCATCTCAATCCTCCACAAACTCGTCAAAGACTGCGACGTCCTCGTAGAAAACTACCTCCCCGACACCCTACAAAAATACAAAATGGACTACAAGTCCGTCTCCGAACTAAATCCGTCCCTCGTATACGCCAGCATCACCGGCTACGGCCAAACAGGCCCATACCGCAGACGTGCAGGCTACGACGTCATGGTAGAAGCAGAGATGGGGCTCATGCACATAACAGGCTCTCGAGATGGCCCTCCCGTGAAAGTTGGAGTTGCGGTGACGGATCTGACGACTGGGCTGTATACTAGTAATTCGATTATGGCTGCGCTGTTAGGCAGAGCGAGGACGGGAAAGGGCCAGCACATCGATGTGGCGCTGAGTGATTGCCAAGTTGCTACGTTGGCGAACATGGCGAGCTCGGCGTTGATAAGCGGACAGCCTGACTCGGGGAGGTGGGGGACTGCACATCCTAGCATCGTCCCATATAAGGGATTCAAGACTAAGGATGGCGATATTCTGCTTGGCGGTGGAAATGATAGGCTTTTTGGTGTGCTGTGCGATAAGCTTGGGAAGCCCGAGTGGGTCAACGATGGGAACTATAGTACGAATAGTGCCAGGGTAAAGAACAGAGTTGCACTGGAAGCGTTGATAGAGACCGAGACGATGAAGAAATCCACGGCTGAGTGGTTGGAGGTGCTGGATGAGAGTGGGATGCCGTATGCGGCTATCAACGATGTTCAAGCGACTTTGAAGCATGAGCACGGTAAGGTTTCCCCATGGCTTTCAATTACATATATACTGATATTGTTCCTTTAGTACTTGCCCGCAACATGGTCAAAGAAGTCGAACATCCCACTTGTGGCCCACTGAAGCTTGTCAACACGCCTGTCAAATATTCGTACTCGGAACCGAGCATAAGGATGCCGCCGCCACTGCTGGGGCAGCACACCGATGAGATTTTGAGTAGTATTGTGGGTATGGATGATGCTGAAATTAAGGCATTGAGAGATGAGGGAGTCGTTACGTAGAGCCTGCAATGACAGAGCAGACTACAACCCATTGGATGATGGTAGTGTACATAGGGCCATTTGAGGCGAAGCCTTTGAATTGCATGTTCAATGCCCACTCGTCTAATGAGAAGCATATCTGGAGCAGCCTTTTCAAAGAAATCTTGTATTATGGATCATTGGATCTCGATACACACTTCCTTCGCTCATGATGCATGCTGTGTATCCGTAAAAATCAATAATGGGACCATGTCCCAGTCACAGCACCCGCAATATGCCGAAAAGGCATCGATGTTCGTAATTGAATGCATGTAGAAAAATCCTCCTTCGTAGAAATCCATAATGGGACCATGTCCCAGTCACAGCACCCGCAATATGCCGAAAAGGCATCGATGTTCGTAATTGAATGAAAAGCATGTAGAAAAAACCTCCTCAATGTCTCCGAGTCCCACCCCGCCATCGTGATGTCGTCCATGTGTATCCCTCCTCCACCGCCCATCTTCTCAGTATCCGTCCGACTCAAGCAAGGTCTGAAAATGAATCAGTAGCTGAACAAGTAGTAATCTCGCCTCATAGGAACCATACCACTAAGTTTCTTGTACTTGTCCGCGCTAAATGCCATGGCGGTTGGCTGAGGAAACCAGGTGCAAGGGATGCCAGCTTTCTGGCACTCATGGCAGTGTGGCTTGGTTTCGTCACACTTGTATTTACGAACACGGCAGGGGATGCACCCTAGAGCGAATGTCAGCCTTCGAGTATGATATCAAACGCTCTTTAAAATTTACCGGCCAAACTTCTAGGCCCTCTCGGCTTTCTCGGCTTTCCATTCTTCTTGAGCTTCGCCACATTCTTGGTTGCGGTCTTGCCTGAGGTCTTGCTTCCGGTCTTGCTTCCAGACTTGGTTGTAGTCTTAGTCGTAGTCTTGGTTGTAGTCTGGGTTGTAGTCTGGGTTGTGGTCTGGGTTGGCTCCTTGGTGCTTGATTCTGGTGCCTCCTTTACCACTGCACCTGCAGCAAGGTCTAACAGCACATTGGCTGCCCATGCATCACATAGCTCATCAGATGTGCGGTCTGGGAAGAGCTGAACATCAATATTGTCAGGGGAAGAAGGGTTAACCGCCTGAAAACGGGCTGACTCCTCGGCGGACCATGGTGCAGACATAATGGTATCGAGCTTCTTCGAATAATTAGTGTGCAGTATAGCAAAGCCTAAGCATCTTCTTACCTGAGAATGAGGATGCTGCTACTGTTGATACTTGAGCTGCTTGTTCTTGCGGGCGGGCGTCGTTGTTGGTAGGTGGTTGTGACTTGAAGATGTTTGAAAACTCACAAGCCCAGACAAAGAACCAGAGTGTGGTTGCGAGGATTGCCGACGAGCGTTGGAGATGATTGCTATGAGGACGACGATGTTGCTACTGTTGATGGTTGAGCTTCTTGGTCTTGCTGGCGGCGTTGTTGCTGACAAGTGGTGGAGATTTGAAAAACAATTCAAAACGCGCACAAACCCAAGCAAAGATTTAAAAACCGGCCGGCCCAAACAAACTATTGTAGCCAGTCCGTCCGGAGTTATTATACCAAGACCCTTGATTCCAACCTATAATTTGCCTAGACAGCAGGAACATCTACGCTTTGATACTAGAGCTAAGATGCCAGACGTTCTAGGTAATGGGTCTATAAAAATATTAGAATCTTGGAGCATTGAACGCAATCACAAAGTGCTTACCTGATACCACGCTCATGCTCCGACACCAATAGCAACCGCACCACCTCCTCCAAGTGCACTATTTGGCATGCCCCCAGACCAAGTCATCCCGCCAGGCCCTTCCCAGCCATGACTTCCCTTCCACGAATGGCTATAAGTGACAATATCCTCATCAATCAACAACGCCAGATCATCATCCTCCGGCGGTAGAACGATACCATTACCTGCTTTTGGATAAGGAAGAGGCTCTGGTTCGACATAGACCTCATAGTACTCCTCTTCTTCTTGGGATACAATCCCAGGGCGTAGAGGTAATGGCTCCACTATCACTGGGATCGGCGCTGGGGGTGGTCTGAAGACAGGCAAATCTGCATGCAGATGGTTTGCATGCAATAACAGACTGATCAACTCACTTTTCTCTAAGCTCTGGAAATAGGTCCGTTTCTCAGCAAGCGTCATCCCATGCCACGAAGCCACTTTCCCAGCCACATGCTCCCTCTCCAACTTTACATTTTCACATTCAAAGCACATCCACTCCTTATCCTCGATTTGGACAACTGAGGGTGTGATAGGCCGGTTGTGGCAGAACTGATGCCAAGGCGTATTACACCCATCGCAAAAAACAATTTGATTCGAATTCGGTGAGTGCCCGCGGCCGCAGTTGATGCAAACAGCCGCTTCACCTGCTTTCCGCCGTTTCTTCGCCGCTTTGATGGCTGGGGGTGTCTCTGCGCCTCCATTTGCAGTGTTAAATGATCGCCTTTTTGCGGCGGGCTTTTCGATGTCGATGACGGTGGGTGAGAAGGTTTTGGCTTGCGTGATACGCCGGCCTGAACTGGTCATTTCCAGAGGGTTGAATTCTTCAGAGGCATCGGTATCGTCGAGAGAGTCTTCGTCGTCAGAGCCTCGCTTGCGCTTCTTTTTACGTGCGATGTGGCCGAGGAGACCGGCGGCGCTATTGCCTGCTCTGCTACCTCTTGGTCTTCCGCCTCGATTTACTTTGGTGGTACCGCGAGTGGATGGGGTTGCGGGACTGAGCGTTGATGCGTCGCTTTTTCGAGGTCTACCACCGCGGTCCATGGCTGAAGCTTTTTTGCTACCTCGAGGTCGCCCGCCTTTGTTTTTGGGTTTCACAACTGGAACTTCCATTCGTACGCCTGCTGCTGTGGCAGCTTCTTCTGTGATGCCGTTCTCACCTTCTTCGATCTTCACTATTGGTCTCCGCCCACCTCTACCTCTCCGCCCACCAGTCTTCACTCCACCTCTCTTCAATTTAGTCACAGGCGTAGGAGTAGGCGCGGCTGCTAGGTTCTGACTCGTAATCATCCCGCTGAGGACCGATTCCCGTGCCGCTTCCCACTCCGGCGTATCTTGTAATTGACTTGCTGAGAACTCCGCATTTTGGCTTGGCAAAACGTTCCGTGATGGGACGGTGCGCTGCGCTTGCGCGGAGGCGTTATTGCTCGCTGCTGCTACTGTTTCAGACAGTTGGCTTTCTAATTGGGCTGCTGTGGAGGCATAGCTGTGCGTCCACGGTGTGCTGAGGGTCGAGCTGTTGACTTGAGATTCGGGTTGGTGGGGGGTGTCGGAGAAGTTGGAGAGACTGTGGTTCCGCCGGGAGGAGGGAGATCGGATCCAATCTGATTCTTCTGTTGTAGAACTCATTGGGGAGGGTAGGACAGGCAACGACCTTCCATATAGTATATGTAGAGGGAATTATAAAGCGCTCAATGCCGTTTGACGGTCGTCTGGATTTTGGTTTGGAAAGCAAATAGAAACTTGCTCCAACGCTTTAGTGAGCGGATTCATCAGTAGAGTCAAGGATAACCTGACTGTGGGTCCTTGTAACTGTTGACGTATATTCTGAGACTTCTGAATTTGTTGTAATATATAAATATCCGGTATTGGTTGTTGTTAATATTGCAAGACCGGATACTTTCCCTAGTTATAGCGCTAGTTATAGCGGGCAGATCCCGCAGCTAACGGCGTGCCAAAGTCTACACTACCTAGTCTCATAGAGCTACACAAGTTCCCTTTCACAGACACCCCCAGCGGCCTCTTTCAATCGTGCTCACAATTGCATTCCGCCACATTATACCGCATTAGAGCTACGGTAGCTATTTACGAGAGTGCAGGTATCCCTGACGGTGCAAGCGCTTTGTCTATGTTTTCTCTACAAGTGTCGGCTCACGCAAATGCCTACCTTATTATCTTCGAACAGTCTCCTGAGTTTCTCTGCCTACGTGATCTGAATCCTACCCTCTTTCCCGCAAGGAAGGAGAGAAGATGTAACGGTACGGTTGTTTTCAAAACTGGGTTGAGACCAATGCCTATGCAGCGGGAGAAGCTGCCTACTCACTATTTCGCCTAAACTATAACTGGTCTTTCTTTGTGTCATGAAGAATGGTCCATTTATGAACAGCGCATTATTCAACACAGTGGTGTCCGAAGAGTTTCGCAGTGAGATATATCACCTCTTTGTGTCTATTTGAGACCCGAATTTGTCCACGCCTTAAATACTTTTCTCCAACCTCCCAGTCCCTTGCCATATTCCTCATAAGTACCCTGTTCCTAAAAGTCCCGAATCCATTCAAGTGAAAAAACATTGGCCATATCGACCACCACTCCGCCTCTCCCGACACCAGACCTGACGGAATCTACTTCCCCTCTATGCCGGAGACTTGACTTGATGACGAATCCTCTCCAACGTGTTCATCCTCGTCGATAGATATCAGCATGAATTTCCTCTACAAAGTCACAGCATGCATCGTCCCAAACTCAACATACGGGGTTAGAAATCCCGATGACTCCCTATGTATCCAAGGCCCAGCGATCCATGGTAACAGTACCAGTAGCTCTACCTATGCAGATGATCTCGACGGCATGCTCAACCAGTCCCATGAAAGCATGCATAGCAGGATTCCCTGCTTAGCAGACTTCAACTGGGGAACATTCCCGGCACAATATACGTGTTCTCATGAGAGGGTAACGGATTTGTTCTGCGATTTCGAAATCAATGAAAACGGTTCTGGCAAGGTCACTAAGGACGACAATCACCGCAACACCAATACTCATCTAGAGAGCGAATTGAGTTTGAAGATTGAAAAGAAGGAGACTAGCAGAAAATGATAATAACTGGGGAAAATATGAGAGTGGTAGTGGTAGAGGACGACAACGGATATGTGTATCTAAAGGCGAATATAACTAGTGAGCGTAGAGGTAATAAGCAAACATGGATCTTAACCTCAAGAAGGTTTTGCAGGGAAAGTATTGGATTTTGACGGACGATGGGAGGCTTGGCCTTGGCTTGATGGATGAAGATCAGAGCAGAATAAAAGTGTACGTGCCAGGGAGCAGACTGGCGATGGTCTGACGAAGACAGAGATTATGAAGCTCGGAAGGAGCATGACACATGCCATTCTGTAATATCTTCTGAAAAGCATTGCAGGAGGACGACTCAGTGCTGAGCTGGACAGAACGAAAACAATGCTTGCACGAAAATCCACTTGGGCATTTCCCTCTTGTTGTAATAGTAATGCAATACCCACGGACGCCACCTGAGCCCGGCTTGTGTGTACTAATATTTTAAACATAGACTCCGATGTTAAAGCAGAACAACCGAATTGAAAATCTCATGCGGATGCAGGGTATCCAATAGGCAGGAGCTACGAAACGCTTTTGTATTCAGTCAATCATCACAGTCGATCGATGAGAAACCACTAAATCCCATCACATGATGGTACATTTTGTCATTCCATACTTCCTTTATTGCCCACCATGTGTCTGCATTCTGGCTAGGCTGTGGCCGTATGCGCAAACCATTGCCATCGTGATAATGCAAGACATAAGACCCAACATCGGATCGCTTCCTTCTCAATATTGATCTAAGAGTTAGCATTGCCTGCCTAAAAGGCTAGCAAGGGTCATCAGGTATCTTGATTTTGTCAATTGTCTTCCGCTACCCAGATTCTTGCCTTCTCGGTCTTCCCTGCGGAAGGTAATCATAATCAAGGCTGGCAACTATAACTCGCCAGCCGAAGAAAATCACACTTATCACAACATAATTCTCTATTTCGTGCTTTCGGGTGCACAACCCAACATACTCCCGATCGCATCTGCTATAAAGAGCACCGTCGTTCTCATTAGTACCCTCTCCTTGACAAAACCGCCTAGCACCAGGAATACTCTAAGTACATCATCAATAACTTCAAACGCACTACCACCAGCTTTCCCCCCAACATTTTACACACAAGCCCCACTACTACAATGTCCCAAGAATCACGGAACCCATCACTCGAAGGCAAACAATCACGTGAAGTTTGCCAAAACGAACCCGAAATCGTCGAGGCCGCAAATGAACATCAAAGCGCCATGGAATCTTTTCCCGACCCAATAACATTGAAACTACCTCCACAGCGAGCATATGAGGCTTGCAGGTATCGAGATGCATACTGCGACATGGCGAGGCCGTGATTTGAGAGATGCGTTCATATTCGGTATTCGGCTTGCTATTATCACTGAATTATAGGGTGAGACGAAGCTTCTTGAGGGGCGTTTGATGACTGCTTACTCCGAGCTATTTAATGAGCAGAGAACACGGCCAGTGATGGGGTAGGCAAGGCACATTTTGATCAATTACGTAAGTGATGGCGGGATCTGTTGGCAAAGGCTGGAGAAGATAACGCATGGTTATACCAGCTACTTCAGTGGTAATAAGAAATCTAGGCAGTAATAAGGCCTATCAAACGACTTTTGAAACGTTGGTCAAGTGGAGAGTGCATATTTTGATTAGCTCAATGAGTGAACAGAACATGTTTTTGAGGGGATTGCTGAGTGGACAAGGCCTGATTGCGCGAGTCGAATGAGTAGATAAGACAGTGTGGTTTGGGGTGCAATTAACGCGGTGCGTATGTTGGCGGGAGACTAGGAGGAAAATATCTAGCAGATCATTGAGCAGGAAAGACGTAGCCCGTTTGAATGAATAAGGCGTGGCGCAATGAGGTGCACGAATCGATGAACATGTTCGGCTGGCGATACTAGGCAGAGCGAGTATATTTCACCGAGCTAGGAGATTATTCAGGAATGGCAGATTTTCCATCACAGATGCTCAGAGGTCTTGTAAATGGTAAAAAAATGGCTCCATGTCACTATATATTGCAAAGATTAATGTAGGTATCCGAAATCCGAAGGACCATGATAGCCTTAGAAGTAGCGGGCTGAACCGCTACCCATGCCTTCCAGAAGCCTCTCCCCTCCATTCCCAATATATCCGCAGCCATTCCGTGGCTCCAATGACGCCGTTAGGAGTCTCGTATAGAAGAAGATCTAGATCACAGATTCGTTGCGAAGAAGACATTCATCAAAAGAAGCCACCAGGAACCTTTGGTTCCCCACTCGCTGTTCTCTCACTCGGCATCCCACCACTCGTCCCAGCACCCGTCCTTATCCTCCTTTCCCTATCTGAATCACTCGGGCTCGAGACATCCGGCGACCTGGACGTCGCGGTCCTAGGTGTACTACCGAATCTGCCATTCCACCTATCGGCACCACTATCAAGCCGTTCCCGGCTTTCACCACTAGGCGAAGATACTTCTCCAGTGGTGTTCGTCCTCGCAGGTCTCTCTAATTGCTCAGTGAGCCGATCTCCTCGCCTGCGTTGAACGTCTCGGCTGCTTTCGCTCGTGGGTGAAGAGATGCTGGCGGCGCTGGCGGCGGACATTGGTGTGCCATATCTTGAAATAGGGTCTCCCCTTCTAAATGGGTCCCCGCCACCGCGTTGCCTTTCTCTGCTGCTTTCAGTTGTAGGGGAGGACACAGGTGAAGATACGTCATGTGCACTGGATGTTCTTGGCGTGCCTCTGGGCGGGCGTCGTCCGCTCCACACCCCGCCGCCGCCACTTCTTCGTTCAGCGTCGGAGCTTTCGGGGCCAGAGATTTCGCTGCTTTCAGAGTGGGGAAGGCTTGGGGTGGGTTTGTTTCGGCGGCTCCACGATGGGACTCTGCTTCTCCTATCTGTGGGTGGACCAAGTGGCGATGGGACGTCACTGCTTTCCGTATTTGGTGATGGAAGTTCGAAGAGGCCATGGGAACCGGCATACATCTCGATTGGTGCAAGATGGTCGCCCTCCATCTCGGATCGCAGGTGAGGTCTGCTAGCCTCCATCTCTACTCCGCCTTTCGTGCCTTCCATTTCTACACCTCCCCGACTGCCCGCCATCTCTGCAGTATTTTTATCGTATGCTGAGGCACCTTCTTTGCCCGCCAGTTCGACCTTCGATGAGCTGCTATCCATCTCTTCGCCACGCTTGTCGGGTGCGTACAACTCTGTGATGGGATCTCTGCTTGTACCATCCATTTCGGGCTTGCCGCCGAACGGATCCAAGTCGTCCTTCTTTTCGGCTTCTTCCTTCTCCTTTCTGCTCTTGCGCTTCTTTCGTATACAGAACCATGTTAGTCCAGCGGCGAGGATGATGAGTACGACAGCCGCAACAGCTATGCCAATTATCGCCCCTGTAGAGACCTTGTTGGAGGTTTCGGGAACTTTCGTGAGCGGTGGTTTTGCGGTGCTGTTCGCTGCAGCAATGCTTTCGATTTGCGAAGGGGCGTTTTCAACCCATATATTTTGCGAAACGGAGAAATTGGAGAATTCATAATTGGTGATTAGGTACCTATCGTTGTTAGTATAAATTGATGGAGGAGTATAGGACACTTACGCTTCTTGGAGGAATGTTCGTCCAAGTGTGTATTGTGTATCATTGGCCGCTCGTCGGAGGGGGAAGTAGCTTTGGGTGGTATTGACAATTGGCGAACCGATTTCAAGGTCAAAAGCAGCATAAGGGAGCGTTATGTTCACTGTAGCACCGCCAGAAACATCGTTTCCAAGTTCGAAAGCAATGCTGGCATTTTGTGAGAGAAGCGCATTGTGGGTGGTATCGTTTACGAGATATCGATCTACCGTGTTATTGTACGTAATCCCGAAAGCGTCTTCGAAGAGCTTGCACGCATCCTGAGGTAACCAGATTTGGGGGACTGTGGCGTCAATAAAGGTAAAGATGCCTTCTTTGAGTAAAAGGGAATCCGTGTGTTTCGCATCACTGTAGCTGATCGATTGTATGCCTACAACCAAATCCCTCGAGATGTCGCCTGCGAATTGGAACTCGACATTATTATGCTCAAATTTCGAAGCATCATAGCCCCCTAGAATCAAGCTCCCATCAACTTTTTTAAAGCCTGCTATTGGTCAGCTGGAATTGAAACTTCAGGAACTATAGAACTCATTCTTACGGTACTGCGCCCCGGCGGTGTATGCATAAGACAAGCTCGGTATCAGGCCAGTGGTTTTCAGTCTTGTCAGAAAACTAGGATGCGGATCATTGAATTGGGTGAAATTGGTAGGATGCGAAGTGACGCCAAAATAGCCCAGGTAGTAGTCCTTGGTAGCTAGTGCCGCAACCACGCTATTATTCAGACTTGGTAGACTTGATCCTGGTAGACCCAGCCCCAAAGTATCAAGCCCATAATCGCCATTATCATAATTGTTAACGTAGTCGGGAAGATTTAATTCTAGCCCTACTGCAAATATGCCCTGATCTTGCCATGTGCTGGTTTTGTTCACATTGACGAGGTCGCCTCGTAGTTGAGGGCAATTCGGCGTGTCTGATGGGAGGCATCCACCTTGTGTACTGTTGGCTGAAATCACCCATGTTTCTCCCAGCGCCGTTGAAACGAGGACGCGAGCAGGCTGTGGAGGAGTGCCAATGTGGATTTCGAAGGTTGACCAAGGACCGTCGTTGCCCTCCCTAAATGTTGGTACAGATGTCAGTGTGGTGTACGGAAGTGGGTGGCTATGTGAGACAACTCACCAGTGTTCGCTGGCCGGGACAACAACCGGAGCGGCTGCTGAATTGTTTGCCATGCCCCTGCGGGATATAGCAGAGACAGATCGCAGAGAACGAAGGTACTTTTAAAAGGGCTACAACGCCTTTACAAAAGATCAATAACGACGGATGGTGTACTCAGCAGCAGATGCTGCGCGAACAACAATAATCCGCACCGCCATCAACGATCCCTCGATAATTTACAAAAGACACGAAAGAATTTGGGCCCCTTCATATTGCTACGGCTGAGGCTGAGGACTGCTGAGCCTCTCCGGCGTCGCATCGCGCCAATTCTCTTCCAATCTGGGCCAGTCATCAATAGGGGCGGTTAAAACAGCCGGATTGGCCAATAGCGTCCGGCGTTTGTTCTTCGCGTTGGAGTTTTGAAACTTAGCGTGAAAAACCCTATCGATAAGACAAGGTGTGGGGCATAGCCACTATTGATGTGGCAGAGAAGGATCAGAAGTCGCGGTGGGAGTATTAGTCTTGTGTTTCAACAGCTTGCCACTACAGTAGTTAGTCTACAATAGCATTGTAGACTTGGTCACAAATCTCTGAGACTTGGTGAGAGTTGTGTGCTATTCAGAGATCTCTAAGCGCTCTTGGCTATGAGAAAAGCCGCAATGCTGGATCTTTCTCCATCCTAAACGCCCGTTGACCATTTCATGCATGCATCGTAAACACTCCAGCCCACTGCCGTTCCACCAGACGCCCATCGATGCCCTTGCAAACACATCTCTATTGCTACTTCTTAGCATATTGCTTCGTCCACGCCTTCGCGGTCTTGATGAACTCTTTCTTGTTCTCTTTGTACTCTCTCGCAATGCCTCCCTCCACCGCGTCGTCGGGCTGAGGCTCCATGAGCAAGGCTTTTGCAAAGCTGAGCACAGCGTCGATCTTCGAGGATGGCTTCCATTCGTCTGCTCGTAGCATTCCTAGGCACATGCTGCCCTTGTCATCATTGGTAACGTTTGGGTGGTAGATTTTGGTCTTGAAGCTGAGGGTAGGAGGCTTGAATGGGTACTCGGTAGGGAGGCTGAGGGCGAGGGTGAAGACACCACCCTAGACGGTCGAGTCAACATTGAATAGTCTCAAGTAGGTGACAGCAAAGAATACTATAATGTACCTCGTAAGCAGAACCTTTAGGCCCGTCAATGAAGATCTGCCACTGATGCATGTCTGATTCGTTCGGGACGGTGATCCTCATGCCCTCCAAAGGGTTCCGCTGAAGCTCGGCATACTCCTGTGTAATGGTTTAGTGATGGAACTTGAGGTTACTTCATGCCGTGATTCACCTTTAAGATGCGCTTCTGTGCCATGTCTGCTAAGTAACACAGGTGAGGTAATAGGTTGAGGGATGTTCAGGCGTGAGGGTGTTGGTGGCGAGGATCTTTTGAGTGGGGTGGATGTAGGGACGGGGAGAAAATCTTATCTGAATTAGCCACACGAGAAGCCAACCTCATTATTGGTCTTCTCTTGTGTCAGGTATGGTGATAGAAGAGTGACAGCGGAACTGACTTCCGCTGCTGCGCCAAGCTTAGATCCAAGAGTTGGAGATCGCACGGCATCAGACGGTCTTAGATAAATATCGTTGACGACTACTCATTGACTACTCCTCCTAGACATATGTAAGTACAATTCAAGATTTTGTATTCCATGGAGCTGCTCCACTTTGTAGAAATATACCAAAATTCTAGCAAGCAATGTTCTCCGTCCTAGACCGGATGATGCAGTTATATATACCCCGTTGAAACTTAGGAAGTAAGGAAAGGATCACGGCAATGCTAGAGAACTTTTCTAAATGACCTTACATTTTCCTACAGGGTTAGGTGATCTTACAAAACTACAAGAGATGGACCGGTCAAAAAACTCTTCTTTATGCCTCTTTATTGAAGAAGCCGGCGTTATCTCCTATATTCTACTAGCTCCTTTTCTTGACCTTTCGACACCTGTCGCTTCTTGCAGCCTAGATCTTCAACATCGTCCAGCGCAAATTAAGAAAAATTCCTGATATAATATTTCCCACAAACCATCACCACCTTTGTAAAGGTGCTCCACATCACCACGAGAGTCTGCCTCCGCAGCTCATGGCGACGTCCTTCTCGAGCCTTCCTCTCGAGCTTCAATCTAAGATAGCTAAGCTCTCGGTTCCAAAGGTCACATTCGAGTTCTTGGGCCACAGAGGGGCCTCACCCTGCAGATGGGCACAGAATCCCATGATACCTTTGCTTCAAGTCCTCTCACGCAATTTGCCTCTCGTGCGATACCGAGTTCTTCTAGAAGAGATCAACGCTCGCCTGTATTCAGCATGCGGCTTCGGCTTCGTGTCCAGTAACGTCCGGAAGCCAAAGGAGTATGTCGCCGCTTGTGTGGTTGCCAATGAGTTCTTTATGCGCATTGGACCTTGGAAAGTCGCTCTCATTCAGCAGATCTACTGTGACCTTGACTGGGGGAGAAAGGAAACGATAACTGATGGTTTCTTCAATATGCTTGGTGCCATGCTCGTCAACCCCACAAGAAACGTTCAGGACATCGATTTCAATCTCGACTTCATAGCTGATAATCCACCAACTCGCTCCAGAAAAAAGGGTGTGAGAAGCAGCCAAGCACCGTGCTTCACTCTTAGTGGCTTCATGAGCTTCACGCCCAACATTTTCGTTCTTCGGGCAGAGCCAAGAACGCCCCGTTTCCAAACTCGTCTGAGGGAGTGGATACAGCAACGCCGGGTCTTTGGCATGCCTTTCGATCACCTTGTCCGTCTCCCGCTAGAATTGAGTACCGAGATCTACCGACGATACTTAGACCTCCCAACAAGCCACGTTGTTTGCCCTGAAACTCTGCCAAACCCTCGCCTTGATCTACTCCGGATTAGTCGTCAGATAACAATGGATCTACTTCCGGTGCTCTACGCCGGCTGCACCTTTGAATTCCACGCCACTTCAGAATACCGGTTTCGACGAAACGAGAATTGCAGCGTGACTGACCAAGCCCCATGGGTCACTCGCTTCCTAGACGCACTTGATCCCGCAAACTCGAAATTCATCAGGAAGGCGATACTCATCAGAAAGGCGAAGATTGTACTCTTTGTGTACAGCTCGTGTGAAAGTGGCTACGTCAGCAACTATACGACATCGATAAGGGCCATCATCGATGATCTAGTCCTCCGCTGCTCTTTTCAAATCACCAATCTTCATGACACAATTCCGGTTGCCGACATACCAATTTCGTCAGTCTTCTTGGACCCAGTCTCCCGTAGGCGCTGTTTTCAAATCAAGCTGCCGAGTGCCAGAAATTCGCAGCTGAGCGTCGAAATCCGAACAGGTTGGAGGGCTGAGATCGAAGGGTCGCTCGAGCACGCCACTCAGCTACAGGTTGCGCGAGAAGTCTACATCAATAGCGTTCGAGGTCAGCGCATCTGGATAGATGCGTTCGGGATGATTTTCCTGGGTTGATTCAGGTGGACCAATATTGCTCAAGACATTGGAAATTTTGGGCGGTATCACAAGCGCCTTGGACAATTGGAGACTGACTTTCAAGGCGGGCGCAAATCGGAGCCTCAGGTGTGTGACTACACTCAAGGTTGACCAATTACCAGATTTTGTCCTGCTGGTAATGGCAAAGAACACCGAAAAGCTGTTTTCGTGGCTTCAAGGTACTGAGCAATGATCAGGATTAGTCTGGGTATCCTGCCAGCCCAGTGTCATCCCGAATGCAGGGCTCGAGCGCGAGGCGAGCAAAGAACATATTGGATCTTGTGGACACGGAGATAGCATAGCTGAACCATGACCAGAGAGATTCCATTATGATAATCTATTCTCTCTGCAAAACAACCATGACACCCATAAGCCCCAACAACACCGTCTTCAACCACGGATGCTCTGAGAGAAGAATAGTCACATAGCCCACAAAAGGAACATAACCCTTAACGCTCCCAATGATATCCTCTGTCCTAGTCAGGTAATCTTGACCCCGAGCATACAATTCCGTATCATCAGCCTGGTTATTATCTCCTTTCGTAAGCAACTTCAATGGTTGGTCCCTATCCCCGTCATTAGCCTCCGTCTTTCTCCCCCCCCCAAACAAAGGCAATAGCAAGCACTCACCCTCCCCCAAACCGCCGAACAACTCTATGCACAATCGGAATATCCTTGTCCTTAACATTGTAGACTACAATCTCCCCCACCTGTGTCTCCATCCCCCTATTCCAAAGAAACAACAAATCCCCCCTCTGAAACGCGGGCTCCATACTCCCAGACAGCACAACGACAATCGGTGAAGGGGACTCGGTGGCTACGCTGAGGCCTTTCCATAGCATGAACGCTGTGCTGAGAACGAGAGCGAAATTGAGGATTTGAGTGAGGAATTGCCGGGGCTGGAGGGAGGAGAGGGCGGAGAGCATTATGTTCGTGGTGGACGGCGCCAGAGAAGAGGATTGGTTTTGCCCTTGACCTTGTTGGTGATGATATTATCACCGTAGACCCCACCACGGAGTTGAGGAGCGTTCGCTCGGATTGTGAACAGGTTAGCGACGAAGGCGATGTTGAGAAGAACAATGCAAACGTGGGTACTGTACTACGGCAAGACCAGGTGGACAATTGGCCGATGATTTAGGCGGAATCGCTCCGCGTTTCCTGGCGCGTTTTGTTCTTTGCAGGGGTCGGTTTCTCCTTGCCAAGCGTTCCCTGGCCTGCGCATCTGTCGGTTCTCGAGGCATTGTCCCTGAGTGCTACTTTACGCAATGATGATGCTGACAACGATGATAATTGTATCTTGATGATGCTAACGACGATGATGAAGAGAGGATGGGTTTAGAATGAGACTACGAAGTTATACATCTTAGGATAGGCAATGCTCCTGCCAGACTCATCGATGGAAGCCATTTCTTCCACCCAGACTGGCAGGCTCGACTCGACTCGACGTTCTGCCATAATGCTGCCCATTTATCTCTTTATACGACCATGATTCTATTCGTATCCTCTTCTACGACATGCCAGTACCCTTCCCCGCTCCTACATTTTACCTGAACTCGTCTCGGTCATTTTACGTCGTTCATCACTCTGGTTTCCTAGATCCCTTCCTGAATACCCCAGAACATAGCCTATACGACTGTGGCTTTGATAGATTCACTCAAAGGTCGGCTACGATGGCAGAGACTACGCCCCTACTACCTCACGCTAACAGGCCTCCTCATGATCACCCTATCTTCTTACGCGTTTGCCATTCGCCATGGCGTTTCATCACGCAGAAAGGTCTTTTCGCGGTCCGATTGACGCTTGCTGTGTATCTGACTATGGCATTGGCCTTGAGCATCTACTATGAATGCAAATTCGCAGATAGAAATCCTAAGCTCTATCCTTTCTATGCAAGCACTGTTAGCTTGGTTATCCAAATGTATTACTACTGGATTACTACGGTAAAATCTCACCCATTCCCAGATCCTAGCATCTTTCAATATTGATAACGTCCACAGATATGGACATTCGAGCATCTCACGGGCCCACGCAGTCGGTTACCAGCCCACGAACAAGCCAAGGGAGCCTTTCTTGCTCACCTCCAAGCAGCCTTCTCCATCCCCACCTCAACAAGCAACACGTCAATGATAGCCTTGTCGATATTTTACACCGCAGCGGTCACTTCCCCCTTCGTGGTCACCACCGCCTATTGGCTGTACCTGTTCCCTATTAGCGACTTCGTCTCCAAGGCGCCACTCTGGCCTAGGTTCCTGCAGTACTTCCAGATCGCCAATAGCAGCATCATCAACTCTTTTATCGCTTTTCTCGAGATCATGGTGCTCAGCAGCGTGCGTAAGCAAAAGGTACTCTCATCTCAACCGTAGGCAAGGTCTCTCGCTAATGTCCACAGCCACTCCCAACCCACACCTGGGGGATTATTGCTGCCTGCATCGTATATTTCTGGTGGGGCTTTATGGGTCGCTGCTTCACAGACCAGTATGTACACGAGCAATACTTCGATCCTGCAAGAGTGGGATGGAGAGCATTGGTGGGGACCTACTTCAACATCATCAACTTGGCAGTGAGTGTATTCTTGGCTCAACGCGGATTGCATGCTCGGAGGGAAAAGATGACTCGGAAGGCCGAGTGTGATCGTCAACGTTAGTTGCAGGAAGTTTGGACTTGAGTCTCGGCAGGTCAAGAAGGTTCAGTTAAAATAGGTAATGATCCTTCGCGCCGGCCGCTGTTGCGTGATTCTTCAATTCGGCTCAGTTGCACGCCTTCTCTAGTCTAGTATCTACCGCTAATGAACTAACGAGCAAGACTTCCTTCTCGTCTCTATCAATGGCCATCATGCCGTCCCAATGACCACCGACTCGACTTGCCTGGCAGCCTTCCTGCGTGGATTTAAATCCAGCGAAGGCATGTTTTTCTCCACAGAAGAACAATTCAGAACTCAACTTGCCGATATGGACAATCGCCATTCACCGAAGTCCCGAAGTCCACTCCCAGGGTATCCACAAAAGTGGACAGGCTACTTGTGCTTGCTATTTCCTCCGCACTTTCCCACGAAAGCTAAGCAAGCCTACCAAATTGTGCATATCGCAAAATCCACAGACTAATATCTTTATCGAAGCCAAATACTGGGAAAGTTGTTGCCGAACCTATGGGAGACAATCCACATACGTCTGCATTCACTCCCGTGTCTTCTCTTCATTAAACCTGGCAGGCGCCGGTGCAGGTGCCGGTGTCTTCTCCGCGCCCCTCAAGTCATTTCACTTGCTCGATCCCACAAACTCGCTCTGCTCAAACGCGGCTCACCTTCATCTCTTCCTAGAATTACATCACATTAAGGCTAGTCCTCTTGGGGTTCAGATCTCGATTCTGTTCGGTCGCAATATCGATTTGCATGGTGACCTTTCATCCTTCTCTATCACCGAGACCCCAACATTCCCCTCACTTGCTTCTCGTCCTGATTCACGTAAGACAAACAATCGCTTGATAGCTACTAGCTAAGCAACAGTAGTCTATCTCTCACGCCATTGCTTTACTATCCTCCGTCCTTCATCATTCAACCCACCTCTATTTCTCGACATCATCGCCGTGCATTCCTTGCTCACTCTTGGCTGAGCTGATTACCGCATTTTGGCCTCCACCAACCTCTACCTTACTTTCGCCTTTTTGACGAACTACCGTTGCCAGCAGCTCTTTCGCAGCGGAGGGCAGCAAGACTCTTACATTCTGCAGTCTCCTATCTACCTCGCAATGTTTTCCGCACTCAATAAATCTTCGGGTGCGTCTTCCAACGATCTTTTCGATCAATCAAATGCCCTCCAGAACTCGGCTCATGAAACGGTTGCTGGTGATTTCTGGCTCATCACTAGGCTTGGTGAGGACTGGCCTGTCCTGGTCTGCGACGAGAATATGGTCCAGAATTTCTTCAACAAGGAGAAGGGCCGCCCTGAGAATGCTGTTCAAGCGAACGGCAAGTGGACCAAAGCGTATCAAATGGGCGGTATAGATGAAGAGAAGAGATGTTTTCCATGCGTCTTTCTCGGTAGCTATAAGCTGTAAGTCTTCTGCTCATTCGCCTCAACGTGCAATAGCTGATGCGTGTCCAATCGTCAAGCACATGGGCGCCCACGCGCAAGCTTCAACACATCGATCACGACTTGGGCGCAGCTATCGGAGCTTCCACCGATAATGCTGAGCTTGCCCTGGCCTGGAAAGATGCTGGCGAACGTTCCAAAGACGACGAGCCTCTCGAGCACTGTAGGAGGCGACTTCGCTGGCAGCAACAAGCTGGCCGTGAAAAATCTCACCAAGGGGTTCGCGATGCGGGCCCTCCTGGATCATTCAGCGGATGGAATCCCTCCAATTGGAAAGACGTCAATGGCAAGCCCTGCATATCCCCCGAGAAGCGCAAGCGTAAAGGCTCGCCAGAGTTTAAATACCCTCCTGGGTATGCCAGAGAAGATGTTGACGATGAAGAGAGCGCTGATCTCTTTTCAAGGCCTGGAGAGCCGAACATCAAGAGGGAACATAGTGCGTCGAACTCTTCTGCTGAGGTCGACGCGTTGTATGATGATCCCGACCCACCTGTGAGTCTGCATGGTGGCCAGGGCTTTAAGAGGAGCAAGACGGATGCAGGTGGGCTTTTCACTGCACGTCCACCTCTTTCGACTCATTCTACGACGCCGCTTAGGGAGTGTTCCGCTGCTGTTGCGCGTGCCGCTGGGGCGATATCCAAGCATCGGGATAGCAAGACAGAAGATAGAGTCGTCATCTACGTCGGCAACCCACACACCCAATTCGCCGCAAAACGCTCTCACCTAGACATCAGCCCGCTCCTCAGCAGCCTCATCGCCCGTCATCCCGACAATGGTTGGTATGTCATGTCACCTCTGCTATCCCAATTACACGCCGAAGATTTCTATCCCGTCGGCGAATACCTCACTCGTGGCGAGTACAACCCCAATATCCTCAACGACGGCACCGACTTCGTCCGACTCGAAGGCGCACTGAAGAGAGATGAGCTTGGCAATCAGGTCGTGCGCTGTGCTGTGATATACTCTACCGCCCAGGTACTCGAGTTGCCTGGTCTTCAAGACCTAGCTCTCCGCAAGCTGAAGGCTTTGGAGAATATGGAGACGCATCAGGCGATTGCGCTATTGACTGTGGTCGAGATGATTTTCGACAAGGCTAACGAGGATCTGCGTCAGTACCTCGTTCAATACATGGCTGATCACTATTGGGAACTCAACCTCGCAGAAACCGCTAAGATGGCGGAGATTATGAGGGGCAATAAAGAGCTGGTAGAGGGTGTCTTCGGGCTGTTGAGTGGTAGGCCCAAAGTGGAGGCGAAGATTGAAGGTGATGCGAACGTGAAGGAGGAAGCCAAGGTGGTGAAGAAGGAAAAGGAAGACATCAATATCTTCGATGAAGGAAAAGCGTCGGATAATGCGGATGTGCTAGAACAAGAAGGCATCACCTCAAGCATTCTTGGCGACGACCTCGAACTGGAAGCAGCAAAGGGAAAAGAGGCGGAAATCAAGACATCCGAACAGGGTACATTCAAGGACGATGTTGCTGCCCAGAAGGATGATACTACGAAAGATGATACCGCGATGGAAAGAACGACTCCAACGGAGGAAGAAATGATCAGAATGGCATTGAGGGAGTCTGATAGGGAGGCAACTGAGGAGGGTTCGACGAAGCTTATGCAGGAGCAGTCTCAATTCTTCGAAGCCTATTATCCTGGTGCGAGGGCTTCGATGGAGTCCTGACAGTCCGGGGTCCGAAATAATTTTGCCTGCTGAGGGTGGTACCTTCATTCGAGGTGCAGCAGTCGCGTTTAGGAGATCAGGTATTGAACACATCATCTCAAAGCATGCATACCGCGGCGTCCTTTTTCCTGCAGGTTGAACTACAACCCTTCAGTGGCACATACTTTCAGTGACAAGCCAATGATTTCCAGAAATGGCTCGAGGAGCATGCAAACTGCGACATATTATTTGACGACGTGATGCTCGATTTCCAGCACGTTCAGCGCGCACAATTCAGATAGACAGCGTACATTAGAACAGACAGTATGCAGTTCATTTGACGATCTCAACTTCTCTCAGCCCTACCTTAGATTTTGACTGGAAAATCGTATTACACATGCCCTCCCAGCCCCCTCTTCCTCTCCCCATCTTCCCAATACATATCTTCCAGAACTTTCGCCACCACATTGATCGTAACTCCCGTCTCAGCATGACTCAACATAATCCTATAAACCCCCGTCCACCCCGCCTCCGTCAACTGCAGCATTTTCTTCCCAAACAACTCCACCATGTCCCACGGAATGGGTTGTTCAGCACAATCAAGAAAAAGTTGAATATTGCCTACAATCGGAACCCCCCCAATCAGTATACGGCATCGATCTCATAATGAACCACTTACTTAGCGCTATTTGCAAGTGTTGCCGTGGAGGCGCGACGCGCCATGCGCCTGCTGCGTTGGCGATGATGGTGCTGTAGAAGCGGACTAGATCGAAGGAGGCGAGCTGCACAGGGAGCGCGATGGCGTGCCAGGAGGTGTAGTATAGGTTCCAGCCGGCGCCGAGGTTGAGCAAGTTTTTGTAGCCTCTTAGGGCGCGGGGGTGGTGGGTGTGTGCTATCGCGCGGTCTTGTGTGGGTGAAAGTGGGTTTGAGAAGGGAGGACGGCGGGGAGTGAGGGCATTTTCTTGGGCTGGAGAAGGGGGCGATGAGGAGGAAGGGAAGGGTAAGAATGCGTGGTCGTGGGATGGAAGGGCGAGGCAGGTTGTTACTAGAGTAAGCAGGAAGACATGGAGGAGAGCTAGAAATGGTCGTCGACGACGACGAGGAACCATTTGAAAGTATAAAGTAAAGTGTGGCTATAATCTGATCCATCTGCAGGCATATCAGTGGGTCAGATAAGCAACTTTTTATCATTTTCCTGGAAGCGGATATGCGCCTGTTCGGGAGATTTCGTGACAGCGGATGCGGGGCGCCTTTCCGCTGGCAGCGGTTTGGTGATCAGATGATGTTTCGCAGCATTGCCGCCAAATAATGTCTATGCTCTGTGCGAACATGTATTGTGTTCTTTGTGTTGCGAAGCCTATAGTCGCGGTTAGCAAGCTCAAACGTGGTCGGTGTCAAGTCTAATCATGAGACAACATGGCTTGAGGTGGCCAAATCTCTCAATTTCTGGGTGTTCTGATTATCATAAGTTTTCGACCGTCATAAGTACCGCTTCACAGCTTTTGTGACCACCCTCCGAAGAAATGTGGTCTTTGTCACTGCTCCACGACCGCCATCTACCTCCAAGCCCAACCGTGAAGAAGAGCTTGGAAGTAAGCTGACGTGCTTTGCCCTGCAAAGTGTTCTCTCGCCACCATCATTGTCTCTCCTCCTCAGCAAAACCAAAGCAACAAAAGAAATCTGCGATTCGAGAGTCGCAGTACTCTGTGATTTGTCTCAATGAGATTGGGAAAGTCGTTATGTGAAAAGATGAGTTGGAAATAAGTGGAATTGGTGCAAATCGTTAACCCGTGCTCTGCCTTCCGAAGATGGCGAAAGCTCGCAAGAGAGGCGTTGGTGTGTAGTTGATCAAATGTTGTAAGACATGCGGGGCAGATAGTCAGAAGACTGTCATCGTCGCAAACGGTTGGCCGACCTCGATAATTTGGCAAGAAGTGGAGATAAAGAGCGGTGTCGTAGGGGTAACGCCAAGCTCGCCAGCTTTTCCTCAGGGGAAATTCTCTCGATCTGGCAACGGCTTGTACGAGAAAGAAAGTGTCCCTTTCGTGTGCTTCCAATTTGACTTCGTTCGATCCCTAAACCTTATCGAAGGATATCTAGGTCATGCTTTCAGATGGTACGAGGAGATGACTTGTTGGTCACCTCGATTATATCATCCACATGGCTACACATCGCAACGAACAGATCGAAAAACCTAAGCATAAAGTGTCAGTGTGGGCCTACATAGCTTCATGGACGGCCGTCCTCACAATTTGCTTCCACCTAATTCCATCTCCATCTGCATGGTTCCGCTCCTCTTGAAGATCTTGCGACTCCTGATAATCAAAGCCAAGAAATGAGCGCGAAGGCGCGAGTCGCTGTCCGGTGTGTTCTCATACGCGTACCGAGCTGATCGAATGATCACTTCGACCTGGATGCCGGACTGGAGCCCCTGCTTGCGAAGAGCAAGGCGCTTCAGTTCCTCCAGGCCGAATTTCTCGGCAGTGCAGTAGATGGCAGTGTCCTTGAGTAGGTCACCGCCCACAGCGGGGTTGAATATTGTAGACTCGACGGATCCGCGACCACCGAGTTTGTGGGGATCCTGAGCATCCTCGAGCTCCCAAGAGTTGTGACGCTTGTTGTGAAGCAGGCGTGGGTAGTAGTCTCCCTTGTAGAGGTATTCGAGGACGCAGGAAAAGATCTCAGGCACTCTGGAAAGACGGTTAGCAATCCCCTGGCTTGTTTCCATGTGATCTGTAGACCTACTCATCAGGCAGTGCCACCTTCTTTGCATGGGTCTCATAGAACTGGCCTTTAAGAGCAGCGGCGAAGAAGGGGCTCAAGCACAGTACATCCTCGTGGGCTGCGAATACACGCTGCTCAGGTCCCACCAACAAGGTGATGATGGGGCTGGTAAGCGTACTATTTTGACTCATCAGCCTCTCCTGCTCTCATGTAGGTTATTCTCGGAGCGCATCATCTCACCTCCCCACAGGCGGGCTGTTCAGGCTCTGCTGCATCTTCAACTTCGTATGCTCACGAAACGACTTCTTGCTCGACTTGGTCGCCTTGCCCGCCCGATCCTTCGAGTGGAAAGAGCGTCCGAACATCTTGATCGAGTCCGAGGGGTAGTATTGTCAAAAGTTGCAGCGCAAGCATCAAGTAAGAAGCGAAGGGCGATGGAAGAGAGATCTTGGTGAGTAGAGTTGAAATGAGCGTAACAGTGGGCTGCTTTATACTCGAATTGACAGTTTGACGCTTCCGCACGCACGTTGCATGTGGGCGAGACCTTCGGAAGCCGTCGCAGGACCCTCCTCTTAGGTCTTCGATCGAGGGTTCGATCAAAGATCAAGAGGAATCCTGAGGCGACTCTGCGCACGAGAATCTGCTGGGAGATTACTCGTGGTGGTGTGTTCGGCCGGCTCTTAGGAGAAGCGTGAAGGAGGAAAAGGTGGAGCGTCTCGGGAAAGTATTTGTAGGCATCGCGGCTGGGCACGTGACTCAGTCGCCTGTCAAGATTCACGTTGATTGGACAATGGGTTGGGGCTTGCCTCTTTCTATGCAAGTTTATCGAGACTTTGCTTCATCGAGTCCAGCGTCGGAATCATCGCTATTGTTGCCTTGCGGCCTGTTGTTTACATAAACAGACCAGGGAGTTATGCGGCGCTAAGGCCTTGGCACTAGTACATCGGCCAATTGAAGAGGGAGCATGAATTTTCATAAATGTATATCATACCTTCCTAGTAAGAAAAATTTGCGTTGCTGATGCCGAAAGCAATTAGTTGGAAGAAGGAACCCTGTACTATCAACGCCTTACTGCGAGCTACTACCAATGACTACCACTTTGTAACCCACCGCGTATTGATATCATTACACCGTCATTAGGCCCCTCCCTAACCCACCGGTCCTCGCGCAAATCCCCTTTCCTCGTCGCTAGCGACAGAACCTGCAGAAATTTCATCAGTCCAAAGCCTCCCACCCCGGTTTGAAGTATCATTTGCTTTCAATCTATGACTCTGCTCATCCAGCTCGTGGTAATTGTCTGATGGTTTCTTCGGGTAGGATATGTCCTTGCTACGATCACTTTGCTTGGTGTAGACGTTGCAGCTACCTTGGCTGCTCTTTTGCATCTTGGGAATGAAGTGGCGGAAGAATTGCGGGAGCAGCCGCAAATTATGCCGCTGCTGATTTCTCCAAGTCTGTTTTGTTTAGAATGGTAAGGATGATTGAGGATGATTGTAGATACTTATGCCCAAAGTCCCTCATCTAGGATACCCCACGTTATGTCTTCGTCGCCAACGAATTGTGCGCTGGTCACTATGCGCATGACGCTGGAAATGCAAGCACTATTGAATTCAGATTAGTATCATCCCAAAGTTCTTTGGATCTTCGCTGAAAGCTAACAGACTTACAACAAAGCTGTTGCAAATACAGCAGAAACCCCAGCTTCTTCCTCTGCGACATTCGTAGCTGCCAGACGCAGATTATGGGGAGAAGTAAAAGCACTAGATCCGAAGCCGCGTTGATAGAGGCTGTGACTATATTGACGGTATCAATATTGACACAATGTCCCGGCAATAATGGATTCCAGAATTTCTCCCATGGGGTGCATTGGAAAATTCCTACGAACATTGTTGAAATGTAGAACGGGCCATTGAACCAGATCAGGAAATGACAGAGATAGTAAACGGCTCCTTGGTGTGCCGGTGCGAAAATGTGCAGTAATTGCAGTAGAATCGAAAGCTTGGTGAGCAGCATGACAGGGCTGTATAGGATTTCGAGCCAATTGACGATCTTTGTTCGAGCTCAGCCATGTGACCCTTTTCTGAGAAGAGCAGTCATAGACTTCGGACTTACCTGTAGGAAATGCATGACCTTGGTTGCAGGAACGTTCCATTGGTGGGTGAACCCGCCATAATGAATTACTTGAAGGCCAATAGATGCGTATGCAGTAAACCCTATCTGTGAGGCCTTCATTCAGCAACTTGGTAAATGGGAGGTGATGAGAGTACTAACGTATGCCAAGATTGATACGTCTAGAGTGGCTATGTCAGCATATTTTAGAGAGCAGCGGAACAGGACTAGCTCACAGTCATCCCATCCCAGACCAATTTTGTTGATGGCATACTTCGTGTACGTTCGAATGAGGACAAACAGGGTAGCGACTGTAAGTGTAATTGCCGTGGTGAACGTAACGAGATCTGCGCGGTTGTAAGAGTCTACGAAATTCGGAACAATGCCTGGTGGAGGAGGTAGCCCCGGGGTTTTTGCCAATTCGGCAGCAAGCTCCGCTGCAGATGCCATAAATGGCGTATTAAGCGGTTCCAGGACGGCAGCAAGCCCTTCTATCGTGTAGCATCAAGTGGAGAATGATGTCGCTAGGTACAGAATCTGAACGCTGAATTCGCCGACCTCACCTCCACCAGTTTGCAGAAGTAAGACATTTCAGCAGCAAAGGGCGCGGACCACCAGTTAAGAAGCTGACACTGACCTAAATATAAGAGAACATAACAAGCGTAACTGCATAATGCAACAACCCGTCAGCAATCCGCTTGGGAAATAGAGAAAATCGGAGTTATACCACACCCTATCGAACAAACGCCAAAGTGACTTGGCCCCGCACTATGTGTGAGTGATCAAGTAGCAGGTGGATGTTAATTAGTGTCGCTAGAAGCGCACGTATGCATATGCCGGTTGAAGCGGCAGAGAGTCAAGTTAGACTATTTTAAGATTCGTCATGGCCGAAATCCGGGGAAGTGAAAGAGTGAGGCACTTCTGGAATTCAGTTACTCCGTCTGAGTGTGGACTGCTGCACTCAATCATTGCGACGTGGAAAGTAAGCTGTTCCCTTGCTGCAGGTTTGCGGGTCGCATCGAGCGCGTACATACCGACCCAGTCATTGTAACCACTGGCGAAGTGATCGGATCACAATAGGCATATTTAAATGGCTTCCTAGCTTGGTGTGCATCTTGGCAATCACGTTCGCGCTGTAGGGTTTCCGTGGGGCTTTTTGGAAGCCTTGCAACAACACTGACCAAACGTCGGCCAATGACAATCGCGAGTCTCTTGAGGTCGCAGCCATCTCCTAGTTGCCGGCGACAGAAATTGCATGGCCGAGAATCTGCTCCCCAGTGTTTTTTTGACGTAGCAGGAATGGTCTGACCACTGGTTCTAGCGACTTCTTCCCCGCGCTAGTCAAGCGCGCCCATGTAAGAACGCCCCGATTACAGGAGCCGAGAAGCCAGAGTATCCGCGATCAATTTGAGTAGGCAAGAGCCGGAAGGCAAATAATTTATATCAGTTACGGACGTACGATATCAAAAATTCGAACAAGGCCAAAATGGACCTAGATTCGAAATTTTGAGCAAGCCCACGTCGCGTTTGCTACGTCAAACAAGGCGCGCCATATCTGACATCCCATTTTAGACCATTTTTGCAAGTGCATGTGCATTTTGAAGGCATGCGGCCCCCGCTTCCGCAAGCAAGCCTGCAAAATCCTACTGGGAAAGGTGTTGGATTGGGTGCTCGAGGTGGTGGTGGTGGTGGTGGTAGATCTTGTGGAGGTGGCTGCAGAGCAGCTGGCGGGCGTGGTATTGGAGTGTCAAACGGAGGGGGTGAGGAGGATGGAGCAGGAGGAGGGGTTGGTGGTGGAGGTAGAGGAGAAGGAGAAGGAGAAGAAGACGATGGCGGTGGTGGTGGTGGTGGTAGAGGAGTGGATGACAAGGGCGGAGGCGGAGGCAGTGAAGTTGTGGCGACGAGCGTAGACGATATCTGAGAATTGGAAATACTGGCGCTTTGGCTGGTCGAGATATCTGTGATGATGACGCTAAATGCAGAGGACAGTGTCATAGAGCCAAATAACGGTCCATCGCTACCCCAAGCGAACGGGAAAGCTGGATTGAGAGTAGCAATGGGACAAGCTGGCGCAGAAGATGTTGTAGTTCTCGTCATGCCACTTGTTCCGCAACCGCTTACTGTCTTGTAGCAAGACGTGCTACAACTCTGTAATATCGACTTTTGACTAGTTTCTGGTGGGCACAGTACGTTACAGTTGCTCACAATACTGGGTCTTGTGCAGGATGATATTGTCGAGGACTGTAACGTTGTAGGAGGCTTCGACGTCGGATGCAGTGACGACACTGTCGATAGTGAAGGGTCTGATGGCTCAGGCTTGGGTTCATCCTTTGGCGGGCTCCCAGGCTCAGGATTGGCGAGTGAAGGCGGTTCCTGTGGGGAGGGAGGGTCTGATCCCGAGGGAGGCTTTGGCTGGGTATCAGGTTTTGGTGGACCCGGTGGTTGGTCTGGCTTCGGAAGACCAGGCAGCTTAGGAAGCGAAGGAAGCTTTGGGATAGCAGGAATAGGTGGCGGATCAACTTTGGGGAGGCTAGGCGGATCCACATGTGGAAGACTCGGTGGCGAAGGAGGCGATGGAGGAGAGGGAAGTTTGGGTAGTGCGGGGATAGGTGGTGATTTTGGTTTTGGAAGACTAGGCGGATCGATTTTTGGAAGAACAGGCGCAAGAGGACTCGGAGGAGAAGGTGGAGGCGGGTCTGGTGCTGGCTTTGGTAAAGCCGCTGCCGGAGGAGGCAGGAGGGCTGGAGGAAGTGGTGGCGGGGATGGTGATAACGGAGTGTTTGCTACCGTCTTGGGCAGCCCAATAGCCGGAGGAGGTGCAATGGGTGGCAAGATAGAAGTGGATGGGAGGGAGCTGGCAGGTAGAGAAGCCGACACCAGTGCTTTTGCGGTTAACGAGCTTCCAGAAGATGGAGGTCCTATTCCCGTAGCCTCACTCTCTCGCTCACCATTTGAACTAAGTAGACCCACCATATTTCCCGGGAGACTTGCCATGGGAGCGTTGGTGCTCGCAGTGGCCGTAGCACTTATAATACTCAGATTCCCAGGCAGGTCACCTTGAGTTCTTGAACTGGCCGGAGGGTTCTGAATCTTCTCCAGGGCCTTGGTCGCGACTCCTTCCTGAGTACCAGTCTGGGGGTTGCTATTCGCCAAAACGACCTCACTCATAGAGTCTGCAAATTCTGGGCTTCCTGAGCTGACAGATTGCGTAGTATGGCCACCTGAATATGACTGGGATAAGGTTGAGACCCATGATCCACTAGACGTTGGGGCGCGTGTCTGGAAAGACGACACACTTATGGCAGATGAAGCCGCTCTTCCGATTTTCTGGGCTTTTAAGATGCTTGCTGAGTTTGATGTGCTCCAGGGACTGACTTCAGATTGGTAGGCCAAGCCCACAAGAATATTACAAGTAGATATCAAGATCGGCCAAGTGACAAACATCATTTCCCACGATACTGATACAAGATTGGAGTAAGCTATCAATACGAGTGCGGAACAATATGGTATAAGCGAGATGAACAAATGACGAATGAGAAGAGCGTTTGCTTTTATGTATGGAAGCTTCAAAAGATTACAGCATGCGTGAGGACAAGGCAACTGATCATGATCTGGCCCCCTACACAGTCTCGAGGAATGGGACCTCTAGCAGTCGCTAAGCCGTTGCCTAGCGCATTGAGCCCATGGGTCCTTTGTTACACGTGGTCCCAATAGTGACGCACGGCTCGTGTTCTTGCGGCGTCGTGGTGTATCAGTATTGGAACATTTCATGCGTAGATGAGCAAGCCCAGTAGCCCCCACACTGAAGTAGTCGCAAACGTCCAGCTATCGGAGTTCGAAAGAGGAAGGTCGGCGGTTAGGAGGAGGTTTTGTTTGCTTTGCCGTAGGGCTGAAAGCTAGTTTCCAATCACATTCGATCTTCTCCCAACTTCAATCTCGAAAGGTTCGGTTGGAACACATCGATCCTCCTGCTGCCTCCACAGCAGGATTTACAGTAGGAGCAGATCCTGAAGGAGGCGTGGAAGCCATTTCAGGTAGCATGCACAAACGCGGCGGCGGCTAGCCAAGGTGCATATGCGAAACATTATAAAACAAACATCGCCCCATTCCTACGAAAGACAAAACGGCGCCCCAGATCAAGTTACCATATTATGACATCTCCAACCCTCCACGAAGATGTCACAGAGCCCTGAAGTCGGTTTCTTTCATACGATGTATCACCGTTGTCTGTCACGAATCATATCACTTTCCAGCCCCTCACTTCCTGCTGAGAGCCCCCCACCACCACTACCGTCATTACAGGATCAAATCCTTGATGCATGTACCAAAAGCGATGCGCCAAAGTTGCGCAACCTCCTTAGCACATGGGAAGACATGCTCATGAAACAAGCGGCGGGATCGGGCGGTGTTAAAGTCGTGCAATGCTTTCTAGATCGAGATCCGACCAACGACGGCCTCGATCAAAAGATGCTAGTCACCGCAGCTCAGTACGGCAATGTTAGTGTGTTCGAGTATCTCCTTCATAAGCGTCCATCGACCAAAGTCGATGACGATGTTCGCTCGTACGCACTTGAGGGAGGTGTCGGAATCTGGAAAGTTATCCTCGATCATAACCCCGACTTCATCAATTGGGACTTTGGAGAAAAGGGGGATCTGATCGCAATGACGGCATTGATGAACAATGTATCGTTGCTGGCCTACTTTCTCGATAAGGGCCTCGACCCAAACAGAAGCCAGTTCTTCCTTATACCAACGCTCAAAGCTGTCATCAATATGCCACACATCAAACGTGAGATCATCGATTTGCTTATCGAGTACGGGGCTACCATGGAAAAGTCAGAAAAGGCTCTCAACGAATGGCTGATGAGATGAGGAGCAGGTGATGAAGTTTGCTCTTACACTAGCCTGCATGGCATGCATTGGGTAGAAGCCACGCTATTAGTCTGCAAGACGAGTCAATAGCAGCCATGAGGTTTCAAACAGACGGAACTATTATCTCGAACCATGTAATGCAGCGCTTCGCGAGAGGCGACGAGCACACACACGTAAAGTGTTCCAAGAGAGGTCGCGTTTCGAGTATGAAGGAGCCTGCAGGGGACTGGCTCGGAATTGTGCCATGATCAGGTTCTAGAAAGCATCGTGTTCCAGATTTTGACGTGCCGTAATTTTAGCCATCTTCTGTCATGATTTCTGATTAGGCTGACTCAAAGTTACCTGCTAGAGGGGGATGCGACGCTATTGATTCTGGCCTGTATCACCGGCCCCAGCGCGTAAAAGTTGGAATGAAGTCCGATACCGAGTGAAACAAGTAGCCACAAATGCACGTGCAGCCATGTCTTGCCATATCTGTGCATTAGCTAAGAGCCTGACTGCGTAAGTGTGGCACAGGAGAGCTGCATCCTATAACGAACCTTGGTAAATTCAATTTAATAGAGGTCGTGTTCGAGTGCAAGCGGATCATCTTGATCATCGAAGCAGTATGTGACAATCCACACCAATTATCGAGCACAAAACCCTCGAACACTGGACATTTAGAGCAAATTCAGCCAGTGTCCAGAACACTGTCAGCACCAGCAGACTACGTTTCGGCCCATTCGATAACAATAGTCACATTCTTATACTGTCGTTCTGCCGAAGTCCGCGCCCAGAAGTCCTGATTCGGCTTCGGGTTCGTTACAATGGTGTTTGCACGCAGCTCTTCGCAGCCACACCCTCTCGCCTGGAAAACATGCATGAGTTTATTGATCAGCCTGACCATCTACTTTGCTTCTGCCATACCTCAACAGGTACAAAGCTCCGACGCACAAGTTGAAACCTTCCCTCTTACTATTACCCTCCCTAGCGCTGAACACGCGAACGACCCTGCTCCCATCTCTGGCATACATGGCAACCTCGTCAAACGTGGCCAATGCATTTCGAGTCGAACGAAGAACCCTAGCAATCCTGCTGTGGAACTGACGACTTGGCAATGCAGTCCTGAGACTCCCACGGTCGCCGAATGCATTGAGAAAATCCAAGAGATGGGAAACGTTGGCAACAAGGTCTCCGTCTTCTATACAGCATTAGATGGACGAGTCGGTTTGGTGAAATGCAAACAATACTTTGCGTGCCACCCAGAGCTTGGTCAGACAGTTTTATGGGACGATATTGTCGATCAAGGCTGGCTGGGCGCACAGGGATTTGCGATAGCTCAAGCGCAGCCTAATACGAATCCAGGCAGAGCTACCGATCCGTTCCAAAAGCGCTTGTCGCAAGCTTTTGGCGAGGCTTCCAAGGGTGACGCATATATCTGTATGCCTGAGGGTGTCTTCTCAGACGATGTCTTCGATCAGCGCTTCGCATGGGGTGGTTGGGAATATCCGGCGTTGACGAGGAACAGCGACATTACGAAGATCGTGCGTCTCGACCCGGATACTGAAAGCACAAGACAGATATGGACGCAAGGCGACCCGCCGACACAGAACCCCCCAAAAGGATGATGCATCAATGGGTTCTGGGGAGCAGAATCATTATATCAAAGGACTTGGAACATTATCTGTGTTCTTGAGGCATCGCGCTGTTTTGTGGGCTAATCCCTGTAGGCCCTTGGCCCCCAGAGAATTCCCCATTTGGCTTTGTATGGACCTGATCAATCTCAAAAGAAATTGGTATTGATTAGAGAACTCCCAACCAATAGTGTGGAAATTTGGAGTCTATCGTTGTTCAAGCAGTAGTTATGTAATTTTGCGAGAAGATCTTCACTAGCGGTAATATATATCACACCCTAGTCTAGCGTGTAATCGAGAATCGCCAGCCCGGGACCTACTCCTTGCCCTGCCTACGTTCACCATCTTCCTCACACCTCACCATCAACTATTGTGTGCCGTGGGCGGGCAGATTCACGCCTCAATCTGAGTTGAGAGTCTCTGCGACTTTGTGATACATGAGCAACGCGCCACAAACGCTTTCCATCGATGCCGCTCGTTCTACCCTCCACACGAGCTAATACTACAGTCTACTTAGCCTCCCAAATGCGTCAGATTCATTGAAGATTGATCGAAAATCAATTTCCGAAAATCAGTTGTCAGCCAGGGCTGATGAGACTCAAAGAGCACTAAATTTGGTGTGGGTGCAAGACTGACTCGTTGGCTAAAAAAACATGCACGATCTAGCGGCGATCGCTAGCGTGCATAAGCCACAACAAAGACCAGTCTCTCGGAGCTGGTTTGTTCGCGACTGGTTGTTTCGAAATTGATTCTTTTAAAACTGGTTTTCTGGCACTCCGAAGATCGTTGGCGGTCTCAGGATGATTTAATGGCGATGACCCCGGATGATAGCTACAAAATTTTATGATCATTATTATGCTTCTTGCTGCTAGCTGATCTCGTTGCCCACAGTTTTATCTCCGATACTCAGAACGGCCTTGGTGGGATTCGGTCATCCTTCACCATTTCTTGGGCTTCAAACAATTCAGCCTTGTTAGTATTCTGGAGGATTTTGGCACAATGCCGTGCCTGCATGCTGCCCATAATCATTCATGGCCAACAACTGGTGTACTTGCGATCGAGAAATGTGAATCGATCTGTGCTTTCTGCAACTCCGAGAAGAAATACAAGCCGGCGGCTGCCCTCAGTAAGGCAAGTGGGAATTTGGCCTCTAATTTTTCCCTCTACTGATAATAAAGCACAGCATGTTTTGACGCATATCAAGAAGCGCTCTATGCCTATCATATTGAAACAGAGCACAGGAGGAAGGCCAAAGCGGTAGGTCTCACCCAGCTCACATTGCATGACGCTGAGTCCATCAAGTCGAGCAGTGATAGCTGGTTCTGTAAAAGACGGTCTGGCACGAGATGCTTCACCAGATGGACCTGCGATAGCTTCCACGGTAACGACCCGGACGCAAACTACCTCTGAATCTCCTTTCACTAGCCTCCAAAATGACATGTGGCAAACGTTCCAGGGTAAGGGAGATGTACGAGTACCCTTGTAGCAACGCTCTCACTGAACGCTGACGAAAAATAAAGATGATAATTCTCTACCCCCTATTTTTAAATGGTTTTGGAATACTGAATGGGATGCATGTTCTTGGTATTTGGGAGATCCATGGTGGGTGGGTGGGAGCTTTCTAGGAGACAATGCCAAGGCGCTAGGCCATATGCCAACAAATGGACAGATCGGAGTGGATATAGTGTAGAAATCAAGCTGTCTCAGCGGCCATTGGGCAGACCTTTCCTCCCTACTACAAGGCATTGGCGTAGATCGAATTCTCAATGCTTTTCCTTGCGGGAGGCCACTCGCTAACTGTTAGTCGAAAATCTTTTGGGCATCAAATACCACGGGATGCCCTGGGGGCGCACGATGCGCACGACTCGGTACTTAGATTTGCATGGGGTTCACACCAAAATCTATGTACGGAGTAGCTGTCTATACCCCGCCATCGTCGCTTGCTGACCGCTATTTGCCTCCCATACATAGTCGTCTTCAACCTCATACCTCTATCCTTACTATATACCACTCGCCCTCACCTAGCTATCGCCCCCCAGCTACCTCGCTGTCGCTCTCACCACGTTATCGCTCTTACCTCGCTGTCGCCAGCCCGCTATACCTCCATAGTTCCCTCATCCCGACCTAGATCCGGTAGTCGTACCAAGCGCTCTAAGAATAATATCATCGCCGCTATAGAATTCAAGGAGCCGGCGTCGTTGGAGTAAACCATTATGAACATAGCGTTTTTAAATAAGTTCAGCCAGTAGTATAGGGCGGAATACTCTACAGAGACATACGCTAAAAGTCTTGATTTGCGCTAAAAGCAGCCCTAACCCTAAGACCCAGTCAGCCCCCAATATCCGAGAATTGGGGCCTGTCAGGGAATATAACCTCGAATATGCCTCAACCTAATGTATCCGGCGCCGCGGTATAAAAGTCTTTTGGATTATTCTCACCTTTTCTGGGCCGAACCATGAAGCTCTAGCGAGTAGCGTTGGGTGGCCAGGCCGTGGTAATTATCCAAGCAGCCCTTATAGCGGCCAGGTACTTGCCAAGCCACTATAATCCTTAGCGCAAATTAAGACTTTTGGTGTTGGTATGAGCCCCATATAAATCTAAGTGGCTTAGTATCCCGAATCGTGCGCCCCCTACCTATTTGAACTATGCGCCCCTAGCGAATCGTGCGCCCCCAGAGCATCCCGCAAATACCAAGACGAGTTCCGTGACATAGGGATACGTATAGTTGATGCTGTGACCAATTACAAGCCTTTATCCGATGAGGTGAGTTGTTCAAACGGAACCTGCCCACCTTTTTTGATGCTGAATAAATGAGAAGGACAACCTCATAACGCAAGGGATGGACTGCTTGTTTGCGACCGTGGAACGCCTACAACGCATTCGTCTAGTATTTGAGCAAGAAAACCCTCCATTCGGAGTTGAACGAATATTCCTCTCATTGGAGAAAAACGCGATACCTGTAGTAATGTTTGGGGCCTTCTTGATATTATAGTACGAACATTCACTGAGAGGTAGATCCTCTCTGTCTCCTAAAGACACCCTCAACATCTTCTACTCAGCCCTGATCTTGTATCTCATCGGAAGCGTCATACTATCCACTTTACGTTGCTCCACATAGGACTACAGACTCAGTAGCAACGACGAAGACCATGAAGATTCTACGTATTTCTCTGGATCGGCTTGTCTGTTATACCAACCATTGCTGTGGGCACTCAAGAACAAGTGCTTCTTTCACCTCGAAGAGCTAAGCGCATCCAATAGCATTGTCGAGAGGGCCGAGCAATTGTCGCTATCGACTCATGATTCGGTGCATACACATATCAGACAGTGCGTTCAACGATTCATTGACAGATTTTCTCGCTCTCCTCTTTCCTTTCCAGAAGCGACACAGACGACAGCGGATCCACTCAATCAACATCCTTCATCTCGCTCAGAGGACACGTCGCTGGAGAGACGGATTGATAACATGAACAAGACTTCGCTCGATCTGAATGACTTGGCCAACGCACCAGGAATTGAAATAGGAAACCCCCTTCTCTCAACAAGCCTCCAGTGGAAAGTCAGGCACTTTGCGGAGCTTGCAAGCAACAGTGGTCTTTATGTCGCTGACTGACTTGCTGCCTGGAAGATGGGGATATCCGATCGAGTGTCTTAGAGACGCAAGATGCAGCAGAAGGCGAGAATGACTTGCAACTTGAAGCCGTCCAAAATGACAATGTCGCTGCTGTTGAGCCGGAAGCGTGGGTAGGTTTGGAGACTCATGTTGGCAATGGAAGCGCTTAGGTATGACTAAGACATAGCGGGCAAAAACCTCGGGAAAAAAGGATATGTTTTCAACCTAAGTAGACATAGAATTCTAGTCATCGGGGAGCCTGGAGACAATTGCAATCTTGACGTTAGTAATGGCCGTCAGGACTACCTCCAAGCCAATTCGAAAAACTATTCTGAAAACTATTCTTTTCAAAGCGCAGTCGCAATACAAAGAAGACTGATGATATGAGCAACAAAGCTCCGACTGCATCGCCCATGCATTATTTTCCCTTTCTATACACAAAGATCCAATGAATTAAGATATCCCTCCGAAGACTCCATTCCCCCAAAATGACCTATACACAGAATCTCACAATTTCGTAACCAACTTTCCCGCTCCCACAACCCCCGCCGCAAGCACCTGCACCAAAGCATTCATGACCCAGAACACAGACTCAAAAATCCAATACAACAACTTCAACACTGCCCTCGTCGCCTTCGGCAAACTCTCATCATCCGTCGAAAACACCTGCTTCGGCGGCTGATGCTTCTCGCCCACCACTCCCTCCCCAGCAACACCATCCACACCAACGATAGACTGAGGCAGAGACTGCATTTCAATATCCTGCTCATATGCTGACGCTGCGTGTGTGGATCTTGCCGACTTGACAGATTTGGTAGATCGGAAGCCAGAGAGGCGGGAGTGTGTGTGTTGTTTTCGCAACGAGGTGCGTGAGTCCCGGTGTGCGAGGATTGGTGGTGGGGGAAACATAGGCACTTCGGGGAATTGGGAGATGGGTTCGGGACGGGGTGTTGCGCACGAGCGGTGGAGGTGGAGGAGCAGGGTAAGGAGGCAGGTCATGAGGGTGTCGAGGATGTAGAGGTTGGGAAGGGCGGTGATGGTGGAGGTGTGGAGGGTGAGGGTGAGGGTTTGGAGGGAGAGCTCGAGGAGGGGGGTATTGGTTTCTGGGGCGTAGATGGTGATTCGCTTGGGGTTTGATGGCGTAGGGAAGATGGAGATGGAGAGGTTTGTGGCGGCTGAGTCGAGGAGAGTGGGGTGCATGAGGCAGTATTTGTCGCTGGCGTCGTCCCAGAAGAGCACGCTGGCTTCTTGCTCTTGTGCGCGGTGAATGGCTTCGGTCTGAAGTTCAGCGCTCGCTTGACGATCGAGCCTGTGCGCGACTGCCACATTGGACGACTGGTCGAGTGCCATCAGGCCAGCTAATTTGGGGAAGATCCGTGTGACAAGAGGGTCGATCGCCGCAGGCTGCCTCAGGACAGAGCTGTTCACTTGTATGGTCGGAGCTCGGTTCACGGGATGTATGCGAGAGACCGTAATGTTTGAATGCGACGTCTCTAGTGTGTAGACTGGTTCGGAGGTGGAGGAGTTGAACGTAATAACTTCTCGGCCATGTGTGAGGTCGTCGCTAGAGGATTTCTTAGCATGCTGTCAAACAGGGATCCGAGTGTACTTACCAGCTCAGCTCCAAGTTGAATGGTTCCGCAGCCTCTTCGCTAGGTGCTTGCCCATTGGCAATAGCCCACAGCTCAAGCAGCTCCTCTGGGCTCGAAAGTGCCGCATGGTCCTCCGCATTGTCCATATTCTGAAGCGGCGACTCTTTGATGCTCGCAGAATCACTCCTCACAATTTCAGCACTCCGTTTCGGCAAGTCTGAGACACTCCTATTACCCGCCTGACGATATGGATTATTTGACGACGATCCTGCCACGGCCATGGCCGCAGCCAGCCCCGGTACTGCCTCTTGATTAGGGTAATAGCTTTGACGAGTGAGTGGCCGACTGGGGTCGTATTTGGGAAACATCGAGCGCATGACGGGGGAAACGACTGCAGGAGAGGAGGCATTTTGGATAGAAGCGATGCTGTTGCTGCGAAGAAGTGTAGGTGTGTTCGTGCTGGAGTGCGGTAAGGGTATCTTAGCGGGTGAAGGCGCACGACTGTGTATCAGAGACGGGGACAGTGGACTCGGTGGGGTATCAGGCCGCTGCTCTTCCGCTACGTGCGCTTTCGGAAGTATGGTGAGAGGTGGTAGCTGCGGTTTTGGCCGAGGGGCGTCTTGCGCTGTATTGTGAGCCTCTTGCTGAGGGGAAATGGAAGTTGGTGGAGGTATCGATTCGGAGATCGAAGGGCGACCTTCACTGATATGGATTACGAATCCGTTCGTCTTGCCTGATGGCTGGCGCATCTCAAAATGTGGCAGGTCCGCTTGCGGTTTGGTCGTGTAGCCTTTGCGCACTGTGTTCTTCTTGCGTAGCGACGACATGGTAGGGAATAGCTGTAGAGCTCGTTCGGAAGACATGTTGTGAATTGGGTGAATATTCCTCGAATTGAGGGAAGCTGGTTTTTTCAAGGGAAAAGGGACAAAAGAATATACAGAAATGCAAGCGCTTCAAGAGCGACGTCTAGAAGAAAGATTGAATACAACAGCAGCGCAAAGTCAACCCACGCAGCCTAAGTCAACCAGCGCAACCCTTCCGCAGGACAAAGAGAAGCAGTCAGAATGGAAATCTTCATGACCTTGCCGATATTTACCAAAACATGCAACAGGCCGTGGACTGGCCCCACCATATTCATCAGGGTACATCTCGCAGGCGCCAAGACCCATGTTTCTGTTCCTTATAGTCAGATCTATATATGCGTCTCACCAATCGCGACATTATTGCTGACACGGAATCGGTGATTAGAATGTTGCTAATGCAAGCTTTTCGGCGCGTATTTTTGGGTGAGTTGGGGTCGGCTGTGATTGGCTAGAACAGCGACAGGGGTTGGTAGAGAGGATATTGGGCGCTTACCTCCTATCGAATGGAGTTGACTGTTGCAAACATCTCTGTATTTTCAAGTACTCATACTGGTCGACAAAAATCATCAAAGAAGTGAAGCTATATGGAGTGACATGGCACAATGCTTATCGATGTTAACGCAATCTAGTGTAGAGAGTACGACATCGCTGCTGGAAATCAGGTACGAATTATGCAGGTATCGAACGAAAATCTGAGATTTCCTTCATGTCCATACCCTCATCCCATATCGCGCTGACCTGTCCTTGCATGTCCTCTAACCGAACCGTCCTCTTCCCAAGCTATCAATCTGACCTGTGCCTCTAGGCCTGACCCTCTTCTATCCTTGCTGCCCATATCAATTTCGCCACTTGTTGCTATCGAAAGTCTGCTTGCCCATTGCCGCCACGAAGTCAGTCTCCTTCAAATACTTTTGGGGGTTAATGGGCTTCGTTTTTGTGGCCTCCCGACCACACTCTGGGCAACCACTCCAGGTCTCGCCTGAAAACGGATGTCCGAATTGGCAGGACTCTAAGTTTCCAACCACGTGCTTTGGCCACGTCCACCAAATATCTTTAGCTTTGTATAGATTGGGAGGCCGCTGACCACCGCCGACTACCGTTCTTACCGCGATGCAAGTGCTTATGAGTAGTCCTGCAGTATCTGGGAAAGTATGGCATAGAGTCCAACTTTTGCTCAACGAGGCATCGACATCATAGTCGCTGGGGGCGCCAAGCTCTCTGACAACGAGGTGGAAACATGCTTGTACTAAACGCACCTCTGCTTCGAGTCGCTTTAGATTTTTCTCCTCGCATGCCGCAATGAGCCCCTTCAACGCTGCCACGTGGTGTTTTCCTTCATCGATCGTCATCTCTTCAATTGCGATAATCGTGAGCAACGTGTGATCGGACGGATTTGTCATACTCCTCAGGGCAATAATCATCCTCAGGGCCTCCTCAAGGACTATCAGCCTGGCCCTAGAGAAGAGAGCTTCGAAGCGGAGGAACCAGGAGGAGTTCACATCAGTCTCGTTATCCGATGCCTCAACGCCTAAGAAAACAGGAAGACGAGCCATGTCATGCTCAAAAGGTCGAATCACGTCATCTGTAATGTGTCAGCGATGAATTCCCAAATACGCTGTTCATAATGTACCTCTAAAGCTCTGGATCTGGTCTGTGATACCGGCAAGAGAACTGCCGCGGTAGCGGACCAAATCATCGTTCATTTTTCCGGTAAGTGGCCCTGACCTCAGGCCCCTCTTGAATGCCTCGTATGTAGCGTCCAGATTTGACTTGGCGTTATACATCTGATCCAAACTAGTATGCATTTTCCTGCTGAACTTTGCAAGTAGGCGATCAGTATTGTCTTTCATTTGAGACAGCTGAGTAAACAGCGAATATCGAGATACGTCTCCCAGACCCTTGCCGCACGAAGGACAAGAAGCTTTCATCCTCGGCCACTGATGTCTTAGGAGGACCTTTTCAACGCGACCGTTGCAGTCCATTTGGTAAATCGAAGACAGGCCAACATGGTCGTCTAAGATTTTCGCATCAAATTGATGACCACAAGGCAGAAATATCATGGTCTTAGAGGGCATGATACCATTGATACATTGAGGGCAATCTTCCAGGCACTTCTCCCCACATAGACTTGGACATAAGTGGCCACAACGTAACAGCTGAGCGCATGGTTTATTACAAGGAAGCTGATCGCACGGCAAACAGCACATGGTGCTGCATGGGCTTCCATGAGGACACGCACGGTTGCAAGGTCGAACGCACGGATCGCAGATCTTGCTACATTCCCTGGGGCAACCACGATGCTGACATGATCGTTGGCATGGGGATAGACATGGAGGACATCCACCCACATGGCAGGAAGCTGCACAGCGATGGCCACACTTCAACTGCTTTGAGCAAGCTGTGATGCAACGTGAGTGTCCTTTATGGGTGGTGCAGGTAAAGCAGCTTCCTCCACATTGATGACCGCAATCTAGAATGTTGTTGCAATATTCTTTGCATTTGAGTGGTTCGTCTTTGGTGGAGCAGTGGCGGTCATGCCAGTGGCCGCAGGCCAGCTGAACAGAATCCAAGACCACTTCACATTTTACCTCCTCACCTGCCTGTATTTGTCCGCAGCTTCGGTGAGCTTCGTGACCGCAGGGCAATGCTACCGACTTTAATTTAACAGTGCATTCTCCACAGGCTACGCCGCAGGGTTTGGTACACTGGTGTCCACAAGCTTCGTGATGCTTCTTGCATGGCTCAAGACATGCTATGCGTGTGTGAAGTGATGGCGCGTGGCAAGTCAGCTTGCAAATGTGCCCGCAAGCCAATTCCATGCCACATGCGACCTTGCACTCTGGGATCTCAGACCATTGCTCAGGGGTCTGAATGTTGTGAATCTCGCCAATATGTCTCGGACAGGAGGCACGGAAGTACGGGCCAATCTTTCCTTTGGCATTCAACTCATCGGCAATCTGCTGCCACATTTCAACGCTTCGCATGAGGGATGAGTTGCCGACGATATAGAAACCATCTTTGGCGCGACTGCAGCCGACGTTGATGCGATTTGGTGTCCTCAAGAATCCGACGCGGCCTTCAAGGTTGCTTCGCACGGTGCTGAAGATGACGACCTTCGATTCCTCGCCCTGAAAGCTGTCGATGGTAGCCAGCTTCAGCATATTTCCAAGTCCGACTTCGATCTTAGCTCCCGCCTGAACATTCTCAGCTTCGATGAGACCTTCTTCGATGAGCTTCTCTCGGTCTTCTTCGCTAAGCCATAATGAGCATGTTGAACTTAGTCGCTGAGTCAATGCCGCAAGCTGACCGTTGTAAGGCGTTATGACTGTAATGTCTTTGAAGTCGTACTCATTCGTATTGACCAGATAATTTACCAATCCCGCAACCATCTCGACTTCGAATGTATTCGAAAAAGACTTTGCTTTGACGGATCGAGGATCGGGCTTGTCTTCCGGCGTTTGGTGATCGAACCACCATACCCTATCTGCTAAACCGGCAACTGGGGCTCGGTTGTGCGTAGACTTATGGTCTTCCAAGAAAGGGTAAAGGGTGGCGCGCATGATGTCTGCGATTTCCGGATGCATTCGCCGCTGCGTATTCAGACGTGACGTTGGGATGGGCTGTACACCAGCGGTCGATGGGAGCATCATCCGCTCCATTAGAGATTCATCAAGCCGGTAAGCTGCCCCCATCTCAGTCTCCAGAGATAGTGCCTGTTCAGTGACTTGTGGTCTCAGCTGTAAAGGATCTCCTATTGAGATTGCATGCTCGACAGACGGAAACAGTGTACATAGCGACTGCGCCTCCATGACTTCTCCAGCTTCTTCACATATTACGACTTGGAGTCCGAGCTTTTTCAGTGTGTCCCAATGCATCGCGCACGCAGTTGTAGTCATCCCGATGACATCCTGCTCACCAAGGCATCTTATATCGATGTCGCTCCTCGCCTGATATTTGCGCGAGACAGCCACTTGATGTCGACGATGAATTTCAGCTGTTCGATCGAGTATAGTGCGAGGATCGATCTCTTCTTTCCACTTCTGCAAGGTTCGCTGTCGCTCGTTCATATTCAATGTCCAAATATCACCCTTGTCTGACGCCTTAGCAATTGTTGTAGCGTTCCTTTCTAATGTAGTCCAGACGCGCGTCAAAGCACATTCATCGTGAACTTCACCGTCGGTGGAGAACCTATCATTGCCCAGCATTGTACTAAAGTGCTCAAGTAAGCGATGAATGTCCTTAATATCCCCACCAGCACACCAATACTCGAAGGCGAACCCTCCCGCTTTGCGGGCGAGTCGAATATCTGACAGAGTCGACTCGTCGATTCTCTCCAGACCTGCAAAGCGGTCTAATACAGGTGGATATCTGGATCTTAAGAGATCGCGGACGGCGGGCCAGCTCAGAGACTCTGAATTGAGTGACTCGCACCAGCTAATCCCCTCAGTCGTGAGCCCTGGACACCATGATTAGCATTTGTAGTGACATTTTTTTAGAAAAGAAGGAACCAACCTTCGACCTGATGATGGGCTGATCGGGAGCTGGTCCTCTCGAACGTTGTTCGCTTCAGTCTACGCTGCAGTGCAGTGAGCTGGATTTCTTTGGTCCAATTCTCCTTGCTATTCGAGCCGATGCGCGCGAGCTTGGTTATCCCCGCTTTGCGCAGGTCTTCTAAGAAACTGTCGAGGGCGTGGTTGGTCATGCAGACTACCAAAATAGGTTTTCGCTTGATGTGGCCGCGTGAAGAAAGAAGGACTTTAGTCAGCGAGACTCCTAGAAAGCTGTACAGGGTCAGCAAATGCTAAAAGAGAGTGAACTCTGGTTGCATACGTTTTCCCTGTTCCAGGCGGTCCCTGTGTGAAAGCCAAACCGCGACAAAGATTCTCGCACATCGCAGTAGCCTGGCCGCGATCGAGGGTGGTTTCGTTGCAGAGGCTATCAATATACCGGGTTTGAAATTCAGTATCGGCGAGAAGGTCGCATGGTTTGAGTGCCAGCGACGTTCTGTCACTGATTGTGCCTCTCTTACGAAGCGTGTCCACTTGAAAGCTGAATCCATCATTCGATGTATAGAGTGGAGGCGAAACGGTGGGGCTTGTGCCAGCCGTGGAAGGAGCGATGGAAGACAAGAAGGCGATTTCTTCGTCGCTGGCGTATTGACCCTGCAACTGCCTCAAAGTCCACGAGAAACCCGCGTACAAGGCCTTAGGAAACTCCACGAGTACGAAGCTCGCTCGCTTGAGACCTGTCTTGCGGTACAGCAGGTGTCTCACAGAATCGATGTCAGTGGTTTCTGCGAATGAAAGCACAACAGAAGCTAGGTCAATTAGCCAGATTCAATGGATAGGATCGAAGAGTAGTACCTCTCAGGTCGGTCTTGGTGAGAGGCTTCATCGCGTCTGTACTTTGACGCTGGTAAATTTCCATGAAGGTGACAGACAGTGCAGATACCTCATCCAGCCCAATCAGAGCGACAAGCATGCCCTCTTCTAGATGTGCAGAAGGTCCCATGCGGCGGCCTCGTAACGCCTTAGGACAGGCAAAACTCATTCGAAAGCAGACGCCTTTCTGATCGCTAAAGCTCACGTCTTCGAAGTTGAGATCTCGAAAAATGGAGTATCGGAAGCCCCGAGGCGTCACAAGACGGTCGTCGTAATCCTTGACTGGCGGTTGGCCAACCAGCTGGACCAGCCGCTGACTCGCATGGTAGCATGCGTCTGTGATCGCCTCGATGTTCTCATATCGCAGCAGTCGGAATTGCACATCGAGAAGCCTATCTTGGCCACAGGGAAGGTGGTGGTGTGCGTAAGGATCGTTTCTTGGCATATAGGGGCTTCTCATAGAAAGAATCTCGTCAGTGGTGGGTAGAATCCTGATGTCTTTGATGGAGATGTGGTCATTGTCATGTCGGGGGCCAAGCCTGGAGAGATCTCCTGGGCCATCGTCTTCGAACAAATGCTTCGTATGTAAACTCCTCCTCGAATCAAGAGATAAGTAATGTGGAGCAGTCTCGACTGGCGGTGCTTGCTGAGGAGTAACAGCAACCACGCAAATTTCATGGCTCTTCATACAGCTCTCTGAACGACGACAGAAGCCATCAATAAAGTCCTGGCAAAGAAAGAAGGGTGCAGCTGGCGAAAGTGCTGAAGCTTCGAGCTGCGCTGCTTTGATGCGGGTAGTCTGTGTCATTGCGCCGCGAGCTGCAAGTCTTGGAAGGTCAGTGACACTACAACAATCAAAAGGAGGGGGGAAGGGGGTGACCTCGTCAGATGGTACTTACTAGTGGGGGAGCTAGTAGACAGAAGAAAATTGGAGAAGACGAAAGCTGTGTTCAAGTCTTCGAGAAACGCGTTGAATTGGCCGCGCGAAGGAGAATGAGTCTTCGTGGACTTGACGTGACACTAACGCTCAACGCGTGGTCAACGACCAATCAAAGCGACTTAGTCCACGCTAAGGTAGTGTCTTCACCGAGCACCAGCGTTCCAGGAGTAATGTGGATGTATCGTAAAGAAGGTGTGGACGTAGGCGGCAGGAGCCTTTATCTAGTGAATTGATTCAAGGTTTGCCCTCAAAACCGGCGTCACTCTGAACATCACTCTTCACGTCTATTGTGATATTCTCGCAGTATTCACCAAACTTATGAATAGCAAGCACCACCTCAGTCTTCGAGAATCGTGTGAAAGTCTGTGAGAGGGATCTTTTGCAAGTGCAAAGTTGATACTCATATGGGTGGCAAGTGCTCTTATCTTGACGTGTCCCCACTCTTTTCATGTCTGTGTATTCGTACTCTCTGCTGGGAGATATGAAGTTGGTCATTTCTCTAGGATTGGATTCAATTCCACCATCTGTGGACGATACTGCAGGCTACCAAGAGTCGTTCTTGGTTGGTGTGAACGTGAAATGAAAATCCGATAATCTCCATGGTTTTCATGCTATGTACGTTAAATCTAGGCGTAAATGAGCTATGATTGTTTATTGATTTGAGTTCTGGGTCTTTGACGTCACTCAATTCATCCATAAAGCTGGTCGTCTTTCTAAGACGGCGTGTACATTCAATGTTTGTATGTCTGCCCTCATTTGCCGTTTTGTAACAATACACCCTCTTTCTCTGCATCTGCTTCTGGGTTGCATAGCATAGCAATTACTGTCTTGCCCTTCCTCGGCACTTCTAGAGTGTGTCCCTACTTACTTGGGATCTAGTACAAGAATTGCTCCGCCCAGTGATCCTTGAAGGCCTGATCTACTTGTATTCGCTTTCGAACAAGGCTGGCGAGTTGGCTTCGGGGAACGTCTTGTTTGATCGCGGGGAGGTTTCTGGCCATTTCGAGGTGTCGAATTGGAGAGATGGTGAATATGTTAAGCATTAGTCCCATGAAAAAGTCTTGCTCTTAAAGGAAGAGTGTGAACACTTCAGCAAGCGCAGAGCATGAGTAAGACTCTGTACTGAAAGTATTGGTGTAGAGCGGGACGCTCTATCGTGATTTACTCGACCAGTCTTGATAGTATCCCATTAATCCTTCATGATCAAGGCTACAGGGATGAATACAAAAGGATGTAGCTGATTTGGGCGATCTCTTGCATGTACTCTCGGCGAGCAGCATGCCATAAGTGAAATATATAAAGCCATGCAAAGCTGGTAGCTCAATCTTTGGGACAGTATCAATTCGTACATTGTTATCGAGTACTAGCAACGTAGTTTTCGCAAGTATTGTAGCATTGGTTTCTAGCTTATGCACGGTCCCTAATCAAAGCATCTGCAAGCAGGTGTTCTCTAACGCCGATATGCGGTGTACAGCTTGGTTTGATGGTACGCATGAGTGGGGACATCATGATTCTTTGATGGAAGAACATGAGCCGTGAACAAGCCTGATCGTCGTACATCGCACAATGCGCTAGAAGCTCCACATCCGGTAGCTTATCCAGCTCTCAGGTTATGCGGCTATATATTTGAGCTATGGTATGCGTTGCTGTTAAGCGTTGCTTCTAGGGGGAAGTGACTTTGTCAACGATGGCAGAGGTGGAAGGAGCGAAGGTTCCGTCGTGTAGAGAATCGGCAACTCTTTGCTTCAGTCGTCTTCGTTATAGTTGTAGTATTTGCGAGTACCTCGTCCACTGGAACGCGTGGGCTGCTGCACATTCCGTGTCAGTCAGTCAATGATTTTCTAATAAGGTATTGTGCCTTATTACCTCAGGCTGCTCAGCGCGTTTTCCTACGCTAGCCGTAATCTTCTTATGGGTGCGCTTGCGACCGCCCTTGGGCTGCCGATTGCACGTCAGCCATCTAGTTATCCTAACAGGGATGCTAGGCATTGTTACCTGAGGCTCTTCTTCACTTGTGGTCTTAGCGTTGTCTCCTGGGCCCCTAGCCATCTTCTTCTGACGCGGATTGCGGGCTTTCTTAGGCTGTTTGTTGCACGTCAGCCAAAAGGTCTAATACCATAGATCTTTACCCTTTTTACCTGAGGTTCCTCTTCATTTAGGTTCTCAGAGCGGTCTCCTCCATCATCTTTAATCTCCTTGAGAGGCCTCTTGCGGCTTCTCTTAGCCTGCTTATTACAGTTTAGTGATTACAATCTATGAAAAGAGCGCGGAAAAGTATTACCTGGGGCTCCACCGTGGTTTCTGCATCGTTGCCAGTCTTCCTGTTCTTCTTGTTCTCAGCAGCGGCCTTTACATCTTCGCCAGTGTTTTCGGAAGGCTTCTCGCCGCCGCTATCACTCCCTTCGCTTGAGAGCAGCTCAACTTTTTGAATATGCCTAGAGGACTTCAACCCGAGTGCCTTCTTGAGAACATCGTAGTCTGATGATCCACGTGATGATATGCTGGTTACAGATGGAATTGGAGAAAGCGGCTTTACTTTTGGAGACCCATTCCATGGCTTGACTGTATAGGGAAGCTCAGGCTTGACATAGGGAAGCCCATCATTGTTGGCGTCAGCTTGAGCTCCAGAGGCAGGTCCTGTCGCTATTTCATTGTTGCCGTCTTCCTCCGGGATCGCCTTTGTCTCCCCGCGGGCCTTCCCAACAGGCTGGGCTTTCTCGATGGATTCGCTGTTGACTTTCTTCTCAATGGTCTTCTTCCACGTCCCCCGAGTAGTCTTCGCAGGCTTGGGGTTGCTGTCTGACGCACCATTGAAGTCGTCGTCATCGAATTTCTTGCTCTTTCCTCGTGCATTCTTTACAGGCTCGTTGTCGCCCTCCGATTCACTGTGGGTATCTTCTTTCTTGACTTTGGTTGCCGCGTTCCGAGTAGCTTTGGACCTCTTTGGCGCAGGCTCATTCACTACAGCCTCTCCCTCAGACCCGCCATTGGCACGAGCTCGCTTCTTGATCGCTTCATTGTTGGGCTGGGCTTTGCTGGGGCTGGTACTCCCATCTTCCTCGGCAGCCTTGGCGGCCTTCACAGTTGCTGTATTAGATGCTCGCCCGGTAACAGATAGCTCAGGATTCTATGGTGATCCACTTACTTTGGCCTCTTCTTTCTTCGCCTTCTTTGACGCGGGAGTACGAAATCCTTTCATACCTGGCCGATTCATTTCGACATCCTTGAAAAAGTCAGTACAATGACAGCACAATCGGGTCAGTAATGGTACCCCCATCCAATCGTCGTCAGCTACATGGCCATCCAACAAGGCGTTTTTGACCTTCTCTTGGAAGTCTTCGGGAAGTTCATCGTAGCCGTCCAGCTCCTTGGCATTACCGTCCGTGGTGGCTTTCAGGTGCTCTATCTGTACGGGTGTTACACAGCCCCTTGAAGCCAGTCAGTAGATGCAGACGAGGTGAATCAATGGTTCGGTGCCCTACCAGTGCTTGTATCGCCAGCTCTGATTTTCCATTATCTGAACGAAAGTACCAAAGCGCAGCTCGCCCTTCTGAATCTTGATGCCTTCTTTTTTACATTCGACATTCTGACATCCAGCACGCTTGTTGGGTGAGACCTCTGCAGAGAAGAGTTCCAATTAACAAAACGCCAACAATAGGCCACGAGTAGCGCGGTAACGCCTACACGCATCAAATAGAATCACTGAGGCAAGTAGAGAGCTTCCACTGAGCAATTATAACGGATAGGCTGAAAAATATGTCTTGCAAACGAAGCTTTCGCTACTCACCGATGCGGTACGACATGCTGGCACCTTGAACCTTGGTGTACCTAGTGAGGTTTCTTGGTGCTTCCACTGTAAAGAGTAATCTGACTTGCGTTAGCAGCTGTTGAAACCCTAAATCCATGTGTTGCAAGTTTAGACAACGTATCTTCAAAGTGGTTGCAGCAGGGATAATTATCAACAAGATTGTCTCAATGTTCCATCACAAGCTCTGTAGCTTCTTGCTTCTCGAATGAGGTGAAGAGCTTATGGTGTGGCTGGAGCGAAAGATGCGCTAGTGAACGCTAGATCTTCTCAGCCCTATCCAAGATGGAAAATGCAAGATCCGTCTTGCTTCGAATATAAAATCTATTGCTTGACGCTCGTTCTTCTCTAGGAGGCGGAATTGTGAATGGAGGTCATCCTCCGTCCGCCTGAAGGTCCATTCAGATTAGATGAAGCCCGCTGATGTCCTTCCTTGCAGCTCAAGCAAGGCCAAGATAGACAATGCCCTCATACGCTCTACAAGGCTTTGTTCGGGCTTCCAATGTCACGAGGAATGCTACGTATTTACCAGCCTTCTTAGTTCCAGCAACCAGGGGAGTCCTTCCCTCTACCCCGCCACATTCCAGGCCACGTCGAAGAACATATCGAAGAAACGCCTCCATCAGGAGTCCAGACGCGGAACCTATCCACACCACTTCCACCCCTGGAAGTAGTAGGCATGATATGAGCTCAGGGCTAGAGCCTGTGATATCCTCTAAACACCGGAGAGAGCCAAGTGCATGGGCTGAACTTGTCGAGGCATACCTACCTCTGCATCTACGTCATGGAGGTCAGAACATTGTGGAAACTCTTACACAGTTCACCAATCTTCATTCGATACACACACTACCGCTGCTACTGTCTAGAGCTAGGGAGTACGCAAAGGTTGACCTGTTGAGCTATCTGGGTGTATTCCAAGGAAGATGGGAAGCGGTGATGTGGTTAATCAAGGCTATGATGGAACATTATCCAGGGCTTCTGAAGAATGAGAAAGCGTCAAGGCAATTGCCAAGTCCCCTTTGGCCTATGGTTGGCCAAAGTCTAGATTCGATTACAGATAAAGTTATAGAGACAGCTTATCCGGAAAGATCGAGCGTGTCATTAGAAAATCTAATGCAGAACGAAAATTATGACCCACAAGGGACCCCTCTCACTTTGGGGAGACAAACCCTGGGCCAGGTATGGCAAAGTATTGGGACAATGATTCTACAGGCAGCAGATCGTTCAGCGGAGGATCCCAGCTACAGTATCATAATGTCTTATGTCTTTCAAATCTTAGCTCTTCTACATCGTATCGAGGCATTCCCAAGTTCAATCTACAATTACACTCCTTCCATGGATCAGACTGTCGTTCAAAGACCACCCACTCTCCATGTTCTCTCACGGCGAATCATGAGCACATTATCAGATCTTGAGTGGGGCCTACAGTGGCAAGAGGAGATCGCGAAGTACCAAAAGCTAGGCTATGACTTGGCTAAGGCCCCTATACCGCCCAAAATACGCGAATTTGGGCCGGAACTGTGGCTAGATCTTATCCTGTGGGCCTGCGTTGAAGGAGGCTGGATTGAGGAAGGGGCATGGATAGTGACAGAGATGGAAAGGCGGAAAGGGAGCCCCAAGACACAATGGTCTGTTATGAGCTGGCAAGATGTATGTGCTTCTCAGGAGCCGCAGCTCAATTGGACATCTATGGTGAAGCTACAGATCGAACGAACCCGTTTGAATCAAGTGGGAGGCCTTGGCATTGCGACAGGCCCAGACTCTACCGTGCACACAAAAGAGCGCACAGTTAGTCGTGAAGCCATCTTGGCTATAATGGATGGCTTGCTCAATACCCCATCATCTCAACCGAGCGCTCGGGGCTCCAGCCTAAGCAGTGTACAACAAAGCATCATGGCTTGCAAAGGTTTGCTGGAACGCCACTATCCTCGACTTGACAGTAATTTTCTCAACGCTAATATTCTGCGCATAATGGAATCTGCTGGTTCGGATATAAAGAATAAGCCCGGACTTCTTCAGAGGCTTTTGAGCATACGAGATCTCAAGTTAAAGGACTTATCAGCTGACACTAATACTCCGAACTCCCTCCAAGATTTCGACACAGACGATTCTGCAGCATTACTAGGTTTGTTGCACCGAAATCTAAACAGCTTCGCACAAGAGGACAATGTACAAGGGAGCCTCTCAACATTAAGGCAGATACAAGATCTTGTGGACCAGAAGCGAAACAATCGAATACAAGAATTCGCATCTGGTCTCAAGGAGCGTATACGGCAAGTCGACGATGGTACAGACCTCTTTGTCAGCGATGAGAGCAGCATGTCTACAATTCATCCCCAAATTCCTGTAAGCGCCTTGGTTACCTTATTAGATCTGATCACCAATAGCAAGTTCTTCGATCTGGGAAAGTGGCTGCTATTCAATGATGATATTGATGGGGGCGCCCTTGATCCTGAGCTCTACTCCGACTCTAATCTGCAACCAGCTCTTCTCAGATTCGCAACCGCCACTGCGGACAACAACTTGCTCACCAGCATTCTTGAAAGGCTAGAGGCACCTCTTTCAGAGCCAATCCTCCACGCCCTTCTACGATGTCAGATCGCTCTTGGGAAATGGGAAGCAGTCGAGGACCTCTTGCGTCACTTTCAGAGGATGCCCGATATGGCCTGGGTACCAAGCGATGCAACGGCTATGGCCAGAGCAATATTGCAGATGGAGCACGGCCCCCCCGACCCCACAACTCAAGAAAGCATTGCGCGAGCCCGTGGACTCCTACAAAACATAGTTCATGGTCAATACAATACCACACAAGACCCGTCTCAGCTACCTGACTACTCGCAAATGAGACTAGCAAACCAGCTTGGACGAATACTCCAAAGAATACCGGGCAGTCTAAGCAGAATTACCACAAGTCAAATCAGTAACAATAAACGAGCAACCGCCAGCATCAGCGTCACACCGAACTCCTTCAATATACTCCTCGAGACTGTTGTGGACTACTACGGACCTAAAGCTGGTAAAGACCTTTGGGAGCAGTGGTGCCGAGAGCCAGGTGAAGCCAAGCTAGCTTCATACATACGCAAGTCAGGGGTGAATCTGGATTCCGATGAGAACACCGAAGCCGTGGTGACCCCGACATTATATATGCTACGCAATATTCTACAACCAATTGTATTCACCAGGCAACGCCCCAAGCGTGCGCCAAACGGCGAGCCCGCCAGTGGTACCAATGACAGAGAAGCAGAGATGATGGTCAGTGTTCCGTTCCCTTCGACTTCGAATGCAGGAGCACTCGCGAAAGAGCAGGGAGATCAAAGCATAATTGATTGGGGTATCAGTATGTTCAAGAAGTTTGGTCTCTCTGAAAAGGAGATCATTAGGGAGATACGAGGGGCTTTCTCTCCAAACCCCAAGGCAAAGCTTGGAGATATTCTAGAACAGTAAATAAATGAATCTCTACAAAGATCTTTGTTTTTCTGGATTTAGAGTACAGAGATCTCAAATACCTCAGAGTGCATAGAATTACAATAGACCATTGTTTCGCTCTAGTCCTTTTAGGGTAGACGCAAGCGGCCGACACGTTTTTCGGTGATTTTGTCGCGACTTGGCCTGCTAACCGCATTTCATCTTTCATAAACCACAGCCATCGCACAGAAACGCTCAGCTTCACCGTTCAGCTTCAGTATTACAGTATCGTCAAACTTATCATCTATGGGTCCATCCAAGCAGTCTACTTCAACACCGTTATCTTCCCAGAGCTTTTTGCCTGGCCCAGCAAGGAGCTTTGGACACATTGAGGCAAACACGATTCGCGCTTTTGAAGGCACCTCAGTGCTGTGGCTACTGGCGGGGGGTCCGCCTTGAATGGGGCGGACGGTAATCACAACACATAGGACTGAAGACACAGTCGTCAGAGTTCATTGAGCCAAAGACTGTCAGAGTCATACTCACAGAATCTTGGCAGAAAAACGTCTGAACTCTACTCTCCGAAGACTTTCCGGATGGTTACGACATTGAAAATTCTCAACCGTATACACGATGACTACAGAGATGTTCGCATTCGACGCTGGAGACAGGCATTCCTCGAACGATCACATGGAGGAATTCTGGATTTCACCGACACCTACCTTTCTGCTTGGTGTGTCGGGGGATGGGGAAGGACGTGGACGAGGAATTGGGCGCTTCACTTCAGAGGTCGACGGCGTTGTGGACAAGTGGTCATCCGATTCCAACCCAAAGGCTTTGGCAGCAGCCATACTTGAGCAGGAGCGTCTGGAACCCATCCTGAGCGGCACCGGCACACCACCTATCCCAATTGCAATGACGACATCGGAAGCAAGGAGCCGGAGTAAAACAAGGGCTGAAGACATGATCACACCACGGCCTCTGCCGCAAGTAGGGAAAGCTGGGCGCAGAAGGAAGAAGGGACCAAAGAAGGGAGCAGTTGCCGCTTTGAGCACAGTACGAGGCTTCACACCTGCGACATCTGGCGATGAAGACTCCGATTGGTCGAACGAAGGCTTTCGCAGCAGCAGAGAGCTGAGCACTCATCGCTCCAGCATTGTTCTAAGGAAGGATTTCAGTCTTGATCGGTCCGAGGCTTCCAGCGTCGGAGATAGCCAGGAGATACGATCATCTTCACCTGGGCCTGGCTTGAGCGCGCTTTCGCAACAGCTGGAAGCGCTGGACTACGATTTACCATCTGGAAGACCTTCATTACTCAGACATAAGAGCAAGCTGAGCTCTGGCGGCCCTACTAGTGCAAGCGTGACATCAGGGACCAGTGGTGATGAGGACACAGCGGAAATGACCAGCTACGAAGTGGCTTTAGAGCACGATTTCATCAGCCCTGATGTATCGGAGAAAGAGAAACGCGATGCTCGCCAAGACGCTCTGTTCAATGGTGGGATGGTACGTAAGATGCAAGCAATAGACTTCGACCCTCTACGCTGTCTTGGAAAGGGCACCTACGGCACCGTCCTTCTAGTGAAGCAACAATGTACCGGCAAATTATACGCTCAGAAGCAATTTCGCAAGGCCTCTCTGAATGTACGGAAGAAGCTTGTGGAGCAGACCAAGACCGAGCGAAGCATCTTGGAGAGCATCAATCGCCATCCCTTCGTTGTGAAGCTCTACTACGCCTTCCAAGACCACGAGAAGCTCTACCTAATCCTCGAATATGCCCAAGGTGGAGAGCTCTTTGAGCGCCTACGCAACGAGAACATGTTACCCGAGGAGACCGCTGCTTTCTACATGGCCGAATTGGCCCTTGCTCTGGAACACCTGCATTTGACGGTCGGTGTTGTCTACCGCGATCTCAAGCCAGAGAATTGCCTCCTGGACTCTGAAGGGCATCTGCTTCTTACAGATTTCGGGCTCAGCAAAGTTGCCGTCGATGGCGAGCATAAATGTAGATCTATCACTGGCACATTCGAGTACATGGCGCCCGAAGTCATCGAGTCAAGGCCATACGGCACAGCCGTAGACTGGTGGTCTTTTGGCATTCTCGGCTACGAATTCTTAACAGGTGGCACGCCCTTCCGAGCGAACAACGATACGAAAATCGCCGAGAAGATTCTCAAAGCCAAGCCAACTCTACCCTATTACCTCAGCCCAGATGCAAAGGACCTCCTGACCCGCCTTCTGCGAAAAGAGTCAAAGAAGAGGCTGGGCGCTAATATGCCCAAGGACATGCAAACCATTAAGAAGCATCGCTTCTTCCGTAAGATCGATTGGAAGAAGCTGGAGAAGCGGGAGGTGGACCCACCTTTCACGCCTCTGATCACAGATCCAGAGCTAGCTGAGAACTTCTCTACTGAGTTTACCGATCTGGCTGTCAGTCCTGTGTCTCAGCAGCATCAGTGGGGCGAGGTGAAGAGTGAGCAAGACCCATTTGGTGGTTTCAGCTATGTGGGTAGTCGTAGCTTGCTGGAGTCTGATGGGTTCTTTTGACTTTCCAGTTCTATGGTTTGTGCGTTTTTGGGAGTCGCAAATCTGAGAACCTTATATGGCGTTACGCTCATTTTGCGATCTAGGGCATGCAGAATAGGGGAGGGGGGGCAAGCGGCGCTGGCTGTTTCAAGAAAAGAAATGACGAAGGGACTGACACCGGGAAGCTGGGGTTTCTCCCGCTGGTTGAACTACATTTATTGCTTACATTGCATCTGAGAATTATTATTGTGTATTTCGGAGAGCTTATAGATCAGGGCTTGGATAGGCGTACAATGAAGTTTTCTGCCGTTGAGGCTAATGGTAAAAAGATGGAGCAAGAGTTGTGCACAGAGAGTGGTTAGCGACCTTGAGAATATGGCAAAAATATGTTTGAGATAATGTCTAGTATCAGCCAAGCTTGAATATCACAGGTCCTCTTTATAGCTCCTCACCTTTTTTTCGAGCTACTACTGGTGGCTCTTGGCCCAAGAAATCGGAGCATAACCTGGCGCTAACTATCAGACAATGTCTGTAATCCCCCACTCAGCGAGGAGTCATCTACTGGCAGGGAGGGTACAGATGTGTTTATGTTGGCATATGGCCTAGCGCCTTGGCATATCGCTAGATAGCTCCCACAGCATAGAACCTTCTGAATGAACAACTTGCACCCATTCAGGATTCCAACAGTTTAGAATCACCAAAGACTCTGGACATAGCTATGTGCCCGTCATGACTCATATGGAGGAGAAAGTAGAAAATTTCATCCCTAAACCGTCCACTCGAACATCATTTTGAAACGGTTATTTTACGTAGAGAATTTGTATATAAAAGCTATTCGGATTACGATTTGGGGTGACTTTAGTCTGAGATACTTCTTATCATGTCGTGTAGCTGCTGAGATACAAGGGAGCTGGACGGTTGATGGGTTACGAGCTACGAGTGCCAGCTACTTCCACGTGGCTCGTTTACGTACTTTGGAGGCTCTGTGCATATGTCGGTCTGATTGACTCGATTTGCAATCTCTGGCTACTGCTCTGGTATCCCTTCCACCGGCAGAAAGCGTGTTCGTTTGCTTGGCATTGGCTTGGCATTGGCGCTAAAACAGTTCTAACTTTTTTTATCGTCTTACTCTACTCTATGGCCCTGATATGCTCTTCCCAACACCTTAAATTTTGGCAGAAATGGATCCCACAAAGCCCACAACCGTAGGAGAACCATAGACGCGCACCGGCAGAATCAGCCCCAGGATAGAGCTCAGCATACTCATTCGTATGATCGAGAAGAATAATAAGCGTAGAATCGTCGAAGAAGAGGCTGAAGATAGCGAACGGCGCGTTAGAAGGGACGTCATCAGGCAATAAACCATGGCCATAGGTAAGTGGATTTGTGATTTGAATAGGTTCGAAGGCAGGTAGGGGCCAGGGCTTGGGGGCCGGCTTCTTTGGGAGCCGTGTAGGCTTTGGATCTATAGGAACATGATCAATATCATCAGAAACACGCGCACGAGGCATAATTAAATCGATATGAGTGGTATATAGAGTGGTTTATATATGAATGGGATAAATCGATTGATTTTGCTACATATTTGGGGGATCTACGGCTTCAGCCCTAAACGAACACGCTGCCGGTGGAAGGGATAAAGAAGTCGGCAGCTTCCAAGCTGCACAGTGGATACTATCACCACTCCGGGGCCTCTTCACGACGTGCAGGGTGGGCGCCTATGTATGCAAAATCTTCATCAAATCCAGTATTATGCGGTTTCTATCCGAGATCCGGCCCCCCGCGAACTTCCAGATCCAGATCTCAAGGCCTGTTCAATGCTCAGTCCTTTCATCTTCCATGAAACGGAAAGACTTTTCGTAGCCTGGTAGCCAACCATTACCCAGGGGTAGCGCGCGGCTTCATGCATGGTCTTCCCATTAGCGTTGCTCTCCCGCAGCTCCTTCCCACCTCGACGTCGACGACCGGATTCAGGGGTAACGGAGCGTCAAGAAATGACGAGACGACACGGATTTGGCAGGCATATCACTCCACGTCCAAGGGGAGATTCGCGGACTGTAGATTGATAAGATAAGGCCTTGTGCAGAGCTCGAGCCTCCACTGCTAAGGTCCTTCTCAGTCCAAAGACTCCCAGTACTAAGAAACCCCTCTAGGCTCATTATCGGTACTGCGGGCACCAGTGATTTTTTTTGATTGAGACACGGCCTCGAGCGGGAAAAGCAGGCCAAAAAATGTGGCACGATGCACGAGAGCAAGGTTAATCTGATAATTCATGTTCGCCATGCAGACCCCGTTAGCAACGTCCATAGGTATGGTTCTTTCATGTGTTGATGTAGTTTATTAGGGAGTAGTATCTATGGTAATTACCAGCTATATATTATCTTAAGGGGTTTGCCCTAGCCCTAAGCCAAGACCTATTTAGTAAGCCAGGCTAAGCGGGAATAATAATTATAATTTAATACTCCTATTAACTACCTAACCGTTAGTAATACTACTATAGCGACGTTATAATTTTATATTAACTCCGACGCGAGCCCTAATATAGTATTAAAAATTATGAACTTTATAGGGCCTAAAGGCTTCGTTAATTTATTTATAATTATAATTATCGTCGGTATATAATTAATCTAAAATATACTTATCTTAGCGATTATTTCGCGAATAATATAATAGTTAGAATTAATATACTTAATAATAGGGTAATTAATAGGGTTAGTTACTATTTTAATAATTACTTAATTATTAATTATAAACTAAATAATCTTTATATCCTTTTAAATATATCCTATTTCTATTAATAAAAATACTAGGAATTTTAACTCTATAGTAGTATTTACCTCGCCGATATACTTTACTTCTATAATTAACCTAGCGATAGTCTTTTAACGTTTTATTAACTAGTTAATAAATTTATTCTATAAAAAATAAATATATTTTAAAATAGAATACCTAGTATCTAGATAGTCTCTTAAGGACGAATTTATAAATTTTATTAATAACTCTTTAATTTCTTCTTTAGGGTTATAGTATAGTCCTAGTTTAGTTATTTTAACTAGGTAACTAATAATTCTTTTAAATATAATATTATAAATAGAAAATAGTACTTTTAAATAATAACTATAGATACTAACTATATATACGATATTAGAGCGAGTTATAGTAATAAGTTATTATAAATACTCGATTAATTTCTTAAACTCTTCTAAATTTTCTTTACTAGTAATATAATCGTTAATAACTACCTTTAATTAAATTAACGGATTTATAAAAATCTTCTACCTTTTATAATACTCTATATTAAATTTAATTAATATTTTATTAATATAACTAGCCTAGTCTATATAAATAGTACGGTTTTAACGACTTCGTCTAATTTTTATATTAAAATAATACGATATCTCGCCTAAATTCTTAATACGGAAACGCGTATTTAGTTATTCTTTTAATTATTTTATTAATACTACTATTAAGATAAGAATAAATAAGTCGTTAATATAAAGATTAATTATAAAACTATTTTTATAAACGAATACTAAATAGTCCTTTTTAACCCGTATAAAATCGATAGTTTTAAAGAATTCTCTAAAAGTTATATACTACTCTCGGGGTATTTATTTAAAACTATATAAAATCTTTTTAAATAAATAAACTATATTACTTTTCTAGAAATTATAAAGTTATTTTATATAAATTGTATTATTAAATAGGGTCTTTAAGAATATAGTAATAATATTAATATAGTAGATTCCTTAGTTAAATTTCGTACTAAATACTAGAAATAATTTCTACGACTATAACTTTAATACTCCTAAATATATCTTATTAAAATTAATGTCTTTAATTTATTAAAATTCTTTTACGATTTAGCGCGCTTTATATCGAGTAATATTACTAGTTAAATCTATTTTAATAAATAAAATCTAGCGGCCTAGTAGAGTTTTCCTACTATTAGATACTAGTACTAAATCCTAAATTTATTAAACTTTATAAGAATTAAGTTCTTTTTAGAGTACTACTAGTTATTATTCTTTATCTAGGTTATTTAGAGCCTTATAAATAATTATAGAAATATTAGGGATTAAATTAATATCTATTTTAATAATATATATAACGAAACCTCGTCTAATATTCTATATTTTATTACCGATACTTTTATTATATATTTTATTTTTTACGGGCCTAACTTTCTTCTAGAGGTTATTTATAATAATATAGTTCTACGACTTTTTATATATAAAACGTAGAGTTATCTTACCCTTATTAATAAAGAATTCTTTAATTTTATAATTACTATCCGATATTTTATTTTTATTTTCTAATAATTTATTTAAAAAAGTATATTACTCTTTTTTATTCTCGTTTAATTATTTAGGATCGACGACTTTATCGAATATTATATAGACTAAAACGATTATCTTTTTATTATTCTATAAACGGAATTTATTAATACCGTTATATTTTATAGAATAGTATTTAATATCTTTATTATCGAGTTTCTTTTTATTAAGATCCTTATTATAGTAGTATATAATATATCTAAATATACGAAGGTATTTAATAAAGGGCCTATTATTTATTAATATTTTATATAAAGTTATAATATTAAAACTCCTAGTCGGGTTATAGTTACGATAGTATATAACCGTCCTAATAATTTTACTCTATAGGGTTTTCGGAAATTTAAAATTAAATAGAATACTTTTTATATATTTAAATAACGTGCGAATATATCGTTCTAACACTTTATTCTAATTAGGGTTATATATAATAATAGGAATTTAATTAACTTTATATTTAGCGAATAATACCTATATCTTTCTATTTATATTTTTATTAATATTATTATTTTTAAAGTATTAAATAGGCCTCCTAGTATTTTTAATATACTCGAAATAAAAACTTATTATATTAATTATATCTAACTTCTTTATAAATAAATAAATAGTTAATTCGTTAATAATATTATCGAGTAGAATAAATATATAATACTTTCCTTTTAATATATATATAATTTAACTACCGCCGGCGATATCGGTATATATTAACTCGCTTTAATTAATAGTTTTCTTTATCTAGTCGGATCGCCTAGAGACGCGAATAATAATATAGTATTAATACTTTATAATATATAGTTTATATTTTTTAGTAGGTAGTTCTAGGGCCTAAAATAATATAATTTTCTAAATATTTATTCTTTCTAATATATATACTAGTCTTTTAATATTATTTATATTCAAATAATAAAGCCTTTTATATTATTAAATTTATAATCCGGATTTAACTAAAGAGCTAGTAATTATAAAAAATAGAAGAAAAAAATCTACCCTAGTTTTAAATATAGATAAGGATTTTCTTAAATTAAATAAATATCTAGTCTCGATACGGGTTCTAGATAAATAAAACTCCTCTTATTTATTTAAGATATTTATTCTTTTATTAACTACTTAAAATTTATAACTATTTCGCTCTAGCGTTCCTAACGATAGGAGATTATATTCTATATCGGGAATATAATATATATTAACGAGATTTAACTCCTTATATTTATTATTAATAAACGAGTTAAGAATAATAATATTAATATTATAAATCCTATATTAGAATCTATCTTTAATTATTATAAATTTATATCGCTTCTCCTTATATATAGTCTTATCGAATAAAGAGAAGTTATATATAATATAAATATCTATAACCGAGTCTATCTAGAAGGTATTATTTTTATTATTATTTAATATTTTAACTTTATTTATATAATTAAAAATAGATACTTTCTTAATCTTTTTAACCCTAATAAGTTTCTTATTTAAACTATTAATATAATTCTTAATTAAGAGGTATTATTTATTTTTATATATCTTTTAACCTTCGGGTCTTTTATCTTTATAAAGGTAGTAGTAATTTTCCGTAAAGTAATACTCTTTATAACCCTCGTAATTCTTTCTTTCTTTATATAACTTATTATTAAATTCATTTTTTCGACGATCTCTATTATTTTTACTCTTCCTATAACTAGGATTTACGGAATTATTCCTAGATCCTAATCTATAATTAAAAGTATTACGATTTCTACTTTTATTATTTCTATATTTATTCTATTTTTTTAATATTAAAGTCTTTAAGTTTTATCGACGATTATTATATTCTAGGAGTTTATTAAATATATTATCTAAAGTAAATATTATCTTATATTTTTTAACTAGAATCTATATATTAATAATATATATATATAATTCAGGGTTAATTCCTACCTTAAAGTATAATATTAATATTTAATTAAATAATAGGGTTCCTATATTAATAAATCTCTTTTAATATATCTTTATATAGTTCTTATAATTTAATAAAGATTTAAAATTATCTTAATCTTTACGAGTAATTTAGTATATATATAAATCGATAATCTATATATTAGAATACTCGAATAACTAGTATAGAATATTTATCGCCTTAATATTATTCGTAATACTAGCGATATAGGTCTTTAGGTTCGGTTCTAGATTAAATAAAATATAATTATATATCGTTTTATAATTATCTTTTTATTCGCCTAGTTTTTTTTAATATTTCTTTTTAATTACCCTATACTCTTTCTTCTCTTCCGGTATAATAAATATAATTTTATATAATCTCCCTTCGATATCTCGGTAGATAGTTATTCTAGTTAATAGATTTAAAGCGATAGAATATTAATATTTATCTTTATTAATAATATACCCCTAAATTTTCTTAGTTTTTAGAACGATAATAATATTAATTTTTTATAACTCTTAATTACTTTTATTCTTTAATTTAAAGATCTTTATATTATTATTACCTCCTATTATATCTAAGAGTAATATAAATAAGAAGTAGTTAATATAAAGAATATTAGGGATTTTAGGGATTTTATTTTTAAAGTAGTAGTATAAAAAGTATAAAATATTATTATTTCCTTAACGGCTCTCTAGCTCGCTCTAAGAATACATTAAATAAATTATATAATAAATACGTTATATACCGGGCTTATAACCCGTTAATAACGTTTATAGGTATAGTTCTTTCATATATTAATATAGTTCATTAAGGAGTAGTATCTATAGTAATTACCAGCTATATATTATCTTAAGGGGTTTGCCCTAGCCCTAAGCCAAGACCTGCTTAGTAAGCCAGGCTGAGCGGGAATGGTAGTTGCAATCCAACGGACCCTGGGAAGGCTGGGATCATGACCAGCGTTTGTTGGTACCCCCCCTAACGCAAAAGCCTATACCTGACTACCTCGTCTTCTAACCGAGCTCATTTCCATCACTGGCAGCCCCGCAGCGGTCCGATAGGATGAAACAGTGACATGTTGGATAGGCAATATGGATCCCATCCAGGACTCCCCCGAGACTCATTGAGTAATGAGGTAGGCAATGTGAGGGGCAGATCAGGGAGGATGAAACGCATTCCTGATACAGAAAATATTTGGATATCAACATCCAGCCCAGCCCGTTCTTTTCTCTTTCCTCTTCACGACGTTCTCTATATTTCCTCACGCTCTTTACAGCAATTGCACTGCCCTCACATTCTTTTTAAAAGCCATTATACATCTCGACGTTGCCAGCAACGGTCCTTCCATTCATTCCACCATTCACCAGAAACTTTCCCACAAAAGAAACCTCAAAATGCATTACACACTCATCCTCCTCGCCTGCTCGAGCCTAGCCCTCGCAACACCCTACCACCACCACAAGGGTAAGTGGGAAGAACACGCCCATAAACCCTGCTCCTCGCTTGTTTCCCTTGGGGCAGAAGCCACCGCGGCCTCCAACTCCTCCGTGGCCGCACTCCCACTCCCCATGGAGCCAACAGCCACCGGAGCCACTCCTGTCACCTCTTCTCTGGCAGAAGCAGGCACCGTATCCTCAGCTGTGTCGAGCGCAGCACCAGTTGCTGGCACTGGGTCGCGCTCAGGAAATGGAGGAGGCGAGGGGCCACCAACGGGCCAATCATCAAGCTTACCCTCTTCCCCAGCTTCTTCATCCGCCGCCGCTCCAGTCGTAGTCAAGTCATCCACCGCTGTTGCTGCCGTGCCAGTCAGCTCTGCTACCTCCCCAGCCACTGGCGGAAGCGGCATGATCGCAACCTTCACCTCGTACGCTCCATCCTCCAATCCCTCCACTCCCTCCATGCCACACTCAACCTCCACTAACAAATCCTCCCCCAGCTACGGCGAAGGCGACACCTTCGGCTCCCCCAACTGCAACACCGACACCACAGCCTGCGCCTTCTACAGCAACCCAGGCTTCAACGCCGCCGCGTCCCAAAACCTCTTCGGCGTCGGGCCCGGCGCCGGCAAAGGCCCTGCCTGCAGCACATGCTACAAGCTCACTGCCCAGACGGATCCTTACAGCGGGGACGCGCCGTTGGCCGTGAGCAACACCATCGTGGTCAAGATCAACAACCTATGCCCCATCGCTGGAAATCCGCTGTGCAACCAGACCGCGCTGACGGGGGCGCCGGGAACTACGAATCAATTTGGTGCGGCTGTGAACTTTGATCTTTGCAGAGATGATGGTGCGGCGGCGGCGCTTTTTAAGGGTGTTCCGAGCAGTATTGGGACGGCGAAGGGGACGGCGGTGGAGGTTGGTTGTGGTGAGTGGAGTGGCACGGCACTGATTTGACGAAGAGGTGGTTGGGTATGTGAGTGTGGAGAAGGGGAAAGGGTTGGGTTGGGTTGGGTGGCTGGTGATGGATGGAGTGAGAGGGCATTGCATGGTGGTTATGGAGGTGATTTCGATTCTTAGCTCTTTGTAAGAGCGTTTATTTTGGGGGGGATGGGGTTGATGGTGATGGGGTTGATGGTGATCGGATTGTATATATCTATATTACATTCTCTAGCTAAGTAACATATCAGCTTTGCATTATCATTTTCATAACAAGATTTCATTCTGTACTAATTGTAACAAGTGGAGCAGGTCATCATTTCGTAACGTACACGGGACCTGCGCAAGACTGACAAGAGCGAGTATAAACCTCCCACTCCAACCCCTCACTTCTACACCTGCTTAGACACAAAATTCAAATAGTACCATAGCAGAATAACGCTGTAATCACCACCTGAGTATGGGAAATATGTTAAGCACTACTAGAACCATCCCTCGAGACTGGTGACGGTTATGAAGCGCGGAGATTAGAGTAGAAAATCCACTCAACATCCATATTCAACATCCCTTGCAAGCTGCAAGCTGGCATGGCTCCGTCTAAATCTAAAAGAGGTATGACACCCTCCCTCGACTCTCGGTAATCTTTCAACATGAACCCCACTTATCCGTTCTCCACTACGTATCGGAACCCTCATACATAACCGCAAACCATCTCCTGAACTGGTTCAGCGATCAGCGCTCATAACAAGAGATGAGGGTTGGGTATGGTAAGCATTCGGTGGTTATGCTATGGGGTTGGTCACTGCTGATGGATCTATTTCTTCTTTGGATGTGGGCTGTGGATGTTGTGACTTGGCGAAGGTAGTTATATTTGAGGAGTGCATGAATGGATGGGTTGGCCTGTGTGATCTTGTTGGAGCTTTGAGAGGGGAAGGGCGGTATATCGTTACCAAGCCAGATGTATACTAAAACTCCTCGCCGCGGCGTGCTCAAAAGGCAGCTTTTATACTCGTTGAGGGAAGATGGAAATGGTCTTCAGCGCGCAACATAAGTGGCACTTTGATCTTGGTGGCTTCAAAATATTCGGCTGAATAGACGTCTGATGTAGTACTCAAAACATGAGGGTGGTTTGTGTGAACGATCTTGATCCTGGCGACTGTTGCCTTTCATCGTGGCACTAAGCCTGATAGGTGTATATGTTGAGGCTACTACGAGTAGACATGTAACACGGGGAGGGATGGGATGGGAAGGGATGTGGATATTGGCGCGAAACCAAATGATACTGGGTACTCAAATCGTAACCTCCCAATCTGCCCCGTACGTATCTAAAACACAAGATCCTGCCCGATTGAGTTGCTCAGGCGCCTCAGATTCCTTAGCCAGCTTTATAGGCTTTGCAAGAGCGTGAAGGTGTAGTGTATGTGATGAGTTCGCAAGAGTTGCCATATGCATTGGTGAAATGGATCGAGCAGCGACCGTCGTGTTTTCAAGTGTTTAGTAGCGATACGTTCAGCAAAACCGGGCGGGTTTCAAATATTATTGAAGAAATCAATTACTGGAGAATGCTTGACTGGTGGGGCAGCCCGTCAGGATGTATGGTGAGGAGTGTACATTAATCGCCTGACCAAGAGGTGTCATGAGTTGAGTAATTGCCACCTTAGCGTGAGCCAGAGCCAAAAAAAAATCGTTGTCTCTACTAAAGCGGTCTTCTTGTCCATGCCGCCAAAACGCTGTTCGTGTGTGGGGTAAAAGAATGGAGCAGGCAGCGAGGAAGGGCAATGGAAACGCCGTTTGATCACTGAACATTCAATGGCTGATGTTCGGAGCAACAGAGAAGGCAACAGAAAAGCTGTTGCAGGCGCAACTTGTAGAGCATAGACTGCATTGCTAATCAGCGCTATGAATCTTACCATTTCCCAGACCCATTTTGCGTTGCAAATGTGTGCAAGTAGGCAATTTGAGGCTCAGCGCGCCCGCTGCCTGCTATCGCAATGGACTAGCCCTTGCAGGAAGCCTCGACGACATGGTTTCTTCGCTTGAAAACATTACATCACATGTGTATGACCGCTAAAGGAATCGCTTGCTGCGGAAAATTAAGTAACGAGATTATGCAGAACCGAGAGGGTATCTCTGATTACTAGGTGATGGTGTAGCCACCATCCACACGGAGGTCGGCGCCCGTAACGTAGGCTGAGGCGTCAGAAAGGAGGTATGTGACTGCACCCATGAGATCTTCGGGCTGGCCCATCTTGCCCGTGGGAATGAGTGAAGTCCATTGCTTGTGGAGATCTGGGTTCTCCTTCATGATCTTCTCGGTCCTAAAGTCCATTAGCAGATTGCGGAGGGTAGTGAGACTTAGAAATCTTACAAAGCAGTAAGCATGTAGCCAGGGCTGATGACATTCACACGGATGCCAGCGTGTGCCCACTCAACAGCCAAGCTAGAAGCCAAATGCCTTACAGCAGCCTTGGCCGCATTATAAGGTGCCTGCGGCTGAGGCACATTGACAATGGCTCCAGACATAGAGCCAATCATCACCATCGAGCCCTTGGCCTTCCGGTCCAGCAGGTGACGAGCGACTTCGCAAGCGAAGAAGTATGTCCCATCGACGTCCACACCCCACAGCTTCTTCATCCTGTCTGGCGGGTATGCAATGGCGTCAAAATTCTCGGTGAAGCCAGCGGAGGTGACGAGGTGGTCGATCTTGCCATGATCCTTGACGATATCGGCGACGACGGACTTGACGGACTCGCTGTCTGAGACGTCGCAGTAATGGGCTGTAACCTTTGGCGCACTGGTATTGCATTAGCAAAGATCATGTCTAGAGGTGAAAGTACTTACTGCTCTGCCCCGGGATTCTCGTCACGGAAATGCTGCATGATGGCCTCGGCTTGTCGCGCACCCTCATCCTCTGTAGATGGTCAATAGAGCCTGGAATCCCCAACTGGCTTGCTTACTGTTGAGATCAACAATTGCGACATCAGCGCCCGAGATCACACAGGCCTGGCTCATCACCAAGCCCAAGCCCCTAGCTCCTCCAGTCACGACAGCGACGCGGTCTTCAAGCGTGAAGCTGGCAAGTGTCCGCTTGAAATGTAGTCCACCGCGACCTTGTACGGGCGCTGAGGGTGGGTGCTCAGCTTCATTTGGATGTGTAATTCGAATAGTGTTATCGGTACGCCCAAAAGAGCCTTCGTGGTCGTCGTGGGCTTCCAGAGCCCTGGAAGCGAGATTGGGTTGACGCTTATCCTCCTTGTAGAGCTTTGTACTGCAAGTGATCGGGCGGATGGAATTTATGGGTTTGTAGAGGTTGTTGGCTGTGATGCACGAGCAGGAGCTTGTGGCTGTGATGGCTCTGGAGGAGCGTGCGAGCACGCGGGTGGTATACATAATCGCTGGTCAAATGATAGATTAAATGGAAGTGGACCTGATGCAATTATTGATCAAGCTTCTTTTATTAGGTAGTGCTTTGTGCTGCGTGAGCTTTAAATTGTCGTTGCGCAGCGAATGTTATAGGATGACGACGCTGGTTGGTTGGTTGGTTGGTTTATTCATACACTGATCCGGTTGGTTAGTTGGTTGGTTGGTTTATTCATACACTGACGGAGTCTTGGCCCTAGGGCCTGGCTCGAAGCTAGATCTAATAGGCTTAGGCCGAACCCCTAGAGTCAAAAACAAACGAACCCCTAGGACAAACCCCTAGGGTACTGGTCTAGGGGTATAGCCACAGAAACTAGCGCGTCCGGCGCCAAGATTAAAATATAAATAAATATCAAGATATAAATAAATACGATATTCGTAAATTCTTAAAAAATCTAATTTCCGGCGTATTATAATAGTTTATAAATCGTAGTTCTAAAGTTATTATAATATCGGTATATTTATATCTTTACTTTAGAGAGTTAATATCGGCGTAATATAAAAATATATTTTAATAAAGTTTTAGAGGTTACCGGTTATTTTAGAAAAGAGCCTCTTCGTAGAAATACTTTAAACTCTAATATTCTATAAATTACCGAAATCTATATTATATTAAAATATATTAAACTTTCCGTTAAATTACTACGAATAATTAGTTATAATTCGTCGCTAAAAATATTATTACGTAATTTTATTTCCTATATTAACTCCCTCCCGATTTTAATTTTTTTATATTAACTCTTTATTTATTTTTATTAATTTATATTTTTTTATATAAATTTTATTTTACTTCTTTATATATTTTTATTACTATCTTTTTATATCTTAACGAATTTATATTAAATATATAAATACGCGCCCGCTTTTTTAATTTTAAAGTCTTAATTCTACGCGTCTTTTATCTTTTTATATATATTATTATATTTAAATACCTATTTTTATTAAACTTTATTTTAAAGATATATATTTAAATTTATTCTTAAAAGAATATTTCTACTTCTAGGCGTATTTTATAGGAGATTAATTTTAATATTTTTATTTTTATTTTTATTAAGTAGTCTAAACGTGTTTATATTATTATTTTACGATTTTATATAACCTCCGCCCGAAACCCTATACGTTTATAAATATACTCTTCTCGGTTTATATTTATCGTAAATCGAATATACTTTATTCTTATTTTATCGTTTATTCGTTTTTTTACCTCTATATATTAATCTATCTTTATATATTAATTTACTCTTTTTATATCGTTTTAATCTCTATTTTCCTCGCCTTCTTTACCGCGTTATACTAGTTTACGCGGTCTAATATTAAATTATACCGCGGAGATTTATTATCTAGGTATTATAACGGAGTAGTATATTTATTATTAAACCTTATATTAGATTATAGAAAGAAAACACGATTTATACCGCTTTATTATATATTATTCGAAAAATAATAATATTTTAAATATTTTTCTAAAGTCGTTACCGCTCTTTAAAGATTTATTTAAAAGTAATACCCCCGAATCTAAATATTTCCTAGTTAACATTTATAGGTATAATACTATACTAGTATTTACCTCCTATATATATAACGTAAATAATCGGTTTATTAATTAAGTTAGTATTTAATTATTTATTATTTACGACGAGCTCTACTATTTATAAAATTCTTTATATATAATTACTAGCGGTCTTCTTTTCTTTATTTATTTATATTTCGTAAATCCTATTTAGGTTATTATTATATATTTAATATAAAACCCGGTTTTACGGTAATACTTTTTAAAAAGACTCGTTATTATATTATAAAATTACTCGAATCTCTTTATTATTATATATTAATTTATAAAGGAGTAGATCGAGGTTATTTAATTAAAAACCGATATTATACGGGTTATCTTAAACCCTCGTATATAATTAATTATAAAATAAGGTTTTAACCGCCGCCGTGTTAATCTACCTATTATTAACGAGATCGTAATATTTATACTAGACGAGTACAATACCCTTAAATACCACGATATTATAATAACCGAGCGTATCGTTACGGGTAAAGAGCCGCGTTTTTATTATATTTATTATACGAATACTATATACTTTCTTTTTTATTATATATTATTTTTTTTATATAATAACCTAGGTTAATATTAAGCCTTACGATTTCGTAATAATCGTAATATTTATATTATTACGCGGTACTCCTATTATATATAATTCCGGTATTATTTATTTTAATATACTAGGTAGTATAATTCTTTACTAAAAAATAAATATTTACTTTAATAATATATTATTAATAACTTTTCTATTATCGACTAGATTATTTTAGATTTCTATTATAATAACTAGAATATTATTCGTACTAACCTCTATAATAGTATTACGGATATATTAACCGGCGATTATAAAGATTTATAAAAAATAAATCGACGTATTATCCTCCTATTTAATTTCTTGGGTAGTAATCGGAATATAAATTAATTATATTAAGACTTTATAACTATTATATAATATTTTAAGAAATTTATTATATTCGTTATATTTATTATAAACCCTAATTAGTTTAAAATTACCGAGAGTATATTTCTTAAATAAATTATATTAAAGTATACGGAAATCGTTATACGAGTTTTTTATATAAAGATAAAGACTCTCCTTTAAAACTTTAAAGATTAATATAACTAATATAATAGAATTATATATACGATTAAATATTAGAAACGGGGTTTTTTATATATATATATCCTTTTATCTTTATACCGAGATAATACTTTCTTAAGATAATTCCGTATCGATAATTTAATTTATATAAAATTACTTTATCCCGCGATAAATCTTAACGGTATTTTATATATTATTATTAAGACGTAAATAATCTATAGAGATTACGGGGTTATTAATTTAATTATATTTTATATAAAGAATAAAGAGGGTCGCCGCGTTTATAAAAAGAAATTTCTTAAAGTATTCTAGGAAGATATCGTCGTATAAGATAATAATTATTTTATTTACCGCTAGTATTATAATCCGTATATCTAGGTAAAATACGTATATAAATAAAATATCTAAATAAATAATAATTAGGTAGTTTTATATAATCCGTATTTAACTCGTAAATATAACGCGTATATTAACGTTAAGATATACGCGTTTATTATAATTATTAAATATATTTATAAATACGTATATAAAGGTAATAATCGGATAATATTATTATTTTAGAATAATAAAGACGAGGTTATATAATACTTTAACGATCGTTATATCGGTTTTATATAAATAACGTAGTAATTATTCGAGTTCCGTAATTATTATAAAAATCCTTTTATAATACACCTTATTATTTATAAATTAAAGTAGGCGCCGATCTATTTTTCCGATATAAATCGCGAGGATTCTATATAGATATAAAGTTTATTTAATATTACCGATAATACCCTAATTTATTTTTTACGATATAATAATAAATATATAAACGGCCGTTACCTCTTATATTAAAATTTCCTAAAATATTATATTTATTATAATAAACGGGGCGAGTATCGATAAATACCGAGTAAAAGAGATTATATTATTAGTTATATATATTAATATAATTTTATATAAAGCGAGAAATATTATATATATTTTTTATTTATAATTATCCGTAGGCCGCGTAGTCTCGACGATATTTATATTATTAACGAATAACTCTACCCTTCTTTCCGCGTTATTTATATCGAGTTATAATTATTAGAAGACGACGGTGAATAAGTTAATTATTTTTATTAAACCATAGTACCTAGGGTGTTTATAATAATATAAAAGTAAGTATAAAGCCTTAGTGGGAAAATAATCTCTATATTTAAATAATAGAATTAATCTCTAAAGAGTTAGAGCGAGGGCTCCGAGCCTCTTATTTCTAAAGGGGCTCCGGAGTACCGGAAACTATAATATAATATTATAATATAAATAGCGTAACTACGCCGTATACTCTTTATATAGGGTCTATATATTATATTTAGTAGCTACTATAAAGTTAATTTTAATATAATATAATAATTACCTCCCCTTTTAAGGGTTTCGCCCTTAAAACTAGTAGATATTAGTTTAACGTTTTAATACTCCGACGAAGGAGTATAATATAGGAGAATCTAAATTAAATAGGGCGTACGCGTAACGCCTACGCCTCTTTTCTAATTCTATTAATCTCCTATTTTTATAATAATAATATATTAAGAAAAACCTCTAAACCTAGTAGGAAAAAGAGAGGGAAATAAATTATATCTTAAAGTTTAATAATACGTCGCGTATAGTTCGTAATCGGCGTAGTTATATAGTCGTAGATTATATTAGGTATTTAATAAAAACCTTTAAACCTAAAGGGAAAAGTAAGAGAAAGAATATTATAATTACCGTCGAAAACTATTTACTATTAGTAGGGTTTTAGCGATATCGGCGGTAGAGTAAATTATTCTACTTTATTATTTAGGAAGAACTCTAGTTATAGGAGTAAATACGTACGGGTAATAGTTTTAGCGTAAATATAAAGCCTTCGCCGATCTTTTAATTTTTCTTCTTTTATAATATCCTATTATCTTTTATATATATAAACTCCTATATACTACCGTCGATAACTATATTATATTCAGATTTTTATTAATTTATAATAGTCTCGGCCGTGTTTTTAAGCTCTTTCTTAAGGTCGTAAATATTATATATATATTCCGTAAATAAGATTAGAGCTAATATATCGTAGTTTAAATAAGTTTTTTTTTTCTTTTAAATTCTTTCTTTAATCTTATAATTATTAAAGTAAGTAAATAATTTATTCTATCTTTAAATAAGGTATTTATTTATATTTTAAAAGAATTAATATTATCGTAATATTTATTTTATTTTTAAATTATTAGTTTTATACTTTATTTTATTAGCGATACGTATATAACTAGATTACTTTAATACTTAATATATTAATTTAATCTTTATAGTATATAATATTAACGATAGTATTTAGATATTTAATATATTTTTAATTTTTACTCCCCGTAAAATAACCGCCCGCTTTATTCCTGCCCCGTATTTATCCGTATTTTTATACCTCCGTTATTTTAAGCGGATAGACCTAGATAACTACGTTTTATATAATAAAGTATTATATATAAAGTATATTTATTACGTAAAGAATAAGTATTTATATAATTTTATATATCGTTAATATTCTAAAACCGAATTATATTAATGTATCTAGATTCCGTCTAAATTTTATATCTTTATGAATTTTCTTTTTAATCGTTTAGAACGCCGAGGCTCTAATTACGCTACGGAATAAAGAAGAGAATCGGCCTTTTTAACTCTATTCCCTTCCCTTCTTTAGGGAAGGGAATTTTTTTTATATTAATATTTGTCCTAATTTTTTGAATTCCCTTCCTCGATTTTCGAAAAAGTCAAAATTCCCTTCCCTGTTCCGTAGCGTAGCTCTAATAAATATCTTCGCGAGCGGGTTATTAAGTATATAAAAGATATTATAATCTTCCTTCGGGAGATTAAACTTAAAAACGGCGACGTTAAAAGAAGAAAGGATATATTATAATTAATATCTCGGTTTATTATAAGCGTCGAGGGTATAAATAATACCTTTTATACTTTAGTAAGTTAATATAGTTTAGATATAATTCGTATATTAATAATTTTTTAAAGAGGGATTATTACCCGGGATACGGGTATACTTTAAAATAAAATTATATAATATTAACCTAACGATCTTCTCGAATCGACGGACGAAAATAAAGCCGACGATAAAAACGAAGACGATACTCGTACTCGTCGTATACGAGATTTATTTAAATACGACTCTTCTCCCGGCTTTAATCCCGCTACCGATTAATTTAAAATATTTATTACTAGTAATCTCGATATTATCGATTTTACTTTATTCTCTAGCGGTATATAAAGAGTTATAATATTTAATTATAAAACTCTTTTAGTTAAAGATATTATAAAGCCTCGCCTTTAATACGGCGGTATAAAGAGTACGAGTCGTTATATCTTAAATAAATTAATATCTTCTCGCGAGGCTTCTAAGGAAGAAGTTAAAGATAAGATTAATAATCTTAATCTTAATTTTATTTCTAACCCTCGTTTTTTAATTCGATTTCCCGGCCCCGGCCCTACTCGTAAATAACCGAGTTTTAATATTAAGAAAGTTAGTCGTTATAGATATAAACCTACCTACGAGCGCCCCGTTAATTATAAAGATACGTCTCGCTCGAAGTTTATTAATAAGAAGTAACTAGTAGTAGCTAGTAATTAATAATACTTTCTTTTCTTACTCTTTACTTTTTATACCTTTTCTATTTTCGTATTCTCTTCGAATATTTCTCGCAGTTCTGGCGCGTTATCTAAAGTATTTATATTAACTTATTTATTAAAGATCTCTAGTTATTCTAGTTATTTTATAAAATAAAGTACCTCGCTCTTTACTTTCTTTTTTTTTTAATACCCTTTCTATTTTTTATTCGTTCGTATTATTTATTAATTCCGGTGGAGGTATATTAGGAATCGAAACGTCGCTCTACCGTTAATAATACGGCTCTAGAAGCGATATATAGAAAATATTATAAATATAATAACTAGTTAGTAATCTTAGGCGGTACACTTATATTCCGACGGTATTTAAAATCTTAAATAGTTTAATTACTTTATGAGAGAGCTTCTTATTTAATTATTTTTATATTAAGTTTTTAATTAATAATAATATAAGATTATTCATATTAAATAATTTCGGTTTATACCTTTTATTATGGTTATATTTTTATATTTCGACCGCGATAGTTTACGCTTTTATTAAATACTCTCTTAAAGTATTTAATTTTTTAATTCTTTTTTATACCGACGGTATTTCTCCCCCGTATATCTCGCCCTCGAGACGCGGTTTAAGAGAAGGATTATAACTATATATAACTATAAATAGTATCTATTTTATTATCGTATACTATATATTATAGTATATTTATTTTATTATAAGTAAGAGTATTATCTAGTTATTTTATTTATTTAAATAGAAGGTTCTTAAATAGTATTTTAAAGTTTAGTTCTAGCGTTTTATCTAGTTATCCGTTTATAAATAAAATACGGTATTTAGGCGCCTCTTAATTTTTATTAAATAATATATCTCTAATTAAAACGTATTTATAAAGATAGAATCTTTATTAGAAATAATCCTATTAGGAACTTTAAACTTTAGGATAATTTTTTCGAATATTAACTTTATTAACCCCGTAGAGTCGATTATTTTAGTAATTAGGATATATCGTAATATCTTTATATATTTATTTATAATTATAAGGACCGTATTATAAACGCGCCTATATCGTTTATTTAGAAATAAATTAGTAATAAAATTTATTATAATTTCCTTCTACGACCCCGTAGGATATAGTAGAGAATTAATCTCGTTATAAAAGCGGTATTAATATACCTTAACCCGCTAGTATATATCGTATATATCGATATATTCTTATACGTTAGCCTTAAGAGTACTTTAGAAATATTTTCTAGTAAATAACTCTATTATCTTTTTAATATTAAAGTACCCCGTTAATATATCGTTATAATATCGTTTTAGTAATTCTTCGCGGACTAATTCTTTTTTAAATATATAGATCTTATTATTATATTTAAGAATTAATATAGAATTTAAAATCTATACTCCGGCGGAACGCTAGTGATCCGTTTATATAATTTCGGCGATTCTTATTTACGAGAAGGAATTATCCTTTTATAAAGCGCGAATTATTTTAATTATTAATAAAATTTTAGTATTATAAACTGTTTCGTAAAATATTATTAATTTAGTAATAATACGTAGATTGAGTAATCTATAGTTTATAGTTCTAGCGATAGGGTTAAGTAGTTCCTTTATTATATTATAATCGATTTAAATAAACGTCTTATTTAAACTCTTTAGAATTTCTTATCTAGGTATTAATTCCTTAGGCCTAAATAAATATACTACCGAAGAATATATCTTTTTTACGGTAAACCTTAAAGACCCTAATAACGTAAATCTTATATATATTAAGTTTTACGCGACGCCTACGGATATACTATTTAATATTAACGAAATATTATCTACTACTAGATTTTCTATATCTACGAATATATCTCGTATTATAGCGAAAATAAGGCCTTAACTAGTATCTTTTAAATTTAATAATTTTTATTATAATATAAATAATATATTATCTAAAAAGTTATCCTAGCCTTTATAATTAAAACGATATAAGGGGTTATCGGCTAGGTTACTTTTCCTAAAATAATACGAAATTAAGAAATTAAAAAATAAGAGTTTTATTACCTAACGCGCTTGGCGATTATTTAATTATTTAATATTTATAAAACCCTTTAGGTTATTATAATTAATTAAGACTTCTACTTTATATAAACTACTTTCGAGGTAGTATCGCTATTATTTAAATATTATAACGATTACGAGGAGCTCTTTATTATAAATCTCGTATCGAACTTTTAAACCCTATATCTTACGGGATTAAAAAGCGACGGGATATTATTTATTATTATTTTATAATTATATTAAAATCGTAGTTACGGTAAAATTAGAAGTATTTATCTTAATCCGAATTTTTAATTCTAGATTAAAGTATATTAGAATAAATATATACGAGAATAAATCGCGAAGTAGGTAAAACGTTTACTCTATTTTTTTAAGTTATTTAAATAAACTAAATTTTTTATTATTTTAATTATTTTTTAATAGACCCGTTAATAAGTTTATTATCTACGAATAACGATAAATAAATCGACGATAAAAATTAACGAAGCCTAAAAATATTTATATATTATAAAAGGACTTTAGTTTTAGTTAGGACTAAATCGTATTAATTTTATATTCGTTTATCGATATACCTTCGGTATTTATAATAAACCTTAGAAATTTAATTAACCGAGTAAAGAACTCGTATTTCTTAAGACTCGCGAATAAGGAATATTTTCGTAGGCGTTCGAGTATTTATTATATATAATTAATATACTCCTCTTTTAAATTTAAATAAATTAGGATATTATTTAAATAAATAATATAAAATATATTTATTAAGCCCGCTAACGATTTATTAATATAAATTTAAAAAGTAATAAATATATTTATTAAATCAAATAATATTACTATATATTCGAAAAGATTATACCGCGTACGAAATATTATCTTCTATTTATCGCCTTCTTTAATTTTTATTCGATAATAAATATCTTTTGAATTAAACTTCGTAAATTATATAATATTATTTAAGCGGTCCAGCGTTTTATTAATTAAGAGTAACGGGTAATAATTCTTAATAATAATTTTATTAAGACTTCGGTAGTCGATATATAATCGTAATCTATTATCTTTTTTTAAAATAAAAAGGATAGGAGCCCCGGTAGAGTTTACGGAGTATTTAATCTAACCCTTCGTTAAGGCGTCGTCTAGGTATCTCTTTAATTTTATTAATTTTAAATTCGATAGATTATAGAGAGGCCCGTATAACGGGTTACTCTTTATATTAATTATATAGTCGTTATCCTTATACGACGGTAATCGACCTATTTCTTTATTTAAAAAGATATCGTTAAAATTTATAAATTTATTAAGAAGCGTAGGCGGTACGATAACGGAATTATTAAAAGATATTATATTAACGGTAATATCGCCTTTCCTAGCCTCGTTTTTATTAATAGGATTTTAATTAAAGGGACTAGCTTTAATATAAATTAATATATATATAATTAACTACGTCTTTAATAATTTTATAAAATCCTTAAGTAATTTTAACGTATACGTATTTAACGCGATACCGAATCGTTAAATATATATATTATAGTCGGTTTAAATCTTTTCCTTTTTTATAACCGGTATATTTATAATAATAAGCGAGTCTTTTTTATTAATAAAGTAAAAAGTATTATTATACTCCTTAGTTTATCTTTATAAATTAATTAACTAATAAATAATATTATAAATATTATAATAATAAATAAATTACCCGTTTATTTATTTAAAAGTCGGTAGCGGCTCGCTCTCGAGATACTCTAGATTATATTATTATATAAATATTTCGTTAATAATATTTATCTCCGCTCCTAGATCTTTATCTATTTTAATACGAATAATTTTTATATCGATATTAATTAGGTTCGTAATAACTTCGTTATCGATATTTATATTTAGTCGGGTTTTTATTTCTTTTTATTCCCTTAAGATAAAGACTTCTCTAAGGGTTTATTATTTTTTAACTCGGCGGTATAATCGCCGATATAGTTAATAGTCTTTATTTTCTTCTCTGGATATTTATTAGAGTAATAGCCGAGTTTATAATAATTAAAATACTTAATATTCTTAAGGTTCTTGTTACTCGCGCGAGTCGTATATATTTTATTTATATTTCTACGACTACCCTTATTAGAACTTTATCCTTTTATATTAAATTTATTTTTATTATCTCTGTTCTTTAACCTTTTTTTATACCTTTTCCGAGGTCTTAATTAATTATCTTAATTATTATTTTATATCTTAAAGTCTCGATTAAGATTACGTTCGTAACGCGCCGTAAACGATATAAATTCGGTTTATTTAATAAGAATATTTTAGGCCCGGTTTACTTCTTTTAAAATATTAAATCTTAAACGGGTTATTAAATAAATTATTTATTACTTTTTATCGTAGGGAGGTAATTCGGTTTTTAGGGTATTAAAATAAATATTAAAATTTTATACCGATTAATTATTCCTCTAACGTATATATTAATATTTAAGATTCGTATTTATAACTCGGTTTAAAAGGTTCTTAATTACGTTAAATAAATAATCCGTAAAGAACTTCTATATTAATATATTTATTAAATAAAGTTTTTTATATTTATTTTATAATTTCTTAATTTACCTCTTTAAGTAGGGTATTATATATAAAATCTTTTTTTCGTTTATTCGAAAGTTTACGGGTATTAAACGGAACGCGGTCTCTATATCGTAAATTTATTCTCGATAGTTTTACGGATTTTTCGTATAAAAATCTTATAGTTTCGATAGCCGTAAATTACCTTAATTTATATTATAACCGATTTAATTACGACCTGCCGTCGGGTTATTTTCGTCTTCTATATTTAGTTTTTAAGGATTATTTTCGATTTCTTTATCTCCTTTACCTACGATAGTATATCGTAAATTTTCGATATTCTTTTAAATTATAATAATAGAGGCCTCTTTCTCGAGGGTTTTTTATTTATATTTTAATTTTATAAGTCGTTAGTCTATCGTAAAATTAATATTCTTTAATAAATCTCTCGTATTTTCGTCTAAAGTATTAGTCCCGTATATCTCGCCTTCGGGATAATTATTTCTAGAAATTTTTTTTATATTTCTAACGGATTATTATTTAAGAAGGTTAAGAAAAATTAAAATTATTAAACTATAATACCTAGGGTATTTATAATAATATAAAAATAAATATAAAATCTTAATAAGAAAATAATCTTTATATTTAAATAATAAAATTAATCTTTAAAGAGTTAGAGCGAGGGCTCCGAGTCTTTTATTTTTAAAAGGGCTCCGGAGTACCGGAAATTATAATATAATATTATAATATAAATGGCGTAACCACGCCGTATACTCTTTATATAGGATCTATATACTATACTTAGTAGCTACTATGAAACTGGTCTTGGTTACGCTTCGGATTGGCGTAGGGATCCCTAAAGGGAATACTGGCGTGGGGTGGGGTAGGGTGGGGCGTGGGGTAGGGATCGCGGTTCGATCCCCACACCAAGCTAGGGTGGGGTGGGGTGGGGATCCCTTGGGGATCCCCACTGCGCCA
>JAABUS010000139.1_pt1 | contig 174183 bp, 157 predicted proteins | sample 5560161 | NCBI WGS metagenome assembly JAABUS01 (sample SAMN10711885, study PRJNA513376) | rock metagenome | isolation source: Antarctica rocks | place: Antarctica: Victoria Land, Trio Nunatak nord | collected 2016-01-04 | reverse complement strand
TTCCCCACCATCTGCAATCTCTCCTCTTCGGAAATGCGCAGCCAGCGCCCGATGGCTTTGGTGGGGAAGCAGCGGTTGGAAACGATCAAGTGCACCTTCCCTCCAACTCTGGTATTCTGGTGAAGAGAAGATAGCATATCCACGGGCTTGATGAGGTAGTCAATTGAGACTACGCAGGTGGTTGCGTCCAAGGGCGTTAAGTGGGATGGGAGGATGGGGTTGATGTTCAGGTTCTGTAATATCGACGACGACAATATGGGGTTTGCGTCCAACTCCTTTTTATTCATGCCCAGGCCTACTACCTCCAACCCTTCCTCCCCACCCTCCGACTGACCACTGCTCTTCCTGGCCCGCCTAGCCCGCGCACTCGACTCCAGGTCTGGCGGGAAATGGCTTATCCAACTGCTACATAAGTCCAACACTCTTCCCTTCCTTGGTAGATTGGCAGCGTAGTATTGCTTTAAGAGTGTGATGGCATTATCGTCGATATGCGTTACGAAGCGTGGTGTGGAGTAGAAGTCTGTGTCGTCGCTTTCATCTTGTCTCAAGAAGTCCCGCGCCGTATATGGAAATGTATCATGCCTCGGTTTGTAGGGGCGTGTTGGGAAGGCGAGCGCGCTGTTGGTGGATGGTGCGTTGGAGGATTGGGTGGCTTTTGAGGTGGTCATTGTTGAGAAGTATGCAACACCAAGGGGGAGGCTCAGGCTGAGGAGGGTGATACTGCGGGTAAGAGGTGTCCTAGGGAGGCGCAGGGGCATCATTGGAGTTTAGGCAGGGCGGAGAAGAGGAGGAAGGGGCGAGGGGGTGGAGGGGGAGTGTATGACGCTGAGACTTTGGCAAGAGTGCATTGTTGCGAATGCAGCCTTCGAGGTTGCAGATAAGGTGTCTCTCAATTTTGGACAAATGAGTATAGCAACCTAGACACCAGCGCCTGCTATGATGCTAGCTATACCTTCAACTTCTTCGTTCGGGTGGGGCAGTACTTTTTGGACATTGTAAATGTCCGGTGTTTAAGATTTAGTCCGGTCCCTATAGAAGCATATAATCCGGACCGGACAGCTATACCTAATTGAGATCGGAATATTCTATGGGTCCAACATTGAGCATCTATGGTCCCGGACATCTTTACATATCCCAGTGGGTGTTGGAGTTCAACACTTAACCCTATAGATTAGCCCTATGGTTTAGCCAAACAAGCATAAATAGACCACTCCCTTCAAAGACAACCAACCAGTCGTTCCTCCCATTCCAACAGATTATGAGCCTGGGTTCAGCATGCACTGCCCCACATTGAACACGTTCGAAGAAGCCGTCAGATTGCGTGTGTAACGACCCCAGCCTGCCTCGACAGAACACCTCCTGGATCCTGGTCGAATAGTGGCAACAGCAGCTACAATGACGGAATCGGAGTTCAAGATTGAGAAGTTGAGTGGGCCTAAGAATTGGCCTAAGTTCGAGCGCGAGATGATGAGCAAATACGTCCTCGATGACGTCGACCAGATTGTATTAGGCATCGAACAACGACCAACTGCTCCCTCCAGTTTTATTGAGCAGGTACAAGTGCGTAACGCATCCAACGATCAGCTGGTTACTCAAGCGGCAAAGACCCCTACTAAGAAAGAAAAGGATGACTTTGAGAAAGAGCTGGCAGAATGGCAAAAGTCGGCCAAAGCCTGGGATAGGAAGAACGCCAGAGCAGTGGCAAAATTGGTTTTCCATATTAAAGCTGGTCCACAGGCACACATAGAAGGGCTTGGATTGATAGCTGATCAATGGGCCACGTTCGTGAGGCTATACAGCGAGAGTGATCTAATTACTAGGGATAAAGCAATGTTTGCTATCGCAAGAGCCGATTCGGCAAAATATGCTACTATTGACGCATACGCTACAGCAATTAAAGCAGCCAACCAGACCTTGCTCAGAATGGGCCTAGCGCTACCAGAGTGGCAGCTTAATACATTCTTCAGAATGGGCGTTGAGGAGAGCCTCGCACCCTTGCTGTTTGGCATGACTCAATCCGTCAGAGGTTCACAGAAAGAACCTAGCATTGACGACATGTCAGCAGCACTCAGATATTACAAAGATTTAAGGGGAGCTATGGGTCTATAGCTACGGCAGAAGGTTCCAAAGGCTTCGTATTGAAGGGGAGTGTGTTGGAGTTCAGCACTCAGCCCTATGGATTAGCCGAACAAACATAAAAAGATCCCTCCTGTGCCTCCATACAATAATCATCCAGTCATTCCTCCTATTCCAACAATCCGTTTGACATAATCACTACTGTACCCTTACATTCTGCTAGTCTCGGAGCTGTGTGTTGCGTTCTCAATATGGAAAGATGCAGTCTGTGCTGCAGAATCCTCCCACCCAGAAGATTTTCGATTAATCTAGACGTTGATTCCTATTCTATACCTTTACCAAGTCCCGCCTTCGGGTGTTTTTCTCGCGCTATAATTTAAAAGTCGTAATTCTCCGTATCCATGACCCGGTGCCGTCGAATAAGGGGCGTCTGTTGCGAGTGCCGCGATATCGCTCGAGCGAATGCTCGGAAGTCTGATATGAACGATCACTATTACTCTCCTCTCTTGTCGAGAGAAAATGCAATACAAATCCTCCGTATCCTTCTTGCCGCATCTTTCGACGACCCATCATATGCGAGATTCGCCACGTGAACCTCGACGAGAAACCCGAATATGTGGCCCTCTCATACACATGGGGCGACCCCGTTTTTGATCACAGCAGAGTCTGCGACGGTAGACACCTCGCCATAACTGCAAATCTGCATCTCGCTCTACCAATGTCAGATCGTCTGGGCGGATGCAATCTGCATCGACCAGGCTAATTTACAGGAAAAGAATCGACAGATCGCATTGATGGGCAGGAATTATAAGCAGGCTATGATGGTGTCTGCATACCTTGGAGAGGAAAATGCGCATGACGAAGAAGCTGTGACCCTGATGTAGTGCCTACAAGTTTTGATTGTTATGATGACCACGCGCACCGAGGAAAACTTGAAGGGCATCGCATTCAGCGAACCGTCCCAGAACCTGCTTCGTGAGCAAACTCTGCACATGTATGCTCACCAAGGTCCTGTCAGCGGTGAGAAGAAAGTGTGGGACCTTTCATGGACAGGACTCCCCAATCGCGGAATCGACGCTTGAACCGCTATGGTTTCTATTAACGTACGCCCTTGGTTCATGCGTATGGGTCATTCAAGAACTAGTCATGCCTTCTCAAATAGAGATCTTCTTGGGCTCCCTCGTATTTCCTTGGCGATGGCTTCTTGATACGTGGGCCTTCATTGGCCAACTTGGCCTTGAACACTATATCCCAGTCACGTCTGCGCACTGGATAGAGGGATTCACTAAAACCAATCAAAGCGTGCTTGTGAAGACCAAACATAGTAATGGTGAGGGCAACGCTTCTTGGCTCTTTCCGCGAGTGTGCATCGACTCACCGAAGAAAAAAAGTCTATGCTATGCTCGGACTAGCCAAGGATGTGCAGACCGCACCGCTTCCGGACTATTCGCTGCCTGCTGAAGGGACATATCATCATTATGATTTGTATTTGATCGTCCAGGGCGATGGACACGGCATGTTGACTCATGCCAATCTTGTTCTGGAAGCAACGATTCCAGCATTGAGAAACCTACCGTCGTGGGTTCGGCGCTGAAATGAACCTAGGACCAATTACTTCAACCCCGGAAACGGACCGAAAAGGAAACCTTCCATGCTGGCGGTACCTCCATGTCCGAGATACGAGTAGAGAGCAATTCACGCACAGTCGGACTCAAGGGAGTTCACCTAGATGGCATCGAAGACTTAGGACCTATCCTACTTAGCTCGAACAATTTTGCAAATTTGCTAGAGTGGGAAAAAGCAACCAGTTTGATAGCTCTTGAAAGAATTGAAAGCCAACATCGACTCAACAGAGACTCCACAGAAGTGTACCCCGTTGGAGTTGGGCCCAGTGGCTCTTGGCAAGGGGGTCAAATCGTCTCAACTCCATAGACCTTCTTAAATAACAACAACATCCATTCTGAATGTCAACGTACCCGAGGACACTCGTAGCCGACGCCATGACCGCAAAGCAAAGCCATACTGTCACTGAAAGCAGCCTGCACATTCACGCTTCGGCAATGGCAGCGCAGGTAGTGTCCACTACGCATATGGATCTGTCTTCTGCAAACGTTGACACTTCCAATCTGAGCGAGTACGTCCGCAACTTCGCCAAGAGATACGACTCAGATGTCGCCTAGTATATGAGACTTTTCGGGATCCAGATTGTGGTGGGTGACGTTGGCTGGGCGCCTATATGGTCCCAGTCGGGAGACGAGTTGGGTATTCTTCCTGGCGGGGACCTGCCATCGGTGGTAAGTTTGAGCATTGAAAAAAACCCCGACTAAAACAGAACCTGTCTAGCAGGATGGCTTTTTTCTTGGCGTTTGTTGTTACGACGAGGCTGTCTTCTCGTTCGCGCCGAAAGAATCATATAAGGTACTTACCCACGGGGATGGGCAAGTTCTTATAGGTCAGCTACTAAGCCTTGATCCCTGTTTACACTGTTATAGCTGCCGCAGTCGACGGAAGAAGTCACGGGGAGAAAGCACGCATGTGAAACCCCTTGGTTTGAGGTGAGTCTTGTCTACCATTAAGGAGCCAAAGACTACTCTCGATGCATCTCTAATAGTTTAACGTCTTCCAACTCTACGTTGAGCATTTACATGTTTTGATCGGAGCTTGTTATGTCGATGGTATGATGCATGGTGAAGCATTGGAATTAGATGATGTTGATGTGCAGGATATTGTGCTGCAGTGATGTTCCACTAAAGAATTGACAGATGTATGCTAGCAATCAAATGGATTGTAGGCTTTGATTGATATCAGCACGAAACTCAATATTCGCATATTATTTTCATTTATCAATATTTCTCAATCTATTAAGCCTACCCTTAGGAATGAGTAGTTGATTGCCAAAGAGTGTTTAATTTGGTCCGGTCCTTAAGATATAGTCCGGTAATTACCAAAGATATATTATCCGGACCGGACCGCTATACTAATCCAAGGCTAATATTTTTATGGATCTAACTTCAAGTATCTAAGGAGCCGGACTGGCAGCGTAGGCAGCGTAGGCAGCGTACCGACGGTTTTTTTGGAATATAGGCCTATGAATAGGTAAGGGTGGAGGAGGCAGAAAAGCTAAACAGACGGTTTTATACCCTAGCAGATCCACTAAAGCTCCAATATCAAGATCCCCGGTGGATCCTATCCACAATACAGCTCAGCTACGATTGTCAGTTGACAATTTCTTGATGTTTAGACGATGGTATCAGCTCGCGTATCCAATCCACGTAAACAAAGCAGATTACTCTAATCTCTATCTCTGGTCTCACAATATCGAGCGCTTACCACCCTCGGTGGTGCTCTAGGCCATGCTATCCGGGCAAAGACAAAGCGCTTATCTACCCGTCTAATCGGGCCACCTATCAAAGGAGATCGGGAGAAACCCGTGGCATGACAGGGAAGTAGTAAATAGTGATGGCCGGGACTACGAAGAATGGTATAATTGGACGACAGCTGGCCCGGTCTTAGAAGGGACACTGCGCTCCCAAACGAACTACGTGTGGCGTAATGAGAAGCACACGCTTGTCAAATAGAGGAACCATATCAACAACAGCCTGATCGACCCGACTCCTATGCTCTCAGCGATGACCGGCTTGGAAGAGCTGAGCTTCGAGGCCTCTAGCGAGTTCGAAGCTTAATATGGCTCAAGATGGGATTGGTTGTTCGGTTCCTCTATGGAGGCAATCATCGAAATTGTTCCGCAAGGGCGGAAGTGCTTGACATTGGATACTGCTGGCTCTACGATGGTGACTTCGAAGGACGACAGGACGCCAATGAACATATGTTCGCTCATCGCAAGGCGACCTCATGACTTCCAATACGCCAGGCTCAAGATGCGGCATATCTGTCCTCGACTTCTAGACATGGCGGGCATCTCTCCGGTGGCATATCCAGTCTTCCGTTAATACGATCTGTCACCAAACGGACAGACAGAATCCGCCAGCTGCACGGATCAAAAGGTGATATACCTCTATTGGACGTACTGAGAGAAATCTGCGTGGGCTGCCGTGTACTGATCCACGAGACGGCGTCCATGCGGCTTTGAATCTTGCAAATGATGCAGTTTCGCCCAGACTATAAAAAGTCCGTGCAAGATGTGTATAGAGATGTTGCAGCGTGGCATATTATGGACGGTTGCGATTCACTCGATATTCTGGCCTTTTGTGGGAGTCTATTCATGGAAGTCAAAATTGATACTGGTCTCGTGTCATGGGTACCCGAATCGAGTGTACAATGCTTGCGGGCTTGAAAACCCGATACTACCAAGCGTACTAGAGCACATACAACGTCCTCGAATCAATACTGATAGTCTAATCGTCCAAGGATTTGCGATCGATCTAATCACAAAATTATCTGATCCCTGCATAGTACCACTAAGCCTATCTACCGAGGCCCCAAGATCTTGCGTACCCGATGAGCTAGACTAGTTACATCCCACTGACGAATCCAGAATGGATGGTTTCTCGAGACCATAGTTGCAGATATCACTGATAGAACTCTAGCGTCCGACTTCCGGCGCGGCGGGAAGGTTAGGTGGGATACAGAGTGTGTGACCTTTGCAACAGATGATGTGGATGTTGGGGTTGTTTTGGCATGGTGCCGATGGCGTTGCCTTGCGGTGACTGCAAAAGGGTATGTGGCGCTGGTCAGCTATTGAGCTGAGGTTGTGGATGTTGTTTATGCGCCCTTTGGTTATTGTAGAATGTTGCACTTCACGTATGCAAAGCACATGAAGTCACTTAGTCCATTGATCTTCAAACTCAAACGCAAGCGTAGTCAACATGTGCAACCCTTTTCCTTCAACACATTCGCTATCACGATAGCGCAAGCTCAAGATACGATGCGTTTTATCCGTTCGAGCCCAATGCGATGCCCTCTATGCTCCATCGTCGTAGTTCCATATCCAGTCTCGTGCTCGCTCGAGTAATTGCTCGCGTAAGAAAACATTCATGCTCTCCCACACGCACTAGCGTTTCCCATGTCCCACCATTGGCGCCAATAGCCCTCCGTCCTCCCATCCTTGCCAAGGGGCGGACCGTATTCAGGCCTACGGACATCGTGCTCCGGCCAACGCCAAGGATCAGGTACAAGCCTATACTTAATTCCCTTTTTGAATTCCTCTCCAGCAAATGTCAAAAGCGAACGAGCAGCTTCATCGCCAAAGAATACCTGATCTCTCTCCCGGCGCATGGTTGACTCGGTCAGACCTCTTACCGTTAGAATCTCCACGTTCGAACCATAATCGCAGCAGTATTCGAAAATCGGCTGCCATGTAGCCCAGATGAGTTCTATGTCGTGAAGGTGGATTTCCTTGATGCTTGAAAAGCGACGCAGGAAGCGGAGGAGTGTATCACCGCGCAACTCGGTTCCACGTAGCTTGAGGCAGCGGAGACGGGGCAGTTGGATCCGATGAATGATATCTTTGAGTATTCCGTTTGTAGCATTGATCGCTCCGTGATGAAGTATATAGAAATGCAAATCCAATTCTTCCAGGTGAGGACATAGCTTCAGGAAATTTGCGGTGCCTGTCGTGTCAATTTCTGGGATTGTCTGAAGGGGGCTGTTTGAGTCGTGGTCTGCAAGGTTCTGTGCGGATGTGCATAAGGAAAGCTTTTTTAGCCCTTCGAATGTGCTTTTGAGCTCGGGGGTGCTCAAAACTGCGAGAGATTGTGTGAGATCGGTCATCGATAGGCTACCGCTCCAGTGGCCACTGTATGCATTGAAAGTTTGAAGAGGGGTGCTACTTCGAGAGAGCGCAAGCATCGTGATCCTATACGTGAATACAGCAGAATACCATGCGTCAGGCCAATCAGTACAGGTGTACGCGGGCAGGCGTCTCCCGGCCATTTTGTAGACCGCTGTCTCGAGATTGAGTGTTTCGAGTGCGTTGAGGTGATAGAACACTGCTTGGAGTATGGCGACAGTCCTGTTGGGATTCAAGCACGAGTAATGGACATCATGCTCGTAGTATAGCGCATTCTTCTCTCGTATTACTTGTGTACGCTCGTCCGCTGTCAATTGTATCGGGAGTGGGTTCACTGGCTCGTCCACCGAAAGCTGAGAAAGGAATGCATGGTCATATGTGACCGCTGTGATAGTAAGATTTCGGACTGAAGAGGCGAGATATGGACGGCTTGATATGTCATGGAGTCGCTTAAGGCTGACGATTGACAGATCTGTCTGTCGAATGTTGAATATCGATCGGAATTTGCGCTGGACAAGGTTGAGTAGGCTGTGGCACGTGAGTCTTAGCTGGCAGATCTGTCCATCGTCGACATGTTCAACCACAGCGTTGAGGAGCTCCGTGGGCATGCTCACAAGGTTATGGGGCATGGCTGCTGTTTTTCCGGTTTGTAGGATATACAAGTAAAGTCAAAAGGCATCCGGTGTTGATCGTAAACATATTTCCGGAAAGGACCATTATTGTCCTCCCTATACGACCAGCCGTCATGTCTTAATTCTATAGGTATTTGGCTGTAGGTAAGATGTCTACCAAGTATCATATGTAAGGGCTAAAGAACCTGAACTATACCAAAGAAATGTCATAAGCTCAGTCGGAGTCAATCGCGATAAGGTACATGGATCCTCCAAGATGTGCATGAAAGCCTCTCTTGCTGGTTGCGTCGACTGCATTTTGTGTCCGGATTGGCTTTGCTGGCCTTTAACATCATCAGCAAATCCGGCACTAAGCCTGACACATAGTAAGTTTTTGAGATGTCATTCAGGAACGTGGCGTTGCCTTGAGCATCAAGCAGGGGTTCAACGTCGATTCTAGAGCAGCCCAAGACCTATCCCTTGCGCAACCTGAGAGTCCTTTCCTGTGTGCATCTATGTGTGCGTACATTGGGTCTCTGCGGGCCTCGAAATTGCCACCTATTTTTTAGAAACTTGCGTCATGTTCACAAAAGCTCGTCTGTCAAAAGCAAAAAGATTGCCATCGATTGATTGTGGCTGGTCAGGGTATGGTGCTGTCAAGCTGGTCCGTCTACCATCTAATACTCTATGCAATGCAACGTCAAATAGTTCAATGCTCGCTCGGAATGTCTCGTACCTCTGATATAAGTGGCTACAAAAAGACATCATCTAAACTCGGCATCCACCTCCTCGAAGTGGTCGAAGAAACCCTTGAACAGCTGCACCCCTAGGCCTGGGTCCAGACTTCCGATCGTAGCACGGATTGAGTGCATACTCAGCTGCGGCAGTCCAGCATCGATGGCTCTCATTCCCATAGCGCTAGACAACATTGGACCTACTGTGCCACCTGATCTCGAGTCATTCCGGATCTGGAACACTTGCAGCTTGGCGTTACACTTGTCGGCAATGCGCTGCAGGAAGGCTGTGCTGACACTATCGGTGGTTGTATGTCCGTTAGGGTCAGCCTGGACCGCAATGCCAGTATTCAGTCGAGGCGAGTGATTCTCGAGATATGCGCCCATAAAGTTAGGGTTCACAGCATGCGAGACATCAGCACTAATCAGGAAGCTGTTTGCGTACATCTGAGAGATGCAATTGGCACCACAACCTCCATTAGAAAAGGCTTCGCAGATGCGCTCAAGTGTGCTTGGTAGGAGGTTGGAGTGAGCGCCTTGGCGAAGCAGAGAACCGATTTCTTCGTCGTCGAAGCAGCCGACGACCTTGATGATACCAGAGTCGGACTCTGCGTCATGAACTGAGGCAATGAGTGCTTCGATGGCAGCGAAAGAGCACAATTTATCGTCCACGCGTCCGGCAAAGATGAACTCTTTATCAAGGCCGCCAAGTTGGGCTGGCTGGGTGTCGAAGAGTTCGAGTTCCCAATTGATGATTGTGCTGTCTGTAGAAGGTTAGTTGCTAGAGCTTGGCCGAGAATAAGGAATACTTACAATCTTTGATGTTCATCTCTCCTGCGATAGCCTTTACTAGCCGCTCCGGTTGCGTTGCAGTGAAGGTTCCTGCTCCACCCAGTAGGCTAGCCTTTCGATTTTCGTTTGACTTCTCAACACCAACATCGGTGCTGTCCAGACCAATTATTGGGACCATCTGTGTTTCCTTGTTGGCATGCGAGATGTCGGAGGCCATGCCAAAGTGAGGCGCCAGGGTCGGTATTCTCGCAATTGGCCATCCTAGCTTGACCAGCTTTGTCTCTATCTTCCCGCTCTTGCTGTCCTTTACAAGCACCCTGCCTCCAATACCGAGGTCTCGATCCCACCAGGTATTGTTCAAGGCCCCAGCGTAAGGTGCAACTCCAAGTTGTACGTACCCAGCCTTGGTGGATAGGGTGGGTATTGGTTTCAGTCGTGTAGAAAGAGCGTCGATGTGGCTGGCGATGACACTGGCGCCATTTCCTGACTCGTATTCCTCTCCCACCACAAATGCTATCACACTGCTGCCGTTGCGTTCGAAGAAGTACTTTCCACCACGCGTGAGAATTTCCTTCCATGAGTCACGCTCGAATAATTTGGTGAAGCCTTCGGATGCGAGACGCTTGCAAACGGCAGAGACTGCATGGAAGATAGTAGGATTGTCGGATACGAAGGAGATAAAGGGTTGCGTATATGATCCAACGTCAACGGGGTGAGCGGCCTCATCCTCGGAGACTTCGTCGTTGGAGTCCCTCCGTGTAAGCTCTTTACAGCGTGGACACCTGAACATAGTTGTCTCGCGTGATACAATACAGACCATATAGCAATTGCAGCATTCACCCTCAAAGGCCCAGTCTTGATTTGGAAGGCATTTGGACCCACGAGCTGTACAGCGTGAGCACTTTAGAGGTGGACCTCTTTTGCCGTCGCAGGCCTCTCCATCGTCATGGCATTCCCTACATTCTCTTCTGCGGTACTTGGCTGTTTGCTTTCCCCGCTTTGGTTCAACGTGTGTCTCCATGACGTCCATGGTGCTGGGGTCTCGCGTTGTAGAGTCTTGAGTGAAATTGGCTTGAAACAAGGGGTTCGAACCCCGGGTCATGATGAAATGTACTTATTGGTGAGGGTGGAGAGCCGTGAGATGGAGATGCAGCAAAGCGTTCACACCCTCTAACCGCTCACATGTAGGGCTGATGCCTAGAAGCCGCCCGGAGATCCCCCCAAAGCGGGCTTCTAAGGCGACTGAAAAAGCCCCCGGCACTTCCCAGACTGCTGCCTGGGAGACGAATTTCTAGGGCAGTCTTTAGGGGCCTAAGGGGCTTCCAGGCTTCAGCCCTACAGGATGGGTAAGGGGTGGTAAGTTGTTGGGGTGTGAACATTTCTAGGGCTGAGCTAATATAAGTCGCGAAACATCTCTTATACTCAAGTCGTCTACATGAACATCCAAGGCTCACGCCTGGCGCCTCACGTTCTTTCTTTCCTCGGAATGCAAATCATAGGTACGCTTGAGGAGCTGAGAATTGGCAACGGATGGAGAAACCAAGACGATCGGCTGATGAGTGGCAGACCGCCCAAAAGGCCACGAAAGATGCACGTCGTGACGTCCACTCTCTAATCAAAAACAAGGCGATGTAGATTACCAAGTCCCTATTGTGAGACTATCCCAATAAGACTAGCATCAAAAGTCATTCAGCGATTTCTCCGCGGCTCAAGCTTCCGGGCGAACTCAGGGAGCACAACACTACGACTTATTTTGGGTGATAAGTTGTTGCACATCAAAGACCGGAAGGAGCTGGGCTTCACGATACATCCCCATGTAATTTGTGATGCCAAAGCGCCAGAACATCAGGCCTACAAGGAGTCTATGTATGGCTACGGCATAGTACCACTGAATGATTTACCTGTTTACTACAGCGTCACTTTCAAAGAAAGGCACCACGACTGTGAAGTCTGCGGTGGAAAAGAGACCGGTCCAGTATTGACACGTATGTTCGATGGAACACTGGTCCTGTCGAGACAATCCGTGCAAATCCTCGATCTTTCTGTCATTCGGGTATGTCGCCAGCTCTATGAAGAGGGAACTTCGCTGCTATGGACGACTAACACCTTTTCATTCGACGACCATGAATCATTTGGCAATTTCATGGCCAGTCTAGATCCTAGGCAATGTCAGAAATCAACAAAACTTCACATCGGGCAGATTTTGCGCATTACGACTCCCTTTGGAGCACTAGAATGACCCTTCCGGTGCTCCGAAAGCTAAGCGGTCGTCACAATCTCCATATCTACTTCGACCAGAATTTTTTTTGTCTTGACCATGTTGAAGCATTACGATATGCATTCCACACTGCGGCAGTACCTAGAGAACAATTACCAGATGCCTGTCCCGCGTTATTACTACACCGCGGAACCTTTCGGCATACTGCAAATGCTTTCCTCTGAAGTATGTCAGCGTCATTATTGCTAACAGTCTCGACGATACTCCTCTAGATTTCTAACTCTATCAATCAGCCCAGCTGAGACAACAGATAAGCAGCGTTAGATGGTCCCTACATAAGAAGCGAGAGGTTGCGGACTACTTACGCCGAACGCTCTTGAACCCCAATGCCGCCGAAGTCATCGAGCAAACAACGGCGGCCAGGGCAGAGTCTGCTACAAGCGAGATAGAGACTCTCAAGGCTGCACGGATCGCTCATCTCGCTCAAATTGGAGAAGCTAGAGCAGGCCGGGAGAGAGCATGAGAAGCCAGTGAAACACTGGCTGAGAGGATTGGCTGTTCAAGGCCAGCCAGGCTCACTGGCCCCAATAGCGGGATAAGAATCGACCGTGAGGTAATGATCGGAGATGGAACGCACGATTAACAGGACGAGAGGCAGAGTTTCCAACACGTTCAGCTCGTCAACGGCTCATATTCCCGCGCGAAGAATGAGACATTCCTAATAGCCTCCGTCTTAGCCATACCAAAGACTACTCTTTCTCAGCTGCCCCTCGTGATAAAGTTAACACTTCTTCGCCCGTCCGTTGTGTCAAATCTGTCTACCTCAGCTCACCGCTAAAAAGTTCGTCACCCATTTTGGCTTGTCTCCCTCTTCAAAATCGTTGGTCCTCGGGCTATTTATTATAAGCGATGCGTCCCACATTCACCTTTGCGAGCTCCCCCTAGATCGCCAAGCTTTCACACCGATTTACGAGAATAGAATCTCAGAAAAAGAAAACAGCTCAGAAGCCATGAAACATCTCCCACGTCCTGCCAGCGTTGCCTCGCAAGAAGCCGAGACAGTGGCTTATGTCTGCCAGACCGAGTCCGATGATGGCAAACCATACGAACTGCCTCCTGCGAGTGACACACGAGAGAACCTACCTTTCTGGCAATATGAGAGACATCATCCATCCCCCAAGCAGGAGCTGGAATCTTTCTTCCAGACATGGCTCTTTTTTGGTTTGATTAATGAAATACACGGTGATCTTTACAGCGCAAATGACTTTGTTCGAGCTGCTGCCGATGACACCAGCCAAGTTGTTACAATCTCACAGCTACTTGGCATCATAGATATATGGATCCAGAATGTCCACAGTGGCGATCTCAGACCGAGCTATGACAACGTAGCCGAAGGTTTACGTCTGACGCATGAAAGTTTGCGAGCAACGGGGTTAACATCCGATCTAACTCTCATGCTTTCTATAGCAGCGACAGGAGAACTCTTGGAGTATGCCGCCAACAAAGCTTTCCACATTGGAAACTTTGTAGAAGACTACAAATGCCCCTCATCTTGGCGCATACTCTTCAACGAATCCTTGTGGGAAGCATCAATGCGAGAAGCAGGTTGGTGTCCAAGCCAAATCACTCTGCTCTTTCAAGGCTGTTTTTCCGTACAATCCCTCTACTTCTTCATATGGCTGAGTTAATCAGATGTCCCCTCGCGACACCTGCGTTGCGATGAACAGAAATGTTCGGCTTATCAAAACAGTTGTGGCAAGTACGAGACTCGGCATGTCGCCACTGATTGCATCTTGTCAACTGACGCTATTGCTATTGATGGGATCTTGAAAAAAGGACAGCTTCCCCTGCTACGCATTGTTCCAGGTCAGACACTTGCAGAGCTCGCTGGGAAGATTCTCGACTCAAAACCAACTTCTCGCTACGTTGCACTGTCTCACGTATGGGCTGATGGGATGGGTAATCCCACAGCAAACTCCCTTCCTAGATGTCAACTGCTTCAATTGTATGGCTTCTTACAGCATCAGGACTTGGCAACGGACGCCGGAGATGCGCAAGGAGACCTTCTACTTTGGTGCGACACTCTGTGCTGTCCTGTCGAACCGAAAGAGGCAAAGGATCGTGCCTTGACTTACATGCGAAGGACCTACGAAGACGCCACCCACGTTTTGGTACTCGATACGTCTCTGCGTCTGCAAGATAGTGCTACACTAAGCCCAGAAGAACTTTGTGTCAGGATCTTCGCCTGCGGGTGGATGCGCAGACTATGGACACTCCAAGAAGGTTCGCTACCTTCTGAGAAATGGAGGTTGTGGTTCCAGTTTCGTGATAGAGCGGTCAACCTACGTCCGCTCTGGCAGAACGCTCTGGATGTTCTTCAGAACCAAGTTGGTCGCAGGAGTATTGCGGTCGAGATCATCAGTCGCATTCGAGCCTTCACAGCCTTCTCTCAAGGCAAAGTCTATGATTCAAATGGACTGGGGGCTGATCTTGCCCTTGTGGAAGCGGCGCTGAAGCACAGATCTGTCAGTGTTCCATCAGATGAACCATTGCTTATCAGTAATCTACTTGCGCCACAACTTGCGGAAAGTGAGGCGGTGCATCAACTCGCAGCTCGTGCCTGTGACAGGAATATGGATGATCCGGAATACAAAACACTTTTCGACACGTTGCAGCCTGAGATTCTTCGAATTGCTATGTTAGAAGAGAACGAAGCTGCACTCGCTGCTGCAAGGCAAGTGTCTGGAAAGATAATTCCGTGCTGTTTCAGGCTATTATCACTTGAACCGGCAGACCTCGCCCTCGTTTTACTTGGCACGCCCTAAATGAGCTTAGTCCGAGGGCGTTACCGGTTTAAATGATACAGAAGCAACGCAACAATCCTAGCAAATGGGAGGGCAATCACCTCCTTCGGCTCCTCTCCCAAGTAAACCCTATACTATCAACGTGGGCGTGCCTCGCCTGCATCGCTCCCGCTTCTCGCCATACTTTGCCTCTCGCGCGGTGGCGGTCTTGGTATGTTTTCTGACCTATATGAACGACTCTGCCCCTCGCAATCAGCACTCAATGCCAGATACTCGAACATGACTGTGGGTAAAGAGGAGGAGAAACTCACTCTTGGAAGACGTCTACGAATTGTGCCAATGGGTGTGTACGCCCTGTCATCCGGATCGTCGTTTGGCTTTTCGTCTGGCTCCTCATCTGGTGCTGGCCTCGGCGGTGTCGATGGTCGGGCATAACGATCAGAGGGAGTGTAGCTTGGGCGAGCGCGTGGTGGGAACAATAGAGGATCGTAGCGGGGATTATATCCGCGTGCTATTGCCCTATCGTAATCTTCGCCCCAATCAACTGGAATTGACCCTCGTGGTGAAAGCGGTCGTGGAGGTTCGGGCCTGGGGCCTGCTTCTGGAAGCGATTCTGGTTCTCCCTCTTCTGCCGACTCGTATTCTGACACAACAAAAGGTGCTGGGGAGGTCAGGCTATCTGTACGAGATGGCCAGCAAAGTCTGCAGTTCCTGCAGACCGGGCAGTTCTTACAAGGCTTGTCTTCAGAAGGCGGCCTGCAACGTGTGCAGTTCCTGCAAGTATTGCAACGCAGGCAGGGTCTGTTCCGGTCAGCTCTCGATTGCCTCTCCCGCTCAGAAGAAGACTCCGAATCGATGCGACTGCCCGGACGAGGTGTTCTGCCGCTAAGAATGTCGTCTAGTCTCTTTTCCGCACGCTCTTTGTCTGCGCGTGCTCTGGCTTCACGGTCTCTGAGCTCTTGCTTGTGGGCTTCACACTCGCGGGCTGCGCGCCTTTTAGCTTCGCGCTCTGCTGCAAGCCTTTCGGATAGCCTCCCTCTGTCGAACTGGGACTGTCTGTATGCGCGTTCTCGTTTTTCTCTTTCTCCGTCATCAAGAATTGTGTACACTCTTCTCTCAAACCTATCGGGTCTGTGATATCGATGATCTAGGCCTCTCATGCCACTACAGAAGGTCAGCAAGGAAACGTCCAATAGTGACGGTGTGAAGATGATCTGTACTCTTGAAAGTCAACAAAGAAGCGTTGCAAAGCGTTGTGACCAGGCGTGTATACGAACGTCCTTACTACTCTCCTAGTTTCTGGCTCCATGGGAATTATATCTCTTGCTCCCACTGAACATATCTTTACGTCCCTGGGATTTGGCGATTTAAGATATAGAGTGGACGAAAATGCGTACGAAAATGCTGAGGCAGCAATGTTAAACATCCTCAAGTGGTCGTTCGGAACGCTGGTTTGCCTCAAAATCCATCCGTGATCTCGCGTAACCACGACGATGTCTAAGATAAGATTAGTGGCGATCGCGACACGAGGCTGTGTTGTAGACAGTAAGAGCTGATCGGATTGTAAAAAGGCCGCTCTGATAAAGTTTACAGAAAAGTGACCGGCATAATGTCCACATTTGGTTGTAAGTCTCTGTTATTCCCAATCGTAGCCAGTATGACGCCTCCTGCTTCGTTCTAAGGATATCATAAACGCTACACATCTTACCAGTCCATATATTTAGAAGTACTTTTACGAACCCCGAGCGTTGGTCACTAAGAAATCACTTACTAGAGGAGCGATTCATTGTAAAATTGCTAATGAACATTCTAGAGACATTTAATAGACGATCATTCTTCAGGCAAAAACCTGAAGCTGAAAACCCAACTGCACCGAAGAGCGACTACAAAGAGCACAAAGTGGAAGTCCTCGAATACTCTGTTGCATGTTAATTGTAGCTACCATGGCAGCTAACGAATAGTGATCATGCTAATTCTGGGGTATCACGACCGGATAACTAGGTAGTCTACCCTTTTCCAGCGTGCTGGCTGTGGCTCGTCATATACCTGTTGAGAGCAGGTTCAACCAGTTTGGAAAGCTCGGCCAGCCAATTATCCGGTCTGTTGACCTCGTTGTCAGATTTTTGGCCCGTTATTGTACATTAGATTTCGCAAATTGAGTTTATCTGGCGAAACTGATGGACCCATTGAGCGACTGGTTGATAGCTGTCTAATTCAAGCTCATCAGTGCCTAGGTTGCTACCGTCTTGACGGAAGACGCCGTCGATATGAGCTGCAAATCGGGCACCTTACCCAATCTATGAGGTGATAATTGGTTGATCAAGATGCTGCTTCAGATTTGATCGGTTTGCTCGCTTTACTACGTTCGCGTACTAAGATGCCCGGGCTCTGGAAACCCAGCAGTAGCTACTTACTCAGATGGTGTGCCAGATTAATGGCAATTGAGAGGGCTACAGAGCTCAAGTAACATCACGGTTATGTGTAAGAGAGCGAGAATTCGGAAGTTGAACTCTCAAGCTGAATCGAGATTGGGTGCAAAATAAGGTCAAAAAGCCTGGTTTGATACTAAAATTAACAGCCTTTTATGTGTGCTGGCGCTCAAAAATGGCGATTGTGTCGTATGTGGATGACCACTACGCAACAAAAGTATCTCTCGGTCAATGGATCAGGGCGTCGTATATTCAATATACAATTATTCGCCACACGGAAGCGTTTCTGACCGAAGTTGAATACGCTTTGTACGAGAGAATTCCAACACCTTCTTGAACCCTCTCATTACCTCTGTCGCAGTCGAAGAGACTACCGCTTTGAGTTCTCTATCAAAACCTGCAGTGGTGGAGTTAGAGCAGGGTGGCCCAATGAGCAGTGAACCCTTCTAGCGTGTATCAAAACAAAGCCTGGTAAATTGCCTTTGAGTCAAGCATTTCAGATATCTCCGTGCTTGAAAGATGCCAGCGTACCTTATGGGAAAGGATAATTCGGTACTGGGGCGGTTAAACTAACGGCCATCCTACTCTCCAGCCATGTCCTCTATGAGAGTGTTTTTTCTGCTGGATACTGGAGCACAGGGTAAGCAGAGAGCGAGTGTAATGAAAGGTTGATAGTTATGACTCTTCATTCACGGTTTTGTCTCATGTTCTCCTGGTTCGCATCAAAGAAAACTTAGCTGACAAGTTTCTGTTTATGATAGCTGGAACATGGTAGTTTTGTAAGGTGCCGGTTGCGCCCTCAGCAGTTTATTAATCAACGTACCACCTCTGCGTCTCCCAACTCATCGTCCCAGTGATCGCATAGTGCCCAATAAACAACATCCCTACACTGGGAATGGCAAGAGAGACGCTTATTTGCTCCACCCAAAGCCGACCTTTTCACCAACGCTCGCCCGGTTCTAGTCTGACATCGATGCAAACTCGGGCTTCTAGAGCTAAGTTTTCACTCGCAAGGATCATTTGGTGATAAACTTGGCGCTCTTGTTGAAAGTTTTCCTGTGCTCCTCCCTCCAAGAGAACCTTGCTCCATTGCCCGATTCTCCAAGAATAGTCGAAATCTGGAAGATACAAGCACTATTTCACTATTATTGAATAGACTAGACGCGTTGTTAATATAATCCCCTTTCAACTTGAATGCTACATAGCTTCGTTGATTATCATGATTGAGTACGTGCATTATATTAGCGATCTTCACAACTTCTCAGAAACTCCGACGAGAAAGTCCGATGTCATCCCGAGCCATGTGCACTAACCGAAAGCAGCCCCCAAGACGCGAATTCCATCTGCCAAGACGGAATCGGGAAGATCTATCCTATCGTGTGCCAAGCCACTCTTCCGTAGCCTTACAGTTCGCACATCGCAAAGTCGACCGTAACAGGTATAGCTCCATCGTCCACTTACCGCTTCCAAGCCTGACAAGCCCTCTTCACGAGTACGGTGAGCTCTGGCCAATCGAGTGCAAGAATGGTGCGAACAATGAACAATGGATGTGCTACTGCAGTGGGGCGTGGGGAAGCTTTAATGTAAAGTTGCGCCGGACACGGTCGTTGAGTTCGACCGCGTTTTATAAAATCCATCACCTCCCTCTTTCCTTGAGAGTATCTTTCTAGCGCGTGTGGTCAGTCAACATCTCCTCTAGAGACCGACCGTTCCTTGTCCTCACATCAGCACTGAATCGTTCCCCAACAATCTTCCCTCAACACCAACAGCCCGACAAGCCCAATCCACCGGCATCAAACCTCCATCTACCTTCATCAAAATGTCTCACCCCGCCTCTTACTACCAAGACCCCGCCCTTCGCGGCCTCTTAGTTTACGGTCCCAACGCAAACTGCACATTAGCACTCTGCTCCCCACTATTCGGCATCTACCACTACCGCCCCTCTATCTCCGCCAATGCAGTATTCCTCGCATTCTTCGCTATCGCTCTGATAATTCACCTGGGGCTGGGAATCAAATGGCGCACGTGGTTCTATACGGTGGCGATTGTCTGGGGGTGTATTGCGGAGATTTTGGGTTATGGAGGGCGGATTATGCTGTGGAAGAATCCGTTTACTTTTACAGGGTTTTTGATGCAAATTAGTAAGTTTGCACTTCACAATGGGACCAAGATAGGGAGTAGAGAGCTGACCGGTTTGGTGGCTAGTCTGTATCACGATCGGACCAACATTCTTCACCGCAGCGATCTACATCACGTTATCGAAAATGTGAGCACTTCTCCACTCCACAAAAAAGGCGGCCACCAGTCGTACATGAAATGAGCGATAGCTAACATTCCCAAAGCGTCGTCTACCTCGGCCCCCAATACGCCCGCTTTAGCCCGAAACTCTACTACTGGATCTTCATCCCCTGCGACATCCTCTCCCTCGTCCTCCAATCCATCGGCGGCGCGCGCTCCTCGACTTCAAGCGGCAGTTCCAACGTCGCCGTCGCCATCTCCATCGCTGGTCTCAGCTTCCAAGTCATCACGCTTGTCGTCTTCATCGCTCTCGCCATCGACTACGCTCTCTCCTATCTGCGTGGGCAGAAAACGAGGCCGAGGAAGACGCCGTTGGGGACGGGGTTTAAGGTGTTTGTGGGGAGTCTGAGTGCAGCGATTATTTTGATACTGATCAGGTGTGCCTATCGGATTGATGAGTTGAGTGATGGGTATCATGGGCCGTTGATACATAACGAAGGGTTGTTTATTGGGTTGGAGGGAGTGTGAGGATCACCTTGTTTTCTGATGTGAGGTGAAGAATGCTGACAGGTCCTTACTAGGATGATTCTTGTCTCTGTCTTCGTGCTCATGGTGTCTCATCCTGGACCGGTGTTCGCGAGGGCGGACGCTGAGATGGATATGGAGAATGTAGCGGGCGAGCCGAAATACTGATCGAGATATGAGCACAGCGGCCTTGCGCAAAATGCAGTGACGATGGAAATGAGGGGGAAGCGCTTATAGACTTCCTTTCCTTTTGATCGAAGCGCTGGTGTGAGCCTTACAATGGCATCTATCGCCCAAAGCTGCGTATTCGAGCACGAAGCTCCGAATTCAAGTTGCAATCATACCACTGTCATTCGTGAGAGAGGGTTCTCTATGCTTTTAATAGAAACCAGCCGTGGGATTCATATTTGCATAATGCCCGAAACACTCCTTTATCCGAGTGTTCCAGACGTCATATTTCCTAGCACAACAGATTGCCATCAAATGACACCCATTGACACTATGTCATGAGCACAGCACTATTGCGTCGACAAAGTGTCTAGCCTTCAATTACATAAGAGCTCCCACCCACCCTCCAATTGACTTTCATGCAATCCCCATACTCAAGGTCCCGTACATCATCTCTCATATACTCCCCCCAAAACCCCAGGATAGATCCAAATTCCGTCACATAAGACCAACACTCAGCTCCACGACACCGACTAAGCGGACCCACATTCAGAACAACGCCGCGAGCGAATCAGCGCACATAGGAACAGGAGCACGAAACACATAGTCCTTTGCGCAATCGCGGCCGCAGAACTCGTGCCGCAAATGAAACTGATACTTTCGCTGCACCCACCACACCGCCATCGGAAAACCATCCCAGGGAATCTAGTAGCTACCGCACGGTATCTTTCTCGCTCCTGAAGCTGCTGCTTCTTCATGATTCTATTTCCTCTAGCGCCTGGAGCCGCAGTGGTTGTTAGCACCGAGGCGGATCATTCGTACGATGCTAGGGAGATGGGCGCTGTGGGGGCGATTTACATCGTAGGATAGGAGTATGGCTGTGCGGTTTTTGTGATTATTGTGTTTTAAGCTTGAGATTGGTGATGTGTCGAAGATGATTTTTGGTACGTACGGACTTTATACTCGCTTGGCTCTGTCCGTATCACGGCCAGTATATCACAAGTGAGGTGATCATCAAGTAACAAAATCCTTCCTCCGATGGCGCGAAACCAGTACGGCTAGCCGAGGTCCTTATTTTACTTTACTCTATACCTATCCCAATCTAAACTACAGCAATGCGTATCCTTCGATATCTTGTACGTTGAACCCTATCCTAGAACATGATAGATGAAATGCACATAAGCCTCGGGTATCCGGTTCGGAATCTGATCTTATAGATCATTGAAAGCGAGCGAACAGAGATGATGTTGAGCAAGATATGAGATGCGCGTAGCGGCTTTGGAACTGGTGAAGAATCAATGTTATGAAAACGAGGCCATTTAGCGGAGGAGGGCGAGAGGGGTATCTAAATGGCTGTGACGAGGACGATTTTTATGTGCCGTTTGATGATGTGACGAGTGTTTGAGAGAATTGTGGAATCTGGAAATGTGGGTTGTTTGAGAAATACAGGGCGAAGAGCAAAGAAATCCATGCAGGCATATCGCTATTGTGAATAGCGATTTTTTGGGGTGGGAAATACGGCAGATACATGATTAGTATGCAAAGAAAGGAAATAGGTGATCCATAATCACCAAAGCTGAGTCATGGTAGCACGATCTGTAGCTCGAAGTTTAAAAGCCAGATGGTTCGCCTGATCTAACTTCGCTTTGTTCTTAGGTCCATGATTCTGACTTCAAGGATTGACAAATTCATCTGGGCCTAGTGACTGTCGTTATCAAAAATTGAAATTGACACGCTCGCTCAATGGTTTTGGTTGAAGGCTTTTTTGGTAGAACCATCTGCATCTGCGCTCTTACCACTCTCGAAAACCATGTCCACGAACGCTTGAGGAATAGCTTTTTTGTCATATCGCACTCCAAACCTACATGAATGTAAGCCCAACCCTGCTCGAGTGAAGTACGAAAGACCTCGCGCCACGCTCTAGACCGCAAAATTATCAACCATTTGCTGCTCTAGATGACCTACTTCTCCGCTAATACTCACTCCAACGCTACCTTACATTTTCGACAATGGGCGAGCGCTCACTTAAGATGCAAATCCACAAACCGCCTAATCCTCTTCAATATATCAACTATATGCGCCCTCTCCCCAATCCGGTGCGGTTCCCTAGGGTACGTCACAAATTCGCACGGTACCCCATAATGCAAGCAGCCCCTATGAAATGCCGCTGCCTGCCTCAACGGGACTCCCTTATCCTCCTCCCCATGCAAGATCAACATCGGCGTCTTTACGTTCTTCATAGTCCATAACGCACTGCCATGTCTACTCTTTGTATTGTCTGAAGTAGAGGTACAGGGAGCGGAGCCAGCGAGTTCAGTCTCGAACCAGGGCGCGTCCGAGGACATGCATTGCAGGTCCCAATCTGCGACGCCGGCGCCACAGATAGCGCCTTTGAAGGTAAAGTCGTTCTTTGTAATTGCTAATTACCTTAGGAGAGGAAGCCGCCTTGGGAATAGCCTCCGACGACCACTTTCTCTGCATCAACAAGACCTTTTTTCACCCTATGATTCAACAGCGCAGTCACGTCGCCATAGTCATTTGTTCCCATTGCACCTCGTGCTTGTGAAGCGTAGTCCTCCCCATACCCACTGCCACCGCGGTAGTTGGGATAGAGGACGCCGTAGCCCGCTGAGACTAGCATGGGGCCCCAGTAGAAGTAGAGGAGATTGAAGCAAATACTGATTCGGAAATAGGGCCCACCGCGTATAAGTACGACTGTCGGTAGTGGTTTGCCCTTTTCTGCATTAGTAGGGCGAACGAATACACCATCGCAGGGTGCGCCGTCGCATGCTTTGCAGTGAAAGGGGCCTGCTTCGCCATTGTTAAACTTCGCGACTGCTTGTCCGTGGTTTGACAGTTAGCAGAAGTTGTTTTTTTCTGAATGAGTAGATCTCAGTAGGCTTTGATGCTGTGCTGTAGCCGACGACTTGGATGGTGTTTTCGTTGGGAATGGGGCCTATTGCAGTATCCCAGGTCTCGAGCTCGTGAATGCCATGGGAGGATATGTTTTGGTCCTCGCTGTCTTCGTAGCGAATGCATGTGATTCTGCCAGTAAGTCCCGCGAGAACATGAAGTACAACTGCGCGTCTTGTGTTCCAGGCAATGGAGCGGAGACTATACACACAGTCTTCGTCGCCATGGGCGTACTTCTTCCATGCGTCAGAGACTAGAAGCAGCTTGTAGACACAGCTCGAAGTATTTGACATACTTGGGGTAGCCCCCGTTAAGAAGAACAGGTCTTCGCCAGACCAAGCTAGGTCGTGTGCTGGGCCTGGGAAACGTTCTTCGCCAATGACTTCGTTGTTCTTTGATGCAAGGCTTACCCTGCTAAATAGGACACCATTGTAGCCCGCAGAGTTCATGTCCGGAGTCTTCTGGGTAACAGAGACAACTTCTTTCGAGTCCTCACTCCAGGCAAAGTCCGTGACGTGAACATCTGCAGTGACCAGGGTTGCAACCTCTCGTGTGCCGACATGTAAGAGCCGTAGTCGGTTATACTCCCAACCCTTCCCATAGACCTTCGCATCATCAGTCTCCTTCTCCTTGGCCTCTTGGTCCGTCGACTTCTCATCAGGGCTGATAAAGGCAATGTGTTGTCCATTCGGACTCCACTTGAACGAAGAGATCTCCTTCTTATTGTCGCCTTTAGTCACAGGGTAAGGCTCGCCACCAGACAGCGACAGTATATGTATAGCAGATGACCCGCCTTGCTTGGCGCGATCAGAGATGAAAGCAATGCCTGTGCCATTCGAAGTGTCTGGGCTGTCAGGAGCGACATCAGCACTACCATCTATATCTATTAACTATACCCTTGCACCTGATCTTCGCGCATAGAATTCAAATACACCGCCAAAGCTTCCTTCAAGATTCTTACGGCTTTAGAGGCATGATCAGGATGTCAGGAGTGCTTTGGGAAAGACGTACCACCACTGTGGCCCCGCATCATTGAACAACCCCGACGTCAATTGGCGCGCCGAATATTCCTTCCCCAGCTCAGCTATCCATAGTGCCGATACTACATGCTCTCCCTTCTTCGCAATAGGTTTGCAGGCCTAGACGCAATGTTTTCCTGACGGTGAGATGCGCACGTCTTGCGGGACTTCGAGGTCGGCCAGCTGGTTCGCTGTCAGCTCTGGTGTTTGATTCTTCGGACCGTGGTTGTGCTCAAACACGGGGATGGCCGTGATAGGCAAGTGTGCATGTCGTTTTAATATCGCTTCACATGTGACCGAGTTCACCGTATGGTTACTATCGGATGATTCGATGACTTTTAGCTTGTACTGCTGAGCTTTGTTGATATTTAGTAAACGTGGTCAGGATAGGGCGGTAATTGACACGCTAGGGTTTGCGAGTTGGCAGATCAATTTGCAGGAACGATCACTTGCGTCATCTCACAAAGCACGATCGCACCTGCTTCTTGGTCTACGGTGGTAGAACTCTTGTTTCATTCTTGATACCCTGTCATCCACCTTTCGAATAAAACAAAGTTCCCCAGCGCCTGCTCCACAACTCCCCTCCACCAACCTCAACTCTAACCCCGACAATCCGTCCTCTATGCAGACTGGTATCTGCCATCCCCAATAACCCCAACATTCTCATCAATCTCCCCCTCCCAGTCAGCTAAACTTCCCACCATCAACTCGGTCAGTCGCCTCTTGTCATTTGGGACCGGCAAGAAAGTAAAACTAAATTTATACTCCTCGGGAGCGACATTCCAAACACCAGCGTTAACCACCAAGGGGGTGTTAGGGGGAGGGGGAGGAGAAGGAGTGGAGATGTCCACACCGCTATCGCCATCCTCCGAAGGGAAAAGGGAGCGAATAGAATCCGCAATTGCCCGGATACGGTCACGACTACCCGCGAGCCCTATGAGCAAGAGTTCTGCTTGCTCGTAACGGCGGGCCCCAGGACGCCTGGTGGAGACGTTCCCACTGCCGTGGGCGGCACAGTTGGGGGCAGCGGTTGGTGAGTAGACCTTTTTGGCAATTAGGAAGCGGAGAAGGAGAATGGGGGCAGGTGGTGAGTGACTTACTTGTGGTGCCGCGTTCAAGTACGCAGCGGGAAGGGCGGGGCGGGTGCGAGCTGGGAGCAACGCGTCGGCGTAGACGGTGCTAGAGGAGTTCGAGAGGGCTGCTGCCATTTTGGCCATGGAGGCTTTGATGCTTGAGGCGGAGCCTTGAGCGTCGAGAGGGAGGCCGGGCATGGTGATGATGATGTGGTGGATGTTTCAGAAGATTCGAGGTGGTAGATGCTAGATGCTAGATGGTATGTTTGGTTTGTATGATTGATAAAGATGTAGAGATCTGAGTAGTAGATGATAGAGAGAGAGAGAGAGAAAGAGGAGCCCGAGTGAGTATTTATCCCATCTCTTCGCCTTACCAGCCATAATGAGAGTTAAGGCGCTCGTTGACTCACTTGAAATTGAGACATATTTATTCGAATATCTATTCGAATAGCAATAATCCGTCTTGGGTACGAGCTCCATGGCATGGTTGTCTCCACCCTGTGGTCCGGTAGCGAGACGGAAGGCGCTCGGTGACAAGTGACGAGGCTGAGAAATTCGAATATATATTTAAGGGTGACCGTTGCCAAGTTATGATTTATATAACATTTGAATTTCCGCAGCCACAGTGGGGACCACTTGGGGAAAATGGCACCGATGGTGCCGCTATTGGCGAGACCGCTTTTCCAGAATGTTCGAAGAATCATGCGTAGGTTTGGTAATAGAGAGAGGCCCCGTAGACCCATGGATCGTGAGGGGTAGGTTAATAGTGGTTGATCTTGTGATTTGACTGGCTCCTCTTAACATTCATATTTTTATCGTGCACGTCCGATTGCCGTTGCCTCGCTGCTCGAGGAATTTATTATGATCTCCCGTGTGGCTTTCAGCTAGTTTTCATTTCTTGCGGAGAAAAGGTAGTGAACCATGTTACAGTGTCACTTCTATCTCAAGAGCCTAGCAACTTCATGACCTTGAAAAGACCAGTTCTACACCTCTGAGAAGGAATCTTGTTTTTATGCAACCAATAAGGATAGAAGCAAAATATTCGAGTAAAACAGAAATAGCGTGACTCTTTAACAGGAAGATCCAAAAAGCGATATTTGCGACCTAACTTTGGGCTTTAAGCTGGTATTTTCCTTTCCTACCTTCATACTTTCTCGAGCGGCTCTGAAAGCGCTCTCAGTTGTGTGATTTCCAGTTCAACCTCTGATCCTCGAGCGTGAAACCACTTTGCTGCTCGTCTCCGTCTCTCACAGCGGTGCCTCCCTCGTGGTAACATCAGAGGCTCGGGCCGGAGAGACAGACCAATCACACACGGGGTCTCTGGCAAATATACTTCTCAAAACCTTCACCGCCAGCCCCCTCTTCAACCCCCCTCTCCCATCTTCCCTTCCCTCATCACTACCTCCTCCGCTCCATCTCCATCTTTCTCCCCCATCTCTCCATCCCTCATCACCACTTCTTCCCCCTCTTCTCCCACTTCTAGCCCTTCTCCCTCAACGCCCCCTTCACCACCTTCACACCCCTCCCTCGCTCCACGCTCAGAACCCTTTACACCCCTCTCCAACCCCTTCCCCTCTGTAAGCAACCACTCCGCCACCTCATTCTTCTCATTCACCTCAGCCTCATACACCGCATCATGACCAGCGCTGTTGATCACCGTCACATCTGCTCCCGCGCCCACAAGGGCCTTCACCGCCTCGAGATGCCCGTTAAGTGCGGCCCAGTGGAGCGGCGTGTTGCCCGATGCGTTTTGGAGGTTTCTGGAGATGGTAGAAGAAGGTGTAGAAGATGGAAGGGCGAGCAGTGATTTCAGCGTCTCTATATACGGCTTAGCGAGGCCCAATTGATTCATGGCGGTGATGTAGTAGTACCAGTATGCCCATTCGCACTCGCCATATGCAGCATGCCATTGCCGCTGTGTGCATCCACAGTCGCAGCGAGGATTGCAGAGGGCGTGGTGGAGAGGGTTTTGGTGAGGATGTCAATTTCGGCCAGCAGATCTGAGGTCGAGCCTGTGCGGGCGAGGTAGAGGAGGTCGTCGATTTGGTCTTCGGTGCGTGTGGGGAGGGGGGCTGTGGGCATGGTTGTTGGGTAGAGTGGGTGTTGTTGGAGGCAGGGGTTGGAGGTGCGGTTTGAAAAGCGTATTTACGGGTGTGGGATTAATGTGTAAACAATTGAGGTGAATTTTCTACTACTACTACGAAAGAACTCGGCTTCTATAGCTTATGTTGTTTATTGGGTTTTATCTGACTGCGGCTTATGCCCTCGATGTTGAGGTATCCCCCGTCACCATGCTATCCTACAATTCCTCGAAAAATTCCTCCAGCCAAACGCCGTGCTTCACATCAAGGGTATAAACAATAAGATTTGTCTAGTTCGAATCCTGTCCTCAATCCCTCAACCAAGCCCTCCTCTTCTCCTCCTTCCTCTCCTTCCTCTTCTCCTTGAAAGCCTTCAGTTCCTGCTTACTCAACTTCTTCCCACTCCTCTCAGCCTTCAAGCTCTTTCCATCATGACTATTTGCCGCCGCATCCACATCAAAGAACGCGCTCATCTGTCTCTTGCTTTTGTTCTCGTCATTGTGATTTTCTGGGTTGATTGTATGCGGTTGCCATTTCCCAGTGAAGCGATTGAAAACCCCAGTCGCTGTGTAGATCGCTGCTGGATCTGAGCCAGCGGGGTTTCCGTTGACGTCCTCGGCTGTGGTAGGGTCTTGGGCGTATGGAGCTGTAGGATCGTAGTCGCCGTGGATGGCGGGGTCGTAGCCGCCATATGGTCGCTGCTGCTGTGACTGTTGTACTTGTTGTTGAGGTGATGGAGGCGATTCAATTCCTGGTGCTTTTGGTGTTATTCTGTCATAATTGCCTACGCCTGGTGCTGCAGGCTGAGAGACTTCCGGTACGCGTGGGTTAGTCCATTGTGATTGGCGAGTGAATCGATTGCAAAAGTAATAGGCTTGGGCGTTTTCATCCCACACTGCATCCCACCCGTCGTCTGGGAGGGCTTCGGTAGGGAGAGGAGGTGCAGTCTGATTAGTTAAGGGCGGTGTTGATATTGACTTCTTGTGAGTAGAGTCAGAGACGAGGTTCTCCACCTCTCGTACCTGCCCCTCTTCTTTTCCCTGCATGTCCTCCTCTTTTCCGCGGTCTGGTGAAGCGTCCGTGGCTTCACCACGGCTAGAGCTGGGCTCACCAAGATTACCCTTTGGAGTAAACATTGACGCTGACTTCTTTCACGTAGCTGAATCCCTAAGCTAGTGACAAAAGAAAATGTTATAGGCCAAGAATAAGATCCGGTGAAAAGAAGTAGCAATTGCCGGGCTTGATATTACCTTAATGTAGGAAGTAGGTGCTTTGTAAGCCCAATCTCGGCTTCACCCGCACATAACGGCAACCTAGGGACGATCTTGCGGTACGTCCCTTAAAGTACTCTAGTCAAAGTCCTGTGTGTCACCTGCAGCTTCCTTTTCCTCCAGGCGAGCTTCTCCCCCTGTGAAAATTCTGAATATGACTTGCTGACACTCACTGTGTTCTCTCCATCCTTCCCATCCTCCCCAGACTTCCTGACTTCTTTCTCTGGACAAAGTTGTCCCCGTGTTCTTGAAAGATCCGGCCTAGGAACATCGCCATAATGGCTACCCTTAAGCATTTGTTTTACGAGGGCATTATCAACAAGAAAAATGAAATTGTACTCTTCTCCGCCACGGCCATCGCCCTCTATGGCTATGACCAGGGTATGATGTCCCTGATCAATACCAACTATGACTACCTTGAGACCATGGGCATCGACGGCGAAGACCCTCTTGTTGGTATCATCGTTTCGGTGTACTACCTTGGTTGCGCCGTTGGAGCCGTATTTGCTGCTCCGCTCGCAGACAGAGCTGGCCGGAAGCCAAGTATCTTTGCTGCTTTGTCACTCACAGCATTGGGTAACCTGTTCATGTTCATTGCCGGGTTGGGGTTTGAGAAGGGCGCCATGACTCTTATGTTCTTAGGTCGCGTCATTATGGGCATTGGTGTTGGAGGAATTGATGCCGTTATACCGGTCTATTCCTCTGAGCTGATGTCGGAGGGTGGACGAGGCGAGGCATTGGCAAAGGAGTTCCAATCCAACATCTTCGGCCTGAACATGGCCTTCGCCATCAACATTGCCGTCACAAATGGCCTTGGCAAGGACAACCAATGGGGTATGACATTGCCCATCCAATTTGAATGAACCTCTACTTATCTGTCTCAGCATGGCGTATACCCATCATCGCAATGCAAATCTACCCCGTCCTCCTCCTCTCCGTCATTTACCGCCTGCCTGAAACCCCACGTTGGTTCATCTTGCACGAGAGAGACGAGGACGCTAAAGCTGCATTGGCCGACATCTACGGCGAGGACGAAAGCAAGGGCAAATTCGACGAGCTGAAAAAGGCATCCGAGGAAGAGAGCCAAAGCTCGATAGACTTTAACGACATGATATGGCCTGGTAGCAAGCAATTTCACCCTACAATGGTTACCGTCATGGGACAAATCAACCAAGCCTTGACGGGCTATGGAGCAGTCAGTGTCTACGGTCCCCAGATCTTTGCGCTACTTGGTCTGGGTGTACAGGAATCTGAGTTCCTCACGCAGGGGAACTACATTTCGTACTTCTTCCTCATGACTTTCGCCTGGTTACTCATAGACCGCATCGGCAGACGTATCATGATGGTTGGCGGGGCTTTCGGGCTTTTCGTCTGCTTCCTGATATTGACCTTGCTGGGTGGTCTTGCGCAAAATGCGGACCAGCTTCACATCCCTGACCTACCAATCGCTATTGTCGGCAGCACTGTGTTATATATCGCGACAGGTATCTTCGGCATTGGCTGGCTCTCCCAAGTCTGGCTGATCCCTACGGAAATCTTCCCCTCAACATCTCGGGCTCAGGGCTCTGCCATCTCGGTTGTCATCTGGGGTCTAGCCAACTTCGCAGTCACGCTTCTCACGCCTATTGGCTTTAATAACCTCAGCTACTGGCTGTTCCTCGTCTTTGCATTCACGAACTTGTTCGCTGCATGGTGGACGTGGGCATACACGCCTGAAACTGGTGGCAGGTCTTTTGAAGAAAACCAGCAATTCTTTGAGGATGCCAAGGAGCATAACACTTGGCTTGTCACTAGGGTTAACAAGGGTGAGTTCAGAGGTATGCCGAAGGGCGAGAAGGGACAGGATGGAGAGAACGAGCCCCTACTAGGGAATGGGTCATGATCTAGATTACAACACGAAAAGTAGAGAGCTTGTATCATGATATCTGTGTTTTTTTATGGTATCGAAGGTATAGATACTTCTCCAAGCGGAGCTTGTGAGATAGAAGCGTAGCAAAGAAAAGTAGATTTTTGGGGGTGACTTCACTTTATGCCCAAAATCTTCAGCAATGGCGGCTATACCTTGCCCCTTGATATCCCATAAGACTCCACCATCAACCAGCATCCAAAGCAAAACTTACACACATCGCCACTCCAAATAACACAAAAACGTAGAAGAAAATCGCGAAAAAAGTGCCGGAAACTCGATCTTGGACGCCTGTAAGATCCAAGCCTGAATTAGACTAGCACCGTTTGCTGATAAGCATCCAAACCCCGCATTTGGGGCAGAATTGATACACTTTCACGCTCAACCTGCAGGAAAAGTGGTCTGGAGTTGAAAACCTAAGAAACAGAGCCATTGGTATCGATTAAGCTAGCGTGGCTAGTGCCACAGCATCGATATGTGTATGACTCGCGGCAATCGCGCTAAGCATTTTCTTTGTTTTGCAAGCAAACATCCTAACGTCATTACCTCTCTTATATGCCATCTTTTGCTATCGTAAAGGCAATATGTCCACTGAGGATGCTCCTAAATCAGAGTCAGTGACGTATCAAAGTGGGCGTAGAAAGCAATGTCCACCAGATCTACGGATTTTACATTTCAATGATGTCTATCATATTGAGTAAGTTGATATGTGTTTTTGTTGATCATAAACGTAGCATTACACTAATAGCTTGAAAGACCCGGTTCGGCAGAGCCTATTGGAGGCATCTCACGCTTTCAAACAGTATCCAATCGTTACCGCTCAGATCAGCAATTCGCTGGTCAATCAGACCTAATCACGCTCTTCTCTGGGGACGCGTTCAACCCTAGTCTCGAAAGCTCGGTGACTAAAGGTAGGCATATGGTGCCTGTCTTGAACAATCTAGGCACCGATGCGGCCTGTGTGGGAGTGAGTATGGAGCCCATTTTCTAACAGTGGTCAACCCTTGCAATGGTCACGTGCCTGACTTTCGCCACTTGTAGAATCACGACCTTGACTTTGGTGTCTCTCAATTCAGACATCTACGGAACCAATGCCAATTTCCATGGCTGTTGGCGAATGTTTATGACCCAGGACTAGGAGATGATAAGATCTTGGGTGACTGTCCGAAGACGGCTATGCTGGAATCGTCCAATGGGATCAAAGTAGGATTGATTGGACTTGCAGAGCGAGAATGGTATGTAGAAGGTTTTGCAAGTGTAAAGGCTCTCAAGGTGTAACCTTTTGGGCAGGTTAGACACCATCAATGCTCTGCCACCGCATCTTATCTACAAGTCCGCCTCAGAAACAGCAACCAAATTAGTTCCCGAACTGCGCTCTCAAGGCGCCGACATAGTCATTGCACTGACGCATGCTCGAGAGCCAAGCGATCTCAAGCTGGCAGAGAAGACAGCAGCCGGTCTGATCGACCTGATCCTGGGTGGTCATGACCACTTCTACGGCCATCACTTCAAGAATGGCACCCACATCCTGCGCTCTGGTACCGACTTTAGACAACTCAGCTACATTGAAGGCCGTCGGAAACCAAAAACCGTTTCAGGGTGGGACTTCGACATCATTCGCCGCGACATTACCCGTGCAATCCCGGAAGACGAAGCCACCATTAAGCTTGTAGACAGGTTGACGTCAAGTCTCAAAACTAAACTCGAGAAGCCAATCGGCTACACTGCCGTGCCTCTGGATGGGCGGTTCACTACCGTTCGAACTCGAGAGAGCAATTTGGGCAACTTCGTCTGCGACCTGATTCGCCATTTCTACGATGCTGACTGCGCTCTCATGGCCGCCGGGACGATCCGTGGTGACCAGATCTACCCACCTGGCGTACTGCTGCTGAAAGACATACTAAACTGCTTTCCTTTCGAGGACCCTGTAGTCGTCCTTCGCCTCAAAGGAAAAGCCATTCTTGAAGCGCTCGAGAATTCGGTCTGCCTGGTCCCAGCGCTTGAAGGCCGATACCCACAAGTCTCAAATATTCAGTTCAAATACGATCCCGCACTTCTCTCCGGATCGCGCGTGCTATGGGCGATAGTCAACAATGAGCCGCTCAATCTGGACAGAGCGTACACCTTGGCCACAAGAGGCTATATGGGACGTGGCAAAGACGGGTACGATTCTCTTCTCGTCCGTAGTGAAGGTGGCGTTGCCGAAGAAATCGTCTCCGAAGAGAACGGCATCTTGATCAGTATGGTGCTGAGGCAGTATTTCATGTCGCTCAAAGTTCTCGGTAAATGGGCGCGCTGGTCACCAAGCTTGCATAGGCATTGGGGTGGCGTGAATGACAAGCTACACGCTGGAGGCAAGGTGAAGCGGCCCGGGTCGCCAGAAAATACGAGAAGGGGACTTAAGCATCGATACACCGGAAGCGTCATTGTAAAAACGGAGAGAGTAAAGACGGATGTTGACGGCAAGCTCGTCGACTCAGATACGGACGACGAAAGGGACGCAGAAGAAGATCATCCTCTTGCCTCCTCTGTCGCTAGTATTGGGAGCTTGGACGACCAGAAGCAGAGGGATCTGCACCTTGCGAGGGTGTATACGAGACGATGGATGAACCTGGCTGGAATTGAAAGAATGGGTGTGGGTATGGTGGGAGACGTCGATTCCGAGTGGCAGCTACCGCATTGGACGCAGGGCATTGCGCCGAAATTGGAGGGCAGGATTTTGATTGAGGGCGATAATGATACCGGATGTAGTTGAATGCCGAAGAAATGCGTAGACGAGATACGGACTTTATGAATTCTTCAACTTTGATGTTTCAAGTTGCAACGCGCTCGCACAAGTCTTGGTGCCATACTTGAAAGTCTAGCCTGATGTGGTGTCCTCATAAGAGAATGCTGTCGCACTCGCGAATGGCTCACAACATGAGGTGAGAAAACAGGCTTACAAACAGAGAAAATTGCTCAAACCTCACTCATGAAAAGAAATTTTGGACCTAATTCTTGAGATAAGAGCGGCCGAGTTCCAGGACACGTTAACAAAGAGCAGCAAGGTGTACATTTCCGCCGATCTTGAGCAGCAATACTTGGCAATTTTCGAGCAGATGAGTATCAATCGGGTTAACCCTGCTCATGGGTCGAGTGTAGCGTTTACGCATCATTTCTTCAACATTCTCTCGAATCACCTGCTACTTTGGATACACCTAACCTTAACTTCTAATGAATGTATCAGAACCATCATCGCAGTCACCTCGTAGCCAAACCACCCTTGAATCACGATTTGATAGCGGTTTTTTGCACGCAGTCCTGGATACTGTTGTCCGGCAGATATGTCCCAAGAGATAGAAAAATCATGACAATCGCGTGCAAAATTACATTCTTTCAATTCTTGAGTCCCACGACTCACCTCCAACATCTCTCAAATTGGGAAGTGAGCCATCCCTGGCCCTCGTCCTGTAAAAGAATGGAACAGAAAACGTTACACTGGCGCTGATGCATTGGGCGATTGGCGGTAAGTATCCGTGACAATTAGAAAAATGAGACTCAACTGCTCAATGGACGGGTTTGTTTGTGGCTGGTAACCCATGCAAATGGTAAAGATGACGCTCATGTGCTTCTCCAGAAGCCATACCCATCGCTCATCTCCCTTAGTCCTCGACCAGTTCCCGGCTCAAAATTGGGTGTAAGGGGTACCCTTTGCGCTTGTCGTTGGGATCATTCGGTAAAAATGCCAGCTCGAAGACCACGGAATTCATACCATTACAGCTCTTTCGTAGTGTTGTTTGGTATGGTCCTAGATTGAATCTCGCCCTGAGTGGTACCCTAGAAGCTTCATCCCCATTATACCATCGCCCGGGTATCCTTGGAATAATCTTCGTGTCGGGCATTTATCGTAGGGTCACGCTCATTGCAATTGGTGGTTGGCTCCATAGCGACGGCCCAGTTTGGAAAAAATTGCTTTCTACAATAGTGATACAGTGCCTATACAAAAACTCTCATCATAACATCCCCTTCCTGGCCAACTCAATCTTCCTCGCCGCCTCACCCTGTTTCCACCCTCCCTTGCTCACACATATAGCACTACCCTCCCCCAATTCGACTTTATCCTCGACGGCTGGGAACTGGCACGGGCAATGATGTGGGAAGTGCACGCACGCCAGCGTGGCAGGCCAGAGGTAGTTCGAGCATTGTGCTGAAGCAATGTGTTAGCGACTGAACTCTGTAGGAGTAGGCGTCGGAATGACATGTGCTGCGCGTACCGGCTTCATAATTCTTCTGATACCACTCTGAATTGCTGGGCACGTTCTGCTGTTGCTGCTGCTGATGTTGCTGATGTTGTGGCTGACCTCCCTGGTTGAACATCTGCTCAAAGAACTGGAATTGGGCAAATGATAATCCTGCAAGAGAGCAGAGCAGAAGAAGTAGAGTCTGCATTGTATGATGTGTGTGAAATACAGCGCAATATTGGTGACAGCGAGGACAGTTTCAAGGAAATCCATAGGGCTGAGCTAGTAAATCATTATCACGCTAAGAACATCCTCCCCTTCAATCATCTCTTCCATTTCTGCAGTCCATTGACCCCCAAGAATGCCTCCCCCACGATTACGCTCCACGCCAGTGGCAACATCCTGCCTAATATGCCTCCGTCCCGCACCCCGCCAACTCTCCCTCCTCCCTCTCTCCTTCCTCCGCCCTGCCTCCCACGCCTCCCAAGGTCGCGCCAACAAGGCCGCCCCTGGCCCCGGAAAGCGTCTCGGAGCCAAGAAAGGCGCCTCAGAGCTCGTCGTACCAGGCAACATAATTTTCCGCCAACGCGGCACACATTGGTTCCCAGGTGAGAACTGCGACATGGGACGCGATCATACGATTTTCGCAAAGGAAAAGGGCTATGTTACGTACTACAGGGATCCCGATACGCATCCGAAGCGAAAATATATTGGGGTTGTGTTTGAGCGGGGCATGAAATTGCCTGTGCCGCGGAATGCGCCGAGGAGGAGGAGGCTGGGGTTGGTGGGGAGGGAGAGGGAATTGAGTACTGTAGCGGCACCAAAAGCACCTGTGACGGAGACGGAGGGGTTGGAGGTGGGAGGCTTGGTGGAGGCACAAGGGACCGGGAAGCAGCAGTCGAAGAAGGCAAGGGGGAGAATACCTGAATTGAAACATATGGAGTTGAGGCCAGGGTATCAGTATCGGGATAGTAATTGGCACATTGGGAGAGCAGCAGAAAGAGCGAAGGTGGTGGTCAGGGAGTATAAGAGGGGTGATAGGTTTCTGGCTTGGAGGAAATTGAATGCGAGGAAGGCAAGGAATGCGGAGAGGAGATCGTTGGGTGGGAGGAAGAAGAAGGGGAGTGCTAAATGATACAGGTTCGAGTGAATGGATGATAAAGTTCCAAATTGCATTAACCTTCAGAGTTTTGAACGTCTGGAATTAGTGGATTCTGCGAAGTGCTTTTCTCGTCGTATTGGGAAGTGAAATATCAGCCATACAAGCACAGCAAACACCTGCATTCTGATATCATCGATACATGGAATTGATGGTGTCAGAGAGCTCGGAACTGCTGGTCTTGTCGATACAACATGTGTCGATCCAGACATACTGAAGTCCTTCTGAAGCTGCGAGTAAGCAACAGGGAGCTATCTTTTCACATCCGGCAAGCTTCCTAGACGTTTCGAGAACACTTGATATGCTACATCCCCTTTTCCCCAGGTGTGGGAGAGAATGGCGTATGGTGGAATCCCGTAATCATAGAAGTCTTGGACTTGAAGAGTCCGCGTATCTTGCAGCCGCATCGTGACAAACTTTAGTCAAATTTCTGACGGGTGCGCGTATGACGCTAAAAGAGTGGGGGCAATGGCCACTGTAGCCGTGATTATCTCAACTACGACGTGAGAGCGTACAAGCTGTGTGGGTGGGAGCAATTGTCCGGAACGACAGGTCTTGTTCGAAAGCTGTGTTTTTATAAATAGCATCCGCACGATTAGCCGGCATGACTACTTTATGTGAGCCTTTCGGTCCCAGAAATCAACAGATTTCGTCCAGATTTGAACAGCAACAGCCTCACATGGCTTTTGGTACCAGAGCTTGCTCAACAAATATTACTATCTCCCAATCGGTCTCTAGAATGAGGTATCATGACGCGGCTAGGACATGCCGTGGACATCACCAATCGTACAGGCCGGACCATAATTACTTCTAACGCAGGCAAGGATCCTGAACGACTAATATTGGATTGATAAACTGTCCCCCTTGGCCTGTGCCGAGATCGTCATACACCCGCCGCTCCTAAAACAGTAAAGGTTATGCATAAGCCATTCTCTTCCTGGGAAGCGTCGTTACTGATGGATCCCCCATCCTCAAAGCACTACCGACTACACTGTCTCCCATGTGCTCTCCGTACAACACCCTGCTTGCACCGACATCCTTCAGCATGCCACCCACCACTGCGTTGCCAGAGCAGCCAACCAGCAACGGCGCTTCGAACGCTTTTGCGGTCTCCACAGGGCTCAAGCTTGTCCACCGTCCAAGCTTCCAATACCCCATGAATAGGGGAAGCAAGCAAAGTAGGTTCAACAACATCGCAGCAAGAGCAGCACAATACCATTCCATATGACTCTCGTACACCGTCTGCGAGTAAGCTCTTGTGCCTGGTGCGAGCTGACTGGATGGAAGTTGACGCCGAGGCAGTGATGGCAGAGCGAAACATCATCTTGCGGATGCCGCTGAAGATGTCCTCCGTCGGATCTTGCCACACCGCGTGGCATTCTCCGAGATCGTTCTTCTTCAGATTGTAGGCGTGACCCACGAAGCCAGTCGTCATTCCTGCCGATGTGATAGATCCCTGGCTCTTGCTTGTCCACAGGTCTGCAGCTGCTTGGAGAATGCCGCCAATCGTGGAGGGATTAGTGCCACCAATGACAGTCTCCTCTGCCGACGGAGATTGCATCTGTATAGTCTGGTTGTCTGCCTGCAGCTGCCGTGCTAGGCTGACAGTGCCGTTCGTAAGTGTCATTGGGTATCTGACTTTGGCTACTCGGAGCGTGCAATGCTTCTCATACAGAAAGGTGTTGCAACTGTCTGACTTGATATCCGGATTTGAAGTTCCGTTCGTTGTAGCAAAGTCGATGGTAAAAGTACCGCTATCTTCAATGGGATCTTCTGTTACGTTGAGCCACATCATGTTCTGGAAATTACCTTGCCCAATTTTCCAGGGAATGATGCTATCATTGCATTTTATATCGAAGCCAGCTCCTTCCAACGTGGTATTGTATGACCCTTGAGTATCTCATCAAAGGATCAGATGTCAGGCGTATAGACGAAGCTATCATAAGTGGAAATAGGTGAAGGAAGACTGTTGATTGGTAACTTAGCTCCGTTTCGGCAGGATCAAGATGCAATCCTTCACATGTTATAGAACTGAGCTTGAAAAGACTATGAAAATGGCCATTCTGGATTATTTGTACCTCGACCATCGGACCAATATACATTTCTGTCTCCGATTGTTTTTGATTGTTCTCCAAACCCTGAATCAGATGATAGCGCCAGGGTTTTTTTACTAATGCCCAGTTGCTGTACATCAAACGGCAAGATAAGACTTTATAAGAAGGGGATTTTGAGCTGAAAGGAAAATGGAGAAATGTGACCAAGGGGAATCCAGCGGTCTGGAAGTAGATGTTAACAGAGCCTCTCGAAAGCCCCAGGACGATAGAGCGAACAAAGAGAAACCCCAGTTGATGAGAGAAAGAATACCCGACGGGAAATACCTGGAAGCTAAGACCTGTTTGAAGCATGGTCTGCTGAACGACGGCGGACTGGTCTTACTCAGATTCACAATGCTGTTGTCACGCACAGCAGAGCACACCTCGTCTGCTACGAAGGCAGAAGCCAGGAAACGCTATAAAATTAAACGACATCCATGATTACCCAGTTATATGCCAGCTGACAGAAACCTTAGACCTTCCATCTTGATCTGCAACACGCTTGCCCATAGTGATGAATATCATCGTCCTTCCTGACGGCTTATACTCCGTGACCTGTGCACCCTCCCCAGCCAGACTCGTGTTCACCTGCACGCTGAATAGTGGGAGGTACAAATTAGCGACGACAGTGGAGCTATCCGAAAGTGTGAGGGTTGTCTGCGCGACTGCATCCTCTTCCCCCATTGCCTTCGTCTCCACACCCTCCAGCCGTGTGTCGCGCGCCACCTTCACAGCCAGATTCTGCAAGTCTCTCTCCACAGCCTGGCTGACGCTCAGCAGAACATGGGATGCCTGCAGAGCGCGCTCCCCACCGATGATGAGCGTGATGTCCTTCTCCCCACCGTAAGCGTTCGCCAGCTCGCTGGCGATTTCTACGCCAGTCGGTCCGGCGCCGCTAACCACGATGGACTTTGCGACGTCAATCTGCGCCTGAAGAGAGTGCAGAGCGGCGAGCGTTCTTCTGGTGTGCCAACGAGTTTGCAGGGCAGGCTGCTGCGGATCTGGGAGCACGTGGCGATGACGAGGTAGTCGTAGGAAAGCAAGCGGCGGGTTCTGTCGTTGAGGCCACTTCGATAGTCTTCCGATCCGGATCGAGGCGCGAGGCTTTGCCTAGTACGAACTCGAAGTTCGAGACAGAGTATTGGGCAAAGCCTGGTTCGATGGGGAGAAATAGCTGCGAGTCAGGAATGGCGCCGGGGATGACGCCGCGGACGGTGGCAAGGTTCCAGCAGAATTGTGTATTGGGCATGACGAGGAATACTTTTAGGCCGTCTTTAGCTTTGGGAAGGGTGTACTTGAGCAACTTGTGGGCGAATGACAGCCCGGCCCAGCGAGCACCGAGAATGATGACAGCTTCTGCCATTGAGACTAGTAGGAGGAATGTCTCTTGAAGTGCCATAATGGTCTGATCCGAAAAGCAAAATGAGAACATCGGCTTGAATCGTAGGCCCTGGCCTTCAAAACTATACGAAATCGACTGGAATTATCTTGTCTCATTAATAAAGGTCTGAAGGAACTTTGAACAACTCAGGGATTTGATCGATGCTGGATGATCGGCCCTCTATTAAAAAGTATGGCTGGAGAGAAGGCTCGGCCAAGTGACCAATCAGAGGTGCTATTGAAGAGTAAGGTGCCAAAGGAGGACTAGACCGAGCCTTGTGCCGAAGCCCGTGCCCGAGAGCGAGATCCGACCACCGCCTTTCTCCAATCCAGGAACTCAGTATCCTTCCACAAAACAATTCTTTCTTCTTTTCTATGTTTGTATCACCCGAAAAAGACACACAGCTGAACCCACGGCCCATTTTTGTCTACCAAAGTGATGTCGTTGCAAACCCCAGAACCTAATAGTGCCAATGGTACCAACCAGGCAGAAAGCCTGAAGGTGTGGAGCTGCGTCAATTGTCGCCGGCGCAAAGTGCGCTGCGATAGACGCCATCCTTGCGCTCCTTGCATCAGGAACAAGACCGAATGTGTCTTTCCCATCTCTGGTCGTACTCCCCGCCGGGGTCGCGACGCAAACTATCCCAATCCCCCAGCACAGAAGCAAGCCGAGCTCTTACGCCGCCTCAGACGCTTGGAAGCCATGGTTGGTGATCTGGGCTCGCAGGTTGAGCATGCGGCAGTAGTGAGACAGACTAGTCCTCCAGTGGAGGGTTCAACGAGTGCGACAAGTGCAAATTCGAGCGAGATGGGCTGGCCAGACCACGGACTCGCTCTTCGTAGCCCATCGGCTAGTGGAAGCCCTCAAACCGCGCGCGATGGAATGCATATTGGTTCTAGCATGGCAAGAGGCAGTTCGGAGTCGCCACAGGTTTCTGACGAGTTTGGAGAATTAGTGGTGGCTAGTAACGGCGATCTACTTGTAGGAAATCGCTTCTGGACGGTGTTTTGTAAGGAGGTATGTTCTAGCTCTGCTCCCTTATGCTTTGCGCTACCGACGGGAGTCGAGCTAGGCATTTGTAACTGGCGCTCTAATGTGCATTTCTCGCTGACATGTATACAAGGTGGAGGACATCTTCGAAGCCGTCCACGGGACGGCATATACCCACTTCGATGGAGACAGCAGCTCATCAACATTGTCAATGTCCGATACTCGACGTCACAACAGCTATTACAGCTTTCTCCTTAGGAATATGTCTGCTGCGCACCAGCGGGAGGATCTATATCCTCTTCCGTTACAGATGCTGTTCCTCTGGCAGATCTATGTGGAGAACATCGATCCGTTCATGAAAGTCTTACATATGCCAACCATGACGAAGGTCATCCGCGAAATGAGAGGTAGCTATCACTCCCTTGGCTCCAGCATGCAGGCTCTCGTGCTAGTCATCTCCTTGGCCGCAATCATGTCGCTCGAGGACGAGGAGGTAAGCGGTTCTAACCTAAGGTTCGACATGGTTATCTAGCTGATCCTTTTGGCTAAAGATCCGCGTGAACTTCAACTCTGACAAAGACCAAATCTTTGCTCGCTACCGACTTGGCACTGAACAGGCACTTGAGCAAGCCGACTTTCTCAACAGTCCTGACATAACCGTACTTCAGGCACTCACCATATATCTTGGCGTTCTTCAACATACCGGCGAGACTAGGTCTGCATGGTGCTTGGCCGGTGTCTTGGTCAGGGTAGCCGTCTCCATGAAACTCCACCGCGACGGCTCACACTTCGCCAATATTACCCCCTTCGAAATAGAGACGCGACGTAGATTATGGTGGCATATATGCTTTATCGATTCGCGATCTGAAGATGTACAGGTTTCAGAATACAAGATAACAGAGGGGATGTTTGACACCGAGATACCAGTGAATACGGACGATGCAGGCCTTGATCCCGCGATGTCAAAACCACCTGTCTTCGCGGAGAGATGGACTGATATGACTGTCTTTCTCATCCGTTGCGAAGTTTGGAAGCTATCCCGCCGACTTCAATCCGTCACGACTGCCAGCTACGCCCTGCCTCCTGACGTCGATGAGAGACTCGAATTATTCCAGCAGTCCCAAGCAAGGATCGAAGACATCTATCTCAAGCACCTCAACCCAAATAAGCCACTCCACTCCTTCGTGGCAACAAGTGCACGGCTGTTCCTCACCAAAATCGACCTCATCCTACACACCAAACAGCACTCTGCTGGGATAATAGACATACAGCCTGCAGACACCTCACAAAGCGATAAAGTTTTCATGTCGTCGCTGTCAATCATCGAATACACCTACGCCATACAGAACGAACCCGGCTGGAGCGGATGGAGCTGGCAACTACAAGGCCGGCAGCCACCGTGGCATGCTCTTCGCGTCGTGCTCGGCCATATATGCAAGCGCCGTTGGGGACCAATCGCCGAGCGGGCATGGTCGTCTGCTAAAAGATCTCTCGATAGTCTCCCTGAGGCGGCTCGGAGAGATCCTCGGTACCAGCAACTGTTGGTGCTGACCTCTGCGGTACAAAAAGGCCGAGCGAATGAGCTTCATCACCATACTTCCGGAGCGTCAACGAATACACACGTTGACGTGACATCCCCGACAGCCTTGACTTTGTCCACTCCTCTCGCACAAGTTGGCATCGGTGGGACTGTCTCGACTTGGGGGCCTCAGGAACCGTTCTTAGTTATGGCAGATGACTCCAATAACAACCCTTTCAGCGACTTTCTAAGCCCAGAAATGGACTGGCAGGCGTGGGACAAGATCGCCGGGGAAATGGAACCCTCTTTGGAGTTATGGGATATGGGGGGCCTTTGATCAAATGTTGCGTACTAATCTACCAATCGCGTCGATACTTGGCTACCTAAAATAAGAAGATAACGACCTCCGTTGGCAGCATTTCCGAGGTATTCCGGTGACTTTAAAACAGACCTATGCCACAGACGTGCCCGCACCATCCCATCCGATTTATGAGAAAGGGAAGAGTACAACGCAAGGTTTCGGGCTCACACCAGTCCGTGGTTCCCTTGAACTTGCGAGATCGACTTACTCGTCTACTAGTAGGCCGAGGCGTTAGACTGACGTTGGGGGCCCGGCGTAAGTCGTCAAAGAATTCACACGCAGGGATTATCATAGCGACGCAGATTTTGAGGCTCGCGGTCACCACCTGTCCGAAGATCTTACTTGTTCCGGCATCGTCGACGCAGCTGCCAACGTTCCCGGGAGCCAAAAGTCTCGTGAGTGTGGCGTTGTAGACTTCCTGAAAAGAGTGGGAGCCCGGCAGTCGAGTAAATGGGGAGAAATTGAAATTGCCAACTTTCAGTTCAACAGATATGGCGAATTCCTTGATGATGAAAATGACAAAAAAAATAACAACGATGGCTTAGGCGATTTCAGAAGCCGTGGAAATCGAAGCCCAGTATTGTCAGCGGACGAGAACGATTTCTCGGAATCGTGTGGCGCTCGCAATCTCGAGGCCCGAGAGAGTTTGTGCACGAGCATGTTTCAAGTGAACTCGCCGGGCAGAGCGAAGTTGGCCAGAGGAACATGGAACCTGAGACAAGAGGTAGTGTTCTAAGGTTTAGGTCCACAAAGGCCCTTGAAGAGATTGGCACCGTTCTACCTACGGGATGAATTTTATCAAATTCCAGAAGTCGTCAGATAGTGCGAAATGTCTGACTAGGTGCGATGAGAAATCCCGGGAAATCAACCACCTAGCTCGTTCGACCAGTGAAACGCAACATGGGTGGATCCGTAGATTGGTAAATGTGCGGATGACAGGGATATGTGCCCCATGGTATTGCGTGTTCTCCACTCACGTTGGGCTTGGAAATCATGATTTATGGCGAGAGTAGAAGGTTGGATGGTCAACCAGCAACCTCTGAAGAGAACGAGCTTTCCGGATTGCGTTTGTACCCACCGATACACTATTTACTGCAGAAATTCCTAACTGGGACTGATAACGTATTACACCGTAACAATGTTCTATTTTTAAAGGTTGGGTCCTGGGGAATGATACTTGATTGCCTGGGGTTAGATACCGTTATCAAAATTCGTGGCAAATTTTCTTCAGGCTCCTCATTGGCGAAAGTTCTTTACCGCAGCCTGTTCCTCTCTAGCTCTGAAGACAGCTATCTGGTGTAAAATGGTCCACACATAACTTGAAAAAGACATCTTGAACAGTTTTGCAAAGTCTTCCAATTCAAAAGGCTTCAAAGCCAGCCTCTCCAATCAACTTCCATTTCGAAGTTACGCTCTGTTACATTGACCAAGCCGCCAGACATCATGAATCCTAGCCGTTGCGAAAACAACAGCAAACAACCGCCACGAGCTGTAGTCTCCGCGGATATGGCCATCATAACTTATCACGACTTGATTCGCATAAACGAGTGGGCGTGAGATTCGTTGTTAGTAGCGTGTCGCGAAGAAGGAGTTTTCAACAGATTCCCGCTGCTGTGTTCTGCAGGGTATACTTATCACATTAGAGCCTATAACTCGAAACGCTGATGCCGAATCCTACAGCTTCAAGCCCGCGGGCACATACAAATGTCCCGTGATTGGTAGAGCCAGAGTTAGAAGAAAACTGGTCTGTGACTAAGTTACAATTTCTCTCGTCTATCGTTTCACTGACTAGAGTCTACAGCTTTCCAACAACATTCGAGATATTCATAGCCTTCTGGATCGTAGCTTCCCCTTTGAACAATCATGGGTTGGAGATGAAGGGAGACACGAGACAAAGAACAATAGCCAAGTCGTACTCTTGTCATACCACCCGAGTGGCACGACTATAGTTGGCTTGCTATCCTCTGCGCTCGGCGTTAGAACGGACCTCGTGTACGCTAGTCGTAGTGATCGGGCTGCTGGGCTGTCTCCCAGCTCTTTGGTGTTTACCAACTGTATCACCAACCAGGGCGGTGCCAGCTTGCATACAGATCCTGGCGGTCTTGTACTCGTCTTCGATTCACCGGCTGGTTTATTTTCCGTCATAAATTCCCAGTCGCGTGGGAGTGACCATCGAAAGAGGACTATCAAGCTTGATCCTCCTGTGACCTAGCTTAGTCTTCTACCGTCTACATTTAGCGTCGTGCTGTCTAGACTCGGCCTCCTACTACACTGGGTGGGCGGGACGTTTGGATTGTTGTTAGTGTCGTGCGGCGAAAACGGATGGGGAGGAATTTGAGCTTGCTATGATTGATAGAAATCTGTTTCTTGCTTGTCGTGCTCGAGGGCGATGGGCAAGACCTTCCAATGGATACCAGGTGAAAAAGATAAGAGTATTTGCTATCAGAACTATGATTTGTGGGAACACCTGCGCGATGCTACGCACCTTCAATCGCCTAGAATCATAAATGCCTAACTTCATTCCTCATTGCCATATATTAGATAGTCTTCAACTCCGCGACCGTCTCATTAGCATCCTTAATTTAGAGATCCAGCTTCTCTTCTTCGGCGCCTGTCCATAGTTTTCCTCTTCAATATTATGCTTCCCCACAATAGTCAAGAAAACCTGATCCAACGTCGTCTGGCTAACGGAGTAGTACTCGAAGCCCAATTCCTCTTTATGCGCTTCTAGCAGAGTGAAGAGGGCACCGATGCCGCTCCGATTAGCGGACTGGTTGTTCGCGGCACGAATAAGGTCAGTACTGTTCTCTGATGATTTTGGAGATGACGGGCTTGGCGACGCTTCAGGAAGCGACCGACTGGCTGGCACAGAGAAACGGAGTTGGCCATGGAAGGTCTTGTCTTCCACGAATGCGCCCGATAAATTCGCGTTTATCCAAGCTTTGATGTTGTCCATGTCTTCATCAGGCGTGTGCGGTGCTGTCTTCATGATCAAATGCACATGGTATCGATCACCATACTTCCGTCTCAGACCCTCGCCCGTGCCGAGGGCCAGCATCTTCTTGCCCATTATACCAGCTCGATCAGCCAAAGCGTCAGCTTCCTCCATGCTATGTGTAGTTAATACCAAACTTCGACCAGGTACGACAGAAGCGAGCGTCCGCCACATGACGCGTTTAGCGCAGACATCCATGCCCGAGGAAGGCTCATCGAGTAGCAGGACAGAGGGGTTACCCATCAGTGCGATACCGAGGGAAAGCTTGCGCTTATTACCACCTGACAGCTTGGCTGCCATACGGTGCTGGAAAGGACCTAGACCCACTGCGCGTATGACTTCGCGGACATTGTGCTCCACGTCATCCACTCCGCGAACACGGGCGTAGAAGCGGAGATGTTCGAGCACAGTCATTTGATCGCAGGCGTCGACTTGTGGACATACGCCCAGATGGCTTCGGGCTGCGGCGCGGCGTTTGCTGATGGGAATGTCTTCGACAAAGATCTCGCCACTTGTGTGGGAGGGGAGAATGTCGCCGCGAATGAGAGAGATGGTAGTCGATTTGCCAGCACCGTTGGGCCCGAGTAAAGCGAACACTTCGCCACGCTTGACGCCGAATGTTATGTCTTGTACTGCGACGTTGCTGCCGTAGGCTTTCGTGATGTGCTGGACCCTGAGGCCATCATCTGGAGAAGCAGCGACGCGCTTGATCTCGGCAGCGATCTCGTCATCAAGAGGGTCTGCTTCTTCTGCATCTTCGTTTTTGTATTGCTTTCGTCGGATACGGGCCCAGATAGAGCCACTATCCCACCATAGCAGCATGCCGAACAGGAAGAATGACTGTCCTATCAGGTATAGAATGGGCCCACCGTACAGCGTGATCTTGCCGGGATAAGATGCTATCTGGTTACCCGCGCAGGTGGTAGAGAAGACGTTCAGGGCAACAAACAAAGCTCGAATGAGGTTGCCAGATGGTGTTATTAGCCCGATTGTGAAGTGCGTAATCAATAGATAGTTATCCACCTTGTTCGTAGGCGAGTAGGTGAGCACACTAAGGTAGGCGATGAAATAGAGCAAGAACATGACGGCTTGTCCACCAGCGGCGAATGCGAAAGATGCAAGCTGAGATCTCGAAAGGAGCGAGACGACGTATGATAAGAGGGTAGATGCTATGCCATAGAGGAAGAACACCACAAACAGGTATTCTATATGGTACCAAGCGTCACTCACACCTCGGAAGATGATGACCGCGAGCACACTGGTAGCGAGGACAATCATGAAGTCAAAGGTAAGATAGGCGGACCATAGGCATATACTCCTGACTCCATTGCTGTAGTGTAGCTGGCGAACATTCCTCAAGCGCTCAAGCGTGGGGTAGAGTGCGAAGAACGCAGGATAAGCAGCCATTGCCAAGCCGAAGTACACAACCAGCTGAAGCGTCTTGCCTGCGCCAGGCACCCACGGCGTGTCAAAGGCCTGATACTGGCTGCTAATTGAGACATTGAGAAGAAGCGTGTCCAGGGCGTTCTGAGTGATTGTAGCTAGCGAAATATCCCCGTCGCCCTTGTAAGCGAAAGTTGGTGGGGAGTTGTCATCTCCGAGCCAGAAGCCTCCAGGCGTGACGTTTCCGTAGAACGTGCTAATGTAGTTGTTGAAATCGTCCAGGGTACCATCGACGGGGTGGATTGAAGACATCAATGTCGATATTCCGCTTCCTCCAGCGCCAGTGGAATTGCCTCCAGGCAGTGTTGCTTCAATACGAGCGATGGCATCTGGTGATAATTTGCTCGATGGCCCAATGACTATGTCATAATTTACTTGTGATAGAAGCGACTGGATATCTGAGGGTGTGAATGAAGAGGTAGGAGAACATCCCGGAGCCGTGAAATTCTTCAGAAACAGAGTTACAAGCCCTGCTGCGATGACTGGGATGAGGAAAGCAGCGCCATACGGGATGTAGTTCCGTTGGAAGACGGTCCACCGCTTGCGGAATAGGGTTAGAGCCTGGCGCATCATGCCAATCCTCTTGCCAGTTTGAAGCTTGAGACCGCTATAGCTGGCATCTAGGCTCGATTTCTTATCATCTGTGACAGCCGCGACCTCGCCAGATTTACCGGTGGTGCTATCGCCAGTGTGGGGTACATCCAGGCCACCGGCCTGAGGTGCGGCAAGAGCTTCTATGTCCTCCGCGACATTGAAAAAGATCTCCTCAATTGTCGGAGAGCTGATCTCGTAATTCTTGATGCCGTGTGCCTCTAGCGATCGGACAAAGTCCGCTGCTTGACCTGAATCTGGCAGGGTGAAGACTGTCTGGTCGACCATCTCTTTCGTGGCGACACCCTCGAAGCTTGGTAGGACAGCGTCATCGCCAGGGGTCTTGTAGACATGGATGCGATAGCCACCTCCGAGACGATGCTTGAGCTCGACTGCGGAGCCTTGGGCTTTGAGGCTTCCACGAGACAAAATAGCAATCTGATCAGAGAGCAAGTCTGCTTCATCCAAGAAATGAGTTGTGAAGATGATTGTCCGCTTACCCCGCTCATTGAGCAAGATAGACCAAAGCTTCTGGCGTGCAAGCGCATCAACGCCGCTAGAACATTCGTCGACACAGCACACCTTGCTGCCGCCTGTAAACATCATGCTCAGTTGAAGCTTCCGTTTCTGCCCTCCTGATAAGTAGCGTGATTGTGAACCGACCTTCCGATCGAGGTCGCACGCGGCGATCAAGTCATGGATCTCCTGTTTCGTGGAAGGGGTTTCAGTAGACTTGAGGCTGTCGAAGATGCGTACATGCTCGAAAGCAGTAAGATTGTCCCATAAGACGTTGCGCTGAGGGCAGATGCCCAATCCACCAAAGCCATCGACAGCGACCGTACCGGATGTAACCGTACTCAGTCCGGCAATAGCCTCAAGTGTGGTCGATTTGCCACTTCCGTTGGCCCCAAGCAACACCATAATCTGGCCCTGGGGCACGGTAAGATTGAGCTCATCAACAGCCACGACAGTCTCCTTCTTCTTGCCAAACTTGGTGGCAACGTTTCTTGCCCACCATGACGGCTTGTACCGCTTCGTGAAGTTTGTCAATTCAACGGCAGCTTGAGAGTCCTCAGAACCATTCGAAAGCTGACGACCTTTGGACGCTGTGCCGTAAAGGTACCTCTCTATCAAAGCACCAATAATAGGGAATGCAAGCGTTTGGATTGTTGCAAAGACGAAGAAGGCGATGCCAGGCAGTGTGGATGGGTTCTGAGGAGCGGCCTTGACTAGGTTGGTTCCCATGTCTTGGCGTTCCCATCTGGCCATTAAAATGGTGAAGAATGTGTAGTTCATGGGCGGAAATAGGATGCTGAGGATTGCAACTGCACCAGTGTTGGCGTTCTGCAGAACCTGAGCCAGCACAGCGAGCAACAAGCTGACTATGGTTGTCACAATGCCGCTCAGCTGTGCTCTGTGGAAGAAGGCTGCGCCAAAGATGGAGAAGGAACTTAAAGACAATCCAGCGAAGATGTTGAACAAGACGAGTATTGCGACACTTGTCTTTGCGAATACACCATATGCCAAGATGAGACCTATGGCAATCCAGCCTGGCACAAACATAATGTCGAAAGCGATATGAACTGCAAGCAGGCGAACGGCTTGGGGCTCCCAGCGTCGTTTGTTGGGCATGGAGGCTTCGATCATTTGTGTCATCCCGAGCTCTCTTTCTGAAGCCATCAATCCAACCAGCTGGTAGATTACTCCTACAATTCCAATGAAGAATGCAACGGCGAGAATCTCAATGATTCCTCCCATGTATCGGACTCTGATCTGATTGTTCCTCTGCGCTTGTGTCTGGGACGTGAAAGGGTATTCGTCGACTCCTTCAGGCACTGCCGACTGATCGATTGTAGTGTTCTGCGCAGCAATGGCAAAGTCGATCGCGTGCTGAAGGGGGAGTGCATAGACTTCCTGATCGTTGGTAGTACTTGTGGTGACAATTTTCGTCCCGAGACCTCCATCGGCGCGCAAACTGTAGTTCCACTGTCCACCTCCACCCTGTGTTGGACTACCATGAAATATCGCAGCGCCGAAGCATGATGATAAGCCTCGAATCGAGCTCTTGCATACCGTCAACAGATCCTGCTCTTGTCCTAGAACCTGTACGATCTTTCCTTCTGCCTTGACCTGATCCGCCACCGTATTGATCACCGTGTTGATGTCTCCCCCAGAAAAGCCACTGTTCACGAACACCACCGTATCCCTGCCTCCACCTCCAGTACTCAAAGCATCTCCCAGCGATCTTACGGGAGTCGACTTCCCAATTCCAAAGACAGAGGGCGGGATGAAGAGGTTGCGAGCGTAAGCCAAAAAACCAGTGAAGATGACAGGGAGGAGGAAGCAACGCAGAGTTGTAGAGAAGACATGACGGAAGAGGACGATGAGGATGTTCTTATAGATGAGCGTCCATGTCTGGCGGATGAATAGCATAGCTCCTTTTCTGTCTCACTCTCGCTCTTGGACAGCCTGCGGCGTCTCTGTTTGAGGGTAATCTTCGGAGTATTTTGATTCCGCGCACAAATTTGTCTGCAACTTCATTTCATCTTTTAAAGAACGCAACACCATCGTCGATATATGCAAAACAAACCACACAGGCGCACACGCGGCACAACCTGGTGTACTGATCACCACTCTCGTATTCGCATCTCGGCCAGATAGAAGTTCCGATTATGGCTGGGCAGGTGCGTATTCTAGCTCACGGACCGGGCCGCGTTTTAGTTCTAGGGTTTCCGGCTGAGCTGTCACAGGCTAACATTAATATTTGTGCAGCCTAGTGGGCCTAGCACCGAGTACAATCAGTCCATTGAACAACAAAAGGAGCACCTAAGACGTCAGCGACGGGCTTATAACCAGATTCACGAACGCCAGGTTCGCGCCGTCCAGCCTCAGGACGATACAGAGCTATACCCTCCCTCACCACTAGATCTCTCATCGCCACTAGATCTACCATTACCACTGGATCTACCCTCACCATTGGATTTAGACGCCGTGAACCCAGACATGGACCAGTTCGCGCTTGGTGATCGTGCTCTATCTTCCAAGGACTTCGCGTCCGCCATCACCCACTATACGGAAGCTATCGAGATCAACCCCACAGCGGTCAAGTACTACATCAGCCGTGCTACCGCTTATACCCGTCTATCACCGCCTAATCATGGCTCCTCACTCAAAGATTCCGAGATCGCCGTTTCTCTGGCTTTCAAGCGTAATACCAAAGAGCTCATCATTGAGAGCCAGATGAGGAGGGTCATTGCACTCTTTGGCCTGGAGCGTTACGGTGATTCAAAGCAGTGTCTCGAGTGGGTTAAGCAGAAAATCAATACGGATGATAAGAAGAACAACACGGCAAAGACGGTACCGATCTGGGAGATGAAGATCAACAAAAAGCTGAAGGACCTGGATGAGGGAGATGAGAAGGCGAATACCACGGTGAAAGAGAACCCTGAAGTTGATCTGCCGGCGAAGGATAAGCCTGTCGAGAAGGCCAAATCTGACGAGAAGACTGAAGGTCTTCGAGCTGCCACTCCTCCAGCCCAAAATTCCTCCTCAGCTTCGACCTCGGCGGCTCCTGCCCCAACTACCGGTGTACAAACACCTGCTAGCAAGATCCGACATGAGTGGTACCAGAATAACGAGGCGGTGATTGTCACTCTTTACTGCAAAGGCATTGACAAGGGCAAAGCTACAGTCGAAATCAAGGATCAATCGCTAGACATCGCGTTCCCTCTTCCCACTGGTTCAGACTACAACCTCTCACTCGATCCGCTCCTCTTCCTCATCGACCGTATGAAGTCATCTTACAAGATCATGTCCACCAAAGCCGAGTTTACGCTCGTGAAATCCACACCTGGCCAAAAGTGGGCTTCGCTCGAGGGTACTGAGGCCGTGGATGTCGAAGACAATGACGCCAGCAGCGCTGACGCAACTCAAGAAGCCGCCAAGCGTGCAGCGCTCGCCCCTAAAACCAACAACGCTGGACCTTCCTACCCGACCTCTTCAAAATCCGGACCAAAGGACTGGGACAAAGTCGTCAATGACCTTTCCCAGAAGCCCAAGAAAGAGAACAAGGATGGGGAAGACGATGATACGGACTTGGGTGGCCTTGATGATGATGATGGGGGTGATCCCGCAATGGGCTTCTTCAAGACTCTCTACAAAGGCGCTGATGAGGACACGAAGCGTGCCATGATGAAGAGTTATCAGGAGAGCAACGGGACGGCTTTGAGCACTAATTGGTCTGAGGTCGGGAAAGGGAAAGTGGAGACAAGCCCACCCGATGGGATGGAGGCCAAGAAATGGGACTAATTGCATATGATTGTGAGACAAGAGGCCTCACCAGATGCATGAACCGGTGCGGGATTCTTTTCAATGCATACATACAATGGTGGAGGAAACTTTCGAATGCATGCAATTGGCGAGAGACATCACCGACGATGGATGAATTGGTAAAGAATGTTCAAAACACAACGAAATGAACGGAAAGATGGCAGGGAGAAATTCGATTGATGGATGCAATGATCAATGGCGGAATGATTTCAACGACAAGCATTACTGGCGCTTCGATGATACCTCGGCGGGGCTTGCTTCAGCGTAAGGTAGCGTGGAAAATATGGTGTTCTTCATGTATGGCCTGAGGCATCAGTCAACGGCATTAGGCAGACCCGACATACTTAGAAATGCAAAACCAATCGGAAACAATTCCTATCCGTAGACATCAGCCAGTACTCTCTGACATCCTCATAATGAAAGACATGTCAGGCTATCACCCCAACAGCGAACGTACGAAGGTTCATGGCGGGCCGACCCCTGTCACTGACATTGGGGGCCGTTGCGCTGTAGTCCCAACCAGGGTCGGGGCTGTCTGGGTCGAAGCAAAAAAACGCACCGAAGCAGGGAAGAGCACCACCTTACGGAGTACATGAATTCATCCTCAAGGAGGCAGGTACTCTTTTGGCCATGTTACTCTGGCACTTAGCTGCGTTGATTGGTACTTAATGCATTGTATTCTCTGCTGATCATGCTCTTATCTCTACGCTGTGAATCTTTACGTTGTGACAAAGCAACCTCCTACGCGCCCAGCTCCACTATTGCTTTCGCACTTCATTCTCACCGTCTAAAACCTGTCCCCGACTCAATTACTACAGAGCTCTCTACCTTGCGATCCATTGCTCCGTAAGACTCTTCGAGTACCCTCCAGAGACCCTCACTACCATCAATCGCCCTGACCCTCTAAGACACTCCCATGCCTCTCAATGCTCCACCCATCAACACCAACCAAGGCGGATGACGGTATCGAGCGCCTGAAACAATCATTGTTTGTAAAATGGGGCGTACAATTCCCCTCCCGAGACTCTGCTTGGAGTCCCTCCAGAAGGGATCCGAACAGGGTTGAAGATAAGATACTTGCGGTCATACAATTTCTTTACTTCAGGGATGGGGCCTTGCAGATTGCTGTGGAGCAATTTGAGAAGTGTGCCGGAACAGTATACTCGAAATGGCAGTTCAAGCCCCGCGGAGAACCCGACATGATTCCATCGAGGGAAGGCGTGGAGAGTACAGTGAAGCGGGACTTCTTACGTAAACGGGGCCAATTGGAGGGAAGCGCCGTCAAGGAAGTGACTGAGAGTTTGTGGTGGAATCTCAGCCAGATTGCGGATCGAGTGAAGGCTGGCGAGAAGTTTCCACTACCTACAATACCTTCAATTGAGAGTGAGTACCTCACACATAATTATTCCTCGGACAAGACCCTGATGAAATGTCAGAGCCCAAAGCCGCCTCGGTCGAAACCACGCCTCAAAAAATGGATTCGTCTCGCCAACAATCCTCTCTCATGCAATGGTTTCGATCCAAAAGCGACCCCAGTGATGCGCCTGCAACCAATCAGCTTCCTTCATCGGACGACTTCCCAGACGAGGACATGATGAACGCTTGCATGGAGGTCCAGCAGAAATTGGACGCCGTCCCCAATACTCTTATTGACCCAGCTCTTTTTGGTGCTCGTAGCTCAAAATTGAGAAGGGCATCTGACCAAACAAACTCTACTGAGGAGAGATTGGAAACCCCACATCCAACGCCGCCACGGCTCCGAGGAGGGAATGTGGGTCTGGGTATTGCCGTTGGAGAAAATACTGACACCTTCTACCACAAGAAGCCTGACCTTGTGCCTGTCACGAATAGGAAGCGCTCATTTCCTGAACCAATGAAGCCACCGTTGCCCAGGAAATCTTCGCGCGAGACGCGCGGTCAACGTGATGCATACAATGTCGATCACCTAGCTCCATACATCAAGCCGGATTTCCAGAAGAAACACAACCCCGAGCCAAACCTGAAGGTATTCCAGTCGGGCAATGCGGCATATGCTGTGCCAACACCACCTCCAGATGATCAGCCCCTTCTCACAAGATCGTTCAGCAGAAATCAGTCTCTTGAGAACCTCGCTTCAGTGTCTTCCTCAATGACAAGTGCTTCCAGTGCATGGACAACGCCGAACACGTCGTTCAGCAGCGACTCCATGGCAACCTCTTTCAGCTCCTCTACTGGGGGCACGGATACGACTATACGTGCACCTTTCGATAAGTCCACGGACTCGTATCATGCTGGCAGGTCCGCGATACAGTCTGAGGCTGATTCTGACGAGTGGGACCAGTTCTATCGAGCACAAACCCTTCAACCACCTCAAAGAGATTCAAGTATGTCTCATCCAACCACTCATCATAGACCCACGAAGCCTATTTTCGATTGGATGGACATCGATTCGAAACATACCAGTGGAGACAGAGCAAACAACAATGACACATCGATGGCTCCGCCACCAGGCCCTTTTAAGCAAATGTCTCCGACTCGATCATTAGAAGAACAGGTCGCAGGTCGCCTTCATTCCCATTCTCCATTCGGTATGATAGCCCTTGTGGAATACTTTAGCGCCATTTGCTAACCGCCAGAAGTACCAATTCCCAAAGAGTACATTGGCGTTCCTTTGGGACAGCTGTACGAAGCAGTGCGGGTAGCAGGATGGTGCAAATTACCTCTGAAATCATTCGCCAATGGTTTGAAGCAGCACAGCCAAGGCTATAAAGACTTATGGTCCTCTCTGACCTCGGTCGCGCGGAGCACCGGATTTCCTCTGCCAGAAAGATCGAGCTCTATAGCCTGGGCCAAAGCAGGCGAGAATTTTGAACGCGTTTCGCTTAGTGGCAGACTCAAATTCACCGACCAAACAAACGGACCGGTCTTCGACTTGACTTTGAACCCTCTAAAAATAGATTCGTCTTACCGCCTAGCCCGAAGATTTGGTCATGACCGATTCTGCGTGATTGGGATCCCGTCGATTGGCCCTGAAGGTCTTCCCTCCTCCCTCAAACCTAACAACGCCGCAGCACTTGTAGTACGTGAGGCAATCATCAAATGGCTAGTGCAAAGGGCCCATCTCTTCTTAGGAAGGACTTGGCGGGCATTCTTCGTCAAGCCCGAAGGCAGGAAGACCCAAAAAGGCATCAAGAGTAGCCCGAATGATATCAGATTCAGGATTTACTTCTTTGCAGAGGATGGAGCTGGGTTCAGGTGCGAGCCAGCAAAAGGCGAGGTTGATCCCAGGATGCCCAATCACTCGCCAATGTCCGTGAAAGAGCTTGTTGAATGGTTCATGGCATCGAGGAATAACGCTGACCAACCAGCCTTGAAGTTCTTCTCCCGACTTGCACTGGGTGGGTAGTCTTGTTGATTTGGGCTCAAGCGTCAACGCTGACAACTACGATAGGTCTCACCAGCACGACTCCGGCAGTCGAGTTCTTTACCCGAGAGATCGTCAGGAGTGACGATGCCCGCGCTGACAATCCTATCAAGCGACGCTTGGACTTCCAGCGTTCCGCGGAGAAATCTACGAATCGGAATCCGCAGAAGTCGAAGGCGGCTGTCATGAACGATGTAAATAACTTCCACTTCCTTGAGACTTGACGTGACTAACGCTACCCAGGGGTGTGCTCGTATTTCTAGGAACGCCGCCAATGCAGTAGCCGCTATGCTCGGCCTGGACCATACGCCGTCGGTCTTTCAAGGCCGAATTGGAGGAGCTAAAGGAGTGTGGATGGTAGATGCTCTGGACGAGGCACCATCATGGCTCGCACGCAAAGATGGTAGAGTCTATTGGATCGAAATTACGGACAAACAGCTCAAGTTCGCACCGCATAGCATTGACGCGCTTTCCCCGGACAGTGCCCGAGTGACCTTTGAAGTCAATAAATACTCGAAAAAGCTGACGCCTGGTTATCTTAACTTCCCACTTATACCCATATTAGAGAAAGGAGGTGTGCCGCAGGACATCTTCAAGACTCTACTTCAAGAGGATCTCAGCTCTAGGGTCGGAGAGCTAGAGGTTGCGATGGATGACGCCTTGTCCCTAAGGAAGTGGAATCAGGACAACAACTCGGTGGCTGGGGAAAGGGCTGCTTTTGGCGGCGTAGAGATGTTGGGAGGCTTGCCAGAATCTAGAGCCGAGAAGATTAATTGGTTCGTAGAGGTGACTAACCCTTCGCTTTCTCCAAAGTTCCCGCTTACGGTCAGTAGTCTGGGTTTGAACCAAAGACGTGTCTGTTCCTCAAGAATCTGCTTTACAAAGCAGTCCATTCGTATTGCCTGAATCTTGAGAACCGTATGAACATTGGCCTCGGGCTATCTACTAATGCGTACATCATAGCTGACCCGCTGGCGATGCTCGAAGAAGGCGAGATACATGTTTCTTTCTCGAGCGTATTCCGAGATTCGAAGTCTGGATTCGATGAGACTATGCTGCACGAGATCGACGTGCTTGTCGCTCGACTGCCAGCACATTTACCATCAGACATACAAAAGGTATGCCAACCGGTCCGAGGTCGCTAATGATCATTCCGACTCTACAAAGACACTGACGCTGTCTACACATTGCAGGTCCGTGCTGTATTCAAGCCTGAGCTGCGTGCATATAGAGATGTGGTAGTTTTCTCCTCAAAAGGTGAAGTTCCATTAGCGAGCAAATTGTCAGGGTAAGTCAGTCAACTCATAGGAAGGAATAGAGACTAAGGAGTATCTCTAGGGGCGACTATGATGGTGACAGGGTTTGGATGTGCTGGGATCCAAAAATCGTTGGACCCTTTCGGAATGCACCAGTCCCAGATCCGCCCCCTCCAGATTCGTACGGTATTGAGAAGGACTTGCTCACAGTATCTGATCTGATACCGCATGAAGACTACATGAACAGGTTTCTTGGCCACGCCTTCAACTTCAACCTACAGATGAACATGCTTGGTATATGCACCACATACCACGAAGCACTCTGTTACCACATAAATACTATTTGCTCAGACCAAGCGATCAGAATTGCAGCCCTCCTCGGAAACCTTGTGGACAGCAATAAGCAAGGTTATAGGTTTGACGATGCGAAGTGGGCTGCATATCTCAGAAAGCATCGGCTACCGAGAAAGTACGATCCACCAGCATACAAGGACAAAGGGAAAGCAAGAGCAAAAGATGGAAATCTCATCGACGACCTAGTCTTCAACGTTGCAAAAAAGGAGCGTCAAGAAGCGCTGCGAAAGTTTGACGAGCATTTCAAAGATGTCGAGTCATGGGACGAAGACCTAGTACGTATTCGGAACGAAGAAGTCGAGGAAGCGAAAACGAACAAAGCATTAGCGACAGTGCTTACGAACCTGAAAACCGGCCTAGACGACATCCTCAAGTACTGGCGAGATCACTGCCGTCGGGAAGATGACGAAGACGAGCCCGCAACAGCAAGGAGAGGCAACTCCATCAGCTTTCGTGCTATAGTCGAGAAATGCCGCCAAGACTTTGTCGCCCTCGCACCCATAACCATGAAGAGTACCATAACTACAGCCGCCCGTCCAACCACCATAGATTCACATCCTATCGAATTATCAGATACGATCCACCGCTGGCAGCGCGCTCACGCCGCCGGCAAATGCAGCGACTGGGACGTCCTCAAAGCGAGCGTCGCGTTCTACCATTTTCACAGAACGAGTTTCGTCTGGCACGTCGCTGGCACGGAATTGGGCCAGATCAAAGCTGGGGCGAGAGGTGCCGGTACCTATCGGACTGTGGTGAATGAATTGTTTGATTGCTGTAAGCTGGATGGGAAATTGGTTGAAGGCGGGAAGAGGAGGGAGTTGCAGCAGGAGGCTGATAGAGCGCAGAGACTTGAGGAAGGAGTGGGGGATGGGGTCAGTGATGATGAGACAGATTTCGGCGATGCGTGGAGTCAGGTTGATCCGAGGGATTATGGGTTTTGATGGATAAGGGGTGAATGTGAATGGGGGATGGATTAGAGGTGGACGGGGGTGCAATGAAAGTGGTGAACGCTGAACTTAAGCATATCAATAAGCGGAGGAAGAGAAACTATGCCTGAGCATTGTGGGGTTGGATATGGCTTGTGGAAGGCTGTAATGGTGATGATCTGGCTGTGACGGGGTTCATGCCTATGGTGTCGGATGTGTGATATGGATCTGTGATGACACTCAGCTTGCGGAAGGTGGGCGGATAGAGCTAGGGACGATTTCGTTGCATGCAATGTGTTTAGATGGGAGTATGTCGAGGGATATGCATGCAATTGCATTTAGACTTCTGTACACCCTTTAAAGATGATGAATAGTAAGATGGAAAGATCAGCTGTCCACAAAACTTCAGCAAGTGTGGCGAAATGAAACACGTCGCTATGTCATAAGTAGTAGGCGACTTTGTGGTAGAGCCGCAAGCAAGCGGTGGGAGAAGACGTTAGATCGCTTGCATGTTAGGTATCATAAGGATTAGAATACCAAGCTTGCAATTTCCCACTTCAGTCCCCAACAAATCGTAACCCAAACGCCAAAGTCGTGTCGCGTATCTATCTCCTCGCCATATCAAAATCAGATAGCCTCGCCCAACTCAGCCCGTAGACTCAAGCATAGCTCGTCCCACCCGTAACCTTCGTCTCCCTATCCTCCTTAAACAACAAAAGTCCAGTCAGGATGAAACTCACACTACACACACGTCAGCCATCACGCCCTCAACCGCGTTCTCGCACAGGAAGGGGGGATGGGTCAACATACATCTCGACAAAAGCAAAAGCGATCCCGATAAACCACTGCGTAGTGGGTACATCCCCCTTCTGTTTCCCATCCGGACACACGGTAATACCATCACCGCTCGCGGTGACAGCACATCCACCTTTCCCGCGTAGCATCAGTACCACGCTCGCGACCCAGAGGAGGAAGACGATTATTTCGGCGACGAGGCGGAGGATGGTGCGTGTGCGGGAGCCGCCGGAGAAGGGGTTGGATTTTAGGTGGGAGGTTACGAGGGCGTGGATTGTGAGGGCGAAGGTGAAGATGCTGGCGATTACTGTGTTTGGCGTTTGTTGTTAGTGGGGGCGAGCGTTTTGTGGGAGGGGTGGGCGCGAGGGAAGGTACCTCCGACGGCGAGGGCGCCGTTGATGTTGTTCCACCAGCCTCGGTGGACGCCGGCGTAGCAGACGACTATGAGGAATGCGAGAGAGAAACCGAGTTGGGCTATTCGGGTGAAGTAGAGGGATTTGGGGTTTGTGAGGATAGACATCGTGACGATAACAGGCGAAATCGAGGTAAGGCTGAGGGGTTCTGCAGTGAGAATAGTTCACGCGAAAAGGTTGTGCGCTGGCAATAGTTTTCTTTTTAGAACCTAGAAGTCGCGAATTTTTGATGAGGTGGTGAGTTATGTAGAACGACAGCACAAACGGAGACGAGGTCGGTGCAAGTGACACGACGCGAAATCCACGCAGATATACCAAAATTCACTTCATGCACAGCCCACTTCACAGCTCCTACCAAGCAGGCAATTCGTGCATACAGGCTGTATCACAGATGAAACCCCTACTGAGTCACAGCATTTATGGTGCAGTAGGCTTCGAAGGGATCGGCCTACCGCAAAATAGGATTCGTGTACAAGCACTATGAGCCTCGTAGAATTGGCAAAAATTGGACCCTTCGTCTTATGCGGGCAGGCGAAGCCGCTGCGAAGGATTCGAGGGCACAGCCCTGCAGGGTGATGTTTCAGGTGCTGGATATTTTCGTGGAGTGGTGCCCATTGGGTTTTTGGACCAAAGAGACTACACATTGGCTGTTTGCGGTCTTTGATCTCGATCCTGTTGCCCTCGCACGCCATAGCGGTTGCTAGGCGATAAGGCAGATGTTGGGTCTTGCAATTTTCATTCGAGAAAGCTCACTCAGACTCTTGCTGTCAACAAGCAATGTAGTAGCAGCTTCTCTACTCGCACCAGAAGACACACTCTGAATAGATTCGACGGCGTGGTGAATCGGAGATCGCAAGTGCAGTATATTCGTGAGGTTGAGGCTGATGGAGTCCAAGCCGGCACTAGCGCGTCTTGTCTAAAAATAGAAACCAAGCCCACTTATTTGCGTCCGGTTATTAAGATAAATTCCGGTCCCTATAAAGGAAATCTACTTCGGACCGGACCGCTATACCTACTCTAGCTTGTTGAGTCTTATGGGTCCAACATTGGGCATCTACTGTCCGGAGGCCATTTCCTGGACTTCAATGAAGCAAGCACTGGAACCTCCTAATGAGTTATGGCGTCTACTTTGCTTGCTTCATTGTGCCTATGATCTACAGTCTTTCTGTCTTCGAGCATGTTAGAGGCACGTAATCGCCAATATCTATTTTCCTGGTTCCAATACCTGAGCGAGCAATAATATTAGCTAGGCCCGCTGGTGTGTATACATATTGCATGACTAAGGTGGGCGAGGATAAATATAGTGAAAGTTAAAAGAAAGAGATCTTGAAAGACCTGCATGACGCAGGCATTCGAGAAGAGAAATCGGAATGAACCAGTGGTAGCTCACCAAAGAGCCTATTTGTTCGATCAGCAGTTGAACCGTGAAGAACAATATGCATCAGTACTTGTTCTCTTGTTCTTCGCATTTGCAGGAGCTGGGCCGCCTCGACGCTGTCCCAACATTTTCTGCCCACGTACCCCTTAGTAAAATCAGGCCATCTTGAGTTTCGCGATATTTGATACTATTCTGAGATTCGGTGAAAGCGTCTAGATGATGCACTCAAGATGAGCTGCGGTTGCGTAATTTTTGGCTCTTATTTGGTCTTGAAATGGCAGTTGCGAGTGCTACAATGCCCGAAATTCGCGGCACAAAACTCCTCAAGGGCAAAGAACGTTAGCAACGTCCATAGGTATGGTTCTTTCATGTATTGATGTAGTTCATTAAGGAGTAGTATCTATGGTAATTGCCAGCTATATATTATCTTAAGGGGTTTGCCCTAGCCCTAAGCTAAAACCTACTTAATAAGCTAGGCTAAACAGGAATAATAATTATAATTTAATATTCCTATTAACTACCTAACCGTTAGTAATACTATTATAACGACGTTATAGTTTTATATTAACTCCGACGCGAGCCCTAGTATAGTATTAAAGATTATGAACTTTATAGGGCTTAAGAGTTTCGTTAATTTATTTATAATTATAACCGTCGTCGGTATATAATTAATCTAAAGTATATTTATTTTAACGACTATTTCGCGAATAATATAATAGTTAGAATTAATATATTTAATAATAGGGTAATTAATAGGGTTAATTATTATTTTAATAACTACTTAGTTATTAATTATAAATTAAATAGTCTTTATATTCTCCTAGATATATCCTATTTCTATTAATAGGGGTATTAAATAGGAATTTTGACTCTATAATAATATTTACCTCGTTAATATACTCTATTTCTATAATTAACCTAGCGATAGTTTTTTAATATTTTATTAACTAGTTAATAAGTTTATTTTATAGGAAGTAAATATACTCTAAAATAAAATACCTAATATCTAGGTAATCTCTTTAGGGCGAATTTATAAATTTTATTAATAATTTTTTAATTCCTTCTTTAGGGCTATAGTATAGTCCTAGTTTAATTATTTTAGTTAAGTAATTAATAATCCTTTTAAATATAATATTATAGGTAGAAAATAGTACTTTTAAATAATAATTATAGATACTAACTATATATACGATATTAGGGCGAGTTATAGTAATTAGTTATTATAGATATTTAATTAACTTCCTAAACTCTTCTAAATCTTCTTTACTAGTAACGTAATTGTTAGTAACTACTTTTAATTAAATTAACGGATCTATAAAAGTCTTCTATTTTCTATAATACTCTATACTAAATTTAGTTAATATATTATTAATATAACTAGCCTAGTTTATATAAATAGTACGGTTTTAATAACTTCGTCTAATCTTTATATTAAAATAGTACGATATCTCGCCTAAATTCTTAATACGGAAACGCGTATTTAGTTATTCTTTTAATTATTCTATTAATATTATCGTTAGGGTAAGAATAAATAAGTCGTTAATATAGAGATTAATTATAGAGTTATTTTTATAAATAAATACTAAATAGTCCTTTTTAACCCGTATAAAACCGATAGTTTTAAAGAATTCCTTAAGAGTTATATACTACTCTCGGGGTATTTATTTAAAATTATATAAAGTCTTTTTAAATAAATAAACTACGTTATCTTTCTAGAAATTATAAAGTTATTTTATATAAATTATATTATTAAATAGAGCCTCTAGGAATATAGTAATAATATTAATATAGTAGATTTCTCGATTAAATTTCGCACTAAGTACTAGAAGTAATTTTTATAATTATAACTTTAATACTCCTAAATACGTCTCGTTAAAATTAACGTCTTTAATTTATCGGAATTCTTTTACGACCTAGCGCGTTTTATATCGAGTAATATTATTAATTAAATCTATTTTAATAAATAAAACCTAGCGGCCTAGTAGAACTTTCCTACTATTAAATACTAATATTAAATCCTAAATCTATTAAACTTTATGAGAATTAAATTCTTTTTAGAGTACCGTTAGTTATTATTTTTTATCTAGTTTATTTAAAACCTTATAGATAATTATAGGAATATTAGAGATTAAATTAATATTTATTTTAATAACGTGTATAACGAAACCTTATTTAATATTCTATGTTTTATTATTAATATTTTTATTATATATTTTACTTTTAACGGGCCTGACCTTCTTCTAGGGGTTATTTATAATAGTATAATTCTACAACTTCTTACGTATAGGACGTGGGGTTATTTTACTTTTATCGGTAGAGAATTCTTTAATTTTATAACTATCGTCCGATATTTTATCTTTATTTTTTAATAATTTATTTAAGAAAGTATATTACTCTTTTTTATTCTCGCTTAATTATCTAGGATCGACGATTTCATCGAATATTATATAGGTTGAAATAATTATCTTTTTATTATCCTATAAACGAAATTTATTAATATTATTATATTTTATAAAATAATATTTAATACCTTTATTATCGAGTTTCTTTTTATTAAAATCCTTATTATAGTAATATATAATATATCCGAATATACGAAGGTATTCTATAAAGGGCCTATTATTTATTAACGCCTTATATAGAGTTATAGTATTTAAACTCCTAGTCGGGCTACGATTATAATAATATATAATTATTTTAATAATTTTACCCTATAGGGTTTTCGGAAGTTTAGAGTTAAATAAAATACTTTTTATATATTTAAATAACGTACGGATATATTATTCTAATACTTTATTTTAATTAAAATTATATATAGTAGTAGGAATCTAGTTAACTCTATATTTAATAAATAATACCTATATTTTTCTATTTATATTTTTATTAATATTATTATCTTTAAAGTATTAAATAGGCCTCCTAGTATTCTTAATATACTCGAAATAAGGGCCTATTATATTAATTATATTTAACTTCTTCGTAAATAAATAAATAGTTAATTTATTAATAATATTATTAAATAAAATAAGTATATAACGTTTACCCTCTAGTATATATATAATTTAATTATTATTAATAATATCGGTATATATTAACTCGCCTTAATCGGTAGCTCTTTTTATTCGATCGGATTATTTAGGTACACGAACGATAATATAATATTAATACTTTATAATATATAGTTTATACTTTTTAGTAAATAGTTCTAGGGCCTAAAATAATATAACTTTCCAAATATCTATTTCTTCTAATATATACACTAGTCTTTTAATATTATTTATATTTAAATAATAAAGCCTCCTATATTATTAAGTCTATAATCTAGATTTAATTAAAGGGCTAGTAATTATAGGAAGTAGAAAAAGAAAATCTACTCTAAATTTAAATATAAATAGAGATTTTCTTAAATTAAGCGAGTATTTAGTCTCGATACGGGTTCTAGATAAATAAAACTCCCCCTATTTATTTAGGATATTTATTCTTTTATTAACTATTTAAAATTTATAATTATTTTACTTTAACGTTCCTAATAATAGGAGATTATATTCTATATTAAGAATATAGTATATATTAACGAGATCTAGTTTCTTATATTTATTATTAATAAATAAATTAAGAATAATAATATTAACGTTATAAATTCTATACTAGGATTTATTTTTAATTATTACGAATTTATATCGCCTCTCCTTATATATAGCCTTATCGAATAAAGAGAAGTCGTATATAATATAGATATTTATAACCGAGTTTATCTAGAAAATATTATTCTTATTATCGTCTAATATTTTGGCTTTGTTTATATAACTAGAAATAAGTATTTTCTTAATTTTTTTAACCCTAATAAACTTTTTACCTAAACTATTAATACGATTTTTAATTAAAAGATACTATTTATTTTTATATACTTTTTAACCTTCGGGCCTTTTATCTTTATAGAGGTAATAATAATTTTTCGTAAAATAATACTCTTTATAACCCTCGTAATTCTTTCTTTCTTTATATAGTTTACTATTAAATTTATTTTTTCGATAATCTCTACTATTTTTACCCTTTTTATAATTAGGATTTACGGAGTTATTCCTAGATCCTAATCTATAATTAAAAGTATTACGATTTCTACTCTTATTATTTTTATATTTATTCTACTTTTTTAATATTAAAGTCTTTAAATCCTATCGACGATTATTATATTCTAGGAGTTTATTAAATATATTATCTAAAGTAAATATCGTCTTATCTTTTTTAACTAGACTCTATATATTAATAATATATATATATAATTTAGGGTTAATTCCTATTTTAAAATATAACGCTAGTATTTAATCGGGTAATAGGGTTCCTATATTAATAAACCTCTTTTAATACGTTTTTATATAGTTTTTATAATTTAATAAAAACTTAAAGTTATCCTAATCTTTACGAGTAATTTAATATATATATAAATTAATAGTCTACGTATTAGAATACTCGAATAGTTAATATAGAATATTTATCGCCTTAGTATTATTCGTAATACTAGCGATATAAGTCTTTAGGTTCGGTTCTAGGTTAAATAGAATATAATTATATACCGTTTTATAATTATTCTTTTATTTATTTAGTTTTTTCTAGTATTCTTTTTTAACTACTTTATACTCTTTTTTCTTTTTGACAAGGTCATATTCCATGAAGTAGTAATAGTTAATTGATTCTCGTTCGCTGAGAGCGAATTACTAGTATAGGCAGGCTTCGGCGCCAAGGAACTAACTATAAATAAATAGATCGGTATGACCGTATCACTTTTCTAGTATAATAAATATAGTTTTATATAATCTCCCTTCGATATCTCGGTAAATAATTATTCTAGTTAGCGGATCTAGGGCGATAAGATATTAATATTTATTTTTATCGATAATATATCTCTAAATTTTCTTAGTCTTTAAAACGGTAGTAATATCGACTTTCTACGACTCCTAATTACTTTTACTCTTTAATTTAGAGATTTTTATATTACTATTACCTCCTATTATATTTAAGAGTAATATAAATAAAGAGTAATTAATATAAGGAATATTAGAGATTTTAGAGATTTTAGGGATTTTACTCTTAAAATAGCGGTATAAAAAATAAAAAATATTATTATTTCTTTAACGGCTCTCTAGCTCGCCTTAGGAATATATTAAATAAACTATATAATAAATACGTTATATACCGGGCTTATAACCCGTTAATAATATCTATAGATATAATTCTTTTATATATTAATATAGTTTATTAAGGAGTAGTATCTATGGTAATTGCTAGTTATATAGGGTGGCACTATAGAGACACCCCCTTTGCCTACATAGACACCCCCTAGATCGCTAGATAAACACCCCCCCCATATTTGGTTAGTGGGCGCGGTTGCCGTAACCATTAGTATGTCTACCGCAGGCAAGCGGTAGCCCAGCTCCAGCTCCAGCGCTAGCTCCAGCTCCAGCGCTAGCTCCAGCTCCAGCGCTAGCTCCAGCTCCAGCTAGGGCGACAGCGTTGCCAGGCCCTCGGGGTCGTGGATATGGCAGGCCAGCCCCGATGATGGGCTTTAATGAGTCAGCTTGGTAGCTGAGCTGACTCAGCGACGCTAAAACGGTTTTTTTCTAATTAAAAGACGTCGGATTTGAACGATTTGGGGACTTTCTGCTATGGGCGCGATTTTCGGCCAGGATAAGGGCGTTTCATATTTAGTTTATAGCGATCCTATTAATGAACCCTCTCTTTGTAACCTAGCTATATACTGTATTTGAAGATCTGCCTATTCAGAATCCTAGTATATATGACGTCGTCGTCGCTGTCGGTCTTGGGGATAAGGCAGTAGCCTTACTACCAAGCGCCGGCGTCGCCCGAACAAATCACACTTGTATTGTTACGACAACAACGGCAACTAACCAAATATGGGGGGGGTGTTTATCCAGCGATCTGGGGGGTGTCTATGTAGGCAAAGGGGGTGTCTCTGTAGTGCCACCCTCTCAAAACGGTCTCACATGAAAGGAACCTTGTTATTTAGATACACAGATCTTGAATATCTTCACCGCTCTATGACTGAAATTTTCCTATTTCGTTCCACCTTCTAGTGTTACAACAACCACACACATCCTACTTCACAAGAGTCAAATACAATGTTCGCAACTCGGCGCCTAGGCAAGGTGAGCCACACAATTTCCGACTCACATACTGTTCCTGCATGCTGACCATCGCTATAGGAGCTTACGAAGGTGATGGTGATTCCAACATGCACAAGACCAGTTTCTGATACTAGTCTCCAGATCCAGCAATCCCTTCCTCCAGGCGTCAGCCTTGTCGCGGCCGACGACTTCAAAGAATGGCAAATGGATATCAAAGTACTTGATCCCAACCCAATCTACCTAGACCAAACATACCGCCTCCGCTTCCGCTTCAGCAACAATTACCCCATAGGTGCACACCCATCTCCTAGCCGTCTCTCCCCCACGCTACACTCCGTTTGCTATACTCTACCCGTACCATTCCACCCCACGACACGGTCTGACTCACACCCCTACAGAAGCACCAGAAGTAACCTTTGTCGCACGCTCCGACCCCGCACGCCTAATACCCATGCATCCCCACATCTACTCCAACGGCATCATTTGCCTGGATCTTTTAGGCAGCCAGGGCTGGTCGCCTGTACAGAATGTGGAGAGCGTCTGTATGAGCATTCAAAGTATGTTGACGGGCAATACGAAAAATGAGCGGCCGCCGGGGGATGCGGAATTTGTGGCACGGAATACGCAGCGGCCGAGGGATATTCGGTTCGTCTATGAGGATAGTACTGTGTGAGACGGGAAAGCGGGGATGAGAGGGCAGGGAGATGTGATGGTTTTATGAAAACGATATGGATTTAGCGAGGCGTTTGTTTGGCGAAATGTCATGCCATTATTGTGTAAGCTGGTTTTAGGTCTTGGTGGGAGAATATGTAGCACAACTCGCAAGGACGGCATTTCCGACCATGTATGGGAAACACAAGATAGGAGGACTGTTGGACTGCTGAGTTAGAACCTAACCCCTCCCAAAATCTCTTTTTTCCACCGCCACCTCGATCATCCCTTTCCCACTAACAACATCAGTCGTACAAATCAGAATCCTCCTCCTCCCCTCCTCCGCCCTCGCCACAAACCTCAACGCCGCAATCTCCGTAAACGTAACGCCGCCCAAGAACATCACTACGACCGTCTTCGGCTTCCCCCCAGCCCCAGCAAGCATTTGTCTCGCCTTCACCGCCTGTTCCTCTCCCTTCTGCACTTTATTGAACGTCTCCCCTTTGATATTCCGGAGCGCGTCTTCGAAACCTTGCCAGCCTTGCGCGGCACTGCTCACGCCATTCGAGGCGGTGGGTGCGCCCTTTGTGATGGTGAGGAGGCGCTGTTTCTGGATTATCGATTGAACAAGGCGGACGCTGAGGGGTGCGTAGCCGCTGTAGACGTAGGCAATGTCGTCGGGGTTTTGCTCGTTGACTTCGTCGACGACTAATTTGAGAACTTTGCGGAGGTAATTGTAATTTGTCTTTGTGCCTTCAGGGGCGCCACCACCGACACCGAGAGGGTTCATCAAGACGTTTGCGGAGGCGCGGGAGCTGAGGAGACCGATCTTCTCGAGAGCGTCGAGAGTGAGGAGGTGTTGGTAGCCGTAGGCGTGGAGGATGAGGCGCTTGAAGTTGTCGAGATCTTTGGGGCGGAGACCGCCTGAGATGCAGGATTCGAGGCAGAGGAGGCGGAGGACGGTGGTCAGAGGGACGTCGCGGGCTATGAGCTCTTCGATGGTGTCGTGTTGGTACGATGGGTCGGAGCCGTCATAGAGATTCTGTTGGACTTCGAGGGCGCGGCGGAAGATGTCGGTTTGAGTGTTCTTCATGATTTCTTCGGTCAGATTTATGTGGATCTTTAGGCTCTGCTGCTCGCTCTGGTACCCAGGCAGCTTGCTCACAAAATCTCGAAGCTCCGAGACGCTCTTGTTATGGCGATTCTCCATGTCACTTTGCAAGCGGCGTGCGACTTTGTTCAGAAGCCCGTCTACTATTGCACCATTTGTATCCCGAAGCTGCTCATAGAGCTTATCCGAAGAGTCAAGTTTTATCTTCCGTTTCATGCCCTGCTGAGTGGGTGCAGCCGGCGCCTTTCCAGACTGCTGAGGTCCGGGCGCTGCACCAACGATGGACGATTCGATGTCTGCCTTGTTGTGCTTGATGCCGAACATCTCATCTATTAGACCTTCGTACGTGAGCTGAGTGAGAAGGACGGTAGCGAAGTCGATCTCTCTGTCTAAAATGATCAAACTCTCGATAGAGCCACTAGGCATCATGCCAAATTTTGATGTTGTAGAATCATTTGCTGCAGCTTCTGTGCGCATACGGAGCAGGAGCTCCATCAGTCGATGGGCGTTGTCTCCCTTGCCAATGATACGTGGAAATAGACCATGTGCTTGCTGAATCGGCATGAGGGCTTGGGCTGCAAGGAATATCAATGTTGGGTCTTTTCGCTAGACTTTATTAGAGAGACGTTCCGCATGCTGATGAATAATCTCACCAAGTATAAGTCTTCGAAGGAATCATCGAGGCACAGAGACAATACGTCTTGCTCCAAAGGTATAAAATGCATTGGGAATTCCTCGACCCCAACATCTCCTAAGACGCCGGCCTCTTCTAAAATCTTGTTGCACACCAATGTACGTCTCGGTACCCAAATAACCGAGAACTCATGCTCAATGTTGCTATTCTTCTGCAACCGCTTGACCTGTTCTACGTGGGAGATGCATGTCAGCAAGTAATGATGGCGTGAGACCTAGAGCAAACGCAGGAAAACGCTATAGATCGTGCTGGTTCTTTTGGAATTACTATCGGGATCAAGACTGACTACGTAGAGTAGGAGAAATCTACGCCTTCTACTTAATGATCCCATTTGTAGTTGTTGAGAGAGAAATAAACCCAACATGGAACTTTCAGGAAAAACAGCAAGGACGTAATGAGACGGCCTTCTAAAATATTTCTGCACATACATACCAGCGATAGCTATGGGCTGATTTGCCTTTTCCCCTCGAGCCAGGAAGATGACATTCTTTTGAGAAGCATCGACATTGTCATTCTCGAGGAAGAAGACTTTGTCCACTCCATGGTCCTGAAGAGTCGAAAAATTGACGAATATCTCTATTGGACCTGCAAGTGATTGTTCGAGCACAAGGTTCTTTTTTCCTCGAACCTGTGAGAGCTTAGCAGGTGGAGCGAACCACACGGGGTAGCTTGTCGAGCCTTACATACGCCTTCGAGCAAGTCTAGAAGATTCTTGCGTGCTTTTTCTTTGATCTGGTCCGTATCAATGCCCGGATGAGGAGCCATACTGAATGATACTAGACTAAGTCAGGTACAGCTATTCATTTAGTGATTTGGCGGAGAAGGTCCGCTAGAACTACGGCAGGCGCCAAGTACACTCTTGCCGTCGATATCAAAGTCACACCAATCAATGGCGTGAATGGCTGTATGACTGCGCTCTCCAGCATTTGCATGAGGTATACATACAGAGCCATCGTACGGGTTACCCGCTTCACTTCTACCGTCCCTCAAGCTTGCAGAGGATTCCACCACAAGTTTTCCTGCAAACGAACCTTTATAAGCCAGCCCTTCGAGGCTGAAGAATCCGCACACATGGGGAAAGATAGAGATAAAGAGAAGATCAATTTCAACCTCAAGACTCCCAAAGGAACGAAAGACTGGGAGGGCAAGGACATGGTTGTTCGCGACCGGATCTTCAACACCATAACAACCGTCTTCAAGCGCCATGGCGCTGTCACAATTGACACTCCTGTCTTCGAATTAGCTCCCATACTGAAGGGCAAATACGGCGAAGACAGCAAGCTCATCTACGACCTCAAGGACCAGGGGGGGGAGGATTGCTCCCTACGCTACGATCTTACGGTTCCTTTTGCACGATGGCTGGCTATGAATCCGAGCATACAGAATATCAAGAGGTATCACATTGCAAAGGTTTATAGACGGGATCAGCCTGCTATGTCGAAGGGGAGGATGAGGGAATTCTATCAGTGTGATTTCGATATTGCTGGGAGCTATGACCGGATGCTGCCAGATGCCGAGATCATACGGATCGTGTGCGAGGTCTTTGGGGAGAAGGGCCTCGCTTGGACGTCCAAAGGAGGCTTCAATATCAAGGTCAATCACAGGAAAGTGCTAGATGGGATTTTCGAAGTGTGTGGAGTGCCGGAAGATAAGATACGGACGATAAGCAGTGCTGTGGACAAGCTTGATAAGTCGCCTTGGGCGGAGGTCAAGAAGGAGGTGGTGGAGGAGAAGGGGCTGAGTGAGGAAGTCGCAGATAAGATATGGGAATTCGTGCAGCAAAAAGGCGGGAGGAATGTCTTAGAAGACTTGAGGACAGACGAAAAGGTAACAGGCAACGAGAGCCTAGTGGCTGGATTGGAGGATATGGAATTACTGTTTGAATATCTGGAGGCGTTTGGAGTGCTAGACAAGGTCGAGTTCAATCTCAGCCTGGCACGAGGTCTGGACTACTACACTGGTGTTATCTTCGAAGTCGTTACGGAAGGTTCTGCACCGTCAACGACCACAGGCCAGAAAATACACAAAGCAGCCAAGAAAGAGAAAGCAGATGAGGGCGATGAAGACCGATCAAACGATCCTTCCATTGGAGTAGGTAGTGTGGCAGCGGGAGGCCGCTATGACGAGCTCGTTGGCATGTTCTCAGGAAAGGCGCAAATACCCTGCGTCGGCATATCTTTTGGCTTGGATCGAATATTCTCAATTACGAAAGCGAGAATGGAAGCCGACAAAGGTGCCGCCGCTGTACGGAATACAGAGGTCGATGTCTTCGTCATGGCGTTCGGAGGCAAAGGTTTCACGGGACTCTTGAAGGAGCGAATGGACGTCGCCAAGAGACTCTGGGATGCCGGTATCAAAGCAGAGTTCGCGTACAAGCAAAAGCCTAAGCTGCCTGCTCAATTCAAGTCGGCTGAACAAAATGGCATTCCCTTTGCTGTTATCCTAGGCGAGGATGAACAAGCGCAGCGGAAGGTGAGGGTCAAGGAGATGGGGCTTCCGGAGGGTCATGATGAGAAGGATGGCGTTCTGGTGCCCTTGGATGACCTGGTTGCTGAGGTTCGGGAGGGATTACGGAAGAAGGCGGAAGGCGAAGTGGTTGTGGAAGGAGTCAATGGTCTGAGCACATGAAGCTGCGGGAACGTATCTGCAAGAGCTTTGAGATAGACAAAATATGATACCCGCCTTTCTATCCATCCGCTTCGTTTTGACGTCCAAACAGGTGGCATCGGTGAGAAAATTGATTTATCAGCGCTGAGTATGAGTCAAGATCAGGAAATTGGTGACCTTGGGCGGGCTTGGATGCCTCACTTACTTCTCAGACTGAATTGACGATAGCAATAAAGTACTTTACCTTAAGAAAGAACGAGGCTGAGAGCGGGTGATCTTCGGTATACGCGTCGCATTACCGCTTTCGTAGCGGAAGCGCGTGTTCCACTATAAATGGTTTCCCAGCGACTGTGCGTTTCGATTAATACAGGAAAAGTCGTTCTTACAAGACAATGGCAAGCTTCTTCGACAACAAAGCTCGAGCAGCAGCCGCTGCAGCCAATGGAGCCTCCTCTTCCAAAGCTGCGGCCCCTAAAGAGACTCAGAATCTACAGCCATGGGTAGAGAAATAGTACGTCGCTTTGGAGAACATAAGCTGCACAACTCTTTATTGAACGTGAATAGTCGCCCGAAATCGTTGAACGATGTCACTGCCCAAGACCACACAATCACTGTCCTCCAACGAACACTACAAGCTACCAACGTACGCACTCTCACCTTGGAGAACATGACATCTGCTGACCAGCACCTATAGCTTCCCCATATGCTCTTTTACGGGCCCCCAGGGACAGGTAAAACATCTACTATACTCGCTCTTGCCAAAGAGCTCTATGGACCCGAAATGTTCAGGACCCGTGTTCTTGAACTCAACGCCTCCGACGAGCGCGGTATCTCCATCGTACGTGAAAAGGTCAAAGACTTTGCTCGAATGCAGCTCTCAAATCCTCCTCCTCATTATAAAGATCGATATCCATGTCCGCCTTATAAGATCATCATTCTTGACGAAGCAGACAGCATGACGCAAGATGCGCAGAGTGCCTTGAGGAGGACGATGGAAACTTACAGCAAGATTACACGATTCTGTTTGATCTGCAATTATGTGACGAGGATTATTGACCCATTGGCTAGCAGATGTAGCAAGTTTCGGTTCAAGATGCTGGATCAGGGAAATGCGAAGAAGAGGTTGGAGGATATTGCAGATAACGAGAATGTCAAGATGGAAGCTGGTGCTGTTGACACTTTGATCAAATGCAGCGAGGGAGATTTGAGAAAGGCGATAACATTTCTGCAGAGTGCTGCGAGGCTGGTGGGTGCCGTGAAGGTATCTCAGCCTAAAGCCAATGGGCATTCGAAAAAGAGAAAGGTTGTAGAAGACGATGAGGAGGATGCTATGGATGTAGATGGGGTTGATGAAGCTTTGATTACGATCGCGAGCATAGAAGAGATTGCTGGGGTCATCCCGAACAACGTCGTGGACGGACTGCTGCAAGCTATGCAACCGAGATCACGCGGAGCTGTGTATGAAGCGGTTGCGAAGCAGGTTACAGATCTTGTGGCCGATGGGTGGAGTGCTACGCAAGTTGTGACGCAGGTAAGAAGATCGTGCGTCAGTATGAGGTGCCTCTGCTGACCTCGCATTTACAGCTTTACCAAAACATTGTCTATGATGATACGCTCTCAAATAAACAGAAAATCAAGATTGTCATGGCTTTCTCTGAAGTTGACAAGCGCCTTGTCGACGGCGCAGACGAGCATCTCACCATCCTCGATCTGGCCTTACAGATATCTGGCATGCTAGACGAGAGTTGAGAATCGTTCTACTCTATGACCTTGAATGAAAGCTCATCACAAGTCTCCTCAGTTGCATATCGATCTCAGGGGACACAGATCAGATGCCGCACTTCTAGAACGATATGCATGCCGCCTCGTGGTGAAGGGTCACTGAAACAGAGCAGAAGGCGACGCTATACAGCTCTTGCAGATCTCGATCTCCAGCTCCAACACAGTGAAGTACAGGGAGGGGGCGGTTCGGAACGCTCAATACCCGGAGGGATAGCTATCACTTGTCCGGCGCTTACACAAAAAGCTGTACACATTCACAATTGGCGACGAATGAGCGAAGGCATTTGTCAGAATATACGCTAGGATCTATGAATTTCGCAGATAACAAAGACTTTAGCGTGAAAGTCCCCTTTCCCTTGAACATTGAGAAAGAAAGGTGATCTCGTTTACCGTTTTAGTGGCGTCTTTCACCAACAGTAATCTTACTTCGCTTTGTACTCGTCGCCGTGGCTTTTTTACCGCCGCATGCAGAACAACATCTTTCAAGCATTGACTAGAATTTTGACTTCTTTCACCTGAATTCCTACTCGAGAGAAACTGAGTCCGACTATATAAATAACAGCAAAAAGGCACTTTTTCACTGTTGAGACTACGACTTTTGATACGCGAAGTGTGAAAGCAATCTGAACTGCAACCAGGTCGAAACATGGCGACCGAGGAAGGAGTATTTGTCGATGAGGACGGTCGCGAATTTTATCTCGATGAGGAAGGTCGCGATGAGAGGGGCAGGTACAGAGGAAACGATACAGGTCAAATGGAGTGGTGGGACGAACATGGAGTTTGGCGTAATGGCCGTATGAGGTCTGAATACAGTCCTATCACGTGAGTAATGCTTTCGGATTCCGTGTTTCCCTCTCTGTACAGCATTTGGACAGTGCGGTTGGCCCGTTGCCGAAGTTCTTTTCAAATTCTAGCTGTCTTGAGGACATTCGAACCATTCAGTGAATCTCAAGAGGCCAGAAGATTCACCCGCGCTGTTCATATGCTGTACAATTTCCTAGGATAGAAGACATGGTTCACTTCTTATATTTCCATCCTGAGAAAGCAATGCTGACTCCAAGATCATCTAGGCCCGGGAACACGCCACCAGAGTCTTACGGTTTCGATGACTCACAGTCTTCCCCTCATGCGTCAGATTTTTCTAAGGCTTCATCCCACAGTGATGATAGCTACCATTCTTTGACTGGAGACTGTCCATGGGGTCATTCATGTGCAATTGACTGCGGGTGCCCGTGCGAGAAATGTCCGAACGATTTCAAAGAATATAGGACGAATGGTCCAGATCGGATCGTGTAAGTCAACTTTTCCATTTGGTCTCGAAAGAGCAATATTGACTTCGAAGAAACGCAGATTCCTAGCGGACCTGAACACGCCCAATGCACCTGATGATCCCGCATTGGATGAATCGAATTTCCTGCGTAGATTTCTTGGAACTACAATGCAAATTCCGCGAGAAATTGCCGATAACATCGCCATGCACGTCGGGGAATTCCCAGAGAATGCACACGTTGGTCATCTCCCTGGCAATGCAAAAGACCATCACGTAAGTCTTTTTCCCACGTCTTTTCTCCCAACAGTGTCGCTCGGTCCGAGTCGCAAGACATATCTCAGGAGTACCGACTCACTAATGACTCCTGATGTATATCTGAAGACTCAATTCTATCCTAAAAGAGTGGTGCTGACTCCAAATTCTCCAATAGAGCATGACATTCGCTTTAGGACAGAAACCCTGTACAGAAATGGGACCATGGCTTTCTCGCGTTAATCGATGGAGAAAGCCTTGTCCGAACGACCGTCGCGGGCTCGCTCTACGTTATCGCAGACGGATCTGGCCATGCCAAGGAGATGGGTCATATAGCTGCGTCGGACCCAACATAGGCCCACCCGGCGAGCCTCACACGCCATACAGACGACGCTGGGTGTGCGAAGACCACATCGAAGACCAGCGGGCGTTCTGGCAGGAAGATAAATTCTACAAGGCTCACCTCGTCGGCACCTGCGCGCAGCACAGAGACGAGTTCTTGGAACAATTCCCGAACGGAAGAAACACATGCACATGTCGAAATCTGCTTCGAAAATGGCAGTGCCGCCGCTGCTACGAGTCAAGGATTGACACGCTTCAGCGCCAATTCCGCTCTCGAGTCGAGCCCCGCTACTTTGGTCGTGCTGACAGGACGATAACTCGTCGAGTCGACTACCATCTGACATGGCGGAATACGAGAGCTATGTTGGCACGACGCCATCCGTGCAAGCATGGTTGTGGCAACAAGAGGGTCTTGAGTAATGAGCGGGTCATGGACTGTCGTGCTTGTGGAGGGCTTATCGTAGAGCCTCGGCGTCTCTCGAGGAGGGTTGCGACAATGAATGGAGGAGTGTTTACAGTTCAAGGGCTGGACAATCGGCCAAATAATGTGGATATCGAGATTAATCCTAGTCAGCGTGAGAGAGAGACCCAGGGCAGCAATAGGCCGACTGAAGAAGGCGAATATGTGGGTTGTGACGTAAGCACTGATGAGGAGGATGAAACAGAGGAAGAGGATGAAACAGAGGAGGAGGATGAAACAGAAGAGGAGGATGAAACAGAAGGGGAGGAGGATGAGGAGGAGCAGGAGTAGTGCGGACAAGCCGGCAAGAAGCCAGCGATATGAGGCGAGCGAGCTTGCATGCGAGTGACTTTTTCACAATTACACGAGATCACACCCAGGACGTTCCCAGAACGCCTCTAGAAAAATAGCAATAGCGATGATTCAACGGGACACTGATCTACGTTGTGTTTACTTAGATCGAGCACACTTGACCAAGTGATCTTCAAGCACAACTTCTGTCACGACTATGTACAGTCTAAGACTCCTCCCGTATGATCATCCAGCTAATGCCGATTCTATATACAAGAATTCAGTCTCCGATCTCCTATCCATAATGCATCGCAGACCAAGTGGGTATCCGCATGCTGAACCAGCCCAAAAACAGCAAATGAAGAACGCCCATCACCTATCTATCCTTATCGTGCATGAGTGTCACTCCAATCAAAGCATGCGAAGAACGTAAATAAAAAGGAAAGAATATAGACGTCGCGACTGGCGGATGACCTCCAAATTGGAGACAAATTGCATATCCAGTAGCGAAAGAAGTGACAACTGGCAAAGTCCGAACCATGTCATTCGTCGATATGATAGTGAGAGAGAATGGTGGCGGAGGGTAGGTCTGACCTGGAAAATGACTGGTCAAGGCCTTGAGACGAAAGGTGGAGGCGGCTGGAATGCATTGGGCGTAATCGAAGGTCCTCCGACAGGCTGTTGCAGCCTAGGTTGAGACGCTGCGGTAGCACCGATGGTGCGAGGCTGTGAGTGGGAAGGCAGCAAGGATGTGGTGGAAGTGGCGGGTGGTACTGAAGTTCCCGAGGATGAAGTTGGTCGTGTTTGACGAGGCGAAGGAGTTGTGCCGTGCGGTGGCCGTGGAGGCGCATTGTTCCGGTGTGATGTGTGTGCGGGGGCGGGTGGAGTGATGGCTGCTGGAGCTGGCGAGGTCTGTTGTTGGGTTTGGGGTGGTACTTGAGGTTGAGTCTGAGATTGAGATTGAGGCTGAGGTTGTGATTGGGAACGTAGACGAGTTTCCGCTCGGTCCTTCCTGGCTCTTTTCTCTCTGTGTCTCTTTTCCTCTTTAGGATCTGTTGCGACTCAATTAGCATCGATCGTGCGGTTACTTTGCTCTAAGTGAGCGTACCTGGCTTGTAATTGCCGAAGAACCAGAAACGGCGAGCCTTTTCTAGTCCTACGACGCCCATTTCCTCTCTATTGGAGGGAACTTGACTCAAAGAGGTTTCGTGGTTAATCCAAGGGTCCTCAGAGTACACGAATCGTTCACCGAAGATGACGGGGTGGATGCAGGTGCGCAGGACGTAGCACGTCACTGGAGTAGCTTCATCTGGAGTGTCGAAGAAGCTCCAGTTCACATCAACTTGTCCAAGTACAGTACTTCTCCTGCCATTGGCGAACTCTACTTCCTTCTTCTCTGATGGTAGGGGTTGGACCTCGAGCGCAAGGGCATCAGCGTAGTCGGCAGACATCAGATTTGCCTCGCAGCCGGTGTCGATAGAGGCGAAAGTGTCCATGTCATTGATGCGTCCAAGGACAAGCTGGCGAAGACAGTCCTGTTGCTGGGCTTCACTAGCAAGATTGCCCGGAAGTGAGTTGGGATCAGAAGGTCTCGTAATCATCAGGCGATCCCGATGCTTGTTCATGGTCTCTGTTTCCCGCAAGAAGGCGTTGCCGATGATGACACCTTTCGAACAATTCTCGACCACATAAAACCATCTTTCGTAAACTTCGTCTTCCTTCTTGAACATCCAAGGGAGGCGCACTTTCCCAGCAGAGGGTATCGGTTTACCGTCTGGGGCTACTAAAGGTTTATCTGCGAGATCATCAACTGCAATTATCGGGATTGGAGGGGATAATTGTTGCACAAGAGACTTGTCAATAACGTTTTGGCTCGATCCCGTGTCTGGCAAAGCCTTCACGCATATGTTTTGGATCTCGCCTGGCAGCTGGAAGATCGGATCTGGCGAAGACCCAGCTTTGCTGATGGATGTGTTCAGATGGAAGTTGGAGTCGAAAGGCTGAAGCTGGTGGATGCCGAGGGCGTTTTGATGATCGATCATGTTCGTAACCTCGGACCTGAGACTCGGCGAGTGGCTTCGTAGCGATCGTGCTTTGCCTGGAGAGAGTTCTAAGTGGGGAAGTTGTAGGTTCGCTATTGGAGAGGAAATCGTAGGGACTTGAGAGGGTACAACGAAGAAGACATCTTCGAAGGGTCGCTCTTGAAACCCAAGACAATATCGTAGTGATGACCACCGGAGGCGCGCGCTGATGGAACGAAGCTCTTCATGAACAAGCTTGTGCGGGTTGTTCTTCATTGATAGCCGTTTCAGATGCCGAAATCTCTCACGTAACTTGGCTCCGTCAGGATCGTCCATCTCCTCAATTTCGTGTACTCCTTGGGTTTCCTGCGGTCCCATCTCGCTCGTTGCTTGACCTGTTCCGGCAGGAAAGGTGGAGATTGAGGTGTCGACTGGTGTCTTTGGATCAATAGGAGGAGCTAAAGCCATTTCTGATTGGCGCTCAAGGTCGATTGGTTGTTCTTGCAGTAAGTGGTAGCAGACCCTACCCGCACTCCAACCAATCTTGTGTAAGCTTCGGATTATACGCAGGAATCTCGAGTGGATACGATTGCAGATGTCGTGACGTCCGGTCACGTGGGCGGCAACTATTGCAAACGAAGCTGCAAGATCAAGCACGCTGATGGTCGTGATAGCCTGTTCTCGCAATAGCACAAGCATAATATCGCACTTGTAATCTTTCGCGCGAATCCTTGCGAGGACCGAGAGCACCGCACCAACAATGTATACCAAGGCGCAGAGCTCTAAGAACATTGCTTTGTATTTTGCGCATGTAGATCGTGTCGCTGAGAAGAGCAGGATTTCGCCTTTGGGCCACAGCAGCCACAGCAGCGCAAAGCTCACTGTGGCTTGGCAAAGAGCAAACAGAGGGGACGTGAGGCGATAGCAGGCGCCGATGATTGTTAAAGATAGGCAGGTAAAGAAGAACGCTTCTAGTTTCGCCGTTGAGGCCTTTACCCATCGTCAGCAGGTCGCTCAACTGTCTTGAACCATTCCTTGCGCTTGGGTCGCACTTACAGTGGCCGACGACATAGTGGAGGAATCTGTTGGCATTCCAATATTCTTGGCCGGCTTTTTCCAACTTTTGGAGTGTTTGAGTGAAAGTGGGAAAGAGTTGGCCATGAATTGGTTTTACAGCCTTGTCGGTACTAACGAGTGAGTTTGAATGCGAAGGCCGATCCGGGATTAGCTATAGAACGCAGGTGTGGTGGGGCATGCAACGAGGCCCAGACCATTTTGGACCATGGACTGGTCAATGGAGCACATTGGATGAGTTGAAGGGGATTCGAATATATAAGTAGTGGTGAACGGAATGACGCACTCATGAAGAAGTATCATTCATCCTCAGTCCTCCCTTCCTTTTGGAATTTGGCGAGACTTAGCCCTGTAGTGAATCCGTAGGTACCGCTGTCACGGGAGGTAAGATAGTAAGACAGCACCTAGAACAGCTCGGACGATTACATTTTGGTGGGGTGGCTTGCCTAAGCGCCAGGTTTGGGGGCAGTGTAGGAGGTGCGTCCCGTGGCGTCCAATCGCTTCTGCGCGATGATAAGGCTGGCCCCGAAAGCTGGCAGCTGGCACACTTCCACGATAATTGGGCGGGGGCTGTGTTTTTGGGACGAGTCAAAAACATACGCCTCGAGCTGGGCTTACACGAACCCGATTCCCTCGAAAATCAGCCTCACTGTGACTTGGTCAGGCTCAATTCATTGCGACCGATAAAGAACTCGCCGTGTATCGTAGATTCGACAGGTCTGCAGCGCGGGTCCTGTTAGTCTTGCAAAGCGAAATCCTCTCAAAGCAGGAGCAATTGGACAAGTTAGATGCAGAGGAAGCGAACGACCCCGACGAAAAAGGATTCCTGTCTTCGGCTACAATATATGGAGAAATGCAAGAACCGCCAGCTGGACGTGATGAAGATAAGAACAGATTGTTAGGAGAGCTGAGAAAGCTCGTGAAAGAGTATTGTGAGTACAGCGTCGACACGTCTGGAGATCTCAGCTTTAATTGACTCAATCTTAGATGAGCTTCTATCCGCACAAAGCGAGGTGCTGAAGTTTTCGAGCCCACCTATTCGGGTCAGAAATGCGTTGACTGGATGGCTTGACAACGAACAATGCTTAGTCGGCCTCGGAGAGAAAGCCTACTTTGAAGACCACAAAGATCTCGTGGCTTTGAGGCCGGCAAAGGGAGAGGACCGCCTTTCGCAGTTTCTGAGGGACCACTGTAGCCAACTGTTCAAGGTAAGTCAATGCAACTACTAGCTGCATTCGCCTGTACTGATGTCTGTGAGCAGAAGAGACGTGAACCAAACCGGCAACCGTGGGATAGATTATATTATGCTCCAGAGACGCGGATCTCCAAGGCTGTGGGCGTGCTTAGTATAGTCATATCTGGCGGTCTTCTAGTAGGAGCAATTATATCGCTATACTTGATAACGAAACCAGCAGCAAGACTGGGCTTGGTGACCATGTGGACAGTGCTTTTTGCCTTGTCTGTTAGTGTCCTGTCGACAGCTAGACGCTCTGAACTATTTGCAGCCACAGCAGCGTACGTCATATCCATCGAGTCCTGATGAGTTCGGCTGACCTTTTCCTAGATATGCAGCTGTACTTGTAGTCTTCGTGAGCGGCAATCTCGCAAGCCCTGCCCAGAAACAGTAGCCATGTCGCTTACCGACGACAAGAGCAAACAGAAAATGCATCGAATTGAAATATGTAAGACGGTGTCATTGTTGGCATGAGAAGCAGTCCCGTGTGTCTTCGTTGTCTGCACTGGAATGCAGCTTCGCAGTCAAACTGCCGTAATCAATCGCAAATCTTTCTTCACTCTCGAAGACATGGGCCAACCAATAAAGACGGTCTCCAGGGGTGTTACGAGAAAGGGAGCTGAGCTCTTGCGCCAGGTGGCCTCGCGAGGTTTTCGGCATGAGGCGAAAAGATAGCCTGGCGTGATGCTAGACAGGTCAGATTGTTAGCACGTGTGGGGCTCGCACATATACCGTTCGGCGCCAAGGATTCTGTGTGGCAAGAATGCGCCTCGAAAAAGGCTGAGGGCCACCGAGAAACGCTTGAGCGGGGTTGGACAAGAGATGTTAGCCTAGACACTATCAACCAGATATTACCAAGCATACCTTTAATTGAAGATATAGATGTGGTGGTCTAATAGATTACTCCTATAGATGAATGAGTCTCAAGGCACGCAGCAGTCAGCTTAATCAGTTACCATCCAACTACAGATACTAATCGATTGCATAAGCAAGGCGGGACCCTAGTAAACACATTTCAACAAAGTGAATCGCCGTAGCTGTTGCTCTTCTCCAAAAGGCCATCGATGTTTCCATTGGGGGATTTTTCTACATAGGGAGCGATCTGTCGTTGGACTTCACCACTAGTGCGTGAAGCAGACTTGGCTAGCTGGTTATTTTGGTCATGCTTTGGGCTTTGATTTTGAGTTTGGTTTCGACGGCTGGAAGGCCTGAGTTTTATGCATCAACGGGAGCGTATGTTGGCCCGGTCAGCATTATTGGCACATTGATTTGACCTAATCTGTAGTTAGCTATGCGGCGGTGCTCCTTGTCCTCGTGAGCGGTAACCTGGGAAGTCCAGGGTTGGCTCGAGGAGTGTAGCTAGATTCGTATAGGTTGGCAGAGGTGGGCGAGCACTCTTGCGGAATTTTGTGGGGATCAGACAGTATCTTGTGAGTGGCGACAAGTCGGAAGCAATGCGGGTGAAATATTTACGAGGGCGCCAATGCTCTGCAACTGCATCGGCGTTGTGCTTTCCCTGCTGAACATGGAGATGGAAACAAGCGATCAGAGTCCACGGCTAACGTGGGTTGACTGGTCGAGCATGAAAGGATTTTGATCAAGCTATCATGCTAGAACTTCCAAAGAGAAGAGAGTAAACAAGCAATAGAAGCAATGCAGAACCGCCAACGCCAACGCAAGGCTGTGTACTGACATATGTATCTCGTATCAAGCTCGAACAAGTAAAGCGCGTTTTGTTTGGAAAGAGACCACTCATGCGTATTCACTCTCTCTGCCTCTCTCTCTCTCTTCTTTCTCTCTTTCGTTACCAAGACTCTAGCCCTTCACTAGCTCACCAAGCCTCTTCTCCAAGATCTGCCTTCCCTCGTAGGTCTTCCATACTTCGTGGGGTGCACCGTTGACGACGTCCCAGCTGAGCAGATTCTCTGTGATCTTCGTGAGATCTCTCTGTTTTCTCTCCCACTCATCGTCTTTCCTGACGTTGATGCCAGAGCTTACAACCACGAGCGGTGTCTTCTCGCTCTGGATGTTCCTCGCCTGGCTGACCTCATTCTTAGTGAGCGAATTAGCGACGAGGTTCTCCTGCAACTTCGCCTTGATGTACTTTCCGCCTTGGTATGCGGAACGGCCGTACACACGATCTTCAGGCGTGCGACCCTTGGCGATGGCACCAAAGAGGCGGTCGTAGCCCAGAGGAGATATAATCCCACGAGCCCAGAGGGCAAAGCCTCGACCTGGGCGAGCAACTTTATAGAGCAGATCTTCGTGGAGAGCATCGATAAGCATTATGCCAGAGATCTGCTTTACATGACGGCTGGAAAAGATTCGGCTGTAGATGCCACCGATACCGGCAGAGACGAGAATCCATGGTGACTGCTCGCCAGCGCGTGCCAAAGCTTCGGAAAGGGCGTCTGAGGTCATTCCCGCCGAGTGTGGAGATGGGGCGTTGTCAGACCAGCCGAGACCCGGGCGGTCATAGTAGCAGTAGCGATCAATAGTACCGTTGTTGTAAGCATTGTAAATCCAGTCATCGAAAGTGTCCTCGACAGGATTCTCTCCTGCTTCGAGGAGAATGGTAGGATTACGCTTGCCCTCCGAGTTGTAGGTCACATTTCCTATACAAGCTAAGTGGAGCTGGTATTTATCCCCGTCGACGTAATAGCGCTTTCCGGGTGGAGCCAGGCCTGCATCGCGGGAGCGCAGGATGAGGGTCGCAGTCAAGAGGATTGTAATAAGGATCAAGACTACCATGATGACCAACTCAGTGAGCACTGCGCACCACTCACGCAGAGAACGGCGAGTCTCTTTTCGTCCCGTGAGGCGCTCTTCCTCTTCTCTCTTACCCCAAGCTACCACTCGGTCTGTAAGGACATTGTAGAGTGCCATGATCGTGGCCCAAACCACGGAAGCAATACCAACCCAGCCTTCCTCGACTCGCACCCGTGGTACTGCGAGGATTATGATCATGTCGACGAGCAAAAAGAATGCCACGACAAGGCTGCCCCATTCCATAGCTTTTGAGGGTGTAGAGAAGAAGAGGATTGCCACGAGAAGGTTGCCAAGAGTGAGAGTAGTGTAGGAGAAGTCGAAGAAGCCGGAGCCACGAGAATGCATCATAGGTGGGCTGACGAAGATGGAGACCAGGAGCAGCACCCACCACAAGAAGCTGATCATAAAGAAGAGGACGCAGAAATAGCGAAGAGCTCTGACACTCCATAGATTATAAGGGGATACCTGGACCAAGCAAATTAGTTCTGAAAAGCTGCGAGGACATGCGGAATTCTTACAGCTGGATCATCTGGCTCTAGGAAGCCATCGTTTCGAGGAGGTAGGAGTCGAGTCCTCTCGTCAGGATCAGGGCCTCCTGAGTGACGAGGTTGTCGTCTGCTATCCTCACCATCTTGTTCAGTCTCGTCTCCCTCATTACGCTCCTCGCCATTCTTGGAGCCCCACAGTGAGACCATGTTTCTCGTCCGTAAGCAATATAACAGCTGAAGCTGTCGAGCACGAGTTCTGTAGGGAAGGATTCGAGCAAGGCTATTGCCTAGAGGCGAGTATCTGTTGGTCGAGTCAGTCACCAACAGAGGATTGTATGCCCGGAAAGAGCACTGCCTTACCAGGCTTCTAATGACGTGATGACCTATATCATAGAGCATCTTATTTACAAAGTGTCAGAGGAGTATGGCGGACGGAGAATTTGTTAGAAGTAGAAAAAGTAAAGGGTGGTTGTTGAAACAGAGGGGTTGGTTAGACTCTAGAGTCTCCCGCCCAGCAACTTGGAAGCGCAAAAGCGCGTCATCCTTTCGCAGATCCCATAAGGGTCTCGAACAGCTCGCCACAGTTCTAGATCTTGAATATCGATATTCAACCGTCCATGTGACACCAATAGCTTTGCTATTTTATGCAAGACAATATCTAGTACCTTGGTAAAGATCGAGTATCAGAGCTACATCCAATATCATGAGCGGTCTCCAACGGTCTTTTGCCAAGGCTAAATTGAGCGGACTGCCCTTCGAACCCCCTCTCCCACCCAATCAAGAGGAAGAAGAGGAAGAAGAGGAAGAAGAGGACGGAATAGACGATCTGAAGCCTCTGCCTGAATCCAATCAGGATGACGATTCTTCCTCGGCCTCTTCTGCATCTTCAGCGTCTTCCACAGGTACAATCAGACCATCGCCGAGTAAGCATCTCTTTGCCAGACCTAAGGGGTTCGTCATATCCTCTACATCTTGTATTGAGCATGTAGAAGGCAAAAAGCTTCCCTCATTATCAGACCCTGTTATCCTTTCGCCTTCCACTCACTTTGCATCCTGAAAGCCAACCGCACTTTTTGTAAAGCAATTCTAAACCGTGTACCATGTCTACAGATTCTCCAGTCCTAGAAGAGGCTTAGAACCCCTGCCTTGGAAGGACAATTTTAGTAAAGAGCTGTATCTGAAGGTCTCTCGACCTACGGAGAATGTCACGTTTCACGTATACATAACACCCCCAATAACGAAAGGGCCACTTTTCGTTACACATCATGGAGCCGGCTCGTCAGGCCTATCCTTTGCTTTGTTCGCATCAGAGGTTCGAAAAGCACTCCCAAATGCAGGTGTGCTCTCCCTGGACGCTCGAGGGCATGGCGAGACCGTCGTGGAGAAGCTTGGATCCCAGTCCGGGAACGACACCCTAGACCTCAGTCTCAATATTCTGAGTCGGGACCTCCTTGAAGTCATCCAAAAAACTCAAGAAGCGCTCGCCTGGCCAGAACTCCCTGGTCTCGTCTTGATCGGCCACAGCCTCGGCGGAGCAGTTATAACTGACCTGGCCATGAGCGGAAATTTGGGAAATGCAGTCCTAGGCTATGCTGTGCTCGATGTCGTCGAAGGATCCGCAATCGATGCACTCCAGAGCATGCAATCGTATCTCTCGACAAGACCGAAGACATTCCCTTCGATTTCTTCGGCCATAGAGTGGCAGTAAGCAGGCGCGTCCCGAGCTCAATGAACATTTTACTAACATGGCCAGCACCCGCTCACACACTATTCGCAACACCACCTCCGCACGCATCTCCGTCCCCTCCCTCCTCCGCTCAGACACCTCCCCACTCTCCCCCAAATCCTGGACCTGGCGTACCGACCTCGCGGCCACCCAGCCCTACTGGGAAGGCTGGTTCGCAGGCCTCAGCCGCAAGTTCCTCGACGCAAAAGGTGGAAAACTACTTCTACTCGCTGGTACAGACCGACTGGACAAGGAACTGATGATTGGGCAAATGCAGGGGAAATACCAGCTACAAGTCTTTCCAGAAGCAGGGCATTTCATACAGGAAGATCAGGCGGAGAAGACGGCGATGGTTGTGGCGGACTTTTATCGGCGGAATGATAGGAGTGCGCTTGTGTTGCCGCCGAAGGTGGGGAAAATGTTGAAGGGGAAGGGTGGGGTTTGATAGCTCAGTGGTCATGAGAATGGCTTTGAAAAGTTGATACCCAACTCATTCAGTATCTATAAAGCGCCAGACGCCTTGCTCGTTCAAAATCCGTATAGACATCATCTTTTCCATCAAGCGCTCCCCTGCATCCCTTCTCTCAACTGCCGGTAAGCCAAAACCCTCCCAGCCACAGTATTGACTGCAGCAGCTTGGGTGCCAGAAGTAGTTGAAGCATCAGTAGCTTCCGCGTTTCCACTGCTGGCCTGCCATTGAGTGCAGATGGTGTCGAGTATATGTAGGTTCGCAATGACGTGGTTACCCGTGTAGAAAGGATCCAAGGGGTGTCGACTCTGTTGCTCACTGTTGGCGTCTGCCTCTAATAACTCATCTCTTTCCCTATCCTCATCACCACCCGTTCGGCCAGAAGAGGTGTGCTGTAGATCCTGCATCTCAATATCATTCGAAGAATCCTCCCTTATCACACCCCTCTCTTCAGCATCATGATCCTGCCGAATTTCTATCGCCGCGTCCTGAGTGCTTTGCCCAGCCTCGTCCCCTGCCTTCACTCCCGTCCTCTCAAGCGTAACCCCCAGAATCACCAACTGCAGCACCAACACTAACAAATCCAACCCCACAAGCCTCCACCTCCCCACCGGGCTCTTCTGCCCGACAAAATCAATCAATAATCCTCCATGCAGATACCCCCTGGTAGCTTCTCCAGCCGCGGGTGGCGCAAACAGGAGGTGTATGAGGACGCAGATGATGTTGGCGCCGAAGATGATGCCGATGTAGGGGCGGCCCCGTCCCCCAAGTGGAGGCAGCGGGATGATGGCGGGTTTGGGGGTAAAGTAGAACCAATGGGGGAGGGCGCGGAGGAGGAAGGTTAGGAGGGAGCAGCTGGTTCATTGTGTCATTTCAAGGTCTGGAAGACGGTGCAGTTGGAGGGATTGTGTATGGAGATGGTTGGGCTTACTCCATATAATACAAAGTCGAAAGCTGGCAATAGACCATGATATCAATACTACGGATCAGATGGTCTAGAACAGCGCCCTTCTGCTCTCTCTGCACCCGTTTCTTCTCCTGCGTCGGCTCGGTGCCCATGTCTGCAGGAGCGGCTGCGGTTGCATGATCGCTCGAGATATTTTCGTTTGGTTGATCTGAGCTGGTGGACGCATCATTCATGTCTCGGTGGGGTCATGGGGAGGGCATTGGATGGTGGGTAAAACCCCTGGTGGAGAGTATGTGAGCGGTCGAACTTGCTGGCTTGTAAGAGGTTCCGAAGGCAGACAGCTTGGGAAAGGCTGATAGAAGTCAGCTCGGACTTGCCTGCGTGGGAGAAGTGATTGACAGGACGCTTCACGCTAGTCTTGATGAGGGCGCAGGTCTTGGCATTATCCTTTGGGTGACAGTTTAGGGGAAATTCACACACGCTTTGGATTTGTTTGGGCACGTTCAAAGCTTTCGAATTGCGAGATTTTCATATTAGCCTAGAGCTTTCTTTGTTTCTTTCATTTTGCTAAAAGGCCTTACTGCGAGGTCTCTTGCCTTCTCTACCATTCCATCCTGCTCTGCCACCCACTCAAGTCTCTCCTTCCACAGCGCCCGACGCTCCGGACAGAATCCCTTCTTGCCATTCCATAATGGGCATCCTTCCGCTGGAGTGCAGCGCTCAAGACTTTCCCGCCGGCTCCTGTAGATATGCTCGCCAGCATATAAGACCCAGATCGCTGCGGCCGGCACGTTCCTCCCACTATCCTCAGAGGTCTTGTCATCTTCTTCGAGTGCAGACTGCGTAGCGAGTAAGGCATATCGTTCATAAATTGCATATGCGTCGTGCATTGTGAGTAGTCTAGCGAGAAACGCATTGTGCCTGGTCCATTCCTCCTTTACACTATTCAAACCCAGCTCTAAACCCTCTGGTTCGTATTGAGAATGATATTCGTCCTCCGAGTTCATCACCACCTCTGCGGCAGCGTACGAGTATCTGCACTCGGGAATCTGCAGTTTGCTCCACAGCAAGTCGTCTGGCGATCGCACACGAGATGGAGACGTTCGGTTTCTCAAGTCGACTATGAGTTGCGCGAGTTTGGTTTGCCCTAGGTGATCATAAGAAACTTGGGAAAGAATGGCGCAGAAACTCAGGTAGATGAAGTGGAGGGACCATTCTGCTTGGTTTTCAAAAATTTGATATAAAGGTCATCGATGGGCACTGCGAGCTTTTCGACGGTCTCGACCAAACTGGCTTGGTCATTCAGGCAGGCTTTGATGGCATTGAAGGGCCAGTCGGCAATTTCAGCATCATATGGAGGTTCGATTTTGATCAGGAAAGCGTCTGGTTCAGCTAGGTGGTGAGCCATCGCTGGCGAGATACCTTGGGAAAGCTTTTGATATGTTGAGCAACTATCAAAAGAGTTACAGAGAGTATATCATGAAGCTGTCAAGCGCATGATCAACGATACGCAGCTATCATCTTATGTAAGCGCCAGCAGGCTATGGGACAATGTTGTCCAAAATCCATAGGATAGAGGCGCAGTGAGACGCTGTGCGGGCTTCAGAACAAGTTGCGATGTCGCAGCCACCGAATAAGATACCACAGAGCAGACGTCGATTGAAATGCCCGCAAAGTCACTTCTTGACAGATAGAACTAGCTAGTAGGCATGGGCAGAGGTGACAGCTGAGGCTTAGAGCCTTACGAACTGCCAAAAGGCACGATTGGCGTCGGGCAAGGCTGGGCTTCGAGGAAAATCAAAGTCCATAGGGGTCTGTCTTGCAGCCTAAACAACACATCTGCATATCCTGTCCACAAAATGTCGAATATTGAAATTTGGGTGGTTCGCAGCGATCGAAAACACCGATCTCATAGGAATCAAAAGGACTCGGTGGAAACACGATTTACGATAAAATAAGCCGTAGCATAACTGTAGATCAATACCTAAACTAGAGTTTACTAGGCAAATTAATAATTTTAAGGCTTCTACTCGTAGATCTGGAGAAGCTCAAAATTGAAGGATTTTGTCAGGGAATGTGACCGCGAATATGCAACCTAATGTATCCGGCGCCGCGGTACAATAGTCTTTTGGATTGTTCTTACCTTTTCTGATTCTATAAAAAAGTGCAAGCTCGGATTTCAGAGTTAGTCCCGTAGGTAAGATTTGAAAGGCTTAAATAAACATAGCGGTCCTGTCCAAGCTTGATTCTCCAGCATCGTCCTGTGCATAAGGCTTGCTTCACTGCTAGGAGTCGGCCTTGAGCGCCCCTTAAGACATCTATCTTTATGACTACAAACGACAGAGCCTTCTACTTCCATATACTGTAAGTAACCAATCCGCACTTGAGTACACAGCCATGATCGTAGCTTCGGCGCGGGCTAAGACTGGGCAAGAGATGAACTTGGGTACCAACATGTCAAGCAATATAGTTAAGAAAGATTGGAAATCAGGATGAGCTCCATCCAGGCAGTAGATTTCCACAAAGATCTGCCCGATTGACAGGGAACCGAGGTCTTTACCGCTGCTGATTCTCCAATGAGCAGACTATGCGAAACGCTGGAAGAATTATTGCGAGGTGTCTAGCAATTCGGATGCCTCATGAACGGAACATATCAAGTTCCTTCGTTCGATCAATGGATTACCTTCCTGCCGCTTGTGTCCAAGAGATATGGAAGGAAGGTGAGTTTGCGATAATGTCTAGAGATTGGAAGCAGAAGAGAAGTCGAGATGACTGACTTTGAAGCTAAGGGTTGTGTCGATATAATACCCGAGCAGCTCGAGGAGTGTGAATTTTACTGGCTCTGCAACTCTGGATGTGCTGAGAGCCTGAAGAGCGGTTGCGGTGTTATTACTGACGATCAGAGCCGTAGATACTTCAGTGTGAAGGGAAGAGGAGCAGCGATGCGTCTCCGCCGAAACAGCTGCGCTGAGGGCTAACAACCTCTTGTTCCTTCAAAGTCTTCCACAGCTATGCATGCTTCTGCACAAACTTACGGTATTCGATACATGGCTCCACTCATGTTCGAACATCATCAGGAGTCCGACTTCTAGCCCGGCACAGCGACGGTAGACCGTCCGCTCGAGACATGAATGGCAATCCCGAGGGGCCTCGAAGGTACAGAATCTAGACTATAAACCTGCTCCAAACTTCGCTCTATCACAAAGTCACGAGATCTGCGACCTTCATGGCTATTGACGCTAATCCTTTCCAATCTGTCAGGCAACTACATTAAGCATTCGCTCCTACGTACCAAAGCAGGGTGTAAGGAAAAGCTGCTTTAACACCGGCTTCCGCTTCACTGTCTGTGCACAAGCTATGTAATGTTACTGGTGATGAGCGATGAGAGGAGTATCCAATCCCGAGGCCCCCGGCCTCGCGGCGCCGAATTATTGTAATTTTGATCTCGGGTCCTAGATGTCTTGGTAGGACGATGGAAGATCTCTCAAGGGATTGTCGAGGGATTCGTAGGACCCTGCGTTCAGAGAAAGAATGGAATGCCTTCATGCCCTTTTAGGCTAAGCTCAAATCATACGAGATATATGATCCAAGCTTTTCCGGATAGAGCTTAAAGCTTAAAACCGTGTGTGATGAGCTACTTTATGAGTGAAGCAGAGCGGGGTAAGATATCCACACTATACCCCGGGTGAATGTGGTGCAGTAGTGACTGCTGTAAGAACATAAAATCGGCCATAAATTACTCTTCTCCCTCTCTTTTTCCTGAAGGGTCAATCCACTGCAATCGCTTCCTGAAGTCTCTTGACTACAAGAACGTACACTGCATACTTGCAAGTATGTTTACTTTGTTCATTGTAACAACCCTTTTGGCTACCTCCGTGGTGGCCAAACACTGTCAAAACTTTACCGTGCCCGTGTCTATCACTGCCAGAAATGACATATTTAATGTTCTTCCATTCGAAACCAGCCTCGATGTGACTTCCTTTGTGCAAGACCTTCTCAATATCGGAGGGAACACGTTGGGCCCTACTGGTACTAAGACCGTTTCAGGGCAATACAACGTGAGTGTCGAGTTTTGCCAACCGGACTCACCCAAGGGAAAAGATCCCATCCTTCAGTTCCTTGTCCATGACATAGGATTCGATAAGACGTGAGTATCAGCCAAATGCTTCGCCCGATGATGCTTGTGCGAGCTAACAAGATTTGCAGCTACTGGGATTCTCCTTACGCCAATTTCAACTACAGCTATGTGGATGTTGCTGTTGACCAGTATGGATTCTGCACTATCGCTATTGACCGTCTTGGCATCTATCCTTCATCAATCGTCGCCGATGGTGTGAATACTCTTCAGCTCCCCTTGGAAATGGCAGCTGTATACGAAATCACTACGATGCTACGCGCTGGTACCCTATCCAATGTTCCTGACACTTTCAACACCATCGTTCATGTCGGTCACGGCTTCGGAGCTTCCATCATCTATGAAATGGTAGCCCAGGATCCCACAGCCAGTGACGGCATCGTCCTTACGGGCTTCTCCCAGGCAGATATTTTCTTTCCCCTGGCCCTCGCCGGGCTCGACAGTCAGCTTGCTCGCTTGAATCAGCCTCTTCGCTTCGGTAACGAGTCCTACGCCGCGATCACCCAGGCCTTGCTCGTCGTTGGCGCGGCCAACAATTCGTTGGCATATATTAATGAATTCCATCCTGAATTGGACCTGACATTGGCGGAAGTGGACGATGCCTTACAGAATCTGAATTTCTTGGACCTCGTTGCTGGTTTTGAAGGACCAATCCTGCCAACTACGTTGAATCTCCCTAATGACTACCTGACGTGGGCGGATATCCGCGCCTTTCAATTTGCGTACTTCGACTCGGGTCATTTCGATCCTGCTCTCCTGGTCTTCCTTGAGATGACTAAACAGCCATTTACGCCCGGTGAGCTATTGACCTTTTGCACCGGTACGACCACGGCGCCAGACTTCAAAGGTCCCGTACTCGTGGTCACGGGTAGTGAGTGATTTCATCCCCGAAGATACCCCCATAGCTGACATTTTTAAGATCAAGATGAGATCTACTGCGGAGGCGATTGCCAGGCCACAGGCGCCCCCAATGTGGTGGAGAAGGTGAAGACGGGATTCCCAGCCGCAAAGGTCTTCGAAGCTTATATCCAACCCAACACCGGGCACGCTCTGAATTTCCACTACGACTCCATTAGCGTGTACAAGGTGATCCAGAACTTCATGGTTACTAATGGTCTCAAGCCATCATAGACGCGTCTTGGGGGAGATAATACGCATCAAAGCAATTTGCTAGAGACTGCATGCATTGAAAATTAGGTAACCAAAGAATCAAATCGAATAAATCAGCCAACATTATTAGATCTCGTCAGAGTTGTTGTACATCATCAGTTGGGTTCAATCGAAGTGAAGTTCCTATTGATATGTCGACCAGCTTTAGGCTATATCGGAGTCAAGTCTTGGCATCATCCTACAGGATCTTTCCATCTGGATGTATGCGTTGTAGCTTAGTACGATGATAGTCTGTATTCTGCTCTCCTCGGCTATGACAAGGGTTTAAAGAAGACATGTTTTCTGAACGCCGAACAAATCCGCCTGAACCCGACCATAGACCTCTGCAGTGCTCTTATTTGACGACACAAATAAACGCGTAACTGCACATCAACGTCACATACGCTTGGTATAGCCTCATATCGGTACCACCAAGTGTGCCTTGACATTAAGGAGATTAGTATTCACTATATAAAAGCCAGGGTCAGTGTTTTGCACATGCCTCGAGCATTTCCCTTTTTGTTTTCGTCGAGCATTCTTTACAAATGAAAAGCTTCCCTCAAATGTGTCTTTAGCGAATCACAAGCCTCTCGTTGATTGGCGAATTAAAAATTGGAATTTTTGAAGATTGGGCTGCAACGCGTGTTCCCAGTAAAGCTCCTACCTGCATCAACAGTAATCCTGCAATTTCACGTCACTCTTTAACCCCGACGTCGAATTCGATGATTCCAATCACTACAGATTTAAGCCCCGCCTTTAGACCCTTTTCCAAGGCTTCGGCCTGTTTTACTGTACCTAAGCTGTCGTGTGATCATCTCAATTGGTGGGAAAGAGACCCGAAACCTGATGCTGTATTTCTTTAACCTCTTCTACTTCTTCTGTCGCCTCGTGCTCCCTATATACCACTCTTACTACATTCAAAGCAATTGTCATCTTAATCATGGAGTGCTGGGCTCACCAATATCACAGCCGCAAGTCGCTAAAGCCGGTACTTCATGAGCGCAAGATTTCTTTGCCTCTAATATCAGGAACTCGGATCTTACTTCAGTCCATGAACGGCGTAACCAGGAAGATGACCCAACGAGTTCTCTCGCAGGGTCGAGTACCCCACGTCTGTGTTGTCGGCGCAGGCTTCGCCGGGCTCAGATGCGCTGAGGTCCTATCTAGCAAGGGTATTAAGGTGACAATTTTCGAGGGACGAGATCGGATTGGCGGACGTGTGAGTGTATCTGTATGGCGCATCAGCAGTACCTGATCAGTTTAAGGTCCATCAAAGCAACCATTTGGGCCGTACTGTGGATCTCGGACCAAATTGGATTCAGTACGTTCTTCTCTTGTCAACATTAAGCACTACTTCGAGACGAGAGATTTCCTTTGGAGCTTTGATTCATGGGAACCGTCATTGTAGAGCTTGAGATTTCACAGGAATTGCTAACCATAGTATTCTTCGCAGTGGTACCGCCGACAACCCGATTTTAGATCTTGCAAAGCAGACGAAAGGTACCACTTTCTCGCCACCTGAAGATGCCACACCTTCAATCTATGACGAGAAAGGTCACCGCGTGGACGAACGAACGGCAACGCAGCACTCAGAACTTGTTTGGGGTATCATTGGGGAAGGTTTCAAATACAGCAACCAGAACACCGCTTCGATACCCCCAGAGATGTCGCTAATGGACTATTTGAAATCAGCCGTAAAGGAAAAGGGCCTGAGTGACGCATCATCGAAGCTGGTCTTTCAGATGGCGCGAATGTGGGGGGACTTCGTCGGAGAACCCATTGAGAAGCAAAGTATGAAGTACTTCTGGCTGGAAGAATGCATCGAAGGAGGTAAGCCAGCCACCTTCATAGTCCATCATCAAGCCGTGCTTAACTCTTGAACCACATCAGAGAATCTGTTCTTGGCAAGTACATACCAGGCCATACTCAATCTGATCGCTAGTGGTGCTCTGGCCAAATCGGAGCTGCACCTATCCACAAAGGTTACCGCCATCGCCACAAAGCCCGAAACAAATCAACGCCCTTCAATGATCGTTACCACAGCCGGCAACACCACTCACGAATTCGATGAAGTAATCTTGACCTGTCCTCTTGGCTGGCTGAAGCGGAATCTCTCCATCTTCTCCCCTTCACTTCCATCCCGAATCACGAAAGCCATAGAACACATTGGCTACGGCCGCCTTGAGAAGGTCTACTTCACCTTCCCTACCGCATTCTGGCATACCGAAACCTCGCAGCCATTCTTCACCCAATACCTCTCTCCTACCTACACGGACCAGAACCCTGAGAAATGGACCATTGAAGGTGTCTCCCTTGCTACTCTACCCGAGGACTGCGCTCAACCTACACTACTCTTCTACATCCACGGACCTTGTGCTCAGCACGTCACTTCACTAGTCGAGGGTCTTGAGCCTGGCTCCAAGGAGCACTTCTCAAAAGTCGATGCTTTCTTCGCTCCCTACTACTCACGCTTACCCAATTACGACATCTCCTCAGAGGCCTCCAAACCAACCAGTATCTTGGCGACGAATTGGCAAAACGACGAATTCGCCGGTTGGGGCTCGTACACGACCTTTCAGACTAGCAAGGCAAGGGACAATGTCTTGTTAGACAAGGATATTGAAGCTATTCGGGAAGGCTGTCCGGAGAGGGGAGTGTGGTTTGCGGGCGAACATACAGCTCCTTTCGTCGCATTGGGTACGGTCACTGGTGCATACTGGAGTGGTGAGAGAGTCGCCGCTAGGGTTTTGGAGGCTTATGGGATGTGATCTGGGAACATCGGGAAATTTGTGGGCTATAAGGGATCTAGGGGAGCTCTTAGAATGGCATTCTCAAAGCTGGAGTTTGGACGTGCATGGCAGATGCCCGGGCTTCTGCAGCATAAATCGAAATATTAGATGGTATGCATATCTAGATTGATAAATAAATGACTACTGGTGAAGCGAGCCTTGTCGATTAGACGACCGTCGTACAACACTAAAATTACCTCTGGATAGCACATCTCCAAGCCACGTGCCTCTGTGACTGTGGAAGGTCGGCATCAGAAGAGCGACTAGGAATCGAAGACCGTTAGTCACAAGCTCCTCGCAGCTATGTCTATGTGCAAACAATCTAACTCCGCCCTTTTCTCTGCGCGTCAAATCAACTCCACCATCATGCGATCTGCCACGAGAGGCTAGATGCTCGCTCTTCCACACCGCCAATTCAACAGCAATCCATATGTAAAACACAGAGAACGGTCAACACGACGACAGCAGCAAAATTGCTAAACATCTCGTCGTCTGAGGCGTCTTTGGGGTTATGGGGCCCCCCAGGGCATCTCATACAGCGGCACCCGTCCCCTATTTTTCCGAAGGAAGTTCCACATACGCCCTACTCTCCGACATCTCATACGGTGCCACCGCATACTCCGGACTCTGCATATGAGGAATCTCCTGTGGCGGCTGGCGATCCGCTGGCACCTCTGACTTCTGATATGACAGTGGTTCTGAAGCCCTAATAATCTAGTCCTTTCCGTCACTCATTGACCGGCTTCTCGTAGTCGTTGCCCTTTGGCATATGTAAAGGTCGATTATGCGTTGATTGATTCTCAACTTTCAATACGGCTAAACCTCCCCTTCTTCGGCGTCTTCGGCGCCGTCGACATCTCATGAATAATAGAAGCTGATACCAAACTATCTTTCTCCGGCACAGCTGGTGGTCCAGCAGGTAACTCCCCATAATCTCTACCTTCTGACAGCTCATACGGCGCAAGGTCATAGCGAGTATGTTGCACCAATGGCATCTCCTGGGGTGGTATTTGATCTGACGCTAACTCTGGTTTCGCAAATTCCGCTGGCGGTGATGGCAAGTTCGATGTGAGATCTTTGAAAGTTTCCGCTGCTCTGCGTCGGTTTGATCTTCTTCGAAGGAGCAGGAAGGCGGCGAATACTGTTACGATTCCAAGGAGGCCACCTACCGAAGCACCAGCGATCGCTCCATTCGAAATCGTAGCACGAGCGACGGCGGGATGCAGAATTGATGTTGGGCTGTTCGTTGGTACTGAAGCTGAAGCTGAAACCGAGGGTCTACAATCCGGCGTCCCCACAGCTACAAGATCCTGCGCTTTAGAAGCCTGGGCTTGCCAAAGCGTGATTTCCTCGTTGTCGTTATCAACAAGCATATATGCGGAGGTGAAGAAGGGGAGGCCGAGGACTAGCATGTCGTTTGCATTGACTTCTTGCAGGCTGCCTATGAGGACCTCTCGTGTGCTGGTACCGTTGTCGATCGATCCTTCGCCTGAGGCATTGAAGTCGTATTGGGGAACTATGAGTTGGTGGTTGGGGATTCGTATGTCGAGGCCTGGGGCGATTGAGATTGTGAGATCGCCATCATACCTATCTTCATATCAGTAACTGCGAAAGGGTGAGACGCTGGGGTTGAACTTACGCTCCGTCCGCATCGATTACCATTCCTTGCCATGCGAGATAGGTGCTTGCCCTGTAGAGGTATTTTGATCCAGAGATTGACAGGAACGTCTTCCACATATCGTACGAGAGGGACAGTAGGGTGAAATGCGGCTCCAGGCAAGCTTTTGCGGCCGCGGCTTGATTTGGTCCGAAAAGGCTAAGGTTCGAGCCGTTCTTGAGGTTCATCTTGATATCCGTAATCGTCGATATGTAACAATTGTGTGTTTCATTCATGGCAGCGTCGTAACCCCCAAGTACTAGGGTCCCGTCCATCTGATGTTGCGCTTCAGCTCCGGTCCAGCCCTGCCAATAAGACCATGTTTTGGACGGTATTGAGCCCACGGATGATAAAAAGTTCAACAAAGTAGAATTAGCGCCCAAGCCGAGGGTGTTCATCGTCTCTCCCGGGCCTCGAGAGACGCTAATCGGGAATCTGGGAATCGAGACATTGGCAGTCATGTGAATGGTATCGGTGCCCCAAAGATCCATAGTATGATTTGGATCAATACCTGAATTCTCGATAGCGGTCTTCAAGACGGAACGATTGGCGGCTGACGACCAAGTACTAGAGTTCCCTTCGTCAAACAAGCCCCCCAGCTGATAGGCGCATTCTGCTAGAGTATCATTAGTATTGCAATTTGGCGACTTGATAGGGTATTGATTGTCGAAAATATAGGTATTGTTCAAGGCACTGAGACAAACTGTCAGTTTCGTGCTGGTTTTTTTAAAGATTTGGATTGAGAGACTGACGCACTGAGCCCAAAGGTCAGGCCCTGAGATAGGTCGCCCACAGAAATCGGATTGCCTCGCCTCAAGCTTTGGTTGCCTGAAGTAACGTTCTGGATAGGGATCGCAATTGGAGAAGGGGCAGGACATGGAGCTCCAGGTGTAGCGGCGGCGGAATATACCGCAGCAACAGAGGATGCGATAGATGACCGAAATAACAAAGAGTAAGACACTAATATTGGGAGGATCGTTTGCCTTAAACACATCATGGGTTTGGAGCGGAGGAGATATATACAATTACACGCACAAAATAGAAGGAAGAAAGACGGAAGCCAAATGGAGAATGATCGGACCCAGGTTCCCACGAGGCTAAGCGACGAGGAGCAGTTTCAAACTCCACAGTTGTTTACATGCCGCATGCAGGTAGTCCGTAAGGCAGTCTATGATGGCAGTTGAAACTTGACCGATGAAGGATTTATAGACTAATGCAGCCTGGGGTTCTACGATAGAGCCATTGACCAACCATTCGAGGTTGGGGAACAGATATAGCTCAGTCATCCTTGATAATAGGAAGCTGCGGTAATTCATTGGATGACAAATGACGTTTTGGTCCAAGCGCCCATGTTGACACAGCACAGCCATGAGATCAAACTTTCACGAATTCCGTCTTGGTAATCCAACGTCGACAAGCTCAACGGGAAGATGTTGACGACTTGTACATGTTAACTCAGGTAGACCGATACTCTGTGCTGAATGCAAGGATCAAGACCGGAGGACGAGACAAATCCAGAAACGTCTGCATGTCCACCATGAGACGTGGTGGCTGGAGTCGTTTGTTGGGGGCCGAAAGAGAGTTTTACAGGGGTGCTCTGTGACCCGGCGGCTGCGTTCGGGGGAACGCTGTTCCTAATATCGTACGGCGGACGATAGGCCAGGGTAGGACACAATCAAAAATCCAAAAACCAAAATTTTAAAAACCAAAAATGATCTGCGGCCCTACCGCGCAGGCTTTAAAATCTAGTTTTATTAACTACCTTACCTTATTACTAACGCTAAAGGTTAGTCGTTACTCGTATAATTCCCTCTTTTCATATTTACTTTATTTATTATATAGTAGGAATAAGATACCTAAATATAATACCGGCGGTCGTATAATTATATCTTTTAAAAATTATAAAGATAAGATCCTTTATCGTCTTTTTATATTAAAAAAAATATAATTATAGGTTATTAAATAGTTTAAAAATTATAAATTTATTTAAATTTATTTTTATATACTCCGCCGGCGCCTTTAAGTATAGGAGACTCTATAAATTATTTATATAAAAGATTTAGCAAAGCTACGAGATCGTATTCGGTATATAATTTATCGACTCGGAGTTTATAATTAAAAGATATTTAATTAATTAAAAAATAAAGGCTATAAGATATTAAAGAATAATCTCGTATAAATTTAATTAAATATAGGTCTACGATAAAGGGAGAATAACCGAAAGACTTAAAAATAAATAAATAATATAATATATTAATTTATATAATAGGAGTTTAGGAAAAATATTATATAAAATATAAAACGAGGGTATTTAATAGAATATTTCTAGAAGAAAGACTAGCTAGTCTTTAGGTATATTATATAATAAAACTTTACTCTCTTTTTATATTATATAATAAAGTTTTACTCTCTTTTTATATCGTATATTAATAATCTTAAAGATCGATTATTTAAATAATACCGGGATTTATATCGGTAAGTCCGGAAAAATAGTTCTGTAAAATCGCTGCTTAATCGGTATAAAATACGTATTTTGTAGCCTTGGTAAATCTTAGCGCTAAGATTTTTAAATTAGAGTTAAGGTCTACGCGGGAGCGCTAAACTTAATCTTAAAAATAATTTTATAACCCTATAGGGTAACGCTAGTAAAAATCTAATTAAAAATTCGGAATCTAGGCTAAAAATAGATTTAGAAAATTTTTATATTCCTATATGGGGGCCCTAGTCTAGATACTATAAAAAGTTAAAGTTTAAAAAAAAAAAAAAAAAAAGTTGCTAAATCGGTGTAATATCGCTATTTAATCGGTGCATAATATATTTAAAATACGGGACATAAGTAGATACGCATTTCTAGTATTTTATATAATTTCGGTATAAAATACGTAAAAATCGGGGTTTCCGGACTTGCCGATATATTTCTAACTATCGTAGAACGATAACTATAAAATATATAACGAAAAAAGAGAGAATTTATCGTCTTTAATTTAAATCTTATATAATCGGTCGATAGCCACGATAAATTAACCGATTTTAGAATTAAGATTTATACTAGAATCGATACCTATATACGTTATATCCCTTAGTTTTAATACGGTATTACGAACCGTATATAGATTAATATTCTACGAGGTTATCTTAATACTATTTTTAATCTTAGATTATAACCTCGCTTCGTATAATTAAATCGTGAATTAAAAATAAAAGTAATAGCCTATATATATATTATATTATAGTAGGTTTTCGAACTAAACCTCGAATTCAAAAAATACTATATATATAATACGAGTACTTCGAATTAACGGATCGAGTCGTAGTAGGCCTAACTAACTAAAACCGTAACCGGGATATAAATTTAATTATTCGGAAACTTTTATATAATAGATTAATTCTCGAAGGATAAAAATACGAATATAATTACTCTCTTTATAACTTACTTTCCCGTTATCCGTCTATAAGTCGAGTAATTCGTAGATAATTAAATATATATTAAATTCGTAAATAACTCTACCGCCTAAAAACGATTTCGGGGAGATTATATAATTTATTCTATTAAAGTAAATCCGGAAACCCCGATTTTTGCGTATTTTATACCGAAATTATATAAAATACTAGAAATGCGTATCTGCTTATATCCCGTATTCTAAATATATTATACACCGATTAAGCAGCGATATTACACCGATTTAGCAACTTTTTTTTTTTTTTTTTTTAAACTTTAACTTTTTATAGTATCTAGACTAGGGCCCCTATATAGGAATATAAATATTTTACTAAATCTATTTTTAGCCTAGATTCCGAATTTTTAATTAGATTTTTACTAGCGTTACCCTATAGGGCTATAAAGTTATTTTTAGGATTAAGTTTAGCGCTCCCGCGCAGACCTTAACTCTAACTTAAAAATCTTGGCGCTAAGATTTACTAAGGCTGCAAAATACGTATTTTATACCGATTAAGTAGCGATTTTACAGAACTATTTTTCCGGACTTACCGATGTAACGACTAAAAATAGGGATTAAAAACTATAATTTTAAAATAAATACCGAGAAACTTAAAAAACTTCGGCGGGATATTATTAATTAAGATAAATTAATTTCTTTTTATTTAAACGTTTATATTATATAGTAGCGGTAAAGCCTTTTATCTCTAAAATCTATATTATATAATAATATCTAACCCTTTCTATCTTTATATATATATTATATAATTACGGTCGAGCCCTTTCGTCTCGAAGATTTATATTATATAATAATATCTAACCCTTTCTATCTTTATATATATATTATATAATAAGCGCTGAACCTTTTCCGTTTAAATATTTAAATTATATAATTAATAATTATAGAGATTTTTACTATTTTAAATTAATAGTAGGAGGTTAACTTTTTTATATAAATAAGAATATATATCTTCTATTATCTACTCTTATATAGTATAATAACTTTTTATATAATCGAGGCTTTAATCCCTATTTACCGCTAGTTATTTTTAAATATTAATACGAATTACCCTAGTTTAAATATTATTAAGCCTTTTATATAATAATTAATAATTATAAAATCGGTGGGTACGAGTTTAAATTAGAATAGTATTCGAAGCTAGAAAGTAGATTTAATTAAAATAGGCTAGATTAACGACCGATTTATAATATACTATCGGGGAATTTATTATACGAAGAAATTTTATCCGAATTTTTCGAGGCCTAGCTAAAGGCTCTAATAAATATCGTATAAATATTTTCTTATATAGTAATTTACTTAGTCTCTCGTCTTATCTTTAAAGTTTTTTATATAATAGTATTTAAACTTTCTCGTATAGTAGTATTTAGATTTTCTTATATAATAACGTTTAGACCTTCTCGTATAATAGTATTTAAACTTTCTCGTATAGTAGTCTTTAGACTTTCTTATATAATAGTCTTTAAATCTTTTTATATAATAATCTTTAAATCTTTTTATATAATAATCTTTAAACCTTCTTATATAATAGCCTTTAAGATTTAGATTCCGTTATATAATAATTTATCTTCTCTCTAACTTCCTCTTAACTTTATTATACGATAGAATTAAACGAAGACGAGTTTTAAATATAAATACGTATATATCCCTACTCTTAATAAATATATACCCGGGATCTTCGATATTATAGAGCCTATAATATTATAAATCCTCGATTAATACGAGCCTTTATTTTTATTTTCTTATTATTATATAATTAAGTTTATTAGGTAATTAATATTAATAATTTATTTAAACTAAACTATATTTAACTTATTTTATTACTAGCCGACCCTTTTATTTATAAAGTTAAACACCGTATAAACGAATTTCCTACTCGTATATAATAACTAGAGCCGGTTCTACCTAAATTCGAATAAATTAAATAGCGAATATATTAACTAGAGTTACCCCCAGCCGATTAAAATAGCGGACGGAGCGTTAGTTCTTAGTAACCGTTTATATCCTCCTATATATACGAGAGGCTAGAGTAAGAGAAGAGGTTTATATCGTATAATTAAAATTATATTATTAAATTAGAATAATAAATTACTCTTACTCGGTACCCTCTATTAAATTAAAAAACGAAGGCTTCGTTAACTAATTAAAAAACTCGGGTTAATATATAAATATAATTACACGAGGTATAATCTACTTTAATCGGAGATATCCTAAATAATAATATTATATATTAACTCGATATTAAATATTTAAGTATTTAGGCTCTTTAATTTCTTAATTATATAATATATTTACGTTATATATTTTTTAGATTCGGTGACTATTTATATCCTATAGCGCGAAATTTAAAATTATTTCGATTTTATCGAGAATACTTTTCTACTAGAGCGAATATACTTTCGGAAATTATATTATAACTACCGAATTCTTATTAATAAATAATTCTTTATTTAAATAATTAAGAATAAAATCTTATATAAACTACCTAGAAATACTTCGTATATTTATATAATAAAATAACTCTTCGAGGGTAATTAATTTAAAAAGACGAATAAAGATAAAGAGTATATAGTTATTCTAGTTTATTAAAAACTAATACCTTTTAAGTAATTTAATTCATCGAAAATTAAACCGGAATTCTAATTTAAAGAAGAAGATAAATAACCTATTAAATAGGAACTTAATCTTCGTATAATAAAGGAACTTTATTATTATATAATAAAACCTGAACCTAAGTCTCCTATAGTAATTAAGAACGAGCCTTATATAATAATTAAAAACGAGTCTCGTATAATAGTTAAAAACGAGCCTTATATAATAATTAAGAACAAATTTTATATAATAGTTAAAAGTGTACTTTATACCTAAAATCTAGAGCTAGAACTAAAGCCCTAAATATTAACCCGGAAACGGTCTTATATAAAGTTTTTTTAGAGTAATAATAAACTTCCTAAAGATCTAGTTCGCTATTACCTCGATTATATAATATTATCTTCGGTACCTCTTTCGTTAAATAATCGGATTCGTATAATATTATAAAATCGAAGTTTAGAGTTTATTATAAACGAAATAAATATAATTATCCTTATTAAGAAATCCTTATTAAGAAATCTTTTTTTAATATTATTTTATAGTAAACTTTAGAGCCTATATTATAATAAATCGAGACTACTACTATCGTCTTTTATATAAAAGTCGATAAAACTACGTTTATTACTCGTACGACGGTAGGTACTCGGTAACTTAATTATATAATAATTAAAAATACTCGGTAATTTAATTATATAGTAGCTAGGAATACTCGCTAATTTAATTATATAAAAATAAATAATACTTCGTTACCTAGTTATACGAGAAATTAAACGAAGGTAATAAAGAAGATTATAGTTTAGGATAATAAAAAGGGCGAGGGAAATAAAAAAAAATAGAAGAGTAATATATTTTAAAAGTTTAACCTCTCGTATAATAAATAGGTTTAAATAAAAGTACTATTCGAGAGTTTAACCTTTTATATAGTAAATAGGTTTAGATAGAAATACTTTTCGAGAGTTTAATCTCTCGTATAATAAATAAATTTAGATAGAAGTATTATTCGAGAGTTTAACCTCTCGTATAATAAATAAATTTAAATAATTAAGGAAGTATTATTCGAGAGCTTAACCTCTCGTATAATAAATAAATTAAAATTATTTAATTAAATAAGATATATATTAACCTATCCTCGCTTTAGTTATACGAGTAATTTATTAAAGTATTATTAATTTATATAATCTATTAATCTTAATTATTATATAGAAATATAGGCTATAATTAAGCCCGCCTAGGTAGTATACCTACGCGTATTTTCGTTTAAATATTTTATTATACTAGCCCGTATATTTTTTAGAGGCTCGAAAAAAAGTAAATTATTTATTATATAAAGACTACTACGGAGATTACCTTACTCGATAAATTAATAATAATATTTTTATTATTTTTAATACCCGCCGATTCCGATTTTAATTCCCCGTAGCCTTCCTACGACTCTTTACTCTCCTCGTCTTTATTATTATCCGACGATTTATCCGACGGCGCTCTAAGCGTACCGTTATATATAAAGTAACGAACCGTATAATCTTATTATTTATAATTACTATACGACCCGCTAAAGTAGTTAAATAGGTATTAATATTTAAGGAATATTTTCCCCCTATTAAAGTTAATTTATTTTGGTATAGAATACGCTATATAAGGCCCGGCTACTCGGCGGAGAGTAGGAGCGGCGAGAGGAAGGTATTTATAACTCTATATTAAAATCGCGTTAATATACGACGGGCGGTTTATATAAATTCGTGTTACCGTTATAATTAAAGGCCGAGCGGCGACGTTTCGTTTTAAAAAACCGAGTACGACTTAACCCGGTACGGAGTATACGAAGGGGCCGAGACCCTAGTTAACGATATTAAATTAAATACGGTCGCTAACGTAGTTAAGATAATAAAAAATAATTATATTTATTTAAGATATCTATACGATAATTAACTACTATACGATAAAATTAAAGAGTTATATAAAGAAGAGTTAAAAGATAAAAGATACGTACGATAAAAAATAAATATATATAATAGAGAGGAAAAAAGAAGAAGGGGAAAAAATTATATAAAGAATTCTTAATATAAACTTTTAACCCTACCCTTTATATTATATAAATCGGTTATACTATTATCCTCGGATATACTTTATAATCGATTACGATATAATTTACGTTAAGGACGATTTATTATATAATACTTTAGGGTTAATTAGGTAGGAGCTTTATTATATATTTAATCTTAAATATTTTTTAAACTACGGTTCTTTAATTAACTTTAAATAATTATATAATAAACTTTTAATATATTAAAAAAAAAAATCTCTTCGTATATAACCTAAGGTTACGTTATATTTTTAAAGTATTATTATATAATCCTTAAAAGCTAGTTAAATAGGAGTTATTATATATAATTTATTTTAAATATTAATTAAACCCTAGTTTTTTAACTAACTTTAAAATATTATATAATAAATCGCCTAAATACTAAGAATAATAATCTCTTCGTATATAACCTATAATTACGTTATATTTTTAAAATATTATTATATAATTCTTTAGAGCTAGTTAGGGAATCGTAGCCTAAAAAGTATTTAAAATTAAATAAACGGAGTAGCTTCTATTAATAACCTAATAACGATTATTTTTTATATAAGAAATAATTAAAATAGATTTATACTCGTACGTAACTTATATTCTAAACGATTTACTGTATAATCACCGCGTTATCGTTAACGGATTATCTGGTTTTGAAGCCTGCGCGGTGGGGCCGCAGATCATTTTTGGTTTTTAAAATTTTGGTTTTTGGATTTTTGATTGTGTCCTACCCTGGCCTATCGTCCGCCGTATATCGACCGTTTCAGGGAGCTTTGCTGTGCAATCCTTCGCGCATTCCTTGGAGGCCTGCCATTGGCCATCGAGCCTTTGCCGCTGTACTATCCATGCAGGCTTCACGAGAGCGATCGGCTGTGTATAGTGCCTGCTCGATACTAGCCGTTTCACTTCGTACCAAGAATGGTGATGCCTATCTCAAAAAAGGGTTTGCAGTTGTAAATGTACTGATATGTACTGACCTCTACTGAATTACTACATGCGCATATATATACACAATCTGCAGCAAGACTCAATTAAATGAAGCAATCACCGGCATCGTTACCCTTCAGTGGTCTGCGTGCTCTTCTCCCTGTTGGACTTTGGTCATTTCTGCTCTCGCGCAGCTTGGCCGCGAGCAACAACGCGCACTGCTACACAGGCAATGGAACGGTTTCCGGGGATGTCCCTTGTGATAGCTCGAAAGATACCAGCTTCTGTTGCGGCGTAGGATGGAGCTGCCTGTCCAATGGTCTCTGCCAATACCGTCATAGCACCTCGTTTGCAGAGGGTACTTGTACTGATAAGACCTTCCCGACGGGCTCTTGTCTAGGCATATGCTTGGCTAGTGAGTGCCCCATTCTCTCCACCACGAAGAATCGCGTCCCTAGACGCATCAACAGGCTTGACAGTGTATACTGACATCTATAATAGGCGGCAACCAAGATCAAACCCTAATACATGATTGTGGAGGGAGCGGCGACGGGGACACCAACAGCTGGTGCTGCGCGGGAGTAGAAGGCACCACTGGTCAAGGACAAGATTGCTGCTCAACCAATGCCACGACAAGCCTGGACTCATATCCATATTCAACGTTCACTGTAATCTCAGCGCTTTCTACAAATTCCGCAGCTGCTTCATTAACTACCTCAACGTCCTCGAGTCCCTCCTCGACTAAAGCCTCTGCATCCTCGACGCCCAAACTTGCTAGTCCCAGCTCGGATTTGAGCACCTTTTCGAGCACGAGAACCTCGCCCACCAGCAGCCCAACTTCAGCACCTACAAGCATAGCACATACTTCGACCAATCATACCGTAGCGCTTGGCGCCGGTATTGGTGTGCCTTTGGGCATCCTCCTCTTTGCGGTGATCGCAATGCTCGTGTACCGAGATCGGAGGAACGATAAGCGTATAAGAGATCTGCAGGCTTCAATGCCGAATACAAAAGGAGCGGCTCTTGATCAAGACCCTGAGGAGTTCCAAAGTCCATACCGTCAAGGACACGAGCTAGCAACGGGTCTTGACCGTGGGGAACTTCCCTCGGGCTATGAAAGCCATGAAATGCCTGAAAGACCACGGTATGAGATGACGTGAACTGAAAGAGGAGCATTGCGTGTGACATTGCTGAATATGGCATGACGCCAACGCGGACCATAAAAGGGAAGGTTTTTGGAAATATATCTAATAAGATCACTACAATATAAAATTTAAAACACTGGTCCGAATTTAGCATGGAGGCATGTTGCAAATACGCGCCCACGGTTGACAAGATGCCCTAAGCCTTGTGTGGGGCTGAGCTTCAGACCCATCCTGGGCTTTCGACTCTGCAATGAGATGACAGGTGTATGATGTGCCTTGGCACGGTCGAGCTCACGGTGTTTCAGGTCTGATGCATGCTCGGCGCTAATACAACGCGAAGGATTCGTCGCACAGCACGCGAGATACTGGCTGTGCGTTCATCTATCCTGGTTCTCGATATCTCTATTGCCCGCTTCTCTTTTCTTGCTGTTGTTCCTATATCACAATCGATAATTGGACATATTCGTCGCGATGCAGAGCCATCGCCTAATAAGTGCTCTTGTTATATTATTGAGACCTTTTGTCACGCTGCATGCTTTACCTTCGTCAAGACATGTCCTCGGCACTGATGCTCACGTCAAAACTCTTGGGCCGCGTCAAGAACCTGGCGTGGTCGCCACTCCGGACTTCCTTCGGCGAGGGTACCATGCTTGTAAGTGTGGTTTGTGCAAGTTTTGGGCTTCCAATAACCAGGTCTGTAGCTATCGTAGTCGGCGACTGGGTATACATCGACGGCGGGGAGTACTCGTTCAGAGATAATGGAACAACGTGGTATCAATATTGTAGGCTTCTGGGATTACGATTTACTTGCAGCTGCTCATGATGGCGGCTTAGCGACGTCGCTGCTCTCGATCGACCTCTCTCAAAATTGGACAAACGCAACGATTGGGATACAATCCACCCCCAAGCCTTCTGGTCTTTCTAATCTCAATGGCCCATCACTATGGTATCATGAGCAGGAAGGGGTTATATATACAGGGTATACCGGTTGGAATTCTACCTTTGGCTTCGCACCTCCAGAACCTCCAATCTCAATCTGGACTTTCAAGCCCGACGGTGCTGGTAGCGGCGCATACACCGAGGCGATCACTCCTGGTGCTGGGACATTGGACAGCGTCGTTCGCACGAGCCTACCTTTCCAAGCCTTCGACAGTAATGGTAGTGCCTGGCTGCTCGGGGGATTTGACGAATCCGGTCACACGAACCATGCAGTGCCTGGCATTATCCAATTCGACATGGCTGCTCAGACCTTTACTAATCACAGTGCTTCTGGTTACTTGAACAACAGTGGTGCCGTGATCAAAGGCGCTATGCATTATGTACCATCATTTGGACCAGAAGGCCTGTTCCTGATGATGGGAGGATCAATATCGGCGAATTTGATTGATACCATGATTGACATGGAGACAGTTTCAGTGTTCGATCCCGCCAAGCAAGAGTGGTGGAATCAGACAACTACGTGAGTTCTATTTTCGGAGTCATTACTACCCACCTGGGGCCCTTTTCGGAGTTGCAAGACATGTTTCAAGGGCAAATTGCTTCTGACACATGTTCCACGACCGTTTTCCCCCTGACAGAGTAATATTGACCCTGAAATTGTTTAGTGGAAGCGCACCGGCAGGGAGAGTGCATTTCTGCACGGCAGGCATCAATTCTACGAACGGCACATACGAAATGTGAGTCAGTCCATGGACAGATATACATGATTGTCTGTGCTAAACGCCTTGCTAGTTTTGTATATGCTGGATTCGGCAATATACCAGGCTTAGGGGCTATTCAATTTGACACGATAAACATTCTCACGTTGCCAGCTTTCCACTGGATCAAAGTCCCATATAATCCCGAAAACCCTCGACATGGCCTTACCTGCGAACATGTTGGAGGGAGTCAGATCCTCACTATTGGCGGCATTGACTCGAACCCTCAAAATGCAGCAAAACTCCTTGCCGGCCCCAACAGCCCCAGTGCCATCAATAACGCCACATTTGATAGTCCAGATCCATTTGCACAGGGATTAAGTATCTTCGATATGACGAGCTTGGCTTTCCAAAGCCAATATACAGCTGGGGCACCACCGTATGAGCAGCCTGATGTATTGAAGCAATTCTATTCGCAGTCACAGCAGTAAGCCGCCGTTGAGCTTTCTATTTGACCACTTCAACGACTGACATTTCACCCAGATCATATACCCAGAATCTTGTACCAGGTGTCGCAAAGCTCCTAAAGACTACGCACTTTACTAACAGTAGGTCTTCGCCTGTTGTCTTTTATTCCCCACTGACTCCGTATTCAGCTACCGCAAATTCCACTGTGCCTAAAAGTCCCCCCACTGACCCTAAATCAACATCAAAAACACCATCAAACTCGTCAAAGTCTCGCATTAGCGCGATTGCAGGCGGAGTCTCTGGTAGTATAGCCCTGCTCATCATCGTTTGTGTCGTCTTTCTACTCAGAAGAAGGACGAAGCGAAGAAGAGCACAACAAGCTGAACGGCCCAACAGCAATTCGGAGAATACGGTGCTTTACCCACCTTGGCAACCAGAGCATGGCCCACTCGAGATGCATGGGGACGAGCGGCCACATGAAATGAGGGAGGACGGTATCATTGAGATGCACGGGCAGAGTATTCAGGAAATGGAACAGAGAGCGCCACCGGTCGAGTTGTATGCTTCTCCTCGCTTTTGATGCCATTGAATTGAAAAGCAATAATATTATACATCAAACTTTCCTTCTGCGTGGCATTTAAGACTGATCTCACCTTTTCATTATAAAGAAAGTGGGTTGATCGAGAACAAAATGCAACGGTACTCTCCCAGTGTAATATATCAGTATATCCATTGACAAGGCCGTGTACGAAACAAGTGGCGCGGTTTTCTATCCAAGCCGAAGGATTACACTCATCTTTTTAGCTGCAGGACTAGCTCCTGCTTTCGACGCCAGTAACCCCTGCTCTTTCATTAGTGTGGTGTGGGTGCAAAGAACCATATTCCGGCATGAAACATCCATGTTCCACTCATTACGAATAATAATGCCTAGGAATCCTTCAAAGGGGTACAGACGAAACAGATCACCGCACGAGCCGCTCTCGTGCATCTTGCAGTGTTTCGAATTGTTAACTAATTATTTAGCAAACTACCAGTTAGTCGATCCATTCTGCCCTTTCCCCCCTTGATATTAAATAGTTTAGTGTAGTCGGTCTAAACCTTAGAGTAGTTGGTTTAAACTGGTAGTTTGTACGAGGCTGACAATAGGGCTGAGGGCACCCCTTTTCGTGGGACTGGCAGAAGAGCCGAGTTAGGGTCGACCATCTTTTCTGGCATAGTGATTCTCTAATAGGTTTAGCGCCAGGGCTTCTTCTGCGGTAGGCTTATCGGGCTAACCGTATACTGCAAGTTATAAACGATTATGAGTTTATACTAGGGGAGGTGCTACAGAGACACCCCCTTTGCCTACATAGACACCCCCTAGATCGCTACATAGACACCCTCCCCATATTGGGCTAGTAGTGGCGTTTGCCGTAACCATTAGTATGTCTACTGCTGGCACGCGGTACGGTCGCGTCGCCACTTCTCCCTCTTAAAATAAGTAACTCACCTCACCGCAACGACAGCTATGGACCTACTACTACCGCAGAATAGCCTATTAGAGGGCTCCCTCGGTCTGCTCGTTAAGACGGTATAAGCGTATGTAAAAGACGTCGGATTTAAACGATTTAGGCGTTTCTACTATCGCCCGGCGCGTTTTTCGGCCAGGATAAGAGCGAAAACAGCGAAAATCCTGTATTATTAAACGCTCGCTATACTACCTAGCTATATACTACATCTGAAGATTTTCCTATTCAGAATCTAAATATATGTGACGTCGTCGTCGCTGACGGTGTTGGGGATAAGGTAGCAGCGTTACTACCGTGCGCCCGCGTCGCCTGAATAATTACAACAACTTTTGTTACGGCAAGCGCAACCACTAGCCCAATATAGGGGGGGTGTTTATGTAGCGATCTAGGGGGTGTCTATGTAGGCAAAGGGGGTGTCTCTGTAGCACCTCCCTATACTAGTCATGTAAGCTTCGTAGTTGGTTGTTGGTTATGACCCCCAAACCAACTAACTAAAGTACTCTAAACTCTAGTGAAATTGGTTGGTTTGGCGGTAAACCTATATTGTCTGGGCGGCTAGACAAAATGTAAAGATTGATGAGCTGGACAGATCTGGCTTCATATGACGCGCTTCCCCCTTCTCTTGCTAACAAATGCTTTTTCGTCCTATCACCCTGAGCATTGGTAGTATTGTCTCGGTAGTACTTCTCTTCCTCGGCACCGTATTCTATTTTGATAGGAAAATCGATCATGTACTCAGGGAGCATGGATTACAAGCCGACACAACTACCGGCGACCGTATTGTCAATGGGTCATTTGCAGCTTTCGGCAACGAGAATTCAACAATCCTTTCGGAAAAAGAGCCTTCAACCAACGACTTGATCGCAAACTCGACTCTTGGCGTAAGTTGACGGAATGCATATAAGACCCACAGAGCTAATACCTGGGCAGTTTGAAAAGATACTCGGACTCAGTCTCCCAGAAAGGACTGATCGTCGGGACATGCTCTCGCTCGTAGGAACGTTTTTCGACATCAAAATCGACTGGATGGATGCGGTCAAAGGGGAAGACATCAACAAGAAAGCGTGGCCTGCTGTCTGCATGACCTTCTCCGTCGCGAAGTGAAGCGCTGACCTAGGTGATAGCATTGGAACACGAGAACGAATCTCAGTCTGGGCGAGCTGGGCTGTTGGCGATCGCATCTGAATGCAGTACAGAGGTAAGACTTGCTCTGCAACGAAACGCAGGGAACGTAAATGACGATCTGCAGAGTCGTGCAAGACGGATTATCAACAGCATTGATAATCGAGGACGACGCAGACTGGGACGTCAACATAAAGTCACAGCTCCAAGGATTGAGCAAAGCAGTAGAAGCGCTTGGGAGTCCCGATGGCCAATCTGCACCTTCTTCACCTTCAGGTGCAGCAACAAATCCAGGCCCCTACGGCGACAACTGGGACCTCCTCTGGCTGGGTACCTGCCTAACGCCACAGGGTCCCAGCGAAGTCCAGACATTTCCCGGCCAGGGTTCCGAATGGCCGAATCTCGTGCACATGGTGTTTCGCGCGCATGGAGGCCTAGGCTGTACATTCGGTTATGCCCTGAACAGAAGGAGCGCCATATCGCTCTTAGGATGGCTTCTTGACGTCGATGATACCACTGACTTCACGATAAGCAAGTGGTGCGAGCACCATGACTGTATCACCGTTTGGCCACACCTTATAGGGAGTCATGGGTATGTGGGGCGAAAGGGGAGAGATAGTGATATTTGGCATTCGGCTGAGCCTAAAGAGAAGGAATTGGCGAGAGTGGAGGCTGGGGACGAGGTCAGAGAACAAGGGGAGACGTGGAACATTGCGCATAGTGCTATCTTGGAAGTGATGGAGAAAGTGGGAAACAAGGGCCTAGGGAATGGGTAGGTATTTGACAACGGGAGAACCCTGAATGCATAGAAGTCATGATTGGTTGTTACCAAATTCCAAAAAGTGTAGGGACCATAGAGTACAATGCTGCGATGCAGAATGCCCGCTAAGTCGTCAAGGAGACCCAAGAGTAAGGCGAAGACTTAGATCTCGAATTGAGTGTCTAGCCAGTGCCGAACCACTACCTTGCCTTCATCCAACCACCCTCTTCGATGCGCTCTCACGATAATAGCTGCATGCGAATGCCTCACATTGTGGATGTACACGCGAAACTTCTGAAAGCCCACCTCATCTAATGTGTCCACCATGGTGAATTGCTCGGGTGTAAGGGCTAGGGTTGGAAAGTCGTCGCGGCGCGATGAAGTCCGCTTGAGACTTGAGGTTGAGAACCGCCGCGGGGCCTTTTCGGTATGGCCATTATGGCTCTCAGGAGATTCAGAATCATCATCAGAATCCCCCAACGGTAAGTACTGTTGCTGCTGCCCAGCATTTATATTCTCGTAGGCTCTTTCCATCGTATGGCGAGCATTCTCGACCAGTAATGGTATTCGATAGCTGCCCAGCCCGATTCCAGATTTACCTTGCTCATGTAGCTTGATGCGTTGTTGGCTGCGGATAGACTGCACGCCCGAGTTGATGAGGAAGACGACGGAGCCGATAGGGATGAGGACGAAGAAGAGGGCATAGAGTGGGACGCTGGTCAGCAGAGCCGAGCTGCTGCCTGCGAGGCGGGTGACGAAAGGTGGCTGTATGTCAGGAGGCCTAAGGGAGACTGGGTCAGTAGGATCGAGGATGTTGGGGGCATAGTCTGGAAGGTAGTTGATGTTGATCGCGTCGAGATTGGTAAATTGGTCCAGGGTGGATATGCATGTTGTGTAGTAAGGGGCAGAGCGGTCGTTGACGATGTTGGCGTAGAGTACGCGATGTTTGAATTGTGCAAGGGCAAGAATGAAGATGCTGCTGGGGTCCGCGAGAACGGATAGTAATGGACGACCTGTGTCGCGAAAGGTATCGATTGTGAATAGTTGGCGACCCGAGGTAGAGAGGGTTCGAGAGCCGAGAAAGTTCCATATGTGATGTTGTGCTCGTAGGACTGGTGTGCGTACACCGAGATGAGGGGATGCGAATGTGGTGAAGTTGACGGGCTCGATTTTTTTGAACCAGCCATTCGAGTAGAGTAGACCTATCGCATATCTCGCGACGAGGCCTCCTAGCGAGTAGCCGACTACGCTGACTTTCTTGATACGACAGCCATCCTGCTCCAGGTCTTCAATGTATGTCTCAATCTCTCGAGTCACTCTTTCAGCTCCCAAATCGATGCCATCGTAGGTAAAGTTTCCCGAGTTTGTCTTCGCGACTAGTATGTGTAGCTTGTCTTCTGAATGCTTCTCTCATAAAGCTGAGGCGACATAGGCCATGTGCTTTGGATTGCCCCATAGTCTTGAGATGTTAGCTCTATGCAAGGCGATCGAGTCTAGATGTAGCAAACCCATGTATCAACACGCAGAGATGGTCGGCTTCTGGCCGTCCGTCGCTTGCTGTCCGCTCTGTTGCCTCCATGTCTGATAATGCGCCCGAATGCGCTGCGGTGTTGGAGTTTATGAAGGCTTTGGGCAGATATTCAGCAGCGGCAGAACGAGAATAATTGATCGCAGCGACAAGGATGAATGACGATGGCAGGCATGGCATGCAAGCGCGCCAAGGCGGTCAATTGTAGTCCGTTTCGGGCCGCTTCCGCTACGCCAAGCCCGGTGCCAAGATATCGAACATCTGGAACATGACTCTCTTGGTTCGGTCGCCTTGCTTCCCTGCTTAGGCCAACGTCGTCTCAGTAACGGCTGGATACGTCGACTTGAGAGTAATTCTCGCACTACCCTCTGTCCTCGGCAGTGATAATAAGTCAGCCCAAGGTTTTCTACGGAACACCACCACTCAAGTCTAACGTTGCGTCGTACCTTACGCCGACACTTCTTAGCCATGCTAGTACTCGTAGCCAACATATAAGCCCTTAACGCATCAAAATATCAACCAAGTCTCACTCCTTCAATGCTCATCTTTCAATCATATCTCATCAATATGTTTTCTTCACTTGGCCTTCTCAACCAGTTTGATTGCCCAGAGCAATCTCACTGCTCACTTTCAACTTGCCTTTTCGCCCATCATAAACCCCCGGCCCGCAACGCCAGTGATATTGACGGTCTCGAACAAGAAGAACCACGCAAGCGGCAACGGCTTAATGAGAATGGTGACAGTAACAGTGAGCTACGAGCGGCCGTACCTGAAGTATCGAATCAGCAAACAGTGGCAAAATCGCAGCCGGAAGCAAATGTTGAGCCTCTGAAGTCTCCTTTTACAGCGTCAAGACCGGTTTCTCCACCACCTTTACGAAATACAAGGACTAAAGCTACAGACATACCCTTGGCACAACACGTCTTATCCAAGAAGACCACTTCCAAATCGGTATCGAAAACTAATGGTGCGACTACTCCAACTAAGACAGCGGTCGAAGTGACCCTGAATCCGAGAATGTTACCCAATCCGCCAGCGTCTCATGCGGTCCGCATGCAGCTTATTGCTATCGTTCACGAGCAAATGAAACGACTCAACGAAGAACTTTGGCAGACTCATGGACCCGCAAAGTCCTCTTTGCGGCTCTCTGCTCAGGAGCTGGCTGTAGAAGCTTTAGAGGAGGAGGAGATGATGGCGACGCAAAATCCATCAGTCTATTTGAACATCATAAAGCTACGAATCGTCAAGTTGAAGAAGATGAAACTACCAGAGTGGAAGGAAGAAAGACTGAAGCAGATCGCCAAGCGCGCACCAGTAGACGTGGAAGCTAAACCTGCAAGTGTTCCGAAAGTCATCGAGACCGGGCTGTCTTCCGCAGAAGAGATTGCCTTTTTGTCTAAGATTCATGCGAAGCAAAACCAACTGGCAAAGTACGGATACGTCCCAACCGCTCCGACTGAGAGGGAAGTGGGAAAAGCCCGCCAAGGTGTCGAGGCAGCACAAGGGTGGGAGCAATGCGACAGATGCAAGACTCGCTTCCAAGTTTTCCCGGGAAGGAGAGAAGAGGACGGCGCTTTGACTTCTGGGGGACAGTGCTGTTACCATCCATCAAAGCCTCGAAGACCTCAACCGAAAGACAAAGCGGATAAAGCCAGCAAGGAATCCATCTATGCTTGCTGCAACGAAAGTGTGGGACTTTCGTCAGGCTGCACTAAAGGTGCTACTCATGTCTTCAAGATATCGGACCCGAAGCGGCTTGAACTGATGATGCCATTCAAAGAGACCCCGCAAAAGCTGTTGACTCCGGGCCCAAATATCGCTGTTTGTTTCGACTGCGAGATGGGATATACGACTATGGGATTGGAACTAATCCGGCTTACCGCAACATCCTGGCCCAAAGGGGAGGAATTGCTAGATGTGCTGGTCAGACCTTTGGGTGAGGTGCTTGATCTGAACTCCCTATTCTCGGGAGTGTTCCCGAGTGATTACGTAGACGCGGTACCTTACGACACCACGCCTGATGGCAGTGCAATCGATTTTGAAGATAGTACCATGCCAAAGCTGCGATTGGTAGATTCGCCATTGAGGGCTCGTGACTTGCTATTCGAGCTCCTGACACCAGAGACACCTCTTATCGGACACGCATTAGACAATGATTTGAACGCTACGCGCATTATTCATCCATGCATCGTGGACACCGTCCTCCTCTACCCGCATCCACGTGGCCTGCCCATCCGATATGGCCTCAAAGTGCTCATGAAGAAACACTTAGATCGGGATATTCAGATGGGTGGAGCTCAGGGTCATGACTCGAAAGAAGACGCCCAGGCTGCAGGAGACTTGGTGAGATTTAAGGTCGCGGAGATGTGGAAGGCGATGAAGAGGGATGGTTGGACTGTGAGAGAGAGGGAATTTTTCCCGCCATTACCTAATGCGTCAACGAAGGCCCATCCGTTTGGGTCGTACGCGACTCAGGTGAAGGCGTGAATCTGAACAATGTGCTGCATGCGAGATAAACAGGCGTGATATACCCTCGTCCTCGTCATCTGGTTTTTATTTAGGAAGCGCTCTCGTGATAGCAAGAGTCTCTGGCCTCGTTCAGTAGGCTCATCTAAAAATAGACTTCCAGCGTTTCGAGAATAAAGAGTTTTGACACACAATCCCTTCGTTGATCCCCTCACTGGTCTGGACAATTACTGACTGTCAGTCATGGCTATAGTCCTTGTCTTGTCTTCTCTTCGGCCATGACTTTAGTTCTACCCTACCTGATCTCTCCTCAAGGCATTTTCTTTATTTTCCGAGCCGAATCTGCAGTTATTGAAGCCGAATACATTGTCCTTTAATATCTAACATCGAACCTAGGGTCAACAAATCTAATCTGCTCCGTCATTCAATGTCAACGACGAAGCTCAATCCCGCCACGCATCAATCCCTCCAAGCAGGCTTTATAGCATCAGGTGTCGCTTGTTCCGCTTTTGCATATATTTCCTTACCGCAAGGCCTATACTTGCTTTGCCGGGCTCCCTCAATATTGTATTATGCTAACGCAGCTTTCTTCGTGCTCTATAACGGTGACAAGCAAGCCTGGATGACATTACACACAGTACGAACGTTGATTGCTGTCATTGCGCCGAAAATTGAAATAGTCTCACAATCATTGGTATTGGACTGTTGGCATGAACAGGCAGGGGAAATTTCCTAGGGACTGTTCGAGGCAGACATCGAGGGCTGCGGAGCCTAAATCAACCATTACGCATCAAACGATGTCTTCCAATATGTCCTTCTGGTGGGAAAAATTGCCAATCATGAATGGTAAGTCGATACCACGGAGAGAACCCAGAAACCGGCACCTAGTAGCTGAAGCTTGTCAACTCCCAGTAATCCGACAGAACCAGAACTTATCGGGCACATAGCTCGACTCGAGCGAATTTACCATAATTTCGGGTATTGATCTCGAAACCTTGGTAGCAAGCACTGCTCTGGTTTATTGCCGGTGATCTAAAGCCCGGAGGCGCATATTTCGCAGCCTAAAAAAAGAGTTTTATTCGCAAGTGCCAACACATGTGGTTGAAATGGCAGAGGAACCTCCTTCCAGCCACCATGTTAGCTAGCTTCTTCATCTGTAGAAGGTTTCACTCTAGCAGTACTGAGAGCTATCCAGCTGGAGCTTCGAATTACGAGTAATCCCCCATATTCGAGTATGAACATCAAAGGCTCGCTGGTCTGTTGGTCGTCGGGCACTTGACGTCTAGTACCTGACCTAAGAAGTTAGACTCCCTAAGAGTCGAGCTTGAAAACACTCCCCGTGTTTGAGTATTGGCATCGTTGTCAAGGTGCTTTGGCATCTGGCATCTGGGCAAGTCGAGGTTCGTTTGGTTTGGTGGGGAAATTGACCCTATGGACGATCAGTATTGTTAGCATTAGGACCTGTTCGGATCAAACCTTGAACAGAATTCTCGCAATGTGCATCCAAATGTTAAGTATTAGTAATCATTGGGGTGGTAGTTCAATCGGGTACTTCAACATATGGTACTTGAGAGTTGAGGCTAGGCAGTTTTTAACCGACAAACTGCTAGTTACCTTAGTCGGTTCAATTTACGTTGTTTATCCTTGATAGTTAGTCGGCTTAGGCTCTTAAACGGTTCACTTTTAATCGTCTAGCCCCCAGATAGTCGGTTTAAAGTGGTGGTTTTTCGGTGGACTCAGGGCCGGATACTATTTGGGGCAAGGCATATCTCGAATAGAATTAGCGTTGGGGTTTCGGCCAACGCTTTCAGAAATCTTGCGCCGGCCGGTGAAATCTATGAAGGATAACCGTGCGGGCACCTCGCTATACTCGAATTTTTAAACAAGAGTATATTTTAAATTAATTTTAATTTCGAGTATAGCGAGGTGCCCGCTTATGCAAACCATTCAATCTATCGGTCTGGACTAGCGTCCACTAGGTAGCCTAGCGAAACTAGCAGTTGATAGTAGTCGGTTATGACGATCAAACCGATCAAGTACGCTATAATACTAGTGTGATTCGGTGTGCCTGGGGGTTAAGTCTGAATCAAAGCAGAGAGAAATGCCACCGAGCTGACCCGAGCTGAAAACCGCATCCTCTACTCCACTTTGGCCTCCACCATCCTCTACGTGGCCAACGTGCTCGCTCTCGCTTATTTAGGTGATTAGCATCAGGAACATGCCAATCCTGCACCGTCGTTGGTGCACTGTGCCCCTTTGGTACCTTGCCTTAATCATTCCCGCCGCTGGCCACGGCGTGGCCAGAACGTGGTCAAAAGCTTCTACCAACCAAGACGCCTCAAGGCCGAGCTCTCATGCTCCCTTACTTTTTTTTTATGCACTATGTCTCCCCTCTCTCGTTCCAATGGTGATACTCAGCCGCAAGCATTGCCGCTTGCATCTTTGCCTTTTCAGCTGAAGTGCGGATCTTTTCTCAGTGTGCGATTCTCTCGTCTTCTTCACCATGTGCACAAATGATCAAGATATCTAGACCTTACTCTTCTCCTCCGCTTTCAATCGGTATCCGTTCAAGCCGCAAGATATCGATTTCCTAAAAGCAGAAAGCCTCACCGACCTTGGGTCTCACAAAGTCGCGATGACCCACGCCTTGACAATAAAAGAGCTTCGTGACCTCGAGATCACAGAACGTGTCGCCAGCGTCTTCTCGCTTATCGGCACTACATTCATCCTGTTCACCTTCATATGCTCCCCTGCATTCCGGAAACCAGTCAATCGTCTGATCTTCTACGCATCATGGGGAAATACGTTGATGAATATTGCTACCCTAATGTCACAGTCCGGTATAAGGGCGGGCAGAGACTCGCGTCTATGTCAATTCCAAGGCTTCCTGATTCAGATGTGAGGGCTATATATGCTGAAATCTGAAGGACACCCGCTGAACCTAAACTCCTCAGGTTTCTACCTGCGGACGCCTTGTGGAACCTGGCAATGGCAATCAATGTCTACCTGACGCTGTTCAAGAAATACAGCGCCCAGCAACTCAAGGCATTAGAGTGGAGATACCACATCATGTGCTACGGCGTAACGTTCTTCATCGCACTGGTCTATCTCTTTATAGATACGCCCGAGAGAGGGCACATGTACGGACCAGCAACAGCAAGTTCTTCCAAAGTACACACATACGAGGCTAGTATACTGACTAGAATTGTAGCTGTGGTGTTGGATTGATGTAAGACACCTTTTGCATGTCTCGATTCCCGATTGATCTCTTCCTGGCGTTGCGGGATACAAACCAGGACTTGGAGAGACGTTTCTGCTTCATGAATACTTCTAGTTCATACCCTGCTACTCGCCGTCGCCTTCCTATGGCATTGCTAACCCCACCAACCACCAGATCCAATGGGTAGCTTTCCGCATCGCCTTGGTGTACGCCCCCGCCTGGTGCTGCATCATAACATCCTTCGTAATCTACGTCCTCGCCGGCCGCGAAATCTTCGCCAAACGCAAACAACTGCGCGCCTTCAGTAACCACGCCTCCCGTCCCACCAAGATCGAAAAGATCCAAAACCCCTTTACCAGTTTCAAAACCACCGAAATCCACGTCACGAGCGAACTCGCTACCATGACCTCGCCGAACATGTCCAAAGCCTATCGCTCACCTGGAATGATGCCGGATGATAAAAACGGGATTTTCGACAGCAGTACAGCCCCGAGCAGAAGCACGTCGGATGAGGGCTACGATCAGTACTCCGTGACGATTGGCACTGCGCCTGTGAATCCGAACTATCAAGGACCGCAAATCGCACCTGCGCGAGCGACGACAATTCAACAAAGGAGTAACAGAGCGGCTATGGAAGCAAATCGAGCAGCATGGGGGTATACGAAGGTGGCGCTGTTGTTCTTTGTTTCGTTGCTTGTCACCTGGGTACGTCCTCATCATCTCTTTACCCTATCCGCCGTACAGCCTGCTTAGCTCCCATCCCACAGGTTCCCTCCTCAATAAACAGAGTCTACTCCCTGATCCACCCCTCGCTCGTCTCCGTAGGCTTCACCTACGCCTCCGGCATCGTCCTGCCCCTAATGGGTTTCTGGAACTCCGTCATCTACATCACAACGTCCTGGACGGCCGTCCGTATGCTCTTCAGCGGGAGACTGGGCGGTAATGGTGCGAGATCGAGGGCGCCATTGGCATTTGCCAGACGGTCGAGCTTGAATCGGAGAAGAACGGGGAGTGTGAGCGATAGTGTGAAGGGGTTGAAGCCGGCGGGGATGGAGAGTGGATATAATCAGGTGTAGGTACGGTATTGATGTGGTATGGGTGATGAAGCTATGGGTATGTGATTGTAGTGCGCGCGGGAGGAGTTGCTGGAATGGATGGTGTTTGCGATATGATGATACCCTTTTTGCGATCTTGGGAGTTGCTTGTACATATGGAAAGATACTGTACGTAGATTCTGTCTAAAAGTATTGCTGCGACGACTGGTTGAAGACAATGGAAAGCAGAGGACCTACTCCTACGGTGGAAGATTTCAAGGTAATCTTTCATACATACACCTTGTTCTTTATATAGCGAATGCACCAGCTTGTACTGTCTCTAGAAGTTAGTCCCGTCAAGCGTAAAGATGCCATTTGAGCAAAGAACAAACCTCATATGCCCCTTTCCCTTCTCGTAATGAAAGCGCGCACATGCCTGACGCCCAAAGTACTAGAAAGAAAAACTGCAAACTGCGCATCTCGGGTCTATCACCCAAGCTCCGGCTCGAGAAACTGAGGAGACGTAGGTCTCTACCTTAATCTTCATCTTCATTTCCGAACTCAGGAGTGTGCCTCTCGGCCTTTCCGAAGAATCTCAACTCTCTTCTTCATCTTCACTACTGACTTCGTTATTCTCTGTCGGATCATGGATTTCGCTGATGCCATGAATAGCATTATCTTGCTCCTCAATTCCTCGCTGTGCTTCGACAACAGCATCGACCAGTCCTTTAATGTTAGCGAATCATGCACGAGGATCTTCATCCCGCGGTCTCAACGACCATTCCGCCCATGTATCATCAAAGTCTCTCCGGTATTCCGCATGTTTCGTCGCCGTCGCTCCCAGGTAGATCGCTTTCGTATCGAAGTCGCAGCGCTTACCAAACTTGAGCATCTCAAGTGTTTCGATATCGCCGTAAGCAGCAGCAACGTCTAGGATCTCGCCTCCGCGGGGTACACCGTAGGCCGTAGGATCAGTGACTGCTGCATGAGCACGTTGAACGTTTCCTGGCTTGTTCTGTAAATTGCCTCTTGAATGGCCGTAGACTCATGGACAGAGGTGGCACTGATATCAGCACCGGCTTCAAGAAGGTAGGCTGCGATAAAAGAGATTTTGAAGCCTGGAAAGGAGCGCCCAACGAGCTGGACGTCGAGGGGAAGCAACGCCGCTCTGCGGATCCAATTGGACAGTATCAGCGCATGTGGGACGAGGGTTCTGATTGGCTGACGCTGTATTAATTGCACTAGGCCGTTTTGGCTGCGATTGAGGAAGTATTCCTTTCTTGGTATGAGGAGGCAATACATCAAGGTGGAGGAGAAGGAAGAGTGGAAGCTCATGTGTGTGTGCTTTGTTCGACGGTCGAATCCGCATTCTTAGAACTCGACTGTCCTTACATCCTCAAATCAGGCATTGGAAGGTGGACTGTTGGTTGCAAGTCGAGGCTAGATAAACATTGAGAAAGAAACTCACTCTTGGAACGCCTCTTCTCAACTGAAGAAAGGGGATTGCGCCGTGAATCCAATATCTGCAAAGTCCATGTAAACCGATAGAAGCGTTCGAGACTCGACCACTACAGTCGGTAGGCGTGTTGACGGAAAAGGTTGCAGAACAGGAGTCATGGGCATGCTGGCTTCTGAATCCATGCTGTTGCAGGCCTGGTGTCAGAACAAGGAGCAGTATTGTATACAGGCTCTGTTGGTATGAGCGACAAACTCAACCTGCAGATTCTCTTCAGGAGCAAAAGATAGATAATTACGTCTGCAGTTTCTCAACAGATTTTGTATTTATAGAGTTGATAGTCGTGGATTTGGAGAGATTGAGAGTAGGAGGATTTATTTGCCGATGTCTGTTAGACGTTCGTTAGACCTGTATCAAAAGCCTTGTAGTCCTACCCATAGTGAGAGCGACTAGCCGAGATAAGGTTAGTGTGCCGGCTGCGTAGCAGAATCCAGCCGAATGTCATCCAATCTTCCTCACGCACAAGTTCTAAGATATTTGAATTTGTTAATGGATCGCTCATTGCTGCTTTTTCTCCGTGATAAGTGCCAAAACAGAAGCTCCGCAGTCGTAAGGATTGTGACCCAAACATCATGAAACGAGAAAACGGAGGAAGGCTCCTGAATGCTCCATCTCAGCTGTCTGAATCCTTGAAAGTTCATTACTAGGCACAGTCCTCCGCTTCCCTGCCTACTTATGCAGGCCACACTACTAAAGGCCAACATGTGAATTATATCAAGTACTGTATTGCTTTGCGAGTTTCAATCCTGGTTTGACTAGGGAATATTCATTAGTATAATCACCGCTATCAATCGCTCTTGTTCGCTTTTATCTGATATTGTGACCTCATTGCCCAAGGACTACCTGATTCTATGATGCCGCTCTCTAACTCACTGCTATAGCAGCAGTCACGCTCTTGTGTAGCAGCAATTGCGGGACTCCAAATCAATGGCGAAAACGTAGCATATACCAGCTTCTTACCGACAGATTCGCACGCTCTGACAACCCGACAACAGCTCCATGTATTGACGGATATCAAGGTTTCTGTAAAGGCAGTTGGAAGGGAATAGAGTCCCATTTGGATTACATTCAAGGAATGGACTTTGAGGCAATCTGGATTTTGCCAATCACCAAGCAGATCGACAATCCGGCAATAGCTTGGCACCGCTACTCACAGCAGGATATTAATTGAATTCGAACTTCGGAATTGACCAAGATTTCAAAGATCTGTTAGCCGCGCTGCATGCTAGAGGGATGTACTTGATGGTTGATGTGGTCACCAACCACTTCGGTACATAGTTTTCGGAGTCAATTTTTTCTGATTTGCCCCACATCTTTGAGTTGCAATATATGTCTTGAGAGTTTTAGCTCAATGGCAGATCCCCGAAAATGTTTCACGACTTATTATCTAGCCGTAAGGAGTCATACTGACTCCAATATCCTGCGGTAGGATTTAATGGGAATATCGACTCGGTAGACTACACCACTATCAGTCCTTTCCACACCGCCAGCGACTTCCACTCCTTCTGTGAGATCGAAGATCAGAACAGCATCACCCAACTCACACTTTGCGATCTGGGCTCTGCCGATTACCCGTTGCCAAACGTCGAAACCACTCTTCCCTCCTTCAGAGAAACTTACAATACCTGGATCCAGACATGGATATCCAACTACAGCATCGACGGCCTTCGAATAGACTCGGTAAAGAACGTTGGAATCGAGTTCTGGGCAGGCTTCCAACCGTCAGCTGGAATCTACACCGTAGGCGAAGTCAGCGATGGCCGCGTAGACTACGCATGTCCATACCAAGACTCCCTCGACGGAATCCTTAACTTCCCCCAGTACTTCCAATTAATCTACTTCTTCAACGGCACCCAACCCACCTCCACAAATTTCGTAAACCTAATGCAAGCCGGCAACACCTCATGCAAAGACCCAACCCTCATGGCACCCTTCAGCGAAAACCACGACCAGCCGCGCTTCGCCATACAAACGGACGACAAATCCCTAGCAGAAAATGTCGCCGCATTCACTATACTCGCTGACGGCATCCCAATAATCTATTCAGGTCAAGAGCAAAGCCTAGCTGGTCGAAACGGCCCTTACAACCGCGAAGCCATCTGGCTGCAAGGCTACATGAAGAACCCACCCTATACGCACATCAAACCGCTCAATCACGTCCGCAAGCGAGAGATCTCCAAATCCGCCGCCTACGCAACGGACATACTGCAACTGATCTACGTAGATGACTATTATATCGTCACCAGCAAAGGCCCCCCTGGATCGAACATTGTGGCAGTATACAATAACCTGGGAGACATCACCAAACACTCCTTGAGCTTGAGGAGAACTCACTTCACTGCTGGTGGCTATGTGGTAAAGCGCAGGTGGGAGCGGATGGGATATTGATGGCGAATATGATGAATGGATCGCCTTTGGTCTATGCGTCGGTCGAGACGTTGGCTGGGAGTAGGATTTGTGGGCATGAAGAGAACAACATTAAGGCTGGATCCATACATTCGGGCCAATTTTAGGGCTCGTTGTCTTTGAATCTCACCTTCTTTGTTTATATTTAAACGTGCGTTTGTGGCACGTTACCATGTTTGTGCCAGATATAGGCTTTTTGATGTGGAATTGGGTGCCCGATACTGTCTAGGAACCTGACATTGTGCGTCAAGGAAACTTCACTGATTTGACTTGTAGCTGAGATCTCGGGCAGCAAGCCCATTGTTTTGCTTAAGATCGCAAGAGAATAAGCGGAAGCGACCACGCTTCGGGGGTGGGATCCCATGAGGGTAGCAAGATAGACACCCATCTGCTGAACAAAACGCCGAACAATCTACTTGACGACCTTTCGAAAAAGACCATGTGTACCCCTACTAATTTCATATTGGTCAGGATCTGCTTGGATGTGAGCGCAAGGAGTGCCTTTTAGCGCTATTTCTTCGTGCACATATCTTTGTCATAAGATCTGGACAATTTACCATCGAGAAGAGCTAGATTATGATATCTAGCTAAGATGTTTTGAAGCGCTTTGTGGGTATCTACCGAAGCAACCAGCCAACTCCAGCGCTATGTATGCTCAAAATGCTGCATCTCCTGCTTTCCTCCCCCAAGAAGGGGGACAATCATCGCTTCCGTTTCTTGCCTCCTTTCCCATTCGCCGGCTTCGAGGCAACATGGAACTCGTCGCCCTCTAGTTCTAGCTCTCCACGGAGGACGCTTAAGCTGATCAAGTCTCGAGTGTAGCATTGCCATGTCGATAGCGACGACAGCTTAGTATCTTCCTGCGTGCCGATGATGAGCGTTGATGGTGTCTCTTCAGGTCCCTTTTTAGGGAGCGTGGTAGCGACATTGGCCCCCGCCACAGTCGCTATGTCTCTCAAGTCTGTGAAACCCGTCTTCCCAACCTCTTTACGAGCGGATGCTGTGAAAATCAATGTAATGCCCTCGAAGACCTTGACGTGCTCTCTTCCGCGCCTCACCGCCTCAGCGAGATTGAAGTCCCACTCTGATTCGCGTTCCGGATCCTTTGGAAAGTATGACGCTATATCCTGGAGCTTGCCTTGTTTGGCGCTATCCACAACCCAGCTGTCCGTAACAATGTCTTTGCCAAGGAGCACCGCGCTGATGAACTTCGCGCTCTTCTTGAGTTCCTTGCCAACGCATAGAATTGTGCACTCCGCCATGGTTTGAACAATCTTTACGCCTTTCTTTTTCAGGAATTTTGTGAAGGAGGCAGAATCTCCGACATTCGTAGAGGTCGTAAAAAGCACACGTATCCCATCGTCTTGTCCATTGAAAGGGCTGGTATCCTCTCGGACTGCAGATCGGGTGCTCCGAATGGGGCTGGGTGGCTCGGCAGAGCGGGATGGGGACACTGTATGACAAGTCTCCGATGTTGACGCTGATGCTGGCGTGTGCAAAGAGGATGCTGTATGTCGAGACTTTGAGTTTGGTTTCCGGGATATTGATTGTGATTCCGGGGCTGTTGCTGGTATAGTCGGAATTCGAGTAACCGTGATCGACTTTCCGAATAGACTGTCCTGGCTCTCCTCTCCCGGTGGCGGCGACAACTTTCGCCTTTTTGGCTCTGGCACGTCCTCATCTGCTTCGGAATCTGTCGGAGCGCGCGTATCCGAAGTTGCGTGGTTCTCTTCTGATGAATGAATTGTAGATTCTCGAGGGGTTCCTAATCGTGGTTCTGCGGCCGGCTCTGGATCTTCTAGATCAGGAACGGCTGAGTTCTCGGGCATGTAACCCTTATCCTTCGAAAGGGGTTGGGTTGTTGCCTCAAAAATAATGGCGTCAATCGTATTCTGATATCGCGGATCCATAGCTTCGTTGATGAGGGGAGAAACAAGTTCGCTTGGCTTGTTGGCCCGTTGAATTGTTCGTAACACTGCTCGCTTTGGTGGTGATTCAGGCATATCCTGACTCTCTACCGTCCGAATAGTGGCTGCTGCGACAACTTGCTTAAAGATAGGCGATATTTGGGAGCTCTTTACCATTGGAGATGACAAAAGAGGGTGCTCTGAGCGTATTTGGCTGACTTGTTGTGTGCAATCATCGTAGGTGGTCCCATAGATGTCGCAGTATTCTTCGGTGGCTAGACTGAAGGTGTGTTTGCCCACGTGGAAAGACTCAAAAGGGCGCAGCTGAATGACTCGGCGTAAGCCGTCGGATGTCGATAAACTTGTGTTTGACACCATGAGTTTTATGCCCAGATGCGCCGATTGACCATCGAAATTGTAGCCGAGAGCAGCAACAGAGACGTCAGATGTCAAGGCTTCGAGGAACACTCCCCCTTGTTCAGTATCTATTCATGGCTAATTAGCCTAGATTAATGATCCAGTGAATGGTAAACATACGTAGAACGACAGAACAATTCGGGGTATCACCCCCAAATACCTCGAAGCCGCCGTGGTCACAGCGGACGTAATGGTTAATTTGGCTGCACGATTGGCTCAAATCAAGGAACTTTTTGACGATCGAAGCGGTACCATCCCCTTCGATCTGATGCTGCCGCAAGCAGATCCTCCTTTCAGGCATTTCTTGTGGCTTAAGTTACCCATGCGCGTGATATGGGTTTGGGTCAGATCCCCCCCTTGAACGTAATACAAGCAGTGTGATTTGTTCATTGTGTCGAGTATGCGGTGTCATTAGGCGCGTTTTTGAACCCGTAAACTTTAACGCCCGGTCACGTGCCCTGATCGACTTTCAAAGTCTAACACTGTAAATCTCTTTTCAAACCAGCATGAATCTACCAAACTACGATGACGCTATGCACTAGGGATGCTAACGCTTGTTCTAGCTGATGAATCTAAAGCCTTACCCTTGAATCCATGCAAAATGCTTGGTGAGGTCTCAATTTGGCATTATATTGTGAGGTTTTGAAAGAACAATACTAAGAATCTGCGACGAAAATGTGTACATACCCCTGAATAGTGTTGCTCTGCATTAAATTATTGGACACTTCTTTGACCCAACACTTCTCCCTCTCAGCCACATTTCTGTCATCATGGCTTCGAGCAACCATGTGGTCTATATTTAAGCTGCGTTTGAATATCAGTCGTCGTGCACTGCCAAATTCACGCACAATGGTATCGCTGAGAAGTTGACGTTCTTGGAGTGTGTATTGTCTACAAATAGTTTCCACATTCATACTGTGCGGCTTGGCGATATTCTCCTATTGTAACTTCGAAATCCTTCCTATTCAGGGTCGTGGGAAACAACAATACTAACGACTCGAACACGTTAACGCAATGTCGCATGCACTCAACTCTCCTTTCCTCTTTTGCGCTCCTACAACTCAGACACGCTTCTCATACACCGATGATTCTTGAAAAGCTTCTGCTGGACAGCGTACTTCCTCTCTCACCTTTCCTCCCTACGGATAAGTCACCTTGAGAATCTTTCAAAATTCTCATATCTTCGTCTCTGAATTATCTCCACATCATCTCTGGACCATCTCTGCATCATCTCTGAATCATCTCCAACCATTAACAAATCGCCTAGATCTGCCTCGCCATGGCTAACTCCACATCATTCGACCCTTACCAGCAGTCGTTCACCCTTCAGGACGCCAACGGCAACCCATTCAACGTCACAATCCCTGATCTGGACAGCTTCGTCCAGTACAACAATCAGATCTTGATCAATTACGGCTGTCAGCTGGGAGCCTGCATCATCCTTATTCTCGTTCTGCTCCTCCTCACCAAAGAGAACAAGCGCACCTCTCCAATCTTCATCGTCAATACCCTGGCCTTGGCGTTCAACATCATAGGCAATGTCACCGCCTGCCTCTACTTCACAGGGCCTTTCACAGAATCATATGCATACTTTGCTCAGGATTACTCACGAGTTCCGCGAGGCCACTATGCAACCTCTATCACTTCGACGTTCATGTGGTTTCTTCTCATGATGTGCGTTGAGATCTCGCTATGCTTGCAGACCCGAGCAGTGTGCGTCACTCTCCGCAAGGCCTACCGCTACGCCATCTTCGCTGTCTCTTTCCTCATTGCATCTGTTTCGATAGCGGTTCGCCTCGCTTTGAGCATTGAGGTCGCCAAGGCCGTCATCGCTCTGATACCCGACAGTGAGCTTGCCTGGATGCAAAGTGCAACTACCATTACAACCACAATCACCATCTGTTGGTTCTGCGCAGTTTTTATCACGAAGCTTGCTTTTGCGTTACATCAGAGGAAGAAACTCGGTCTTGAGAAGTTCGGTCCAATGCAGATCATCTTCATAATGGGTTGCCAGACTCTGTTCATTCCAGGTACAAGAAAGATGGTCCAGAGTTGTCAAGCCAATGCTAATAGATTCTTTTAGTGATCTTCTGCATCCTGCAATATGTCACCGATGTTCCAGACATGGCTTCAAATGTCCTTACTTCATGCTGCCTATTCCTACCGCTCTCATCGCTATGGGCTTCAGCTTCCCTCGATAGCCGTTTCCGAGAGTCGAAGAATCAGCAATTTGGCCGCAAGACACTCCCCAGCTACGCAACTGGATCCCCAACTGGTAGAGACTCCAATCACCCTCTCAGTCCATCGCACACAGTCACCACTCACATCAGCGCTGGTCCGGCAAGTCCTCGTCGCGCTAATCAGAACATGGTGTTCCGGGACCTCGAGGCTCAGGGGCTGGCAGGTACGAGAGAATTCGTGGGAAAGAAGTGAGAGGCGGAACATGACCCCTGGATATCAGGAAGCGGACCGAATGGGAACTTCACAGGCGGAGGTTTTTCCGGTTTCACATAATTTGTTTGCCCATTATCCAGAGGCAAAGCGGCTTTGGATACGCTGCTATCGTACATTCGCGGGCATTGAGCCTTGGCTTGAGCTCCAGTAATGATCTAGAATAATGCAAGAAACTTGTTTTTTAACGACTTTGAAATCGTGTGACAACAATACTGATGATTATTGGCCACCATAAGTTCCTCCTTCCATGTTCATCAGTCGCGAAGAGATAGGAACTTCAACCGGCTCCTGTAATCGGCCTTGACAGCCCCTATCTCTCCTCTCATATTCACAAGAAAACAGATATCAAGGCAGAAAACATGTCGTTAATGCCCGACATGTACATTATGCGTACTCTAACGAAATAATCTCGACCAATGACAGCGCAATCCACCATCATTCCGTCGTCCACTAACAGAGTGCACGTCCCACGGTCCCTAATCCGGCCTACTACTTGCCACCCGTCTATCAGCTGTCGTCTCTAGAGATTGGCAATGCTTGACATGCACCGGACTGCGCGTGATGCAGGGACAGCCTTGCCAGATCGTTCCTTCAAGCAGGAAGTGCAGCTGTTGGTGTATCAGGTTTTAGCAGCGAAGAGAACAGGTGGGGTGGTTGAGAGAAAGTAACTCGTGAGCTGCTCATTGGATTGAAGGAGACTGATGTGCGCAGGGATGTGATTGCGAAGCGGCCAAGATCTTTCTGCGCTGAAGCTTGAAGGAAGAGTGGTTTGGCAGCTGCGGATGATCGACCTTGCGATTGACTGGTGCCCCCGTTCTATTTTCAATCGGACGGTTCATGCCACTTCTCTACGGAGTACTCTGATTGGTGCTCATCTGGAATGACTAGTTCTATCATATCATATTGAATATCTCGCTCGCTTCCACGTCTAAGCATTCTCATTTTCCACGACATGAAATCATGAACAGCTCCAAAAGGAACATCTGCAGGTACAGATAAAAAAGGGGGCTGCACCTCGCCACCACACCCTCCCACTCTACCCCTCTATTGAGTGGAATCTTAGATGCATTAGGTGATACGTTCACCTCTACGGCGTATATTCGACCTCGAGGCTTGATTTCCACCTGCTTGGCAGACCAACATCTTTCCAGAACTTTGGATATCTCACACACACTTCCAGCATCTGCTGACTGCGGCAGATTACGAAAGGACCCCTTGCATCACTACTAATAAGCAATGCGCGTCAGGCTTGAAGAATTTTTTTGACAATTGCTTGACCATCTTCCCCTCCAATGCGCTCCTACTAGGCATCATGGCCGAAACTGAAAGTCCCTACAGTCAGACTGAGACCACACCGTTGACTGGACCGAGCAGTCTGGGCAGTACCTTCGATGCTCAGGGCCTCCCCACTGTTCATGAAGTGCCCCAGCGTAAGGCCACCTATTTTGAGAATGGCCCCCTGGACAATCGAGTGCATTCCATGAGACATGCGTCTGGCGGATCCCGCGAAGCTAGCATTGAGGGCTCAATAGGACAAAGCTACCATGAAAAGCCGATAGAGGAGAATCCACATCGTCTTCGCCACACAGGCCCCCCAAGAGCCAACCAGGATGAATGGCGGCGGTCAGACTCACCTTCCGTCACATTGAACAATGGCAACTATCTCAATCAGCGCCACACCACAGTGGATGAGGTCTCGAAGCCGACGACTTTAAAGAAGAAGAAGAAAGGTGGTTTTAGGAACACTCTGCGTCGAATGTTCCGTAGAAAAGACACGAGGAACACGATAAATGTGCCCAATAATGCAGTGTATCCTCAACATGTAAGAAAGCACGGCAATTAATTGCATACCGTACAAACTGACTGCTTCGCAGGACCCAGAGGAATTCATAACCTCAGCTACAAATATCAAGGCCACGCGCTCTGCCTCAGTGTCCACCCATGGCCTCATGCGTACCAGTGGCCTGAGCTCACATCCCCCCAACCAGAAGATACCCAGCCCGCCTCCCCCAGCAGCAGACCCGAAGCCAATCCCTCCACCACCAGAGCGTCGCGCCCCGGAGAGGCCCCCACGGCCAAGGCGTGCCAGTGTACCAAGTTTGATATTGAACAGACAAGAGATGGAGGCTGTCGAAGCTGCAATGACCGGCATTGGTCTACACAATGCCCCAGAGCAGACAGTCGATGCGCAAAATATTGGCTTCGCCGTCACTAATGGCAGCAACCCCAAGCGGAGATCACGATCTGTAGGGACGTTTCGGGATACTGAACATCGTATGTCTCCTATACAATGGAGAAAGTGGCGGAGAAGAAGCGATGAGATCAAGTACTGGAGACAGAGTACAGATTTGACCTCCCTCGGTCTAAAGGGTCTCGATTCCCCAATCATGGCTCAGAAAGATGGGGCGGATACTGCAGATGAAGATGACCGCAACATCCGCGAGCACAACGGAGACTTCAATTTCGGGCTACCAAGTGAACCTATGCAGGAGCAAGAACGAATAGGCTTAGAGGAGCGGATAATCACCTTGGAAATCAAATTGATGGACTTTGAGTACGCCATATCAAAGCTCCAAGCAGCCTCTACATCCCCCTCGCGGCGCCACTCACAATTTGAAGAGAGTGGGCGTCAGGAATCTGTCGACAGCTACGTTTCCTCGGACCGTCCTCAAAGAAAAGTCGTGCCTAATCTCTCATCAATGACAGAACCATCACCGCCTGCCTCTCCCTCCAAGTTTGCTCGCGAGACCAATCCTAAGCCTCGGCCAACTAGCGTCGCCACCACACTGAAGCCTGGCCACTCAGGCCATACTGCGCATCGCAAGGGCTCAATAGACCAGAGCACCCATTCCAGCCTCGCTAGCCTTACCATCGATCACTACACTACGCTCATCAGTCTCATCCGCCACGAACAGTCCGAGCGAAGGCGGCTCGAGCAACAAGTCTCTATGCTGCACGGCCGACTAGACCACCTCTCACACCCCCAATCCTCACACTCATTGGCCAACTCCATCTCTCAGTATTCGCATTCACGCTCTCTTTCCTCGCAACATCGGAGACAAGGCTTTGTGGAAACTCCGGCTCGTGCCGCGAGACCTAGATCAAGTTCTTATGATACTGAAACGGATACAGATGATGACCAGTATCATGATGTTTACGCCACACCTGAAGTCACACCGGTCGAGCGAGGCGAGTATGAGAGGGGGGCTTTTGATAGGGTTGAGGTGGAAGAGGGGATGGCTTTCTAGAGTCGGATATACACCATCCCCGTAGGGACATAGGGTTCCTCAACATTCCTACGATATTGCAAGGATTTAGGGAAAGGTGCTGGGCACCTCGGAAAACGATTCTGAATGTGACACGATTTCGAGGCTTGAGGACAGCATTTCACTTCTTGGACTGCAGTATGCGGCATCTCTTCTTAAACACTTAGAGCTGTTCTATGGAGTTGGTATACCCTTACTTTCGAGACGGCGGCACTTAATCGAACGGGAGGGAAGCGATCTTTTTGCATTGAACCAAACGTGCGATTTATGGAGGCTTGGATGATTTGACGATGGGTTGGGCAGGCTAGTTTTGTGGAACGATTGGCGAAGGCATGGGCTCTGAATGTAATACACGATTTGACCCTTTGGTTCATACTCAAATTTTATTCCGTACTTGCAGTATCCAGATCGAGCCGTGCCTAGGATGGAGTCTGCAATAACGCCAAAAGTCTGACATGCATGAGGTAGTTTGAGAGTCAGCTGCGTGCTGGAATTGGCGGAGGCTTGATCACTTTTTATGCGGTCCACACAATTTTCCTTTTGCATATGCACCGCTCAGGAGGATCTACATGCTAAGCAGCTCTCGGAGAGTTACCCCCATGCTAATCGTCCGAAGCGCGAGAATTAGGAGATGCTAGCTACTTGATGTCGGTTTGTGATCGTTGGGATTGAAGACGCCTGGGATCGGTTGTGCTTGTGCTGCGTCACTGGTGCTTTTGGTGTACATTCATCTTGCATTGAAGATTTAACTTCGTCTCTATGATTCGTGCGACTTGGAGAGCGGTGTACGCTCCATTTGCGCAACGTCGTGGTCTCGTGCGAGTAGAACTATTGTAACCCGCAATGCATGCCCTAGAACGCCTTTAAGACTCGAGCCAGTGTCTAGACTCCTAGTGTGACTCCAATACTCAGTAGCTCCTGCACGATTTTCCCATTATGCACATCAACGATCCTTATCCGGGTCCAATCCTTGGCCTGTGTAGAGAATATAGTCAGCATCCTGCTCACCTCTCAGAGTTGCCTAAGCCCAGTTGGGTACGTACATGTCATGGTGCTCACTCAGATTGCTCAGGTAGCGATTCAGCTCTTCCACGCGCTCTTTGTGTGTCTTGGTGCCTTCGCGCTTCAGTCTTTCATCCAGCTTTATGGGATTGTCAGCCACGTTTTTGCTTCCAAACTGTAGGGAAGAATAGTACCCGTTTACGTCGGCGCTCCTCATGCCTTAGCTCCGCCTCTGTCTTACCTGCTTGCGATGGTGCTGCAGTATCTTCATGTCCTTCCAAACCCTCCTCATACTTCCTCTCAACAGGGTCGAATTCAGCATCTTTTGTTAGGTCTGCATCCCTTGACGGTGTCGAAGCTTCCCCATCTTTAGACTTTTGTTCCGCTTCGGGATTGGATTCGGGGTTTGGTTTCTTCTTCTTGTGTTTCGAGACTTTGGAGGAGCTATTGACGCCTTTTAGCTTAAGGCCGCCGCCCACGGTAGCCGTGTAGTCGTCTCCAGGCATCTCTTGAGTGGTTATGAGTGTATGAAGATGCGGCGGACCAGAGATATAATCGGATAAGCATAAGGCTGAAATCTGGGGTAAATCTTGGCACTTGCAGGGGTTCTCAATCTCCCTTCTTGAAATCGATCGCGTCAACCCCAATGGCTGTAACCCTTCATGAGAATTGCTCGAATGGCTCGTGAGACAGTGAAGGTGGCTACCTCAATTTCGGCCTCTGACTACGCCCCAAGACGGCAGACGAGAGCATTCGCAGTATCACTACAAGCGTTCGCTTACAATGGCGACGCCCCTGTGCAAGAGTCACCAATAAAGAAGGTTAAGCGCGAGGCTTCTAGCGACGATGAAACCTCTCTCTCGTCATTAGACTCAGCCAGCGCGTTCGACATAGAAGACCTCCTCTTCAGCACCTCTCCCAATCGCAAGCGCAAAAGGGGGCTCGACACTCCATCTACAGCAGCAACCTTAATCTCAACAGCCACCAGTAGACGCACTTCACCTCGCAAAACCGGCTTGAAGGACGAAGATGATACCAACACGATTGGGAAAAAGAAGAAAGCGCGCCGGCAGCCAGCAAAGAGAATAATTAAAGAAGACGGACTCGAAGAAATCCAACCTCCACCCAACTGGGAAGAAATCTACACTCTAGTGCAAGAAATGCGAAGATCTCGTCTCGCCCCCGTCGACACCATGGGCTGCGAGACCCTCGCCGAAGAACAATCTTCCCCACGAGACAAGCGCTTCCAAACCCTCATCGCGCTCATGCTCTCCTCCCAGACTAAAGATACCACCAATGCGATCGCTATGCGCCGCTTACAAACTGATTTACCTGCGCCAGGGCTGACGCTGGAGAATATACTGGCTGTAGATCCGGTGAAATTGAATGAGATGATCTATGTAGTAGGGTTTCATAACAATAAGACGCGGTATATCAAAGCTGCTGCGGTTATTTTGAGGGATGAGTGGGAGGGGGATATTCCGGATACGATTGAGGGGCTTTATGGCGCTCCCTGGTGTGGGGCCGAAGATGGCGTATCTTTGCTTGAGTGCGGCTTGGGGGAGGACTGAAGGGATTGGGGTCGATGTACATGGTTCGTACTTTTCGGAGTAACTCCTTTCCAATTGAGAGTTCGAAGACAAGTCTCAGGAGCCAATGCTCAGGGGACATGCCCAGACTTTGATCTAGAAGAGGTATACTGACTCCGCAATCTGCGCAGTCCATAGAATTACGAATCTGTGGGGCTGGCATGGAAAGCCGACGAAGGGACCGGAGGAGACGAGAGCGGCGCTGGAGAGTTGGTTGCCGAAGGAGAAGTGGCATGAGATTAATCACTTGCTTGTGGGGTTCGGGCAGACCGTTTGCTTGCCTGTTGGGCGGAAGTGTGGGGAGTGTAGTCTGGCTGAGAAGGGTTTGTGTCCTGGTGCGGTTGTGGAGAAGAAGAAGAGGGTGGTGAAGAAAGCGAAGATTGAGGTTAAAGGAGAGGGGGAGGTGAAGGGGGAAGGGGATGTGGTTGTCAAGGAGGAGGAAGTTGTTGCTGAAGATATTCCATAGTTTTCCGCACCTGATGAGATATCCTGCCTAGATCAATCATATGGGCAGTAATTCAATAACCAACCTTGAGACTTATCTCGTGACTTGAACGGCTTCATCACGTGTACAAAATCGACGTTTGGAGGAAAGCGAAAGTGAATGAGATGGCAAAGCGCAGCCTCGTGGCTTAGCGCTGGGTTTCAACCCTAGCGGCATATAATCTTGGCACTCGAAGTTTCGACTCAGCGTCGCCAACGCCACCAAGACTGTGACATAACGGCTACTGTTAGTCGACCTTGTCCTCTCCTTTCCTCAGGCTGGAGGTTCTTTTGGCCCTCCTTCTCAACATCGTCTCCACTCTTGCGCAATAGCCGCATTCCCAGTCACAAATCACCTCAATATGGCGGACCCAAACAACATCTCCCAGTACAAGTATGCTGCTATGTCCAATTTGGTCCTGCAGCATGACAAACGCTTCTCCACACGCCGCAACGATGAAGTCACAGGCGATCCCGAATCCCTCGCCGGCCGCATCAACATTCGAGACATGGGTTCTCGAGATGCTCGCGAAGCGGCACCCAAGACGAAGAAAAAGACGACAGATCTCAAAGATGTTGAACGAGGCAGCATATGCGAAGGCCAAGACGTGCTCGAGCGCGAACAGAAGAAGCGAAAGCGTGGCGAGCCCCAGCAGCTGCGTGGTGCTGGAATACTCAGTGCGGCGGATGCGCTGGTGGAGGGGTTGAAATATAGGCCGCGGACGCCGGCGACGAGACAGACGTATGATTTGATCCTCACGACTACGGCGAATAATCTGGGGGATGTGCCGCATGAGGTTGTTAGAAGCGCTGCGGATGCTATATTGGAGCTGTTAAAGGATGAGAATATGAAGGATTTTGACAAGAAGAAGGAGATTGATGATTTGCTGGGGATTACTATGGGGAGTAAGGAGTTTAATGAGCTGGTCAATTTGGGGAAGAAGATTACGGATTATGAGGGCCAGGATGAGGATACCAATATGGATGAGGAGGGGGGCCAGGAGGAGGGAGCGGAGTTGGATGAGAGGCAGGGTGTGGCGGTGGTGTTTGATGAAAGCGATGATGATGAAGAGGGTGGGGGGCAGACTTTTGAAGTTAGAGATGAGGATGAGCCATCTTCAGACGATGAGGATGAGGCCGAGGCAGATGGGGAGGATGCTGCTGATGGGAGTCCAAGAAAGGATCCTGTAGAGGACGCGGGAGAAGAGGAAGAAATGGTTCTTGATGGCAATATCGAGGGAGGGAGCACGACCAAGGCCCGGAAACCAGAGAAGAATATCGTCTCGGTGCGAGAGATAGATGCATTTTGGCTTCAAAGGCAGATTGGAGCTATTTACGACGATGCGCATACACAGCAAACGAAAACCCAGGAAGCGCTGCAATTGCTGTCCGGAGTGTCAGAGAATGGCGAAGAAAAGCCTCTCCGGGAGGTCGAGAACGAGCTGATGGAGCTTTTTGACTGGGAACATCACGAGCTGGTTGAGAAGCTCATTATGAACCAAGATAAGATCGTCTGGGTCACTCGATGGCGAAGGGCAGCGGAAGACGATGCAGCCAGAATTGCTTTAGAGCGTGAGATGGTTGCTGAAGGCCACCGAGCTATCCTTGATGAGCTTGAGGGTCGAGGCGAAGACGACGTCGATGGCGTCTCCAAGCCCAGCAAGAAGCTCAAATTGGATCTCATGGACATTGACGTCCCCTCAGGACCCGCTAATGGGGCAAACAAGAAGGAGGATGGAGCTTTAGTTGGAGGCTTGCAGCCCAAGCGACTGATCAACCTAGAAAATCTGATCTTTGACCAAGGAAACCATCTCATGACGAATCCCCAGGTGAAGCTTCCTTTGGGCTCGACGAAACGGACTTTCAAAGGCTATGAAGAAATTCATGTGCCAGCGCCCAAGCCTCGAAAGGACGCAACTGAGCGTGATAACATGCCGACGACTGAGTTACCAGAATGGGCGCGACAAGGCTTTGGCAGCTCAAAGTCGCTGAATCGCATCCAGACGAAATGCTTTCCCACGGCCTTCAATGACGACGGTAATATGCTGATCTGTGCGCCTACTGGCTCCGGAAAGACTAACGTGGCAATGCTCGCAATTCTTCGAGAAATTGGCAAGAACCGGAATCCGGAGACTGGAGAGATTGACCTCGATGGCTTCAAGATTGTGTATATCGCTCCGCTCAAGGCTTTGGTTCAAGAGCAAGTAGGCAATTTCGGAAAGCGACTGGAACCCTACGGCATAAAGGTATCTGAGCTTACTGGTGACCGACAACTCACCAAGCAGCAGATTGCTGATACGCAGATTATCGTTACTACGCCTGAGAAGTGGGATGTCATTACGCGAAAAGCAACTGATATGAGCTATACCAACCTGGTGAGGCTTATCGTTATTGACGAAATCCATCTGCTGCATGACGATCGAGGTCCTGTCTTGGAGAGTATCGTCAGCAGGACTATTCGCAAGATTGAACAAACAGGTGACCCAGTCCGGCTGGTAGGTCTCAGTGCTACGCTGCCCAATTACCGCGATGTAGCAAGCTTTCTACGAGTTGATCCGCTCAATGGCCTGTTCCATTTCGACGGATCATACAGACCCTGCCCTCTGCGACAGGAATTCATTGGTGTTACTGACAAGAAAGCTATCAAGCAGCTGAAGACCATGAACGACGTCTGCTATACGAAAGTGATGGAGCAAGTTGGCCAAAACAAGCAACAGCTGCTGATCTTCGTACACTCGAGAAAAGAGACCGCGAAGACTGCCAAGTATATCAAGGACAAAGCATTGGAGATGGAGACCATAGGGCAAACCCTTCGAAGCGATGCCGCCAGTCGCGAGATTCTGGAAGAAGAATCTGGACAAGTGATGGACCGTGACTTGAAGGAGCTCATGCCCTACGGGTTTGGTATCCATCATGCTGGTATGAGCCGCTCTGACAGAAGCTCAGTCGAGGATCTTTTCGCAGACGGTTCGATCCAGGTCCTCGTTTGTACAGCAACATTGGCATGGGGTGTCAACTTGCCGGCGCACACTGTTATCATCAAGGGCACCCAAATTTACTCTCCTGAAAAAGGTAGTTGGGTAGAGCTGAGTCCTCAAGATGTACTTCAGATGCTTGGTCGTGCTGGGCGGCCTCAATATGACACCTTTGGAGAGGGTATCATTATTACGACTCAGACTGAGATGCAATACTACCTGTCTCTGATGAACCAACAGCTCCCGATTGAAAGTCAATTCATCAGCAAGCTAGCGGACAACCTGAACGCTGAGATAGTACTTGGCAATGTTCGAAATCGCGATGAGGGTGTGGAGTGGCTGGGGTATACATATCTGTTCGTCCGGATGCTGCGGTCGCCTGGTCTGTACAGTGTGGGTGCTGAGTACGAAGATGACGACGCACTCGAGCAGAAACGTGTTGACCTGATACACTCGGCTGCGACAGTCCTTGAGAAGTCAAACCTTGTCAAGTACGACAAGAAGAAAGGCGCACTACAAGCTACAGAGCTTGGGCGAATTGCCTCGCACTACTACATCACGCATAGTTCGATGTTGACGTACAACCATCACATCCAGTCAATGATCACGCCGATCGAGCTCTTCCGAATATTTGCTCTGAGTGATGAGTTCAAGTACATTCCAGTCCGACAAGACGAGAAGCTTGAGCTGGCAAAGCTGCTAGGGCGAGTGCCGATTCCAGTCAAAGAGAGCATCGAAGAGCCACAGGCAAAGATCAACGTCTTATTGCAGGCTTACATTTCACGACTCAAGCTGGAAGGTCTTGCGTTGATGGCAGATCTGGTGTATGTCACGCAGTCTGCCGGCCGTATTCTTCGTGCTATCTTCGAGATCTGTTTGAAGAAGGGATGGTCGTCTGTCGCGAAGACTGCTCTGGACCTATGCAAGATGGCTGAAAAGCGCATGTGGCCAACAATGACACCCCTTCGACAGTTTCCCACTTGCCCACGAGACATCATTCAGAAGGCGGAGAAAATTGATGTGCCATGGTCAGCCTATTTCGATCTCGATCCTCCACGTATGGGCGAGCTCCTTGGCATGACAAAGTCTGGCAAGACAGTGTGCAGCTTGGTCCAGAAGTTCCCAAGACTAGAAGTCCAGGCGCAGGTCCAGCCCGTGACGCGATCAATGCTTCGGATTGAGCTTACAATCACGCCTAACTTCGAATGGGACGACTCTGTGCATGGAGTGGCAGAGAGCTTCTGGATTTTGGTCGAGGACTGCGATGGTGAGGATATACTGTTCCATGATCAATTCCTCCTCCGCAAAGACTACGCGGCTTCCGACGTGAATGAGCATCTTGTCGAATTCACCGTCCCTATCACTGAACCAATGCCGCCAAACTACTTTGTCACAATTCTGTCCGATAGATGGCTGCAGTCGGAGACGAAACTTCCTGTCTCGTTTGAGAAGCTGGTGCTGCCAGAGAAGTTCCCTGCGCACACACCATTGCTCGATCTTCAACCCTTGCCAGTCGCCGCGCTGAAGAGGGATGACTTCAAGAGCCTTTACCCACAATGGGAGAGATTCAATAAGGTCCAGACCCAGGTCTACAATTCACTGTTTACGACCAATGACAATGTCTTCGTCGGTGCGCCTACTGGCGCTGGCAAGACAGTTTGCGCAGAATTCGCTATCCTCCGCCATTGGTCACAGTCAACCAAATGCAGAGCTGTGTATATTGCCCCATTTCAAGAGCTGGTCGATCAGAGGCTAGTCGATTGGTCAGAGCGGCTTAGCAAAGTGGCTGGTGGCAAGCAGATTGTCAAGCTCACGGGCGAAACCACTGCCGATCTCAAGATACTGGAGAAAGGCGACTTAATTCTGGCAACCCCGGCCCAATGGGACGTTCTTTCTCGCCAATGGCAACGGCGAAAGAATGTGCAGACTGTCCAGCTCTTCATCGCTGACGAGCTCCACATGCTAGGCGGTCAAGGTGGCTTCATCTATGAGATCATCGTCTCCCGTATGCACTACGTTGCCTTGCAAACGGACAACAATATGCGCCTGGTCGCACTAAGCGTCTCGCTTTCCAATGCTCGCGATATTGGCGAATGGATAGGAGCCACGAAACACACTATCTACAACTTCAGCCCTCATGTGCGACCAGTGAAATTGGAGCTACACATTCAGTCCTTCACGATTCCTCACTTTCCGTCTCTGATGCTTGCGATGGCAAAGCCAACGTACGCCGCAGTCCTCGCAATGGCTCCAAGCAAGCCAGCGATGATTTTCGTGCCCAGTCGCAAGCAGGTTAGGGCCACTGCTATCGACTTGCTCGGAGCATGTATAGCCGATGATGACGAGGACAGATTCTTGCATGCTAGCAATGAAGAGATCACTCCATTGCTGCAGCGTGTCAATGAGAAAGCGCTCGTCGCATCGATCTCGCATGGTATTGGGTACTTCCACGAGGCCCTGAGTGTCAACGATAAGCGCATTGTCTCCCACTTGTACTCTATTGGCGCGCTCCAGGTCATGGTCGCCTCGCGCGATGTCTGCTGGGAGCTTGATTGCACTGCGTATCTCGTCATTGTGATGGGTACGCAATTCTATGAAGGACGAGAGCATCGATACATCGACTATCCTATCAGTGAGATCCTACAGATGTTTGGGAAGGCCAGTCGACCGCTCGAAGATATGGAGAGTAGAGGTCTGCTCATGGTGCCGGCTACGAAGCGCGAGTACTACAAGAAATTTTTGAACGAGGCTCTTCCCATTGAGAGCCATCTTCAAGTCTACATGCATGATGCGTTCGTGTCTGAGATCAGCACCAAGATCATTACATCTACTCAAGATGCCGTTGACTGGGCTACATATACGTACTTCTACCGACGACTACTTGCAAATCCAAGCTACTACGGGTTGACAGATACTTCGCATGACGGCTTGAGCACGCATCTGTCCGAACTGGTCGAGAACACGCTCAAAGACCTGTCAGAAGCAAAGATCATCGAGCTAGACGACGAAGATGACACCGTCACCCCGCTCAACGCTGCCATGATAGCCGCTTACTACAACATCTCCTTCATTACCATGCAGACATTCCTACTCTCATTAACAGGCCGAACGAAGCTCAAAGGCATCCTAGAAATTGTCACCTCCGCCACAGAATTCGAGTCCATCCAAATACGACGACACGAAGACCACATTCTGCGTCGCATCTACGACCGCGTCCCCGTCAAGATGGCCCAACCCGCCTATGAGTCTCCCCACTTCAAAGCCTTCGTGCTCCTCCAAGCCCACTTCTCCCGCATGCAACTCCCCGTCGACCTTGCAAAAGACCAAGAAATAATCCTTTCCAAAGTCCTCAACCTCCTAAGCGGCTGCGTAGACGTCCTCTCCTCCGACGGCCACCTGAACGCTATGAGCGCAATGGAAATGTCGCAAATGGTCGTGCAAGCAATGTGGGACCGCGACAGCCCACTGAAGCAGATTCCGCACTTCTCGAACGAGGTTATCAAAGCCGCGAACGACTTTGGCGCCAAAGACATCTTCGAGTTCATGGAGTTGATGGACCCCTCAGAGAATAGGGATTATGAGAAGATGATCAAGCGCATGAGTCTCGACAACAAACAACTCGCCCAAGCCGCCGCTTTCACAAACAATAAATACCCCAACGTCGAAATCGAGATCTCAGTCGACGACCCCGAAAATATCGCCACCAATTCCCCCGCCCATCTCAAAGTCTCCATCACACGCGAAGTCGACGAGGACGAAGAGCCAGACACTACCGTGCACGCGCCATTCTATCCGCAGAAAAAAATGGAAAATTGGTGGTTGGTGGTGGGTGATGAAAGTACGAAGAATTTACTGGCTATCAAGAGGGTTACAATTGGGAAGAAGTTGGATGTGAAGTTGGAATTCGTGCCGACGAGGGTGGGGGAGCAGGAGTTGACGTGTTATTTGATGTGTGATAGTTATGTTGGTGTGGATCAGGATCCGACTTTCAGGATTACGGCGGAGGAGGGGATGGAGGAGGATGATGATGAGGAGGATGAAGAGTGAGCAAGAACGAATGTGGGCATGAATAGAAGAGCAGGTAGATGGATTTGATACCCATTCTCGCAATCACTATTAGGCTGAATACCATGGAAATTTCTCGTATTTTATGATCTTCAAATTTCTTCTCTCAGGCCTCAAGATTGGGAAATCTTTTGTGATGCTGACCCCCTTGTCCGTTGAGCACGAAAGGGTGAATCCGCTCCATATAGAGAACCTTTATTTGGATCTGACCGCTATTCCTATTGAAGCCGAATAATCCTAAGGTACTTTAAAGTATGGATCCAAATTTGAGCGTCTAGTGAAGCCCAGCAAAAACATACAAGAACTCTGACTTTAAGCCCTGCTAAATCTACAGTCAAAATTTATGAGCTGATATAATCCCTGAAAGGCTTGTAGATAAACTTCTGTTTTACAAGTCTATAGTAGACAATCTTCGCGTAAGCCTTGTACTTATGGAGGTATCTTGATTGGACAAATATGATGTTATTTAATTCGCATCCACCAAAATCAACCAAGATCGACCCAAAACCCCCAGTCCTAAATTTTTCCATCGTTTCTTCGACTGGCAAATTATTGGCTCGGGTCATTACGTTGAATCTGTAAAATTGGTGTTGACGCTGAAAACGCCAGAACGAGTATCAAGATGAATTCAACGCAGGGACAAAGCGTGTTGGTGGAAATTTACTCCAAATCCGAAGGAAGATGAGAACAAAGAACTTATCTCATTAAATTGGATATAGATCTCATGAAAGCTATGGTCTTTCATGATGAAAGAATTAACTCTTTCTCCGCAAGGAAGCAACGCGAACAAGCAAGAAAGCTGAACGGAAAGCCAAGATCAAGAAACCCAAAAACGAAAACAAAAACAAATAGACTAATGCATTACTGCTCTCCACTGCGGAGCCTTCGCTTACCTGACAATCCCACCTAGTAATTCGAGTTCCAGAAGAACCTCCAGCAGTTGGCAATTGGTACTTTCAGCGCGTAACATCCTAGAACAATCATCAGCCCTCACTCTCACCCTCCTCTACTTAGAAAATGATGAAAGAAGGGAGGACAACATACCCCCACCATTGACCGGATCCACCATAGGCCCAGGCAAACCACTCAACGGCGTAGGCGCCGTCTCAATAATATTCATACAATCCTGCGGCGTACCCTTGGTACCCCTATCCTCAATAGTAGCACTGCCCCTCCTAGCATGAGTCGGCTTAGTAGCGAACGTCAAACTCTCCATGTTCAACAAGTCACGACTGAGATGGATGGAGCGGAGGTTCTGCCTGCGGACGTTCGCGCCGTAGACGGTTTTGGCTTGGGTTTGTGCGCCGCCGCTGCAGTCGGAGGTGCCGAAGGTCATGATCTTTATGGGCGGCATGCCGACGGAGTTGGGGGTTTTGCCGTCGTATTTGGAGGGGATTTCGCCGGGGATCTGGCGGGGGTGGAGGGTTGTTGTGTTGGTGTTGATGAGGGCGGCGGAGGCGGCGGTGCCGAGGAGGAGGGTGGAGAAGTTGAGCTTCATTGTGGGGATTGCTTGATTGGGTAAGTACGTTGGGAGGGCGTGGATGATCTTGGGTCTCAATAGATATGGATGTGGGTCTCAATAAGATGAGAGCCATATATGGGAGATTTATTAGCGTGAGGGCAGAGTGGAGGGTCTAAGAGAATATCGCCACATTGCTTATTCTCCTTTCTTCCTGATCCATTCAGATACGGCGTCTCGTGGGAAATTACGTCCATGCCATTCATGGATTGTTCAGTCACGTTGCGAAGAAAGGTACAAGGTGTGGCAAAATCGTTGGGGCAATCTCGGAGTTGGGAATTGCTCGTACAACCTTTGAAATGAAGTCTTTGTTCCACCAACCTCACCACCAATCTTGGATTTGGACAAAGGCAAGACACTCAAAAGTAATAACAGAATCTAAAGATATTCTTTTGACAATGCTCGAGAACAATTGTAAGAGGGCTTTGACTGTCAAGTAAAGGCAAGACAAACCAGTTGTTGAAGGGTAACAATATATGAACCAAGCGTTCAATTTCCATAAGACAAAAGGACACGATCGAAATCTTATTACCAGCGTGCCACAGACATCTTACCCTACCACTTGCTTGCAAAACATAACCAAACCACCCAGATTGTACCAGAAAGCTCTCTCAAGGTTGGTTCCAACCTGGTATAGCCCAAGCTCTGCATCTTACCCTTCATCATTGATAATCTCTATCTGTCTACAAAACCAAAAGCAAAACTTCCGTTCCCCCATCCCAGCCACAACATGGCCGATAAAATCTCCAAAATCTCTAACCCAGCAAGCACCCAGCGCTCCAACTCCGACTCTTTGCTGCTCCTCAAACGACTCCACAAACGGCGCCAATTCGCCCACCTCCTGCGCCCACTCTCCCCACTCCTCAGCATCGAAACCGGCCTCCCGCATCCCGACTTCCCGCAAACAATGCTCCACTACCACCTCCTCACCTCCGAGCAATTAGACGACCTGGCACACTTCTATCACCAGCGCACACCAGGCTATTATAGTCTCAACTACCCCATGCCCGTTGTATCACGATGGTGGGCACCGGGCGAGGAGCTGGAAGAAGGCGAGATTGACGAGATGGAGGATATAAGGAATATTCTAGGGATCACCAAAGAAGATAGAGACGCGACGACGGCGGGGATTGAGGAGAAGAGAAAGCGATTTGGCAGATTTCTAGGGCTGAGGAATTGTGAGTCGGGTGCTGGGGAGGGCGATATGAGGAGGGAGATGGAGGAGTGGATTGCGGGTGAGATGACGCGAAGGGAGCATCGGGATCGGGAGTTGGAGAGTTGGCGGTCGAAAGGGTATTGGTGAGATGAAAGTAGAGATTGTTCAAGATAAAAGTATTTGGATTTTTTGATAGAGGTGAGAGACTGTCAGGTGAAGCAGTACGAGATGTCGTGCGGATAGTTGAGCCTTGATCTTGCATGCATTTGTTGGTGGATAGTTTATACGCGGGTTTGAAGGGTGGGCGAGCTGATAGCTCGCTGATCATAGTTTGTAGGAGATTAATAAGCCTGCAATGAACCATCTCGCTTCGCAGATTAGTGTCTCCTGTGTCGTCTCATGTTTGATCGGGGTTGCGACAGCTTAGAACTTAATAGCGGTTCTTCTAAGACAATATGTTGCATAGCGGTGTTACATGGAACCGGTCGGCCCTTTGCAGGCTCCTTTCACCGAAGGACAAGCTCGTTATCACTGGGAGATATCTGTACCTGCTATAGGTCTTTGAGCGATTCCTCGGCGAGTTTGGCCGTGTCTGCGAGAGCTAAGGCTAGCAAATATTGGGTGTCATCATATAGCAGCGTATGGTGCTGACTGGTGGACGCGCCATACCTTCAAGACTCCTTTGCCACTCGACCGTCCGATGTCAAAGCTCAAGAAAAGAGATGCTTTCGACAGAACGTCGCGAAGAACGAAAATCGCCAAGAGTTTGCCGTAGTTGTTCTATCAGATCGCTATTTCGAAACATCGTCCAAAATTGTCTCCATGAGCACAGCCCCAGTGTACTGTATAGGTCTCGTTCACAGGCTTTGTTTTAGTGGCGTCTATCATCCGAAATCAGCTCAAAATGTCCCTCTCACTGCTGTCGAATATATCGGCCTTCCCAACTGCTCTCACGGCCTTTCCAGCTCCAGTCTTAGCCGACGTCATCCGCTGCGATGGTTTCTACTCTTATTCAGAGCCACCAGATTTGAGGTACTGTAGAGAAGTGTGGAATCAATTACCAAGCGGTCCTATTGCAAGAACCTAGTATACTAATCTTCCGTCCACATCGTGCACTTTGAAGTTTCCTATCGAGTTGGGTGACGATTATAATTCCCTAGACAGAATTGCTCGACGCTTGTGGTACTGATATTCATGATTCAGACAGATGTTATATTCAATTCTCGGCCTCTGGAAAGGCCGCCGAGAAAAGTATTTATCAAGTCTTCGTTACCGAAATGCGCAACGTGGTCCGTCGCGTCATCGACGAGTGCATCGAAGGCATGAATCACGTTTAAGGGGGTGTAACAATGGTGAATCTTGAGCGTACACTTGATTGGCTCGTTCGACCTAATACCGGATTTCCGAATATCATAAAACCAGGTAAGGTTTCCCTGATTGTCAACGTAGGATAAACCGAAAATGCGACTCTTAGAAGGTAACCATATACTTGCTTAGAATCCAACACTCAACAGCAGGGGAAATGGTTCAGTGGTATAACGCTTCTTTAGCATAGTAGAGGTCTTCCTTCATCGGAACAATTTCTTGGGTCTTTTGGGTCCTTTTTGATGCTGCCATTTGGATTTCCATTTTGTTCCTGAGTCACTCTCTGTGCGGACTCAGCGTGGGGGGATGAAAACGATTTGACCTCTCTAGAACCTAAGTATATAGTTCTCAAACTTATAGGGTCGTCTCGATGCGCTTTCGGCCTTGTCTCACGTAAAAATCACGATAAAATGATGCCTCGTTCTATTGTTGACGGAGGATATCAATTTGGCGCTGAGCACCTGCCACCCTAGCTCTAGTCTTTGCGGCAATTTGTCCCCGCAAACACTGGCCGTGCCACACCTCACTCTGCGATATCAGAGCTGCAGGCAGCTGTTAGCTCTATAGTATTGGTAGTCGTACTCGTCATGACCTCCTCACGGACTGTCGTGTTTTCTCTCCTATCTGTCGCATGCCTTGTAACTCTATTGTACTATACGCTTCTTCCCCAAGGTCCACAGCTACTCTGGTTTCCAGAATCAGTGGCCGATCTGTATACAGTGTCCGAGATGACTATACGCGCAGACAAATTCACGCCAGAGTGAGTCCCGCTTCTTTGCATGAGCCTAAAGACAGCGATTCACATGCAGCAGAGTCCTCCTTTCGGCCCCTCGCCGTTCTTCTGCTTCACCGAACAGCGCCGGCAATCTTGCTGTCTACACCGTCTCAACTTATTCCTTCGAATCGCACAAGAAGACATCTGAGGTCAAAGTGTTGAATATTAGTACCGGCCTGTCTACACTGATTACCAATGATGAGAAGACGAGTGAGCCCAATTGGCTTGGCGACGGCAATGAATTGCTGTGGCTCAAGGAAGGTGAAAAAGGTGCAACCGAATTGATCATTGGAAGCGCCGATGAGGCGGGTAAAAGCTATGTTGCAGGAACCGTGCCAGCTTCCGTCTCAGATGTGAAGCTCAAGACTTTGGACGGAGACAGAGTTGCCATTGCAGTCACTGGCAAGGCGAGGCCTGATGGATCCTTCTACAATTCCGAGGATGAGCCCGCGAAACAATCTACCGGTACAATATACGACTCGTTGATGGTTCGGCACTGGGATAAATATGTCACGCCCAATAAGAATAGTATCTGGCATGGCATACTCCAGAAAGCGAAACCCCGCATCACTGAGTCAAGAGGTAGATATAGCTTAGGAACCCTCACGAACGTGCTGAAAGGCTCTGGCCTGGAGAGTCCCATACCACCTTGGGGAGGGAAGGATAATTACGACCTCAGCGCTACTGGTGTCGGCTTTGTAGCGAAGGATCCAGAGCTGAACCCTGCATTCAATACAAAGACCAACTTCTACCTTGTCACCATCAAGGACGCGCCCAATGGACCAGCTTACTCTGAGCCTGTGAAAGTAGCCGTCGAAGGTTTCGAAGGTGCTAGTACCGCCCCAGCCTTTTCACCCAGTGGCAAGGGAGTCGCTTTCCTACAGATGAAGGAGAATGGGTATGAAAGTGACAAGATAAGAATCATACTAAACCCCAATCTTGGGAACCCGCTTGATGCCTTCGAACTCCTGAAGTCCGATGACGGGAAAGGCTTGTGGGACATTAGCCCTGGTTCGGTCAGTTTCAGCAATGACGGAAGATCTCTGTTTATAGTAGCTGAGGAAGAGGGAATTACGCGCTTGTTCAAGCTCGACTTCTCTCGCGATGGCCCGGATGTGAAGGACTTGCCGCAGCCATTGACGCACTCAGGATCTGTCAGTGATGTACAACCGCTTGGATCAGATTCATCCCACCTGCTTCTGTCAAGCTCAAATCTGGTTGACAACAGCGTCTACTCAATACTTGACCCCACCAGCTCTGCAAAAGCGAAAGTCGTATCCTCAAATTCGCGCAATGGAACCTTCTTCGGCCTCTCCCAAGACCAAGTCTCAGACATCTGGTTCCAAGGCGCCGAACAGCAAGTCCACGCCTGGGTAATGAAGCCGTCGGATTTCAACTTAAGTAAAAAGTATCCACTGGCTTATCTGATCCATGGCGGACCACAAGGAGCCTGGACAGACAGCTGGTCAACACGATGGAATCCCGCTATATTCGCAGAGCAAGGCTACGTCGTCATCACCCCAAATCCTACTGGTTCTACAAGCTATGGTCAAGCTTTCGTCGATGCAATTACTGAAAACTGGGGCGGCTCACCTTATGAAGATCTCGTGAAGGGGTTCGAGTACATCAAAGAAAATCTTGATTATGTCGACACTGACCGTGCTGTGGCTCTTGGTGCAAGCTACGGGGGATACATGATGAATTGGATGCAAGGACATCCTCTCGCTAAAGAGTTCAAAGCGCTTGTTTGCCATGACGGAGTCTTCAGCATGGCGAATCAGATGTCTTCAGATGAACAATACTTTCCCAACCACGATCTGGGAGGACCTTATTGGAAGAACGAGGCTACTTGGGAAAAGTGGAACCCGGCTCGCTTTACTTCCAATTGGTCTACGCCAATGCTAGTGATTCATAACGAGCTTGATTACCGATTGCCTATCAGTGAAGGTCTTGCCATGTTCAATGTGCTACAAGAAAAGGGAATCGAGAGCAGATTCTTGACGTTTCCAGATGAGTGCGTTTCACTTCCACACTGATCCTTTCGCAGTGCTGACAATATCAATTTAGAAACCATTGGGTTTTAAAAGAGGAAAACAGCCTAGTCTGGCATACTGTCGTTCTCAATTGGATCAATAAATTTGTGGGGCTTCCTGCCTACAAGGAAGAATGAGAGCAAGACTTCGACATGTAGAATTAGTTCTCAGGGACCAGCCAACAAGGCAGTCTCTCCACGTATAGGCTTCCTAAAGGACGTAGGCTCCAGTTTCGACCAACCTCGACTTACCGTGCTCGGACCACCATCAAAATACAACGCCCTTAAACTTGCGGTGGTCACATCTCTAATCACGTTGGGGATCTAGCCCAAGGTATGACAGTTCCCACTGCTGGCAAGAGCAGGAAGCACTCGGCTTCTTCCGAGGCAAGAGTTACAATCGCATCATTATCCTGGTGGCATGGAGTAGAGGATGCGTTACGATACTCAGGGTCACTTCTGGCAAGACGCGGTCTCAAAAGTGGTATGCTGCGCAGAATACTGTCACCTTTCTTGAAAGTGTTGGATTCTTTGACCTGCTTAAGACGTTCTGATATTGAGCAAAGATGTCAACACATTACGCTCGTAATTCGACTTTGTGCTAGTCGGGACATGTTTGAATTCGGCAGGAAAATGTGTCCATGGTATTGTACATAAAATGCATACCTAGGTATAGTGCTATCGCAGTGCCCAACGCCATACAATGCAACCTGTCACGCTAAATTTGCTTTAGATTTACTGTATCTATCATACAAACCAGTAGTGAGTGGATCTTCCAAGCTTACACCACCAACACCCATCTCCCATGCTGCCTTCTCAAGATTGCCTTCCACCAGATCTTCATCAATAGAAGTCCTGCGTAGAACCGTCCGCAGAAACTCCGCTAAAATAAACAACCCCTCCTCCTTCTGTATAAAGTCATCGCATCTTTCCAAAGCACCAATTCCATGCTCCGCCAGCACCCGCTCCCGCTGCTCACTAACAATTTGGAACGCTTGCGCGATTTTAATCGCGTTCTGCTGCCGCTGCGGATTCCTCTTTCGTCGTGAGCGGCCAGCCTGCCGCGCTTCCTTCTCGCCAATGCCCATGCGACCGACGTGCATACTCACCAGGCGCGCGGTATCCTTATCGGGATAGAACCCGAAAGATTCTTTCATAGCATAGAGCGCCACTATGACGCCCTCCTGGTCTGCCGACAGGCACATACAGCGGATAATCTGATCGTAGAGGTCCTTGCTGAATTCCTCTTGCACGAGTTTGCGGTCTTTGGGCTTAGTGCTGAGTTGGGAGAACCAATTCATCATGTGTGACATGATTTCTCGAGCGCTGGGGAATTTGTCTCTGGCATGTATGAGCAGGCTGTCGAGGTGGGCTTTCTCGCAGTCCCAGAGTGCGGCGTAGGTTTCGAGATCGGGGGGGATCTTGCGGAATAGTTGCTGGTATTTTAGCCAGGCGGATTGGTGCTGGCCGCGGCGAAGGTCGATGTAGAGGAGGTGGTTGGTGAAATAGGTGTTTGGCGGGATTTCGGCCTGGTAGAGACAATCCTGTATAAGTTTAATGCTGTTGTCCTGGGCTCTACGTCCGTAGTGCTGGAGGAGAAGAGAGAATGTTTCGATGGTCGCTGGGCAGATGGTGCGTCGAAGGTGTGGTGGTACGCGAACGCCTACTGAAGTGACCAGATCACTATTGTCGCTGTTCTGGCTGTCGTGGCGCTTTCTGACGAAATCCAATCGCTCGTAGACCATAGCCCAAGCCATCTTCTCTGCTGCGTCTCTGTCTTGATCGTTGCCAGATCGAAGCCATGCACCAATAATTCCATTTAGATGCTTTGGGTCGGGTTTGACGCCGCGCTCGTACATCAGCTCGATGACTGAGGCAGCAGCATCAACGGCTCCCATGCTGATCAGCTTTCTTAACCAGCTCCCGTAGAAGAATTTGTTCTGAAATCGCCTTGGCAGTACCGTGAGTCCTGTCATGGAAATCTCGTTCAAGTCTTCCACGGAGGCAGCCCTCGATTGAGTCTTGCCGATCAGACCTAGAGACCTGTTGTAGAGCTCCGTTGATTCTTGGTCGCTTTGCTGCCCGGTGAGCATCATGTCCTTAAAAACAGCGAGTGCAAGGTCCGTCCGCTTAATGCTGAAGAAAATCATAGTAATATTGTCGTAATCATCCATGGTGATATTAGATCCTACTTGAGCCCGAAATCGCAGGTATAGAGCCCACGCATGCTTTACGCCAATATCGTCTGCACGTCGAGCCCACGCGCCAAGTATCGGGATCAATATTCGAGACTCCTCTGGCTTGCCATCCCCAAGGAAATTAAGGGCTATCCGTTCAGCCATTTCAGGTTCTCCATGGGACGCAAACAAGCGGACGCCAAGGAGCTCGTATTCTTCAGACGCTCGCTTGTCGTCACCAATATCGTTCTTCAGCTCTTTCCATTGGGCAATCGCGTGATTCTGACGGTCTACGTGACTTAGAGCCTCGATGTACAGGATCCTTTGGTACACATCCAGCTTCTTGCCCGCCTCCATCATGTCCTCAGATATTTCCGCCACATGTGGAGCCCAAAGCGGATCGTCCGTTGTCGCCGATTGCTGGCTGGCCCAAAGGACGTGCCATGATTTGTCAGGTATTAGGTGTGTAAAGGGAGGAAGGAAGGCTTTACACCGAGTGTAGGATTGCCACAGCTTCTTTCTTAGGGTTTGGTCCGTCAAATTGTTGGCGGCTTGAAGTATGTTCGCATTCAGATTTCGAAGGTACGCGGTATGCTCTGGCGGCAGCTGCCATTGTATCTCCAGGTCTCTCTTCTTTGGCGCGAATTTTGCTAATTGGCGTTTCAAGTCCTCCATCTCTTCTGCTCTACGCGTCGTCTCGATCTCATCTTGTCTTATCGCTTCCCTGACCTTCTTCTGATCTTCCTCAGATAGATTCGCAAGTAACGGTTCGATCAACGTTTTGCCCGGCTCCCCTTCTTCCATGATACGTAGTTCCTCATCCATTTGGTCGATCTGGGCCTTGAATTCTGCTGCTTGCTCCCCGGCTTCTGGATCGAGGTTGTTGGGATCTACCCGCTGTCTCTTGGTTGACCAAGGGAGCATTTGTTGGTACCATCTTACCTTTGGTTGTTCTGGCTCGTCCTTTTCCGATTCGTCCTTCGCTGACTTCTTCTTGAGCCTTAAGCCCGAAGTCGCGAAAGCTCTGGAGAGCTGTAATCGACTTTGGCTATCGTACCATGCCCGGTGGAGTCTTAGCTGAACATGATATGGACGAGCTGCATATAAGCTCAGTCGAAGCATGAGCATCTAAGATAAGTTTGTACATGGGAGCGTCCTGTTGTACATCGATACATAATAAATTGTTTATACAAAATATTTCGAGAGGAATATACTGAGATGTCACGATGTGTCATTAGTGCGGAGCTCAATTTAGTATTTCGACACTCCGCAACTTTTACCACCCTATGGGCATGAGAGCTTCTCTCCAATAGTGATCTGAGCGATCATGGTCAGGCGCCATACCAAGAATGTCTTCCAAGGGCAATCAGGATGCTTGGCTCTGGCTGGGCTTGGGTGAGTCTCTTTCGTCCCGAAAAGAACCTTGCTAATAGTATACCCAGCTGCCTTGGGCTACTACGCTGCTATGACCGTCCACAGACAGCTTTTAGCAATAGAAAAAGCCACAGAAATTGCGCATCATGACAAGCCACCCGACAAGATCAATAAAAAGGCTGAAGACTCCCTCGAAATTTCTACTCTTGACTACTTGACCCAAAGCCCAAATCTGGACCTGAAAGCGGCCGCTGTGAGAATCATTACCGAAAGACTTTTCCGCAAAAGTGATGCGGACTCTGCATGGGGTATTTTGATGCGAGATATATCAGGCTGGGACTTTGGACGGCGGGACAAGGCACTTGCTATTCTTCGTTACGTTTGGAACACTAGCCGCGGCATTGACAAAGCACAACAGCTACTCTATGGTGCGGACATATATGCAAGGCTTGTGGAGTGCTTATGCGAATTCCTTCCGGCGGCTCACCGTGCGGAGACACAGGCATCTTATCGCTCGCAGCCGGAGCGCGACGCCCTTTGGCTCACGAGCAATATGCTCTGTGATGGTATGTATCACTTCAGGGTGAATTATCCCCGGGTCACAACGTATTCCAGGTTACAAGGGAAAGAAATATGCTAACCCGCCGATTTTGACAGTCCAACACGCCTCACCAGGAGACATAGTGGGCAAATGGCTGGCCCGTTACCCATTCGGCGGCGAGAGCACTTCGGCTTCAGACAAGCAGAAGATCATACATAACATAATCAACGGAGACACCGTCTATGATGATAGTGACTTCGGATTCTCAATGCAGAGCGTGCTCATTCAGCTTTTTCGGACCCAAGCTTTGCGAGATCAAATGAAGGAACACAATCTCATCGACCCTTCGCTCTACAGTGGTGGCTACCAATATGGTCCAGTAGACCCCGTCTTCCCATCCCCGTCTCAATCACATGATTCTGAGCCTCTCCTGAGAGCAAGCGACGATTGGGACTTCCCAGATACCGCCCCAAGTCCTCGAGAAATGGAGCAAAGCCCGGAAGAACAAGCATTACGGCGCAGAAGACGCGAGGCGATGGTACTTGGTGAGAGCGGGAGACCGGTCTCAAGAGAAGACATCTTTGAGCGAGATCCCATAGACTACGTCCCAGACGAGGAGGTGGAGGAAGAGCTGGAGGCGCTGCTGGAAGAAGTAGTAGAAGCGGAAGCGGCTGATAGGAGCTGGCTGGGCTGGTTGAGCGGGCTACGACCGGATGGACTGGCTCCAGCGAATTCATGGAATTCGCGTTGAATTGAGCATCAGCATAGCGATACGGAGTCATGGCATGCGCATTGTGATACCCCTGCATAAGATACCCAAGCTTAGCAAATCTTGATCGATTACACTAGAACCATGCACAAATTTTCAGGACCGAAGCTCAAAGACCCTTCCAAGCAAGTTTTGCAAGATGATCCGCTTTCTTTTTGCTGTTCTTGATCATGCCCAAATGCTTCAAATCTGCTAACGCTCTGGAGAAGAGCGCCAGAGCCTTTTGCTGCTCTACGTCCTCATCTTCTGTACCTTCCACGCCCACTATGGTCCCGAACGCTGACCATAAGTCCGCCGCATTGATGAGAGACCCTGACTCAAGATACAGCTGATACAGAATAGCCGTAGCTGGCTGAGTAGCAGACAAGCCTCCATCCGCTCCGCCACAGCAGTCACAGCCGAGATAGTCGTGTGGCGAGCTGAGTGCGCGTTCGATCGCGAATCGTGGTCTTGGGGTGAAGACTTCGCGGTGCGGAGACTTCAAATCGTACATCAGAACTTCGCTCAAAAATAAGTCTTGAGGATTGATCAGAGTCTTCTGGAAGTAGTCTAGGAGCTCAGCACAAGCACGATCAACGATCTTAGTGTAGACAACATCTTCTGGAGAAAGAACAGAGGTGTTCTTACTCAGTGAGACCTTTTGCGCAACAACAGTCGTACGCAGGGTTTCGTGGTGGACGTCATATTGACTTCGCAGAGGTTTAGAGTCCTCCAGATTGCTGATGAGTGGTTGAATCTCGTTCACGATTTCGACGAGGTCGCTTGTAGGTGCCGCTTCCGCCAGGTCGTGGAGTAGTTGTTCCATCATGTCTGATGGCAGCTTCTTGAAGGAGGAGAATATTTCTTCGAGGATTGCGGAACCGGCTAGCTGACCGGACATCGCTTGGATGTACATCTCGGACCAGGAAGCATTGGTTTTGCAGGTTGGGCAGGATTGCATCCTGAGCAGCAAGTCGGTAGCGCTGAAAATCTCACGCAAGGCTCTTCGATTATCATCAAGCTCGGCAACTACACATTCGTGCAGACCCTCATCATCATTAAGCAGCTCCCGTACCGTTTCGAATTGTTTCTCCTGGATTAAGTCCTGTGCGTACCTGCTTAATCTCAGCACTTGTCACAGCACGGTGAACAATCCGGAAGATCATACTTTTTAAATGAGGATAGGTTACGTATTGCCTCGTAGTGCTCTTTCTGTAGCGGAGGAGATTCGATATCCGCGTTCAGGAGTGTACTCAAAGGGTTAGCGAAGAAATGTGTCATGTAGGCATACTAGTTTCATCTCAGCAATTTTCGACTCGACTCAAGCTATGTCAAGCACCCTACCTTCAAGGTTTGAGTAAAGCTGAATGGGCTTTGCACATAGTCTCTTGAATGTTGGAGTATAGTCCTACTCAGTCCTGGACCCAGTAGCAGGTCTGACCGTCCACAGTGAATAGCTCTGAAGATGTCTTCGGTATCAATTGTATCGATGTGAAATAGAGCGCCTTGAAGACGTCTAATGGTATCACGGGACAACTTCTCTTGGAAAAGGTCGACAGACGTCGCAATACTGAAAAGTAATATAAACGGTATTCTATCGATCCATGAACTGCAATGGTCAGTAATGAATCTTACGACATACAGCATTATTACCTCAGAACTTCAGTGAGGTCTGCTAATAGTTGAGCATCAAAGGCTTCGCTGTCCTGGAACGATAGTATGACCTTTTTGATTGCGTGAGTTTGTACATAGTCGAAGAGAATCTGGAGGTCGTAGTTCAATTGCCGGCCATCCTATAGGGATCAGTGAGGACTTTCGATCTCATCAATGAAAGCCGACCTTTGATCCATTCATGGCAGTCTCCTCGTCGAGTGCCATGGTTTGACTTGTTGCATGCTGATTGATATATTTCAGAATAGTCTTGAGGTTCGGGCTCTGACCAGAACTCAGTGCTATTGAGATGGCACGCTCTTGAGCATTGACACTCTTTCCAATTGATTCGAACAGCTCAGAAGAGCCGCTGCTGTCTGGGCCGGACACCACCAAGCCTGTGCAGATTTTGCCATTGAAACTTGACTAACATCAATAAAAAACCCGTCTAACAAACGGAAGTACCTACTTTGCGGCATCTTCGTCTTGAATGAATGACACTACTTCTTGAAAGGTGTCAGCGTTCGCGCTATGAATGAATTTCTGCCAAATCAGCACTTGCACGTTATGATATAATATTCTCTCAGATTGATTTACATTGATGAGAATCTGTTTTGGCTGCCAAGCCTTCTCAAAGCTCGCATATCGAGCTTTTATACTCTCCAACCGTTCTACACCCCTCAGGAGCGGCACAAATGGAGGTCCACGGTCTTGAGCATCGGGCGAGCTCGCTCGCGCCGTCCTTCTTCGTTTTGTAGGCCGTGGAGCTCTCTCGTCTGCTCCATCCGGTGTGAAGGCATAACAAGCCTATACACATCATCATTAACAGACCGTTTTGGGGACTTCCGTACTACGCAAACCTCGTATTCGATCATTTCGTTGTTCAAATGAGGTTGTTATGCCCTGAGTTGATATTGGGGGCAAGGAAGACAAATGCCCTGACAAGCGTGCGGTGAAGCGGGAGCGGCGATCAGGGTCCAACAGCCTTGCAGGGCGAGAAAATTCATCGTCCAATTTCGGGATACACTTGGTGCATGATTCAAAACGCGAACAAATAATACATTCGGCTGACAGCATGAGGCCAGAACTGAATGTTACATCCAAGTTCAACCCAAGCGTAGGCGAAGCCGTGAGAGGTCTACGAAGCAATTGCTATGGCGTGTTGTGTTTGACCTAAATTGATCTTGATCGCTCTTTCCTCCGAGGTGACACTAGCTGAGACTCAATACTTCACTGGCTGTGTTGGCCGCTTTTTATGTATCTAATCCGGCTTTGTACCCGTTCAAATCGTCACGCACATCATCGTTTCCACAATCTTCCTTTGATAACAACATACAAAATGTCAACCAGCGGTGCACTCTATTCGAGCGCTTCCCTCAAAGCTGCGAATGCGCCAGCGTACAGCTCAATGGCGGGCAAGCTGGACCCTTTCTTGCTGGAGGCACTGAAGGACATGAACTTTGAGTATATGACACCGGTCCAGAGTAAAGTGTTAGGTGGATTGCCATCTCTGAAGAGCGACTGCCTCGTCCAGGCAAAGACAGGCACAGGTAAAACGACTGCATTCCTTCTTCCAGCAATTCAGAATACCCTCCAGGATGCCCCGCGCAAGGGACAGGTCTCAGTTCTTGTGATGTCTCCCACACGAGAACTGGCCCTTCAGATTGCAGCAGAAGCGTCAAGACTAGTCGCAAGACTGAAGCAACCATTGCAAGTCCATACAGCCTTTGGTGGTACAACAAAAGCAAGTAATCTCAGCAAGTTCAGGAACGGCGACCCAAAAATTCTGGTGGCCACTCCAGGTAGATTGAACGATTACCTCAGCGAGGATGATGTGAGAGCTAAATTTGACGGGATGAAGACTTTGATTCTAGACGAAGCAGATAGGATGCTTGACGCTGGTACGTTTTCAGGAGAGCTCACGAAATTAAAATTTGTGGCTGACAATCACAGGCTTCCTTCCTGATATTCTCAAAGTACTCCGCGCGCTTCCCCCAAAACGAAACAGTCATTGGCAAGGCATGTGCTTTTCCGCCACCATTCCGCCCAAGATGCAACAAGTTCTCTCCAATGTTCTTGCGAAAGATCATGTCTCAATCTCAACGATCGACGCCTCGGAACCTCCAACGCTCGCTAAGGTACCTCAGTACTCTGTCGTCATACCCAAGATCGAGGATACATTCCACGCTATCCTGTCCATAATCGAAGAGGAAATTAAAATCACGGAGGGGGAGTCCAAAATCATTGTATTCGGCACGACAGCGAATCTTGTTGCGTTGTACGCTGAACTGTTCGAGAGATTGACGCCTCTAAAAGTCTACGCATTACACAGCCGTATGTCTCAACCGGCCCGGACTAAAGCAACTGACATCTTCAAATCTGCAACAAGCGGCGTTATGTTTGCTACGGATGTCATCGGTCGAGGCATGGACTTTCCGGATGTCTCGCTCGTCCTGCAGGTGGGATTGCCTGTAGATGCCGATGCATACACTCATCGCGTTGGTCGAACTGCTCGCGCTGGTAAAGACGGACGTGCGATTCTTCTACTTACAGAAGCGGAATCCTTCTACCTGAAAGTAAATCGTCAATTCCCTATCAACCCCTATCCCGCTTCTGACAAGATCGTAAACAACACTACCTCGTCACGCAAGATATCAGATGCTTTGCACAGAACAGATGCTAAAAGCAAGCAAAAGGCCTACTCAGCGTACCTTGGCTTCATGAAGGTGTTCCTGAACAAGATGCAGATCAATGCCGCTGACTTGGTGCAAATGGCGAACGTGTTTGCATTGAAGGGTATGGAGAGCGGCGAGGTGCCAGAGATGGAGAAAAAAACGATTGGCAAGATGGGCCTGAAGGGTGTCCCAGGCATTCGCTATGCTCAAGGGTCTGTAGATGATCACCCAGGCACCAAGAGAAGGGCACCTACCGAGGATAAAGCGCCAGCCGCCGATGCTCCTTCCAGAAGACTCAGACACCAGGGTCTTCCCGAGCCTTTGGGTGCCAACGGAGGCGCGAATGGATTTGGAGGTCAAGGTCGGGGAGCTCACCAGGTACGTGGAGGTAGAGGATCTGGGAATGGTGGCCGTGACATGCGCGGTGGTGGAGCCCCTGCTAGGGGAGACTCTAGCATGCGTGGAGGGAGAGGAATGCGAGGGTCTGGAAGGGGAAGAGATTACAACCTAGGTTGATTCGGATGAGGGTGTGGGAGCAAAGGTCACATTAGGACGTTCTTGCTTAGTGGAGACGCGGTGAGAATGGGGCCCTGCCGAGTCGATTGAGAGATGGGATGCATCAGGTTGTATATTAGTAGATGGAAGCAATGCTTGGATTGCATTAGTGACATAGACTTTCCTTGTATGTACTTATTAGTTGCTAGCATTTGAGCCCAGCCTCACCTCTGCTCCTGCTATCTACTTACCAATGAGAATACCCACGAAGCGCAGCCTACGAGCTCTCGGTGGTATAGCCAGATGTGTCCCGAATGACCGGCAACATTCGGCCATATCACCAAAATGCGTTAGCCGGCTGAGGTAAGCTACTTCTGTAGCACGTCCTAATGACTGTTTATTGCCGTGGAGGATATTGCAAAGGGAATCTACCTATGCGATTTGCAGAGGAATAACTTCATGACGCGGAACTGCAATCTTAGCTCTCTGCTCTTTAAAGTGCATTGACAGATGGTACCTTGCCCCTGAAATCTGCCACAGCCAGCTCATCGAATGATCCTGTAGCGGTAACTTGCTCTCCTTTCCAGCGAGCTCTTTCCAACGGTCGCAGGGTTCCTTCCGTGACCCATCGGAGCGGACTTTGCCCGAAGACCCAAGCAGGATTTGTTGATATCCGCTTCAGCCTCGTCACCGACACACGACGTTGAACGTTGCCATGGAACCAACTTTAGTGGCTCCCGCCCCAGACATAAATACCGCGCTCCTCTCTCTCTCTCCTTCTCTCCTCACCAAAAGGTATATTGGTCACCCACATGCTTACAGACAAACTGACACTCCCTTTCCCATATTCATCAAGCGCAAGCAAGATGTCTAGCCTCTTCACTGCCAGCACCACCCCATTTTCGAGCACCGTTGCCAGTTTCGACTGGTCAACAATCTCAGGAAAGTGCCTCACCGCCGCTGTTTGTGCTCTGGGCTGGTGGCTTACACTTCCACCACCAGCCCATGCACGGAGAGTCGGTATATGGCCTTTTGCGAAGACACTGTCTACACGTCCTCTCCCAGATCTGAGTCCCTTTGCAAGCGAGCAGTCTCGGCTGTTTGTGCGCGCTGCGGCCAATGATGACTTGAGGTTCTGTTATCAGAACCAATTCGAGACGTACTACAGCCCAAGCCTAGCTCGTGGGGTGATAAAGGCCTCCGGGACTTTTGAATCTTGTGAGGGACGGCGTCAGGCTAAGACGGTGCGCTTTGTTGAGGAAGATGAGGTACTCCTAGTGAACAGTTGGATTATTCCCGGGCTCCATCAGCATCAGAAGGCTTCACCACCCTATGATGTTGAGGAAAAAGAGCTGGACGATCAGGAGGTTTCTGCTCAGCCGAAGCCAGAGCCGGTCGTAAACCGCCGTGTTCACTTCGATGACTATAACTCTTACCTTGACGTCGAAAATTATTTGGAGCCCGATGCGCATAACCAGCTCTCCTTCCCAAGGACAACATATCCTCGAGAGGTACCTGACTTCGAAGTGGACGATGGCGATGGCGACATTGCGATGGAAGACTTTGATGCCCCAGGAACTTTGGCGAGTATTGAGTCTCTTGCGGACGCCTTCGCTCTCCTGAGCTTGGACTAGGGCATTTATGTTTCTTGAGTACACAGTAAGTCTTGCGCGAGAATGGTAACTTCTTCTTGATTCCACTGAAAACTCACAAAAACCAAAAAAAATTAAAAAGCCTTCGGGCACCAAACATACAAAAAATTCACTTCTGGCGGGCCGGTTCATTGAGAGAGCACTTTTGTCCTTTATCAAGGCTTTTAATACAGCGCCTCCACTGTCGCGAGTCTTCACACCAGCATTTGCTTTCCTCAGCACTTGCTTTTAAGCGTGTGATTCTCTGGGTAGATACTGCTAATTGCGAGAGTCTAACCAGGTATCTCGCTCCTCTACTCTTCGACAGCTCGCGGCACCGATAGAACTGCCCATTTTTTTCATTGAGGTCGCTGGCTTGACCAGGGTCTTGAAGAAGATAATACATACGAGGGCATGGCAGACCTGCTGCCGGGATAGGTGGCTGTTGCAAGGGCTACAGAGTCGGAGATCAATACAAAATACACGTGGAAGAGCCATGGCAGTGGTAGCTGGGAGGGTACCAAAGCCGAAAGGTTTGAAAACACACGTCTAGGCGAATAAACAAAGAGGCATGAAGAGGTACATGCCGAAGACCATAGATTATGCATACAGAAGAGTAGTGGTGTAGTCGACCGCCAGGTCGATCGAAGTTCGCAAGTATGCTTGGAGGGCCTCACGTGCTGCTTAGGTCGACTGCGCTGGAGTCCAAGACTGCCTGACAGCCAGGGACATGGGGTTTGTGGAGGAGGTGGAGGGGCAAGAATGGGCGTCGAGTGATAGACGATACGCACCGAGGTCACTGTGCACAGTAATCACTCATCATTGTCTTAGAATAAGAGACTTGGAGTAGGAGCATCAATGGAGGGGATATAGTCTTAACGTTGCGTCCTGACCTCTCTCGCAGCTGCATTGCACAGCTCCACCTTTATACCAGCCCCAGTCAAGACATGTATCCAAAGTCTTTGCGTATCACTTAGCCGGTCGTTCTCACTCTTGACCTCCGAGAACATTACCTCCCCATTCTCGGGATGCCACAGGAATAGATCAGGTATTCCACCACCTCGTTGTTGATATTCTTGGGCCATAACTTTGCAGACGGTGGCTAGAGCCTCATCTTTGAAACACAAGACAATTTCCTGTAGGTCGTCTATGTCGTAAGACCAATCGATGCCGACAATGCAGGTCTGCTTTTCCTGCTCGCGGTCGTAGACTTCTTGTAGGAGTTTCGAGGCGTCGCCGTTAGCGATCTCGACAAGGCGATGATTGATCTCTGATGCTCGAGACAGATAGAAGGCGTCGGTGTGGAGATCAAGTGGACAAGTCTGGTAGGGCGTCTGGAACACATTGGGAATGTAGGTAAAGAGGACGTCGTAGAAGAGGTAGCCGAAGAGTGTTCGTACGATGCCTCCTTCCGAATGGTAGCCTTTCCAGCCCTGGTCTCGGTACCAGCTAAGGCACATAGCTTCAACGCTGCATTCGCCGCCACCTTCTCTTTCGTCAACCCAAATTGTCTTGCCACCTCTTCGTGGAGCTGCAGGCTCGCTGTCTCTTCGATTGCCATTCCGACTCGGCGTATTTTCTTTCTCTATCCGAATCCCCTCGACCGTCCTCTCCAATGGCTTGGCTAAGCGCACATGTCCGAAGTCGTGCTGCTCTCGTTTGACTATTTTCAGAGACTTTTCCAGCTTCATGACACGCTTCTGTAGATCGTAATGATATATGAGGTGGCACTCCGTGTCTTGAAGGCCATCTTCACATGTTTGCAGAGCAACTCTCTTCCAGTGCTTCTTTTGAGCATCTTCGGACCGCCCATCATCAGGCTTGAGCGCCCACATGTAATGTTCTTCAAGCAAAGCCTTGCGCTGGTACCAGCCTCCACGTCTTGCAGCATGGAATAGGTGCTGATCTAGAAGCTCGGTCAACATCTGACGTTCCCGTAGATGTTCCTTAAAGCGGCCGAGGACGTAAGTGCCTTTGTGGACAATCCTAGTGTATACCCACGCTGGTGAGAAGCGGCGAAGATACGCGCCCTCTCCACTTTCGTAGACACGGTCCTCCTTCCTTTGCTCTTCTGCAAGGATGACTTTCCACCTCGGATAGACATCCTCGAAAGTGTCTTTGACTGTTTGTAGACCGTCCTTTCTTACGGTGCCATTGAACTCAAGAATGAAGTCTATTCGAAACTGTGTGCGGATTGAGGCTTCGAATTCCAACAGGTCTGACCTGGTGGCGAAGATGTTGGTTGATCTGGAAACAACGTAGTCTGGAAAGTTACGTCTCGATATTCTGGCAAGGATGATGGTGGTAAGGGACTTCTCGGTCCATTCTGTCGAGCGGTAAAAGACTAGATGGACCCGCTCAAATAACCTCAAAGCTGGCGCTGAGAGGCGTATGCAAGGACCTGTGCTAGCAAGTATCTTTCGTACAAAGTGAGAATCTCTATTGACATTCCTGCCATCTAGTTCTTCCTTTCCGTCAAGGTATACCTCGTCGTCCATTTGCCCATGTTCCGACTTGCTGGACTCTTCTGTCTCCGATCTTCTCAGAGAGCCCCAGCCAATACCACCTTGACCCTGACTTCTTTTGTGTAGCGCTTTCAGTAGATCGCTCTTGTTCTTGCCTTGTACGAGTACTTTCGCCTCCTTGGCGAGTGCTTTAAGCTCGTCAAGCTTCAAGAGAGACGAGGCCACTTCCAAGGTGTCGATGTGGTTCTCAGACGAGTCGGCAAACGTGAAATTATCTCCTAGTATGGTATCTTGAGGGGCTTCTCTTTCTCCCGGATTCATTTGGGCGGGAGCAGCCACCGCTGGAAGACTGCGTGGGTCTAGAAGGTCTTCGGCAGCTGCGGGTAGGTCTGCAATATCGCCATAGTATCCTAGACGATTGATTCGATGCCATGCTGCTGTTTTGCGAAGGAAAAGCCGTACGTATCTGTGGCAGACGTCAGTACTATAATGACTTGAATATTCATCAAGGCTCTTACCTACAGATACTGTCCCTCGTAGCTCAGACCCTTCCACTGTTCGAATACGGCCATTTCGGCTTCATCGAAAAGATGTGACTCATCTTCGAGCACCGTTTCTAATGCAAGGTTGAATGCATCTACGTATATCGAGCTCTTCCCCTGAACCCATTTTCTCTGGCCCAACCTTTCTTTCAGGTCGAGGTTTTGTGCTTCAGCCGCTCTAGTCGCCTCGTACTCTGCAATCGCCTCCTTGTCGGTCTTAATTAGTGGCAAGGCACTCTCCAACTCCGTCTTGCGGACTGCCTCTGGTGGGAAGTCGTCATCATCGTCATCAGATTCTGCCTCCGAGTCTGGGATCTCCCTTAACGTCTTTCGGGGGATCTTCGATGGACTCTCGCTCCTTTCGATAGGATTCTCATCCTCTGACTCGTCTCTACGCGATAGAGAGCTATCTATGCTGTCCAATCTCTTCAGCCGCTTTGCCGTAGGGGTCTCGAAAACGTCGTGAAAATTCGTGGATGGGGGATGCCGAATACGATTTCCAAGCATCTGGTTATGGAATGCAGGGTTTTGTGACTGCAAGGCCATGACATACCACGAAATCTCTAGTATCTCGGAATGCCTTCAAGTCGCAATGATCGACTTACGTCGCGTAAGACGCGCCTGGCGCTAAGCAAAGTGGTCTTGGCAAAGTCCATGCGGAGAAAACCAACTGCGCAAACATTGACAGTATACGATCATTGCGCAAAGAACGTTGGCAATATGGCGGACCCAAATTCTCGCAATATGCCAGGGACCTCTAGATCCACTACTCCCTTACCGCCAATCGACAATATCCACAACATCCAGCCCAACTTCCAGATAATTGAAGAGCCTCCCCTGCTCCAAGTCCTAAATGGTGACCAGGTAGACACTGAGATGCCAGAAGCTGCTGTAATTCCCATTGATCGCTATCATTACACTTTGTTAGGCTGACTATAGCCTCCTATGCAGCCTGCGATTACGCCACAACAAAGTCAACCTCCAGCCATTCCTACCAACTCTGCGCCCCAGCGAACAGCAACGCCCACACGGCATGTCAATGGCAGTGCTGAAGCCGTATCGTCCATGCCAGCGAAAGCAGCTTCTCATGGCGCCCCAGCAAGACGCTATCTCAACGAGAAGGTTACGGGCGTTCTACTGGAGGGAATGAAAAGGTTGGCAGCTGAGCAGTACGTAGGCCTTCGGGATTTTTGAAAATGAGATAATCCTGATAGCGTTTGGTTCTAGGCCTGAGGACCCACTGAGGGTCCTGGGAGAGTTCTTATTGCAGAGAAGTAGGGAGCTGGAGGGTACATCATGAGATGAATAGAATCCACGCATGCATAGCGAAGGCGTCGTTGGGATACCTGGGCTATTCTATACCCACCATTGCAATTGATGGGTGTGAACCTGAGACATCATGTGAAGTCACATTGGAAAAAGATCAGCAAGAATTGACAGATTTTGAATTGATTCGCCTTGCATGTGTTGGCTGTGCACCTGCACAGAGATTTTGCTCAAAGCTTGAATGACTCTCATCATACCGTGATCCATCCCCAGATTTTCCACCCCGCTACATGCTAAGCCTAGGCGACCATCGTGCTTGCAGTGGCACTCTCGTATCTCCAGGTTGGTGGTAGAACGCCAACGGACTTGTAGTATCGCGACAGGCGGTGAATGCGGGATTCGACGAGAATGAGGCGGAATTTAGAGTCCTTGTCCTTTCGGTTGCGCTCGAGATGCTTTCGGACGGCGACGGCCTATAGATTGTCAGTGCCAGAGTCCTGTTGTGGGTCGGTGGGTTTTGGGCTCAACGCAACCTTCTTGATCAACATGTAGAGGTCCTCGGGTATCTCTGGTGCGAGGCCTGTCATGTAGAAATCACTCTGTCAGTCAAAGACCAATCAAAGGCAGTGTTGTATGTGTATGTCCATAGAGCCAAGTCTGAGCTCTTTCACACTGGGTGTACCATACCGTTGGACTTGAGGATTCGGAGGATCTTGTTACCTGTGGCGCTATGTTAGTCCTGCAGTCGCTGATATGCAGCAAGAAGACAGAGTCTTACCAGTGACGACCTTGACCTGAGCAATACCTTGGGAGTCCCTAAGCACGACACCAATTTGCGATGGTGTTGCGCCCTTCTTTGCGAGTTTGCAGATCTGCTCGACCACCAAGTCAGGGGTCATCTTGAGCCATGATGGCGGTGTTCGGGAGTATGGTATCGCTGAGGCTGATATGCCTTTACCGTTGCTGTGGAGGCGACCCATGATTGCTGGTTATCGATGTTGAGGTTGTTCTGGTCGTGGATCCTTAGATGTGGTGGGTGCCAAGCCGCCAAGTCTCGCGCTAAAATCCAAGCGAATGCGGCTCTAAAAAAAGGGTTTTTTTACTACCTTAACTCTTCCTTCTACCTTATCTCGTCCAGCGCCCGTCTACGAGAACACTGCTGTCACTCATGATTGAATGACTGGTAAAAGCCTATCACAGTTTTCCAATTTACATGGATCGAAGATGAGAACGGTGGAAAAACTTTGCATGAAGGTACGTTCTTTGCACCTACTTGTTGCTACAATCTTCCTTGAGCATTACATGATGATATCTCTAATTACACAATATTTCTGGTACCTCTTATGTCAGAGTTGGAGTCTTAACGGACCTCAATTCGATGATCTACATGGACTTCTGATCTCGTGCTCACACCTTCCAATTACCATCCAAGCATGGCATACTTGTCCACTTTCAACGGTCCTGGTGACTGACATGATGTACGTATTAGGAATGTCTAACCAGAAGGTCTTCATCAGACATCTTGCTCCATCAATTGGGTTTGTGTTGTTGTGAAAGAACAAGCTAGTGTAGAACATCAGGACCTGGGGTGGCGCAGATTCTCAAGGCATCAGAGGCGACTAGGGTAGCTCTGAATAAATTCCAAGCGTCAATGATTGCACATTCAAAAGCTGTAGTGTCCTCGGCAACAGTCAGGCAGGACTGGTGCTAGCCCGCGATATTTGTCAACACTTAACTTGTGCCACCCACCATTCGCTAACATTTCTACTACTTCATTACACATATTGCTACTCAAATTTCAACGCTTTTGCAATATACAAGATGACCACAACTATCGGCGACCTTCCCAACGAGCTGCTTTCAGCCCCTCTTCGAGAATGTCGTCCATTGCAAAAGGGAGGATAAATTCCCTAATAGCTTTGGCCTGAAGAGGGCTGTAAGAGCCTCACAAAACGTGAATCTACGGATGCAGCATTTGGTCAAAGGAGCGATGACACCGGACAGCCTAAGATTCACAGCAACCGGCTCCATCGGACAGGTCAATCAACGATGGCATGAATGTGCGCTTGCATTTGCTTGAAGAGATCTTTACGTCTTTCAATGGCGAGGAAATCAAGACTGGGTCCTCCCCTCAGTGTTTACAGCTAATCACTGACGCTGGCCTCGAAGGTACTCCAGCCCGGCCTCCGCCGTCGACTATCAATTATGCCCACAAAAGACGCGATGGATCCTATCCGCTACTCTTTCTTGCAGAAAACGGCGAAAATCTTCCGAGATTGCCGTCAACGATGAGCGTTTGTCCGAAGCATCTGGTTCGATAGCGATCACAAGGCAAAGGATAGCACCATGATATCCAGCAGCCTTCGACAGTGCAAAGCCTTGTAAATCTAGCGTTGCCGTGGAAATGAATTAGGGCCGGCCATGTAGCAGACCTGGCACAACTATTCGGGTTACCGGAGCAATCTCCACCCACTGTGTCTCTCAAAATTCGAGTAGTCAATCCAGTCGTGATATCTCGAGACACTGTGGATGCGGAAGATAGAATTCCTTTCTCGAGGCAAACCGGCCTGAGAACGGCATGGGAGCCAAAACAAGGAGGCAGCGTCCACAGTGGAGCTTCGGAGTCTGCAAGCGTCGACTTCAGCAGACTACGTCGCCTGACAATTCCTGGAAAGTCCAACGTGAACGATCTCACATCAAACGACCTGAGCGCTCTGGCCCGCACGTCCTATAAGCTGCAAGAACTGCACCTCATCAACACATACAGCTAACGAAGGGGATCGCAGACCTTGTGCACTCTTCTCAGTCGAGTTTGAGAATCATTGATTTTGGCGGCTCCTTGACATTTCATCTCGGCACAACACACATGCTTGGTGGTGCTCAGGTGCTTGCCGAGATCGCTCGATGTATTAGCTTCGCAGTCTAACAGTCGACTCAAGTCGCACATGCATAGCCCTCTTTAGTAATTCGGAAGTCACCTGGAGCGGTCTTGTCTGAATACGTATCAATCTTACCGATCAAACTTATCTTCCTGGCCAGGGCAATGGTGACGTTACCATACTCCACCAGCTACTTGATGTGGCACGCGCCTTCATGACGCTACAGCCGCAGTGACAACCACAAGTGGAGATCTCCTTGTACACTTGGTTCTTTGAACCCAGGTCTAGATGCGTGCATGGAAGATACGATGGGAGCAATCTGTGATCGTCTGAACATGAGAATATAAAGACATGGCCACCAAAGAAAAAGCTTCGGGCATCAAATGGGTATTGGAGCAATTGCATGTCGGAGGACTTCATAGATGCTCTGATTACGCGATCAAGCTCCGTCTGAGCCATGGAATAAGAAAGTAGTGGCTCAGTCGATTCTTTTATGTACGCTAGTGCTCTCTCGCTAATCAAGCCAAGTCTTACACAAGCTTATGTGATTCGGGGCCGATATTTCTGTCTATTTATTCACATTGGAGTCATTGCGAAAAACGTGAGCCAGAAAATCCCCAACTTTTGCTCCCTGAGCTTCGCGCCCTCCTCTTTTAGGCTCTTTTAGACCGAATCTTACATAACAAACTGCCTAGATTTTGGCTCAGGCCATCGATTCGGCACTCGTCTCTGACGAATTGAGAGAGGCTTGTGAACCAGAAGACCTCAAGGATCCTTCTGAGGTCCCATGTTTCTTCATGACATACGCAAAGTACTCGAAAACTCCGCCGCCTGGCCTATCAGGAAGCGTTTCAACTTTCAGATCCCATGCCAATTCTCGAGCAAGCAATGGCTTTATGAAGTGGGGCTGGCGATAGGTTATATAGAGGAATATTCCGCCTGGTACCAAAACCCGGACTACTTCTGACAGATAGCTGTCTATATTAGTCCTTACATCGTCCGGGGGATCCCACATCGACCCGTGAAACATCGAGTCCATCGTGGCTTTGTCGATGGCAATGTCGAATGAACACGAATCCAATGCCATATCTCTTACGTCCATCACTTCCCATTCAACATTCAGGTCTTTGTATCTCGCCTTCATGGCAATAATCACCACTTCTGAAAAGTCGGTGTTTGTTTGTCGGGTAAAGCCAAGCGTTTGTAGGTCTGCGATTAGGGTCTGTGCGTCTCTCCGTTAGCAACTGGACTACAAAGGTGTATTGGGGAGAGGCGAATACATCAGGGAGAGACAATTGGGGAGGAGATCACATCAGGGAGAGACCCACGCTGTTGCCACACCCCAGGTGGAGGATTCTTGTGTCTTTGAAGTCGCCCGTTCTGAATTATTTCGGAGTTAGTATTACTGAATTGGGACCAACTTTGAGTTGAGGGACATCACTTGGGAGTGGGAGCTGTCACAACGGTGGTAGTTGCGAGGGCTATAGAGACTGGGATGATAAAGAAGAAGTATTCAAGAGCGAAGGGCTCGGCTTTATAAAACGGACTGGAGTCGCGATCAAGCGATTACTCGCTCTAGAATGGACTCGAAATCCAAATTGGTTGCTTAAGTCGATAACGCTTTATACTCACGGCGGTAACAAATAACACTACAGGGAGGCCGAGAGCAAAAATGTAACATCTAACTATCTCCTGAACCATGCCTCCAGCTGCTCCCAAGTACGAAACTAGTCGTATATTTCTAACTCTTCACTATCGTCGTTCTTATACCTTAGAAAGCGATAAGGACTTTATATAATATTAATCTACGGATATAACATTTACTTAAAGGGGCTATGACGCCGGATAATACAAAGTAGACAATATCTAATATTATTCGATAATTTAATTCACGATACATCGGCAAATCTAAAAAGTAAATGTGAGCATGCTCCAAGCGCTATCATTGCGCTGAAACCCCTTGTCAAATACCGACCCGAGGTTCAGCAGGTTCAGCAACTCGGTAAATCGTCAGCAACTCAAATATCGGACGAAAGCCCCCATCGCATGCGCCATGCTATGCGTCACAGTATGAGCCGTAGTATGCCCGATAGCATGTATGGCATGCTCAATAGTATCATATATGGTATAGGCCATGGCATACTCCATGGCATGCGCAACCGAACGGGTTAGAATCGAGCAGCAAGTTGATGGTTTCGATTCTGCGTCAGTCATTTCTGATGAAGGCGAAACCAAGCACTGTGGTACCGTCCCTGTCGGAGGCACATAGGCTTTCCCAAGCATCTTAGGTCCTCCATTGACACAATACCTGGTATTCTGCTAGTATTTTGCGCGATACTCCTGTGAACGCAGGATGGTGAAGATTTTTAGGATGCGGTGCGAAGGCTCAAGCTCGTTGCGGGAGCTCTCAAGCCTTCGAGACCGAGGCAGCTCAAAATTGCAGAGTCAGTGGTACTCTACGTACTTCTCTACACATCTTCAACGAGTCGCTTTCAAAAAGACTAGTCCCACTTCTATCCAGCTAACGCCTTTCATAATTACCCGGTCAGCCCAATCGATAGGCTTTCTTCTCCTTTGTCTATCCCACAAACGTGTGTAAAGACTGACGTCTAGCTATGTTCAAGAAATTGATGCATTAACGGACCCCGTAGCTAATTTGAATTCTAGCAACTCCATGACTGGCACGACACCGCGCGTCTTGTGGCGGGCGTTGGTGGCTGAAAGGGCAATGGATCAAGGATAACATGGTGATCGAATGCAAAGTTGTTGAATGCGGCCTTTAATGCCACTTGGTAACGGTCCTACCGGATCCGGCTAGGCGGGCGCCGATCCCCGCGACCCTAGCGGTCGCGATATTCCTAGCGTTTAAGTTATATTAGTAGTCTTATCTTTAGGCCCGTAATAAGGTAAAGTAAAATAAAGTTTATTAAATTAATTTAAAAATTTCGTCCGCCTTTAGAATAAAGTTTTAGTTTAAAAACGCCTTTTATATTCGTTTAAAATAAAAGTTATTCGAAATTTTTATATATCTTAAAGAGTATATAAATATTTCGAAATTTTCGCGTTTTTAGAAATCACCCGCGTAAACGCTTTAAATATTAATAAATAAGATTTTATATAATTATTCGATATTTTTAATTTCGAAGTTTTCGAGCCTAGGTAGACCGTAGCTTTTATTAAATATATTATTATTATTTTACGATAAAGGAGCTTTATTTTTAATAATAAAATTATAATTTTAGAAGAAGAATTCGATTTTTAAATTAATAATAACGGTCCTAAACCGAGCCTCGAAAACTAAAAAAAAATCTAAAATTTTCGAGCGAATTTTTCGAATAAATACTCGAAATTTTCGAATATCTATTATTATTATAATAAAGAAGAACTAGAAATTTATATTTAATTTTATAAAACGAAAACTTCGATATTATCGAAGATTCGAATTTTTTATATAAGATTTATAAAATCTTTTCCTTATTATTATTATTTTTATTATTATTATTATCTTAAGGAGATTTTATTTTATAAATTTTATAATATTTTTTAATAATAATATAAATATAAATTATTTCTATTCTTTTATTATTTTTTCGATATAAAAATTTCGAAGTAAAATCCTTTAATATAAATATCCTATATATAATTTTAATTTTATATTTATTATATTTATCTCGAACCCTTCGAGCCTCTTTAATTAAGTTAATTTAAATTAATAATAAGATTTTACCCGTTTTCTTCGAAATATTTAGAGGTAAAGAAATTTTAACTCCTTTATAATTACTATTAACTTTTTTTTTATATATTATTATAAATTATAAATAATTAATTCTAAATCTTTAATTTAAATTCGATATATTCGTACCTTTATATTATTATATAGTTTTTTTATTCCTATTTATAAATCTCGATAAATTCGATAGAATTTATTAAAAAATTTATAGGGTACTCGAATATCTTAATTATTAATTATATCTCGAATAATAACCGCGAGATTTAAGTTTGGATCTTCTTATTTACGAAATAAATAAAGAATATCCTTTAATAATTAATTTAATAAAGAGGTATTAAGGAGTTTATAAACTAAAAATTTAACTATAATATAAGGTATTTTTACGATTTTTATATTCCTTAAAGAATTCGAAGTCCCGGCGGAAGTAATAGAGATAATTAATAAATAATTCGAATTTTCCGAAGAAACCGTAGGGTTCGAAAGATTCGAAGATTTTAATTAATATAACGAATTAATATATTAAATAATAATCCTCGAAATATATAAAGTATTTAATATTAAAGGCTTTATAATTAAAGGCGTATTATTAAAATAATTATATTAAGAATTCGATATCTTTATTTTTTTTTTAGATTTTTCGAAGTAAAGATCTACCCTCGATATTATTAAAGCGAGAGGGTTATTTTAAAAATCTCGAATATTTAAAGGCCGATAATATTCGGTATTACCGGTATTATTAAATCTAATTAAATATTTTATTTATAATTTTCGAGGTTCGAAATTTACGAAGTTTTATATTTTATAATTTTATCGAAAGTTCGTCGCCCCGTATTAATATAAATATTGCGATATTTATAAAGATTATTAATTTATTAAGATATTCGAAAATCTTAAACTTTATTTTATAAACTCGGAGTAGGTATTATTATAATTTTTTTTTAATTATAAAGACTTTCTTTTTAAACCCTTTAACCTCCGCTTTTTAATATAATTTATTCGAAAATAACGAGTCTCGTAAAATTCGAAAGGAAAAAGAATTTAAAGAATTAATCTTTAAATTAACCGAAGCCGGGACTTTCGGTTTTAATCGAAATTTAAAATTAATTAAAATATAGGATTAATTAATTAATTTTAATTTTAATCCGAATTTTATCCTTCGGTTAATTTATATATTAATCTTTGAAATTTTTTATAAAATAATTTATCGGACTCTAGAAAATCTTAATCTCTTTAAAGATATAAATAAATATATTTAATCGATTAATAAAACTTTATTTCATAAAGAATAAAAGATTAATAAATAAATAAAAGAGCTCGATAATACCGAGTATATTAATATTTTCCGATTTAAAATAAGAAATAAATTCGGTTCTAATAATATCGAGGGTTAAGATTTATTAATAACGGATCCCTTCGAATAAATTAAATAAATAATAGAAGGTTCGATAAAGAAAAAGATTATTAATACCTATAAAGATTAAATTAAACTTTTCCGGGGAAATATATTTATACGGTATTTAAAGATTTCGAAGACTAGATTAAGAATCTAGGTAAATATATATTAAAGTTAATTAATTTATAAATTTATAATATTTATAGATACTCGAACTATTCGAACTAAAGGTTAAAATTATTAATATATAATTATATTTTAAAAATACGAGTTATTATATCCTAGTATTATAGCGTTAAAAAAGACCTAGGAAATTAATAATATTCGAAAAATTCGAATAATTATTAATAAAGGAATTTATTATTATTAACCTTTATTTTAAAATATATAAAGACGATATAATAAGGAAAAGTATATATTCTTATTAAAATATCTTAAATAATTCGAAATTAAATTTTTAAACTTTTAGGTAATAGCTAGAAAGATATATATAAATATATAAATTATAAATATCGATAAACTTAAAAGACTTTTCCGATTTAACGGAGGAATCGAGTTTCGTATAAATTATTAATCTTTATTTATTTTAAATTATTCGAATTATTAAATATAAAGAGGGGCGAAAGAATATATAATAATATCTTTAATTTATATTATCTCTTTTTAATATTTATTAAGATTCGATAAAATTCTTTTATTAAAATATTATTATATTAATCTTTAAGATTTACGAAGTAGAAAAATCTTAATTATATTTTAATCTTAGAAGACTTATTAATTCGGTAGTAAATTAAAGATTTTTAAATCTCGATTCTTTTAAGTTATAATTTCTTCGAGTCTAATTTATTAATAAAAATAAAGTCTTTTATTTTTTATTTCGACCGTCGAAATTTTTAATTAAATATATTATTATTATACCTCGAATAACTCGAAATATATCCTTTTTATAACGGTCCGATTTTTTAAAAATTTAACGGTTATAATATCCTATAAGAAATACTATTAATAAGGTTTATTATTTTCGAAGGCTCGAAATAATCGATTAATCCTATCGTAAAAAGTTTAATATTTCTTAATATAATTTCGGAATAATTTACTTAATATTAGCGAAAGTCTTAAAGTATATAATATTTATTCTTTTCGAAAGAGTAGGACTTAATAGTTTTTTAATTATAAACGGTAAATACTTTAAAAACTTTATAATTAAAGTAGTTAAAATATTAATTATATTTTACTTTATATCGTTCGATATTTATATAATTAGAATAATAATTTAATTATACCGAGGGAAGATTTTATAAAACCCGAGTAACTTATTATAAAAAAATATTATATTTATAAAAGGAGTTATTTATATATATAAATATTAAATTAAATAAATATAATTTAATCGCCTTCATCGGTAAGTCCGGAAAAACAGTTCTGTAAAATCGCTGCTTAATCGGTGCAAAATGCGCATTTTGCAGCCTTGGCAAATCTTGGCGCCAAGATTTTTAAGTTAGAGTTAAGGTCTGCGCGGG